>Ga0302326_10008070_pt1 | contig 23294 bp, 20 predicted proteins | sample Palsa_T0_3_FD_202264 | JGI IMG/M metagenome (GOLD analysis project Ga0302326, IMG submission 202264) | Peat permafrost microbial communities from Stordalen Mire near Abisko, Sweden - Palsa_T0_3 | ecosystem: Environmental > Terrestrial > Soil > Palsa > Peat permafrost | place: Sweden: Abisko... | reverse complement strand
GTTCCACTCGATTGATTCTTCCGATACAAACTCCCCAATCTGACGATGAACAATTCCCACCGTTAATGTAGAAAAAAGGCGGCGCGAAAATATCTCGCTCCCGGCCATGGCGTCCTTGATTTCCCCCGAGGATTTATGAAATCCAAAGTAGTGTGTCTCACTCTGCTTGCTGCCCTGATGCTCCTATTTGCTTTCCCGGCCGCCGCTCCAGCCGCTCCCAACCCTCCTGCCTCGCCCGCGAATGCTGCGGCCGCCGCACCGAATCCTCATCCGCAAATCCAAGCGCCCATTAATTCTCTGCAAAACGCCCGAGCGCATCTGATGGAGGCATCGCATGAGTTCGGCGGCCATCGCGAAGACGCCGTCAAAGCCATCGATAAAGCCATTCACCAACTCGAAATTTGCATGCAGTACTAATTCATTCGAGCCAACCTTCTCGGCGGCAGCGTCCCGGGCTTCAACGCCCGGACGTTGTCCCTTTACGTCCACTTGTGCCCGCGGTTCTCGGGACCGCAAATCGATAAGGAGGGCTTATGAAATCGAAAATCGTGAGCGTGGCTCGGATAACCGCTCTTGTGCTCCTATGGGCTGGCTGCAGGGGTCGTCCCGTCGCTCAAGCCCCGATGGACTCCCCGCACCCTCATCCACAAATCGCAGCGGCCATCACTTCGTTGCAGGACGCCCGGGAGCACCTGAACCGCGCCTCGCACGATTTCGGTGGCCATCGCGGCGAGACCCTCAAGGCCATCGACGAAGCCATTGCCCAGCTTCAAATTTGCATGCAGTACCGATGCATCCGAGCCGAAGCTCTCGGTGGCAGCGTCCCGGTTTCACCCGCGACGCTGCCTTCTTTCCCGCCACGCTCCTGATGCAGAACCCGCCAGCGAGTCCCCGCGTTTGCTTCTTTCGCCGCTCATTGTCCAGAATCACCAAAGGTTCATCCCGGTGATTCTTCCGCAACAAGACTACAATCTGCCAAGCAATTATTGAATGCGATGATATAAACGGAGGCAGTTCGGGAACCTCTCGATCCCGCTCTGGCGCTCCCTTCCGGAGCAGGTCACTCGATTTTTCCCAACCGCCTTTTGAATCTAGCGGCACCGCGGTTCCTTTCGGATCCGCCAATTGACGAGGAGGATTTATGAAATCGAAAGTCGTATACCTGGCCCTGATGGCAACTCTTGTGCTCCTATTCGCCTTCTCCGCGGCAGCTCCTGCCGCTCCCAATCATGCCTCCCCGGCGACCGCCGCGGCACCGGCACCAGCTCCAGCGGCGACCCCTGCGCCGGCCCCCGGCCCCCATCCGGAAATCGAAGATGCGATCCGATCCCTGCATCACGCCAAGGACCACCTCGAGCATGCCTCTCACGATTTCGGTGGCCACCGCGTGGACGCCATTCACGCCGTCGACGAAGCCATTCACCAGCTCGAAATCTGCCTCAAGTATTAATCCACCTATAGACTCTCAGTTTCCGGCAGCGCCAGGGGCTCTGTCCCCGCGGCGCTGCCTTTTTTTTCTGCCAGAATTTCTTGTAAAGAACTCGCGAGTCCTGCGCGCCGCACCAACCGCGCGGAGTATAATGGCCGCCGCATGCAAATCAAGGACGCAGTGAGGGAACCTCCGGATCTGCGGACAGATTCGCGGCTATCCAATATCCAGTGGGAGCCGCGCGCGCAATCTTTTGTCGAAAGCTTGCGTGCCGTTCTCGCGCCGCCTCCCGCGGGCTTCGATCCGGCGGCAGCTCCGTCCGGTTCGTGGCGCTCGTCCTTCATCGAAGGACGCATACCCCGCGGCTCCATTGCGGCGTCCGCAGCGTGGCACATCTTCATGGCCGCACTCATTCTGCTTCCCCTAGGCCATCCCCTCGAAGCCAGGGCGCCGCACACCCGCGCGTCGTATGAACACACCGTTCTTTACGCGCCGCGAGATTTGCAGTCGATCGCCCCACGCGGACAATCGCCGCTCGCTGCGCCGCAGCGTCCGGAATCCGCCCCGGCCGCGCCCGCACCACGCGGCGCGGACGCCTTCCACCCGCGCCAAACAATTGCGTCGCTCCCGGAACGTTGGACCCATCCCCGCCAGACGCTCGTTCGCCCCGACGCTTCACTCGCGCCGCCCAAAATCAGCCCGCCGCTCCCTAACATCGCGGAATGGGCAGGCTCGCCTTCGATCCCGGCGCCGAAGCTCCAATTTGCTGCCCCAGCGGTCGCGGTCAAACGCCGGGTAAATCCCTCCCCGGAAATCGCCGCGCCTGATATGAAGGCCACTGCAGCCGCAAATTTCAACCTTGGCCCTTCCGCCGCCGCGAATCCCCTGCCCTCCTTAGCAGTGAACGCCAACGTCGCGCCCACTCCACGGCGAAGAGCGCCAGCGGCAGACGCGCCCACCGAACAGAGCGCCCAGGAAATCGCTCCGGCTGTTTCCGGCGATTCCGCCGGACTCAAACGCCTGATCGCGATCTCCGCCGATCCGGCGCCGCCTGCACCGCTTCGCGAGCCGCCTAACGGAAATCTTTCCGCCCGCGTCACGATTTCGCCGGATGGTTCGCGCCCCGGCGTCCCCGGAGGATTGCCGGACGCACCGCGGGGCAATTCCGGAAGCGGATCCCATTCAGGCGCCGCCGGTGAGCCGCATGGTTCAGGTCCCGCCGGAATTAATATCACCGCCGCCAGCGCGGCGAATTCCTCCGCTAGTCCGAATGGATCGGGAAGCGCTGCACCCGATCCACGCCGTGCCGCAGCGTCGCGAACGGCGCCGTCCCACGGCGCCCCGGGTCGCGTCGTTGGCAATTGGGATCCCAGCGTGCCGCCGGAAAGAATTCTGCGCGATGGCCGCATCGGGACGATCCACGTCAACATGCCCAATCTCACCAGCGCCAGCGGAAGTTGGACTCTGAAGTTCGCTCGCCTGGACGATGAAACCGCACCCAAGCAGGCGTACACCCCCCAGCGCGAAGTGGCTTCGCCGGTGCCGCTGCGAAAAGTGGATCCTCGCTATCCGCCGGATCTCGTAAAAGAACGCATCGAAGGCGAAGTGGTGCTCTACGCCATCATTCGCAAAGATGGATCGATCGACAGCATCCAGGTGATGCGCAGCCTCGATCCGCAACTCGATCGCAATGCGATGGACGCGCTTTCACACTGGAAATTCGGCCCCGGCACACTGGACGATGAACCCGTCGACGTCGAAGCCGTTGTGCACGTCCCCTTCCGCGCCCCGGCCCTGCCGTAAGGTGGAGAAGCCACTTTGAATCTGGAACTCAGCGAAGAACAAAAACTCCTGCAGCAGACGGTACGCGAGTTCGCGCTCTCTGAGGTGAAGCCTCGCGCCAAAGAGCTCGACGAAACCGGCCACTTTCCTCGCGACCTGTTTGCCAAGGCCGCCGAGATCGGCCTCACCGGAATCGCCATGCCCGAAAGCGAGGGCGGCGCGGGAATGGATCACATTTCCTACGCCATCGTCGTCGAAGAAATCGCGCGGGTCTGCGCTTCCACCAGCGTGATCCTCTCGGTGCAGAATTCGCTCTACTGCGATCCGATCCACCGCTTCGGATCCGAAGCCCAGAAAGCGCAATTCCTCGTGCCCTACGCCCGCGGCGAAAAGATCGGCTGCTACGCTCTCACCGAGCCGCAAGCGGGTTCGAACGCCGCGGCCCTGACCACCAAAGCCATCCTGCGCGGCAACCGCTACGTCGTGAACGGAACGAAAGCGTGGATCACCAACGGCGGCGTAGCGGATGCGGCCATCGTCTACGTGAATACCCATCCCGAGAAAGGCGAAAAAGGGATCACCGCATTGGTGATCGAAAAAGGCACGCCCGGCTTTCGCGTAGGCAAAGAAGAAAAGAAACTGGGCATCAGCGCCACCGCGTGCACCGAGCTTTCGTTCACCGATTGCGAAGTGCCGGTCGCCAATCGCATCGGCAACGAAGGCGAAGGGTACAGGGTCGCGCTCTCCACTCTCGATGGCGGACGCATCGGCATCGCCGCGCAGGCCACTGGAATCGCCCAGGGCGCACTCGATGCATCGATCGCCTACGCGCACGAACGCCAGGCTTTCGGCCATCCCATCGCCGATTTTCAGGCCATTCAGTTCATGCTCGCCGATATGTCGACTGACATCGCCGCGGCGCGACAGCTGGCCCGCCGCGCCGCCTGGAAACAGGACGCCGGCGCGCGCTTCACCATGGAAGCGTCTATCGCCAAATTGTTCGCCAGCGAAATGTCCACCCGCGTCGCGCACAAAGCCATCCAGATCCATGGGGGAAACGGCTACAGCCGCGAATACCCAGTCGAACGCGCCTATCGCGATGCGCGCATCACCGAAATTTACGAAGGCACGAGCGAGATCCAGCGCCTGGTGATCGCCTCCTGGGTTTTGAAGAGCTACTAGCTCAAATCGAACGGTGAGTTAACGGTGTGACGCTCTTCCCCGACATGCTCGATCTCGAATCTTTCCGCCACTTCGACCCAGACCATGACGCCGATTTCTTCGCTGAAATTCCGGCGCGCCCCGGCGTCTACCTGCTCGAGCCGCTCGCGTCCAACGCCCAGCCCTACATCGCCCGCACCGCCGATCTGCGCCGCGCCGCCCAACGCCTGCTCAGCACGCCCGACCCGCAATCGCGCCGCCTGAATCTCCGCGAAGTGATCGGCGGCATCCGCTATCGCGTCACCGGCTCGAAATTCGAACAGCTGCTCACGCTCTACCACCAGGCGCGCTTTCATTTTCCCCGCCGCTATCTCGACTTCATGCGCTTGCGTCCGCCCGCGTTGCTGAAAGTGAATCTCCGCAACGACTATCCGCGCTGCTACGTCACCCGCCGCCTGCTTTCCGACGGCGGCCTGTACGTGGGTCCGTTCGCGTCACGCCGTTCCGCCGCGGCATTTTCCGAAAGCCTGCTCGACCTTTTCAAAACCCGCCGCTGCCAAATCAAGATTCGCCGCGACCCGGCGTTTCCCGGATGCATTTATTCCGAGATGAAAATGTGCCTGGCGCCGTGCTTCGCCGGCTGCACCCACGACGAATATTCGGCGGAAGTCGCGCGCCTAGTAGCCACGCTCACTTCAGCGGGCGCATCGCTCGAACAATCCCTCGGACAAGAACGCGAAGCGGCCTCCGCATCGCTCGATTTCGAACGCGCCGCCGCGGTGCACAAGAAAATCGAGAAGGCCAACGGAGTGCTGCGCGGCCTCCCGGATCTCGCGCGGCCCATCGAGCAGCTCGATGCGGTAATCCTGCAGCGCAGCGGCGAAGAAAACACGGTCACACTCTTCTGGATTCAGGCCGGCGCTATTGCCGGCGTGTTCCCGCTGCGCTTCGGCGAATTATCGAGCGAGCCACGCTCGCTCGATTCGATCCTCCGCGCGTACCTGGAGCCCGCCGCCTCGGCCCGGCCGCTAATTCCAGATCCGCCAGCGGCATTCGCCGACGCCGCGAAAGGCCCTCTCGCAACGGCGCCGCCCGCTCGCCCTGCGGCGACAGCGGCCAAGCGCGCCGAGCATCTCGCGCTGATCGCTCGCTGGTTCTACTCCAAGCCGCGCGAAGGCGAAATTTTCTTTCGGGCCGCTACGTGGCCGTATCGCCGCATCGTCCGCGCCTGCTCGCGCGTCCTGGCCGGTCCCGCGCCTCCACTCTCTTCGAAACCGCCAGCCCCTGCACCTCCTGAGAATTAGCGCTGGCCGCTGCCAAATTGTCCGCAACGCCCAAAAAAATTCTTGTGCGCAACGTCCGCATCCGCGCACTTCTCAGCGTAAAATGAGAGGATGGCCGCAAGTGACGCCACTACAACCGCACCTCCCGAAGTTCCGGTCCCCGAAGAAGTCGGCCAGCGCTCTCGTTTGGCCATAGCGTTTCGCGCACTGGGCCATCGCAACTTTCAGTACTTTTTCAGCGGCCAAATGATTTCGCTGATCGGCACCTGGATGCAGACGATCGGAGAAGCCTGGCTGGTCTACCGCCTGACCCATTCCGGATTCTTGCTCGGTGCGGTCGCATTCGTGGGGCGTTTCCCGATTTTCCTGTTCGCGCCGCTGGGAGGAATCGTCGCCGACCGCTGGAATCGCCGGGTCGTAGTCATCGCCACCCAAGTCTTCTCGATGATCCTCGCTTTCATTCTGGCCGCGCTGACGCTCAGCCACCGCGTCGCCGTTTGGGAAGTGATGCTGCTGGCCGCGCTGCTGGGCGTCGTGAACGCGTTCGACATCCCCGCGCGGCAGACCTTCCTCATGGACATGGTCGGTCGCTCCGATCTGATGAACGCCATCGCCCTGAATTCTTCGATGTTCAACGGCGCACGGGTGCTTGGTCCGGCAGTCGCCGGAATCCTGGTAGCTTCCATCGGCGAGGGCTGGTGCTTCTTTGCCAACGCCGTAAGCTACATCGCGGTGATCATCGGATTGCTGTTGATGAAGGTGGTTCCGCCACCGCGCGAAGAAACTACCGCCACGCCGCTCGAGCGCATCATGGAGGGCTTCCGATTTGTTTACCACACCACCCCGATCTTCGCGTTGCTTCTGCTCATCGGACTGATCAGCCTGGTGGCCATGCCGTACACCGTGCTGATGCCCATCTTTGCCGACAAAATTCTGCACGGCAACGCCCGCACTCTCGGCGCGTTGATGGGCGCCACCGGAGTGGGCGCATTTCTCGGCGCCTTTACCCTGGCGATGCGCACCGGCCTGAAAGGTTTGAGCCGCCTGGTGGCGCTTTCCTGCGCGTCTTTCGGCGCCGCCCTGATTCTGTTTTCATTTTCCCGCTCGTTCTATCTCTCGCTGATCCTCCTGGTTCCGGTCGGCTATTCGATGATGCTGCAGATGGCCTGCTCCAACACGCTCATCCAATCGATGGCCCCCGATCGGCTGCGCGGCCGGGTGATGTCCGCGTACTCGATGATGTTCATGGGCATGGCCCCGCTGGGCGCGATGTATGGCGGCGCGCTCGCGCAACGCATCGGCGCTCCGTGGACGGTGGCGATCGGCGGTTTCGGCAGTCTAATCGGCGCCGCAGTCTTCTGGCACTACGTGCCGCAAATCCGTGCCGAAGCGAGACGCCTGATCGAAGCGCAACAACACGCCAGCGAAGCCCAGCAGCAACCTGTCGCCGCTCACCGCTGAACCCAGACGCCATCCCTGCTTCCATCGCGCAGGAATTGTGTTGCTATCGGTTTTCAGCGCCCCGTGCTGACGGTATACTTCATTGCCTTTGTGCCAGGAGCGAGTGAATGGCCAGCTATGCCACGCCGGACGGGACGCGCAAGTATGCATCGCGATTCTTTTCCGCTAATTCCGATCCCGCCGACCAAAAAACCGCGCCCGGCCATTTCCGCGAACGCGACGGCCTGCATTTTTCTTCGATCGGCATCGGCACTTATCTCGGCGAGCCGGACGCCAACACCGACCGCCGTTATACCGAATCGGTGATCGCCGCGGTCGAGGGCGGCATCAACGTGATCGATACCGCCATCAACTATCGCTTTCAACGCAGCGAACGTTCCATCGGCGCCGCGCTCAAGAAACTCGCCGTCGCAGGTTACAGCCGGGAAGAGGTTTTCATCTGCACCAAGGCCGGCTTCCTCACCCCTGACGGCAGCATGCCCGCCGATCCCGCCGATTATTTTTTCAAAGAGTATGCCGAACGCGGCATCTTCGGCCCGCAGGACATTGCCGCCGGGTGCCATTGCATGGCTCCAAAATACCTGGCCGACCAGCTCGACCGCAGCCGCCGCAATCTGGACGTCGAGTGCGTCGACGTTTTCTACCTGCACAATCCGGAAACCCAGCTCTCCGAAATCCCGCAGGAGGAATTCCTGCTTCGCATCCGCGCGGCTTTTGAATTCTGCGAATCCGCCGCGGCGGACGGAAAACTCCGCTTCTACGGCGTGGCCACCTGGAACGCGTTTCGCCAGGATCCTGGCGCCAAGGACCACCTGTCACTGGAAGCGCTGGTAGCCATCGCCACCGAAGTGGGCGGCGAAAACCATCGCATGCGCTTCGTGCAGATGCCGTTCAATCTGGGCATGCCCGAAGCTCTGGTGCGACCCACGCAGAAACTCGGCGAGCGATCCGTCTCCATGGTGCAGGCGGCGCGCCCGCTCGGCATCACCTTGATGACCAGCGCCCCCACGATGCAGGGCCAGCTGGCGCACAACCTGCCCAAATTCGTGGCGGAATCCCTGGGCCTGAACACCGATTTCGAGCGCGCGGTGCAGTTCGCCCGCTCGGCACCCGGAATTACCACCGCGCTGATCGGCATGAGCCGGATCGAACACGTCCGCGCCAACCTGCCGCTAGCCGCAGTGCCGCCAGCCAACCGGGAGCAGATCCTGCGTATTTTTCAGGAGACCCGCTAGCCGACGGTTGGCAGACTGTATTTTTTTGCTATCTGCTGCGATTCAAAACTTCGATCTCCCTCAGAATCAATAGCTTCCGAGATCTGATCCTTACAGTTGTCGCGATTGGAAAATCGCGGAAGGCGAAACTCTGGAGCGCCCCGAGGCGCATATCGTATTTTTCTCGCAGGTTGCTGCGATTCAAAACTTCGATCTCCCTCAGAATAAATGACTTCCGAGATCTGATCCTTACAGTTGTCGCGATTGGAAAATCGAGCATCCTGGTATTTGACTTGTGCCGGTGCGGTCTAATCAAAATACGCGCACTCATTTTCTACAATTCGCCGCCTTTCGGAATTTGTATGCCACTTAGAATCAGTCGCTTCCGCTTTCTAATCCCCACAGGTGCCTGGATTGGAAAAGCGAGCCGTTCCAGGCGTGGATTCGTGGGCTTCTGGCGTTGCCCCGGGTGGCTGGTCGTTCATCCAGCCCTCGCCCCTTTCTGCCGGAACCTAGCACCGCGCGGGGAGTGATGGAAGGGATCACTTCTGTGGAAAGGTGAGTAGCAGCGCCGGTGAGTGCGCGGAAAGACCTTCCAGCGCTTGAGTCGTGGACCGCGACCTGAAGTGCGATGTTGAGTAGGAGCGTGACGGGAGGTTTCTCCGCGACGAGGCGCGGCGCTACAGCGGGAATTGGGTAGACGGAAAAGACAAAGAGAAATCCGACCGTCGTCAAACAGTCCAATCCTGGTGACTCGCGGAGAAGCGCTAAGCGCCGGCCGGCCACAAACGGGGCGTCAGCCACAAATCGATGGCCGATCCAAGCTGATCGAGTTTGCCTTTGAGGAAGTGATCCGCGCCGTCGACAAAGACCAGCTTCTTAGGCTCGGGCATGGCTGCGAATAGCTCTTCGATTGCCGGACGCGGGCCAAACTCGTCCTCGCTGCCCTGCACGACGAGTTTCGGCTTCTGGCAGCGGTGCAGAAAATGCCGGTCCAGATCGTCGAGCACATTATTGGTTGGGACTCCCACGCCGACTAATTCCGCGACGCGCTGGTCCTCGCATCCCACTTTCAATCCCACACGCGAGCCGAAGCTGAATCCCGCCAGCAGAATCGGCGTGCCGGGGAACTCCTGCGCCAGATAGTCGAGCGCCACGCGAACGTCGTCTTGTTCACCGATGCCGTTGTCGTGCTCGCCTTCACTGAGACCCGCGCCGCGAAAATTAAATCGCAGCACCGGAATGCCCAGCTGATGCAGCGCCTTGGCGGCTTGAAACACGACTTTATTGTGCATAGTGCCGCCGAAGAGCGGATGGGGATGGCATATCAACGCGGCGCGCGGCGGGTGGGCCAGCGGCGAAGTCCAAAGCATCGCTTCGAGCTTGCCCGCAGGGCCGTCCAGAAAAAGTCCGCGATGGAAAATATCGGGCATCCTAGGGAGTTAGCTGCGGAGGGGACCGGCGCGGCGGAATTCCTTTCGGTAGTCTGGTGCCGACATTTCAATGGTGCGACACATTTCGTACAGCCGGGAACGAATCCGTGTGCCGATGCGATCGGCGAGCGTATCTTCCATCAACGGCGTGCGTGAGTTCGGCATCGCGGAAGCGGAAGAGGGAGAGGGTGCGGGCGCGCCAGGACGGGCGCGCGAAGTATCACCGTCGAGAAAATTGGTGGTCAGCAGAGTAACCCGATTGGCGTTGTAGCGAGTGTTCAGGATGTGGCCGACGGTTTCGAGCGCCCACAGCGAGGGCTTGCTCGATCCCAAGTCATCGAGCATCAGGACGTCGACAGTCAGCACTGGCTCAAGGATGCCCATCTCGGTGACCGGATTGTCGGCGCTGTAGCTGGCCTGAATTTCTTTCAAGAGTTCGCGGTAATCGTAGAAGAGTCCGGAATGCCCTCGCAGAACGACTTCTTGCAGGGCAGCGACCGCCAGGTGCGTCTTGCCGACGCCGCATGGCCCCATCAACAGCAAGCCGTGGTTGGTGCCCGCCGGGAAATCGCGCGCGAAACCGTGCATGTTTAACTTCGCCTGCGCCAAGCTGCGGTTCCAGGCTTCCATCTGTGCGGGCGACGCGGTCTCTTGCTCGTTGTCGGTCTCGTAATTTTCGAATGTGCATTGCCGGTATCGCTGCGGGATCCGCGCGCGATCGAGGCTCCGTTCGGTGCGGTCGGTGGCGGTGCAATCGCACAGGACTGCGTAGCGGTAGGGCTCGCGCGCCACGGCGGTGCCTTCGCCGGCGCCATGCACTTCGCCATTTCCGTTTCCGTTGCCAACCACCAGCTTGGTTTCGCCCGCGGGCGCGGAGCCGGCCGGCGCAGAACCAGCCGCCACCAACTTCCATCCGTCGCCGTGACACACAGGACAATCCGATCGAGCCATGAAAGAAGCATAAGCGCGCGCGGCAAGCCGCGCAAGCGCACCCTGCCTGTGCAAACTGAGATTGCTGTGGAAAGAAAATGTCGATGGCTGGGTCGACCACAGCCAGATTGGCTGTGCCACGTCCAACGAGCGAGCGAATGTGGTAACGTAAACGCTTCAACCAGGAGGTTTCCCCCATGCTCAATCGCAGCGAAAAACTACGAGGACCCAAGCTGGCTTTCTGCGCGTCTCTTACTTTACTTCTGCTGGCCGCTGCCTGCGGCCCGACGCCGCCACCGGATACGCGCGCCGCGGACGTGAGCGCTCTTCGAGATTTGGACGCTCAATGGTCCAAGACCGCCGGGACCAGAGACCTGGACGCAACGGTTGCGTACTACAGTGACGACGCTGCGCTGCTGCCTCCGGATGCCCCGATCGTCAACGGCAAGCAGGCCATCCGCAGCGCGTGGTCCGCGATGGTAGCTCCAGGCGTTTCTCTGGCCTGGCAGTCCGATAAAGTAGAAGTCGCACGATCCAGCGACCTGGGCTACATGACCGGCACCTACACGATGAGCACGAAACAATCCCTCAACGCGGCCCCGGTGGCGGAACAAGGCAAGTACGTGGAAGTGTGGAAGAAACAAGCGGACGGAAAGTGGAAAGTGGTGGCCGACATTTTCAACAGCGACGCGCCGGCGTCGGCACCCGCGCCTCCGCCACCTGCAGGGAAGAAGCCTAAGCATCCAGCAAAGCACGGGAGAAAACATCACCGATCTTAATTCAGCGTTGCTGTGCCTCGGGTGTCGTGCGGCCGTTCTGGTTCGGGGGAAAAACGCAGCGAGGAGCGGCAACGCAACAACGGCAAGCACAACGCCTGCTAGTTATTTCTCGACGCGGATGACGCGCGGGGGCACGGCGCGAACGATCGCATTGCGTAGCTTGCGGTCGTCGACGCTGCGGAAACCTTGGGACAGCTCGCCGCGGACGAAGCCGATGAACGCTTCCATCTGATTCTGCATCTCGCCCATTTTGTCGCGCATGTTCAGAATGATTTCGATTCCGGCCAGGTTCACGCCCAGCTCGCGGGTCAGATTCAAGATCACTTCCAGGCGCTCGAGATCGCCATCGGTGTAGAGGCGCGTGTTGCCCTGGGAGCGCGAGGGCTTCAGCAAGCCTACGCGTTCGTACAGACGCAGCGTCTGCGGATGGATTTTGTATAGCTCGGCTACTGCGGAAATCATGTAGCCGGCTTTCGCTCTTTTTCTTGGACGATTGGTCATTCTTGTTTCCTACGCGGGCGGCCCGCGCTTGGCTGCGTCTTGGTCTTGACGCCCACCCTTCCCGAAACCCGGGAGGAGTGGGGCACCCGGAAAAGACAAAGCCGTAGAACCGTAAGACAAAACCGTAGAACCGTAGATCAAAACCAAAGACCGTAAATCAAAGCGTCGAACCTTAAGTCAAAGCCATCGAACCGCATTCAAACTGCAGAGAGGCGCCTCACAGCACCCGACCGCCGAACGCGCCGCGGCTTACAACGCCGCCTGTGCAAAAATCTCCTGCCGGGGGTCTTCCGGCGCGGCCTTAGCCAATTCTTTCAGCAAATTGCGGACCCGCTCATCTTCCGGGCGCGGCACCACCACCCGCACTTCCACGATCTGGTCGCCGCGTTTGCCGGGATGCCGGGCCGAGGGCGCGCCTTTTTCCCGCAGCCGCAGCTTCTTGCCGCTGTCGGTAGCGGGCGGGATGCGCACCTGGGCCCGGCCGTCGATGGTCGGCACCTCCACCTTGGCGCCCAGGGACGCTTCGGTGACGGTAATCGGCACGTGAGTGTACAAATCATCGCCGCGCCGCTCAAAAAACGGATGCGGCTCTACCTGGGTGATGATGTACAGGTCGCCCGGCGGACCGCCCATCACGCCCGCGTTGCCACGCCCGGCGACGCGCACTCGCGAACCGGTCTGAGCGCCCGGTGGAAATCGGACGTCCAGCGTTTCGGTGCGGCGCACGCGCCCTTCCCCGCCGCAATTGCGGCAAATGGTGCGGTTGCGGCCGGTGCCGCCGCACCGCGAGCAGGCCACCTGGAAGCGCATCTTCCCGCTGGTTTGGGTCACGCGCCCGCTGCCACTGCACGTCGGACAGGTGGCTGGCTGGCTCGCGTCCTCCACTCCGCCGGTGCCGTGGCACACGGTGCAAGCATCCAATCGCGCGAACGACAGCTTCTTCACCGTGCCGCGCATCGCTTCCGCAAAACTGATATTCACCTGATATTCGAGATCGTCGCCCGGCTCCGGGCCGCGGGATTCGCGCGCCGCATTCGCTCCACGAAAAATTTGGCTGAAAAGATCGCGGAAACTACCGCTCCCGGTTCCGCCCCCGCCTGCGCCGCCTGCCGATTCCGCGCCGCCAAAATCAAAGCCGCCAAAATCGAAAGGAATGTCCTGGTCCGGCGCCGGGCCGCCTCCGCGAGAAGGTCCGGGCCCCTGCCCGGGCGTATTGAATCCGAATTGGTCGTAGGTCTGGCGCTTTTTGGTGTCGGAAACTACGTCGTACGCTTCCTGGATCTGCTTGAATTTTTCTTCCGCCGATTTGTCGCCGGGATTCAGATCGGGATGGTATTTGCGCGCCAGCTTGCGGTAGGCGGCGCGGATTTCCTTCAGCGGCGCCTTGCGCGGCACTCCCAACAGCTCGTAATAATCTTGTTTGGCCATGTTTAGTTCGGTCCGATAAATTTTGCCGGCGGCAGAAATGCCAGCCGCCGAAAACGATCGCTCGCGGGCCTACATCTGGTCCTTTATCGCGATTACTTGGATTCTTCGCCCAGCGCGAGCTTCTTCCAATTCTCGTTCCACTGGTTCATTTCCTCGGCCTCGCGCGCCAGTTCTTCGCGATGCCGTTTCTGTTCTTCCGACCGCGCACCCATGGTGGCTTCTTTGCCCGTCGCTCGCGCCATCCAGCGGTCGATCAATCCGATTTTCCACTCGACCTCTGCCGGGTCGGACTTGAATCGCAGCAGCGTGCCGGTAATCTCCACCGAACGCGGCGGAAATTCAGGAGGCACTTCCTGCTGCATGTCGTAGAAGAGCCGCCGCCAATCTGCCCGCGGCGAAGCGTTGAGGGCCACCTGCACCAGATAATAATTCTCGCGAATCTTTTGCACCGCTTGCGGCGTCCCTGCCCGTCGAATTCCGTCCGTCGCCAATTTCGCTCCTGCCGCGCTCAATGCAGCGCCAACGTAAAACAGGGGCAAGCTGTGTGTGCCTGCCCCTGCCGATCCGGATGCGTTCGCACCCGGTTGGGTCACACCGTTAGTTCGGCTGCTTGGTGTCGTCGACGTCCACGAACTCGGCGTCCACCACGTCGCCTTGTTTCGAGTCGCCCGACCCAGCGTCCGCACCCGCCGCACCACTTCCATCATGCGGTCCGGCGCCTGGACCTCCCGGTCCGCCTGCTGCGCCACCCGCCGCCGCGCCGGCCGCCGCCTGCGCCTTATACAGCTGCTCGGCGATGGTGTGCGATGCCCGGGTGAGTTTCTCGGCGGCCTTGTTGATTCCCTCTGCGCCGCCGTCGGCAATCGCTTTGCGCACATCCTCCACTGCGACTTCCGCAGCTTTCACGTCGGCCTCGGCGAGCTTATCGCGATTTTCACGGAGCAGCTTTTCCACCTGGTACATCAGGTTGTCGGCACGGTTGCGCGCTTCGGCTTCCACCACCCGCGACTTGTCTTCATCCGCGTGCGATTCGGCTTCCTCGCGCATCCGTTCGGCTTCGTCCTTGCTCAAGCCGGTGGAGGCGGTGATAGTGATTTTCTGTTCCTTTTGCGTGGCCATGTCTTTCGCCGACACATTCAGGATGCCGTTGGCGTCGATGTCAAAGGTCACTTCGACTTGCGGCGTTCCTCGCTGTGCGGGCGGAATCCCCAGCAACTTGAACTTGCCAAGGGTGCGGTTTCCGCTGGCCACCGGCCGCTCGCCCTGCAATACATGGATTTCCACTTCGGTCTGATTGTCCGCCGCGGTGGAAAAGGTTTCCGACTTACGCGTCGGAATGGTGGTGTTACGCGGGATTAGTACGGTCATCACCCCGCCCAGCGTTTCCACGCCGAGCGACAACGGAGTAACGTCCAGCAGCAGGATGTCTTTCACTTCGCCGCCGAGCACGCCGCCTTGAATAGCCGCTCCGACCGCCACTACTTCGTCGGGGTTCACGCCCTTATGCGGCTCTTTGCCGTTGAAGAGCTTTTTGACAATGTCTACCACGCGCGGGATTCGCGTGGAACCGCCGACCAAAACCACTTCGTCGATCTTTTCCGGAGGAAGACCGGCATCGTGCAGAGCCTGCTTTACCGGCCCGACGGTGCGCTGCAGCGTATCTTCCATTAATTGCTCGAGCGTGGACCGCGACATCTTCATCTGCATGTGCTTCGGTCCGGAAGCGTCCGCGGTGACGAACGGCAGATTGATCTCCGTTTCGCTCAACTGCGAGAGCTCGATCTTGGCCTTTTCCGCGGCTTCCTTCAGACGCTGGATGGCCATGCGATCTTTGCTCAGATCGATTCCCGACTCCTGCTTGAACTGCTTCACCATCCAGTCCATGACCAACTGATCGACGTCGTCGCCGCCTAGGTGGGTATCGCCCGCGGTGGACTTCACTTCCACCACGCCTTCGCCGACTTCCAGGATCGAAATGTCGAAGGTGCCGCCGCCCAAGTCATAAACCGCGATGGTCTCCTCCGTTTTCTTGTCCAGTCCGTAGGCCAGCGCTGCCGCGGTGGGCTCGTTGATGATTCGCAATACTTCCAGCCCGGCAATCTCGCCCGCCTGCTTGGTAGCCTGGCGCTGGCCGTCGTTGAAATACGCCGGGACGGTGATCACCGCCTTGGTGACCTTCTCGCCCAGAAAATTCTCCGCGGCGGTCTTTAACTTCTGCAGAATCATCGCGGAGATTTCCGGCGGGCTATACACTTTGCCCTGGATTTCCACGCGAGCGTCGCCGTCGCTGCCGCGGACGACTTTATACGGCACGCGCTTGGCTTCGTCGGTGACTTCGTCGAAGCGTCGGCCCATGAAGCGCTTGATCGAATAAATCGTGTTTTCGGGATTGGTGATCGCCTGGCGCTTGGCCACTTGCCCCACCAGCCGTTCGCCGCTCTTGGTGATGCCGACAACCGAAGGCGTGGTGCGCGCGCCTTCCTGGTTGGGGATGACCACCGCTTCGCCGCCCTGCATAACCGAAACCACCGAATTGGTAGTCCCTAAGTCAATTCCAATAATTTTACTCATTCCAGAAGCTCCTTCGAGGGCACTGCCCTTGGCGTTCCCTTAATGCTGGGCCAGTATACGCATTGAGTGTCTTGTTGTCAAGTATATTGAGAGTGCTTAAGCTGTTTACTTTCAGCGGCCTAAATGCATTTTCTAGGGGGTTCGGCTCAATTATCATCCCTCAAGGGCGTTCTGTCTCTCCGCTAACTGCATTAGATTCAGCTGGTGGGATGCCGATCCAAGCCGCTAGACGCCACCATTCAGGCCCGATTCCTTGGGACGCAAGCTGCGTTGACCAGGCTCAACATTTCATGGCCTCAGATGAAGGATGCGGTTTTGGCTTACTGACCCCTCGCCGAGACCCGGCATCTAAGCCCACAGCCCTTATCGGAAAGTGCAAAAGTGTCAGGGATGTCCTGAGACCAGGGCGAGGAGGACGCGATCGGGAGGGTGCTCATCGCGCGAAGCTGGCCGAGGATTTTGGCGAAACAATGCAGGAAACCAATATAGAATGACCAAAAGCGCAAATTCTGAGCGGGTTGGGGAGGATTGCTTGAGGACGAAGCCGGTACGCGCGGGATGTGGGTCATCTTGGGCCACTTACGGGGCGGTATGCCTGCTGGGGCTCGCCGGTTTACTCGGCTCGACGGCCGCGCTGGGCCAAACTCACCCCACTACCGCGAAATCCGCAGCGGCGAAAAGTGCCGCAGCCAAGCCGTCGGTGCCGGCTGATGTCGTCAAGGGCGTCGGCGACAAAAACGCCCCGATCACCATGGAAGTCTTCAGCGACTACGAATGCCCGATGTGCCGCGTTCTTTACGAGCAAACCTTACGCCCGATGATCGGTGACTACGTCGCGTCCGGGAAAGTCTATCTGGTGCACTACGATTCCCCGCTGGTGATGCACAAATTTTCCGGGATGGCGGCGCGCTGGGTGAACGCGGCGGCGGTGGTCCGAAAGTATCCCGAGGTGGAAGCGGCGGTGTATGACAATCAAGACGCCTGGCAAGCCAACGGCGAGATCGAGAAATTCGTGCAAGGCGCGGTAGGGGCGGCGGATTTCAAACGCATGCAGCAACTGATGCAAGGTTGCACCGCCCCGGGTCCGCAGATGGGTGGCGCTGCGGGCTCGCCGGGATGCGCGGTGGACCCGCTGATCGAGAAGGATATCGCGCTGGCAAAACAGGTCCCGGTAACCGGGACACCGACCTACATCTTCATCTATAAGGGCAAATCGTATCCCGCGGCTTCGGGAATGGTTTCCTGGCCGCTGCTGAAGCAATTCATCGACCAACTATTGAGCCAATAACGATGTCCTCGGCAACTTCCGCGAAGAACCGGCGTATCGCGCTCGCGATCGGCAGGATAATACTGGCCGGCATTTTTCTGGTGGCCTCCTACGCCAAGCTGCGACCGCAAATCCCGGATACCCCGTGGTCGGTCGCGGCGGTGAAAACATCGCTATCGTTTTTCGCCATGGAAGTAAATTCCTTCCAGCTTTTGTCGGACAGCCAGGTGAGCTTCGTGGCGCATACGCTGCCGTTTGCGGAGCTCATTCTCGGGCTGTGGCTGTTGAGCGGGTGGCAGCTTCCCTTTTCGGCAGGAGCGGCATCGGTGCTGCTGATCGGGTTTTTCAGCGCGATGGTGCACACCTACAGGCAAGGCCTGGAAATCAGTTGCGGATGCTTCGGACCCGGAGAGCGATTGGGGCCGTGGTCGCTGGCGCGCGACGGCAGCATGCTGGCGTTTGCCTTGGCGGTGACCATCGTCGCGTTCGTGGCGCGGCCCAAAGGTTCTACCCCTGCTGGAGCTGAAACCGATTCGCGCGCGCTGGCGTAGTCCGTTCGTTCCTCTCATTCGTCCAGCGTCTACCGCCAAGCACAATCGCTTCGCTATCCAATTCCAGCCGATTCCGGTACAGGGTAAGATGACGCAGGTTTTTCGGAGGCACTGGATGGCTCGCATTTCGCGGACCCGCATTTTGATTTTCGCTGTGGCGTTTGCCGTTGCTGCCTGCGGCGGAGGCGTGGGGCGCGCGCAAAGCACGCAAACCGCGCCGGTTGCGCAAAGCGCGGCGACCGCACCAACCGCGCTGAAGCAACTCAGCGTCGAGCGAATCTACAGCGAGCCCGATCTCAACGGATACCTCCTGGAAGATGTGCAGTGGAGCCCGGACGGTAAGCAACTGACGTTTTTCCAGGTGTCGGGAACGGGATTCGGGGCGAAAACGGAATTGTGGAGCGTCGCGGCGTCCGATGGGGCCAAACACGTTCTGGTGGACGCGGCAAAAATTTCGGAGCTGCTGCCGCCGGATACCGAGCCGGCAAGCCAAGCCACCGGGCTCGGGCGCGTTGCCGCACACAAATATTATTGGTCCGCGGACAGCAGCGAAATGGTATTTCGCAGCGGCGGCAAACTTACCTGGCTCGATCTGCGGACCATGCAAACCAAGGTGCTTGCCGGCGGCAAGTCCGGCGGCAGCGACGTCAGCCCAGGCGATATCGAAGATCCAAAATTTTCGCCCGACGGCAAATTTGTCACCTTCCTGCGCGACCGGAATATCTGGATCGCGAACATCATGAATGGCGAATCCCATCCGTTGACCAAAGGCGGATCCGAGGAACTGCGCAAGGGTGAGCTCGATTGGCTGTATCCGGAAGAGCTGGATTGCGCCACCGCCTATTGGTGGTCGTCCGACTCGCAACACATCGCCTTCGTGGAACTGGATGAGCGGCCGGTGACCCAGTATCCCATCGCCGATTTGAACACCGGCGGAATCCAAAACACCCGCTACCCGCAGACCGGCGAAGCAAACCCGGTGGTGCGGGTCGGCGTGATCGGCGCCGACGCCGGTGAAACCAAATGGATGGACACCGGCGCGGATAAGGATATTTATCTGCCGCGGGTGCAGTGGCTGCCCGATGGCAAGAGCCTGGCGATTCAGCGGCTCAACCGCGCGCAGAACAAGCTCGAATTGCTGCTGGCCGATTCGGCGTCGGGAAAATCGCGCGTGGTGCTTACCGAAACCGATCCTTACTGGATCAACCTGGGCGCGGCGAATATTGAATTTTTCGCGGATGGCCGGCGATTTCTCTGGCCCAGCGAGCGCACCGGATTTCGCCACCTCTACATTTATGACACCGACGGCAAGATGGAAACGCAATTGACCCAGGGAAACTGGGCGGTGGAAACCAGCGCGGGGTTCGGCCCCGGCGCCGGCGCGGCTTTGCGGCTGGATGAAAAGCACGGCTTCATTTATTTCCTTTCGAACAAGGACAATCCGGTGGAGCTGCACCTGTTCCGGCTGTCACTCGCCGACAAAACGATTCGCCGGGTGACCAGCGAGGCAGGGACGCACGAGGTTTCGATCGCCCCGGACTGCGGCGCGTTCATGGACACTTTTTCGAACGCGATGACTCCGGAACGCCAGGATCTCGAACGCATGGATGCCACGCCCATCGCGCCCCTCAACGAGAATCGCGTGCCCGAGCTCGCCGCGTATCGCCTGTCCCCGGTGGAATTTCTTACCGTGAAGGCCGGCGACGGCGTGGAGTTGCACGCCTACACCATCAAGCCGCCGAATTTCGATGCGTCGAAGAAATATCCGGTGCTGGTGCAGGTGTACGGCGGCCCGAGCATCCAGAATGTGGTGAACAAATGGGACGACGAGGCATTTCTGTGGCACCAAATGATGGCGCAGAAGGGGTACATTATTTTTGCGCTCGATAATCGCGGCTCCCTGGGACGCGGCCACAATTTCGAGACGCCGGTCTTTCACCATCTGGGACGATTTGAACTGGCCGACCAGCTTTCCGGCGTGAGCTACCTGAAATCGCTTCCCTACGTGGATCCTTCGCGCATCGGGATTTGGGGCTGGAGCTACGGCGGGTATATGACGCTGAACGCGATGTTCAACGCGCCGACAGTTTTCAAAGCGGGAATTTCCGTTTCGCCGGTATCCGACTGGCGGCTGTACGACACCGCGTACACCGAGCGCTACATGGGCCGGCCGCAGGATAATCCGGACGGCTACCGGGATTCGTCAGTAGCCGCGCACGCCAAGCAAATGCGCGGAAAGCTGCTGATCGCCGCCAGTACCGGCGACGACAACGTGCACTTCGCGAATACCGGCGAAGTTCTGGACTCGTTCATTTCCGACCGGAGATATCCGGAGATCATGGTTTTCCCCGGTCGCGGCCACGGCATCAGCGATTCCGCAGCGCGCATCGCGCTCTTCCGCCGCATGACCCAGTTCCTGCTGGATAATCTGTAGCCTCATTCAACGTGGCGGTCGTGAATTGCCTTCAGGGCTCCCAGCAGGTGCGTTCCCCAGTGGGAGCGGAAGGAAAAGCGAAGAGTCCACAAAAAATCATTTCGAGATGCACGTTGTTCAACGTTCTTCAGATCAAGATAAATCTCCGAAATATCCAGCGCTATACTTCCCTGCACCGGGGCATCCTTTGCCGTTGCATCGAATATCTCCCAATACTCATCCAGCGGTCCAATTTTCTGCCTGATCGAATGAAAAAGTTCTTCCAGCTCGTCTTTGACAGGCGACCTGTCGGTTACAGTCGTAGTGTCGGGCGCTACTGGCGGCAAATGCAGCGCGGTGCTGTAGAGTTCCGCGAGGCAATGTCCAATACGCGTCAGGAATGGGTCGCGCTCCATCTGCGCAGCTGAGTCAACAGTTTGGATGAAGTTCGTCGCTACCGAACGAAATCGATGCAACTCAGGACTCAGGGTATGGCTCATAAGCATCCCGCCGCTAGCGCTGGCTTGCCGCAGGCTACCATTGAACGCGGACGCGATAGTCTAGGGTTATGTTGTCGTTCTTTGCTACAGGAATTTCGAATTGGATGGTCCCCGAATCGAGTTTCGTTCCTTTGAAATTGGAATTTAGGATTTCCCAGTCGCCGCCGACTGGTTCGCGGATCTCCACGGTGATCGGCGTGTCCTTGTGATTGCGGATCGCGATCTGGTATTCGATTTCGTGAACGCGGTCGGCAACCTTTTTCCAGTCCACTTGCTTGCGCTCGGCCACTACATCGAAGGCGTCGCCCACGTGGATCGAAATGTCTTCGTCCTTCGGGGTGTGCGCGATGGAATCCTCGCCGGCGAATTGCGTTCCGCCTTTGGAGTCTGCCTGATACACGCGGACCGTTCCGGCAGGCAGCGGCATTCCCAATCCCCCGCTCGCTGCGTTCTTGAATTTGTAGTAGACCATCACCGGCTCGGTGACCGGCTCGCCCATTTTCTGGGCAGTCCGGTAGTACCCGAAATTCCCAGCCACTCGCAGAATTTTTTCCACCGGCACGTTGGTTCCAGTCAGCAAGCTGATCTGCTTGGACTCCGCATTTTCCAGCGAGGTGCGGCGCCCCAGCGTGTAGAGGTGATATTCCGAGAAGTTTTCCTGTTCGAACTGAGGCCGCGCCTTGGCCATTGCCATTGGCGGCGCGGGTGCGATTCCACCGAGAACGCCTCCGACCGTGGCGCGGTGAATATCACCCGCAACCAGCTGCAACTTCGCGTTGGGGAAAGCCGTTCCCGCGTTGTTCACCACGGTCACCCAGCCGTCGAGGTCGGCCAGCTTTTCGTCGCGCCCCACGGTCAAAACGTAGTCCGCCTGCCAGCTCATTCCGGTCATCAGGTAAGACGCTTCTACCAGCTGGGCCTTTTTTCCGCGATTTTCGAGCGACCAAATCAGCGTCGGGCGGCTGTAGAGATTTTCGGGCAAGTCCGCGAAGCGATAAGAGTCGCCGGCCATTCCGGTGACGATCTCGTTTCCGATTTTCCAGACCGGGGCGTTGTTGTTGTCGGAGAGCAGCAGCGCTTTGGTTTCCGTCCACTTGGTGGAATTGTTTTCCTGTTCCTGGCGGACCAGGGTCACTTCCCGGCCGACATATTTGTGCAGTAATTTATCTGGGTCCAGCAAATCGTATTCGTAGTCCTGTTCCACTACCGACAGATGGTCGGATTCGGTCAGCGACCGCAGATACACGGTGACCGGATTGATGGTCGCCGCCACGTCCTCGAACCGCAGACGAAACGCTCCGGTGGGCAGCGTGAGCTTGCGTACGTCGCGCACCAGCGCGAGGTTGGAGCTGTACACCGTCACCGCCAGATCAGTTTGATCTTTGGGGGTGGTCGCCGCGTCAATGGCCGTGGCCGGCGCGCCGCTCGTCTGCGCCGCTGCAAATTCAACGCCAGGCACGGCGAAAATCGCGGCAAACAGCAGGATGCGCAAACGTGGTCGCAAGTCCGAATGCACATTGAGAATCCGCATCGTTCCTCCTCATGCACTGAAAGATCTGTTTGCCGCCGCGGAGCGAATCCGGCTGTTATCTCTTCGCCGCGGCGGAACGCGCCGTCCTGAACTACCAGCGCGTTCGGACGCGGTAGTCCAGCGTCGCCGCGCCGTTTTTCGCTACGGGAACTTCAAACTGGATGGTCCCCGCATCGAGTTTCGTTCCCTTGAAACTGGAATTCAGGATTTCCCAATCGCCACCCACCGGCTCGCGAACCTGCACGGTGATCGGCGCGTCCTTGTGATTGCGGATGGTGATTTGATACTGCATCTCATACAGACGTTTCGACACGTTCTTCCAATCCATCTGCTTGCGTTCGGCCACCACATCGAAGGCATCGCCCACGTGGATCGAGACGTCCTCATCTTTGGGGGTGTGCGCGATGGAATCCTCCCCAGCGAACTGCGTGCCGCCTTTGGAATCCGCCTGGTAAACCCGGATCGTTCCGGCCGGCAGCGGCATGCCCAGACCCGCAGCCGTCGAGTTCTTGAATTTGTAGTAGACCATTACCGGCTCGGTCACCGACTCGCGCTGGCTCTGCGAATTCCGGTAGTAGTCGGCATCCCCAACTACCCGCAGTATTTTTTCCACCGGCACATTCGTTCCGCTCAGCAAGCTGATCTGCTTGGACTCCGCATTTTCCAGCGACGTCCGCCGTCCCAGCGTATACAAGTGATATTCGGAAAAGTTTTCCTGTTCGAATTGAGGCCCATTGGCGGCCCCGCTGGTCTGTGCCAGGGCCATCATGTTAACCGTTCGGCCGTTCGCCGGCGCGCGGTGGATTTCCCCGGCCACGAGCTGGAGCCTGGCGTTCGGAAATGCAGTTCCGGTGTTGTTCGCCACAGTCACCCAGGCGTCGAGATCCGCCAGCTTCTCGTCGCGCCCTACGGTCAACACGTAATCGGCCGACCAGTTCATTCCAGTCATCAGGTATGAAGCCACGACTTGCTGCGTTTTCTCGCCGCGATTTTCGAGCGACCAGATCAACGTGGGCCGGCTGTACAGATTCTCCGGAAGATCCGGAAAGCGGTAGGAATC
>Ga0302326_10008068_pt1 | contig 23298 bp, 29 predicted proteins | sample Palsa_T0_3_FD_202264 | JGI IMG/M metagenome (GOLD analysis project Ga0302326, IMG submission 202264) | Peat permafrost microbial communities from Stordalen Mire near Abisko, Sweden - Palsa_T0_3 | ecosystem: Environmental > Terrestrial > Soil > Palsa > Peat permafrost | place: Sweden: Abisko... | reverse complement strand
CACGGATGGCACTGCTCATCAGATCGAGGACCCGGTTGCCAGAGGCGCCGGCCATGAGGCCGTGGAAGTGGGTGCCGACGCTGGCATGGCGGTCGGCGCCTTTCTCTCTCTTGCCGTGCTCGACGTTATCCCGCAAGTCCGCGAGGGTCTTGGGCTCCTGACGTTCTGCGGCCAGCCGGGCCATGATGGGTTCCAGCACCCCTCGGGCTTCGACAAGCTCACGAAACGTCGCGCCACCGAGCTGGAAGAAGAGCGTCGCAATCCGGCCGAAGTTGCCGCTTGTCGGAGTGGAGACCACCGGGCCGCCGCCCGGACCGGGTTTGATGGTGATGAGGCCGTGCACTTCCAGGATGCGCAAAGCCTCCCGAAGAGAGGCCCGCCCGACTTGAAATCGGGCCAACATGACCGCCTCGGACGGCAGGGTGGCGCCGGGTTCGAGCCCCCTGGACACGATGTCATGGACGATCGCCCGGGCCACGACTTCGGAGACTTTGTCAGCTCTGCGGGCCATAGCCGGACGAGAGTCGACCACAACAGGGTCCGCGTCGGCAATGTCAGCCATCGTGTCCGACCTCCTCAGCTCCCTCGCCGAAATTGTCCATCATGACACCAGGATGGCATCCACGGACCAGCCAGTCGTTGATCGTCATCGCGTCAACAACACGACGCTGGCTACATGTCCAGCGCCCATAACGTGACCAACCCCGACGGACGCGTCCTCGACTTGGCGCGGTCCGCAGCGACGGCGGAGCTGCTGCACCAGTTCGTGCACCTGACCCAGACCGGAAGCCCCTAACGGCTCACCCTTCGAAAGCAGACCACCAGACGGATTCACCGGAAGGGCGCCTCCCAGAGCGGTGGCTCCGCTTCGCAGAAGACCGGCCTCGGCCCCCTCGGGGCACAATCCGAGGTCGCGGTAGGCCAGCAACTCGGATGCCGAGTCGGTGTCTTGGCACTCGACGACATCCGCCTCGGCGGCCGAGATACCGGCCTCCTCGAATGCCAGGGCTGCGGCGTGGGCGCTCAGACTGGTCCGATTGGGACGGTACGAAACGGCTGGCACGAACCAGTCGTCTGGCTCTCGGGAAACGAGCGAGACGGCCCGGAGGGCTATCCCATCTGTGTTCGATCGCCGAGTCACCTCGTCGCGGTGCATGAGGACGGCAGCCGCCGCCCCCTCGTTGGGCGAGCACAGCATCAGGAGCCGTAATGGTGGGCACACCATCTTCGAGTCGAGCACTTGATCACGAGTCACTTCCGCTCGGTACATGGCGTTCGGGTTGTGTACCGCGTGGCCGTGATTCTTAACGCTTACATCGGCCAGATCCTCGACCGTGGCGTCCGTCTGGTGAATGAGCTCTTGGGCCTGTAGAGCAAAATACACCGGGTTGACACCCAGTCCGGTGGCGATCTGCCAGTCCTCGAATCCGGAACTGGCAATGAACCCCCGCGGCGCTTTCTCGACCCCGAGACACAACACCACGCGGGCTGCACCGCTCTCGATCAGGCGAGATCCCAGGTAGAGCGCTGACCCGCTGGAACCGCAGGCGCTCTCGACGTTGACGATGGGTCTCCCACTACGACCGACCCGATCCATGACGTTCTGGCCTTTGGCCATCTCCGCCCCGACATTGGCCACCAACGTCATATCGAGGTCGTCGCTCGTAATCCCTGCGTCTGCCAACGCCTCGCTGGCTGCAACTGCGCCGAGGTCGCGGTAGCCCGCAGGGAATCGTCCGAAGGGGTGAATCCCCACCCCGGCGACGACCACGTTCTGCATCAACCTACCTTTCGCTTGACCTCGCACCCCAGCATCGGTTCCAATACAAGCATACTATTCGCATGAATACGAGGAGCTTCTCATGAGTGTGGACGGAACCGAACGGAGACGACGGGCCCAAGGAGCCAAGGCTGACGGACTGCAAGCCGCGCTCGGTGCCCTTGACCCCGAGCTAGCCAAGTGGGCAGACGGATTCATCTTCGGCGAGGTCTGGGGCCGGGACGGGATCTCCCACGACGAGCGGATGCTGGTGGCGATCACGGCGTTGGCCGCGGGCAAAAATCCCGACCAATTGCGGAACTATCTGCATGGTGCGGTCCAAGCGGGCATCCCTCCTCAGAAGATCCACGAGGCGCTAACGATGCTTGTCGTCTATTGCGGCTTTCCGACGGCCTTGCAGGCGTTGGTCGTGTGGGGCAAGGTGGTAGACGCGGAGCGGCGGAGGGGCACAGACATCGACCTTGGTCTGGCGCTCGCCGCGGAGTCCTAGCCCGTGAATTGGGAGGTCCCCTATCGGCTGTGAAGAACGGGCGTCGTGCCCCATGGCGTCACCGGTTGATCCGATCGAGTGAACTCCTCCGGTAGATCGTCCACCATGTCGAGCACGGCGTTGATACGGCCAAATCCTACGAACGCTCCGATCTGAACGCAGAGCTCCACCAACTGGGCATCGGTGAAATGCAGCCGCAATTGTTGGAACGTGGCATCGGTGACCGATAGATGGTCCGACGCCATCAGATCGGCGAACGCCAGCGCCGCCCGCTCCGCCTCGGTCAGGTCAACCGCTTCTTCAGGCTGGGCCAGCGAGCAGACCAGACCCTCATTGAAGCCGTCGTTGCTGCCATCATGATGTCGCACCGACATGCAGCTCCGACACTGATTGTGAAAGGCAATACGTAGACGTACCAACTCGACCAGCCGGGATGGAAGCAACGTACTCCGGCGAAGCTCGCGCATAAAGTTCGTGTACAGCAGTGCTACCCGCGGTGAGTGCGCCCACACTTGCTCTTGAATTCGGGCGTTAGGCCCGAACAAGGGCAAATATTCAGCCCGTCGAGCCGGCGGGATGCGAGACATGGGACCTCGTTCTCCTCAATCAACTAGGCCCCTCCGGCTCAACCATCGGTCCGGCGGGGATCGTCGACGATCACTTCGATGTCACTTGCCGTCCGGCGCCGAACGCTGTCACCGATGATGTCTGCCAAGGCATCCGGTGGCAACACACAATCGATGCACTCGACCGCGTCGAGGTCGAGACGGAGATGCAGCCGGCCGGCGCCCGTATCGCCCTCGATCAGTTCGAGTCGAGCCCCGTCGCCATTGACAAGAACCTGGAGCTCCTCGACTGCTTCGGCCAGCCCCATCGCCTCGACGGTCATCAACTGACCGCCTTGGTAACCGCAAGATGGTTGGACATGCCTGGGAACATGCAGCCGTGGAGACTGCCGAGGCCACCGCAAACGAAGATGTTGAGGTCATCGGGAGAATCCATCAGGTAGACCCGACCGTTGGGCTTGATGCGACCACGCGCCTCGATGCCGGGGTGCAGTGTCGCCGGGAACTCGTCGATACGGAGACTCGCCGCCTCCCACACGATCTGACGCACGTCGTCAAACGATGGGATGTCCCGCGCGATGACCTCATTGGCCCAAATCGGATTGACGGCTATCAGCTGATCGGCGAACTGCGACGCCTGACAGAAGTTGTTGTTGCCCATGAATCCGAGCGAACGGCCCATGACCTGCAATAGCTCCTCACCGGTCTCCGCCACCGAATCCAGCACGTTCGCAGTGCCCAGGACCCCGAATACCGAGACGGCATCACCGCTCACACCGCGACGCTCGGATAGGGGAACCCACGGCGACCGCTCTTCCCATTCGCCGACCACGATGCCGGTCACCCGGCCGGGTTGTCCGAACACCGACTCGCTGGTCTGACCCGACACCTGACCGGCCACGTTGCGAATCACCAGGCGAATGGCACGGCCGATCGCGGGCGCCGGTCCTGCCCAGCCGCCGACCGCGCTGTACCGGTACGGGATGTCGATGCGATCCCGGATGGCCCCATTGACGACAACGGCCTGAGTCACTGACGCCGTGGTCGCGTTGACGCCCGCCAGGTCAAACGCGGGTTCGGCTATGGCCGAGATGACGGTGCAGATCAGTGGCATCGCCTCAGCCGGGGCACCGGCTATGACAGAGTTGATCGCCACCAACTCGACGGTGCAATCGGCCCGCAGCGGAGCCAGCTTTCCGATGACGTGGTCGCCGGACAGGCCGCTCGCGGCCACGAACTCGACAACTCGATCCTCGGTCGGTGCCACGCAGGGCAGACCGTCGCCCCACCCGTGTTCCATGGCAAAGCGGGTAAACGCCAGGGTGTCGACGTCGGTATCAAAACGATCGGCACTAAGCGTCGAGGCCATGTCAGCGCACCGTCTCGAGGGCGGCGAGCAGCCCATCGAAATGTTCGCGGGCGACCTGGCGGACGTCGTCCTCGAGCCGGCCTTCGAGGGGATACGGAAGGAGATGTATCCGGATGTCGTCGAAGCCCTCCTTGTCGGCGAGGGTTCGGGCCAGGCGTTCGAAATGCTCAGTGGACACGAACACAGTCGGGATGTCGTGCTTCAGCGCCGCGAGCCCGTCGTGAACCGCCCACAACGTGCACGACCCGCAATTGCACAACCCGGTGATGGCGACGTCGATGCTGTCCAGAAACGCCGCGAACTCACCGCTTCCGTCGACAGCTTGCTTGTCCCCCTTGCCAACCGGCGCACGCCACATCACCGGGGTGGCGCCCTCAGCCCGCAACGCGTCGGCCCACTCGTCGGTCACCCAATCCCACGAACGCCAGAACTGGTCTCGGCGTAATCCGACCTTCTTCCCCTTCAGGCTTCCCGCCACGGCTCCGGCCCCGCGGCGTTGAACAGTGACTGGTGGACGAGGTGACAACACGACCGTCATGGAGCGCTCCCTTTTTGTATTCTAGGATTATAAGTCGCATAGATTCGTTGTCAAGGGACTCCGACGATCACGGGATAGGAGGCGACCCTGAATGCCACTGGCCAAAGCAACGAGCGTCGCAGGCGGCGACCACCTGCTGGCGGGCGACATCGGACGCCTGGTCGAGATCGCTGGCATCGCCGAGGACGCCGCACTCGACGCCTTCGTGCTTCCTGAGCACGTGTTGATGGGAGCAGCCACCGGCGCGTATCCATATGGGCCATTCGAGCTTCCATCGACGACGGAGTGGCCGGACCCATTCGTCCTACTCGCGGCCGTGGCGGCATCGACAACGAAGATCCGGATCGCCACTGGCATCGTCATCGCGCCATTGCGCCCTGCGCCGGTCTTCGCCAAGTCGGTAGCGACCCTGGATGCGTTGTCTCATGGTCGCCTCGACCTGGGAGTCGGCGCCGGTTGGCAACGCGCCGAGTTCGAGGCTGCCGGTATCCCATTCGAGAGTCGCTTCGCCCGCATGGATGACACCTTGAACGCCTGCCTGCGGCTCTGGCAAGGAGGGCCGGTGGACTTCGAATCCGCGACGTCATCCTTTCACCAAGTTTGGTGCCATCCTGTTCCCGCCCAGCCGGGGGGCCCGCCCATTTGGTTCGGTGGCGGGACCGTTGGAGCCAACGCTCGGCGAATCGCCACCCTCGGATCTGGCTGGCTGCCGCCAGGTGGCGCCACCTCCGAGCACGTCAGTGCCGGCGTGGCCGGGCTCCGGCGGTACTTCACCGAGCGTGGCCGCGACCCCGCCGAACTGAGGATTCGGGCGGTTCTACCGGTACGGCTCGGCGCCGCCGGCCCGGACCTCGAGGCCACCATTGCCACTATCCCCGATTTCGCCGCGGCCGGAGCGACCACCGTCGTACTCCCGTTGGCCGCCTTCGCCCGCACCTTCGAGGACGTGGGCCTGATACTCCGTCGCTTCAGCGAAGCCTGACCGTCATCTGGCTGCCCCGACGATCCGGTGGAGCACAACATCCGTGGCTCCTGCCGTTCCCAGTTGGGATGCCGTCGATACGTCGAGGATCTCCCTCGACGACAGCGCTTCAGACACCGCGACGTGGATCCGTTTGGAAGCCTCCATCTCCCCGAGATGGTCGAGCAGCATGGCCACGGCCTCGATGGTGGCAATCGGACATACTTGGCCGGTTCCTGTGTACTTCGGAGCCGAACCGTGAGCCGGCTCGAACATGCCGAAGCCACTGGATAGGTTGATGCGCGATGACGCGACCAGCCCGATCCCGCCGACCAGGGCGGCCGCCAGATCGGTGAGGATGCCGCCAATCATGATCGTGGTGACGATGACGTCGAAACGCGCTGGCGACCGGATGAGATCCATGGCCGCGGCGTCGGGGTACAGGAGCTCCAGTTCGACGTCGGGGTAGTACCGGGCCATCTCGACTGCCCGCTCGTGCCAGATCCGGTGCGCGCCCAGAGCGTTGGCTTGGGCGACGACTGCCACCCTTCGACGACGCCTTCGAGCCAGCTCGAAACCGTGGGACAGGGCCCGGTCCACGCCGTGGCGAGTGTGCATCACGATGCTCGCGGTGGCCTCGAACGGTGTCCCCGAGTGCAGGGATCCACCGGGAATCGCCAGCTCCCCTTCGGTGGTGTCGCGCACGATCACAATGTCGAGGGCGGCCGCCGCCTTGAGGGGAGAGAGCCACTCCGCATGAAGTTTGATCGGCCGTATCCCAACGGACAGCCCGAGTCGAGCGGACAACTCGACAATGAGGGCCTTCTCCATGGTCCCGATCGGAAGATCCGGGTCCCCGGCTGCTCCGAAGAGGAGCGAGTCGCAGGCCTGCAGGTCGTCAAATGCCGCGGGATCGAGCAGAACCCCGGTCGTGCGGTAATAGGAACCGCTGTGCGGGAAGCGCACCAACTCATAACCGAACGGCTCCAGCTCCGCCGTGGCCTCCAAGACCCGTTCCGCCTGCCCCACCAGCTCAGGCCCCACCCCGTCGCCAGGCATGACGGCGATCCGATGCAGGGGGCCTGCAATCTGGCCGCTCACCCGGGCATGGCCTGGCCACCGTTGGGGCGCAGAACCTGACCTGTGACAAACCGGGACGCGTCGCTGGCCAGATAAAGGATGGCGTGAGCGACGTCCGTTGGGTCACCGATCTCTCCCAACGGGGACACGTCCCGAAACCGCTTGAGGAACCGATCGCGATGCTCCTCGTCGATCCGCCCCGCGGCGTCGGTGAAGTGGCGCGACGAGTGAGGGGTGAGGATGAAGCCGGGAGCTACCGCGTTGACGCGCACCCCGCTGGGGCCGAGCTCGTGGGCCAGGCTCCGAGTCAGTTGCACGACGCCGGCCTTGGACATCCCATAGCAGGTCAACCCGGTGACCTCGGGGGTGTCGACGACACTCGATGCGACGTTGACGATGTTTCCCACTCCCTGCTTCGACATGATCTGCGCCGCGGCGCGACACCCGTAGAAGGTCCCCTTGAGGTTGACCGCGAGAACCCGTTCGAGAATGACGTCGTCCACATCGGCGAGAGCGGTCATCTGCTCACCGATCCCCGCCACGTTGGCGAGAATGTCAATCCGCCCGGTACGGGTCACCGCCTCATCGATCGCCCCTTCGATCTCCTCCCGTCGGGCCACGTCTACCGCAGTAGACCAAGCGGCGCCGCCCTCACTCTCGATGTGCGCGCTCGTAATCCCTGCACTCGTTCCGTCGATGTCGGCGCAGAGGACAGATGCACCGCAGCTACCGAGAAGAACCGCCGTCGCTCGACCGATTCCCGACCCGGCACCCGTCACGACGGCCGTGCGCCCAGTCAGGTCGTACGCGGCCAGTGCTGGTGCTGTCATGGAGAGACCTCCTCTTGCCGAGCTCTTGCCGAGCGGACGCCCCAACACTATTATCTCTAATAATCATGCGCAAGATAATCGATACCGCTGGCGAGAGCGCCGCACTTCTTCGCCTCATGGAAAGGGACGAGATCCGCGGTGTCGTCTATCGGAGGGCCCGGGCCACGGACACTGGCGACGTCGACCTCTCCGTGTCCTGCTACCACGAAGGGGCGACGGAGTGCCACGAAGGTTTCGACGGCCCGGTGGACGAACTTGCGGACCGCATCGCCGGCCCTCGTCACCGACTCCCCCGTCGAGGTGTGTTTCCACCTGATCGGCAATATCGAAATCGAGGTTGACGGCGACGCGGCGCGGACGGAGTGCAAGTTCGTGTGCGCCCTGACCGCCAAAGAGGGAGGACGGCGGACTGATTACTGGAACGCCGGGCGGTACCTGGACGAGTTCGCCTGCCGGGACGGTCGCTGGGCAATCACTCGGAGGGTCTGCGTGTACGACTGGTCCCGCAGCGATGTACCGAGCACCCGATGGTGGGAGCGGGACGGGGCAGGGCGCTAAGGGGCTAGCGAGTCGGCTCGAGCCCCCGCAGCCCATCGACCAGACCCCCGAGCTGGTCCAGGTACGACACGACTTCTGCCGTGGTCATGCCTGGCCACTGGGGTCGAACGATGAGGGGGCCGATCGGCAACTGCGAGGCCAATCCCCGTACCGCCGTCACGCAGTCCTCCACCGTGCCGTGCACGACGTGGCGAGCCAGGGACTCCAGCGACACGGCACCGTACCCGGAGCGCTCGTTGGTGGCGTAGCCGCGATATCGGGCAGCCGTTCGCGCCGCGAAACCGGCGAGAGCGTTGTCGGGGTTCGGCCCGAAGGCCACGTCACGCCGGATGGGATGGGTGGCGGCGGGCAGGCCCAGTCGGGTCCGCTCGGCGCCGAAGACATCAACGAGTCGACCGATGTTGTCCGGGTCCTTGTTCGGACCGATTACCCACGCGTCGCCCAGCCGGGCAGCACGGCGTACTCCAGCTGCGGAGTCGGCTCCAACCCACAGCGGTGGGCGGGGCTGCTGCCAGGTCGTGATATGCGTGTCGCCGTCGACCTCGAAATGGCGACCCTGATGGCGAACGTGCGGCTCAGTCCAGAGTCGGGTCATGAGCTCGAGGGCCTCCTCGAACCGCTCCACTCGCTGGTCGAATTCGACGCCGAGGTTGACAAACTCGCTCTGTCGGTACCCCAGGCCAACACCGACAATGAGGCGCCCCTCGCTGACCACGTCAAGAGTCGCCAACTCCTCAGCCGCGACCACCGGATGGTAGAGCGGCAGCAGGATGACGGTCGTCACCAGCTTGGTCTCCGGTGAAACCTCGGCGGCCAGCCGGGCCAGCGTGGGAATGGGCTGAAGCCACCGGTACCCGTCGTAGAGGAAGTGTTGGCCCATGGTGATATACCGGACGCCCGCTCGCTGGGCCGCCTCAACCTGCCGGAGGAGCATGGAGAGATGGGCCTGCGCGGAGGTCGAAACCGGAACGTCACCGAGAATGATGCCGACGTCCACAATGAGAAGCCGCTTAGCCGCGGTCGGGCCGCAACGACACTGACATCAGCTGACCACGTCAATGAGGTCCTGGAACCGAATCTGGGCCTCGGCCCGAAGCGTCGGAAGGTGAGTAGTTGGGAACAGGTCTTCGGTACCGCGGTAACTCGTCAACAACTCCCGGGCCAGTGTCACCTTGTGAACCTCGGTCGGTCCGTCTGCCAGGCCCATGTGGAACGACTCGAGCACCATGGCTCCGAACGGCATCTCCTCCGATGCCCCCAGCGAGCCATGGACTTGGAGGGCTCGCGACGCCACGTCATGCAGCACTTGGGGCATCGCGGCTTTGACAGCCGAGATATCGGCCCGGACCCGCTGATAGTCGTTGTACTTGTCGATCTTCCACGCGGTTCGGAGGACGAGCAGGCGAAATTGCTCGAGTTGGATCCACGAGTCGGCAACCATGGCCTGGACAAGCTGTTTGCGAGCGAGCAGCTCGCCCTTCGTGGTCCGCGAGAGGGCCCGTTCGCACATCATGTCGAACGCCTTCTTCACCAGGCCCACGGTCCGCATGGCGTGGTGGATCCGACCGCCGCCGAGACGGGTTTGGGCGACGAGAAAGCCGTCACCGCGGTTGCCGAGCATATGATCTCGGGGTACCCGAACGTCGTGGTAGCGGACGTACGCGTGAGTACCCTCCCCCTCGGGGTGCCCATACAGGCCGACGTTGCGGACAATCTCGATGCCCGGGGTTTGCTTGGGCACGACGAACATCGACATACGACGGTGTGACGACTCCTCGGGATCCGTAACCGCCAGCACGATCAGGAAAGATGCGAACTTGGCATGGGAGGAGAACCACTTCTCGCCGTTGATGACCCACTCGCCTCCATCGAGCACAGCTTGGGTGGTAAAACTGGTCGGATCGGATCCTCCTCGCGGCTCGGTCATCGAAAAGCAAGAGACGATCTTGTTGTCGAGCAGCGGCTGGAGGTACAGCTCTTTGAGCTCCGGCGAGCCGTAGTGAGCGAGGATCTCCGCGTTACCCGAGTCGGGAGCCTGGCAGCCGAAGACGATGGGCCCCGAGTGGGTCCGCCCCAGGACTTCGTTGAGGAGCGCCAACTTCACTTGCCCGTATCCCGGGCCTCCCAGGGCGGGACCGAGATGACACGCCCACAAGCCTCGCTCCCGGACCTTCTCCTGCAAGGGCGGGATCAGTCGTTGGCGAACAGGATCCTCCATGTCCCAGGCGTGGGTGATCACTTGGTCTACCGGTTCCACCTCGGCGCGAACGAACGCTTCGACCCAGTCAAGCTCGGCCTGGAAGACCGGGTCGGTTTCGAAGTCCCACACGGCGGCACCTCCTCGAGAACAGATTTCCTAATCTAGTAGAACAGTTATCATTGATCAATAGGGAGGCAGATATGGACGCCGACGACCGCCGGATCCTCGAGGGACGGGTCGCGCTGATAACGGGCGGTAGCCGCGGGCTCGGGCGGGAGATGGCCGGAGCATTCGCCCGAGCGGGCGCCGACGTCATTGTCGCCAGCAGGAAGGCCGACGCATGTGCGACCACCGCTGAGGAGCTCCGGACCGAGACCGGGTGCCGGGCCATCGGTATCGGCTGCCACGTTGGCCACTGGGCAGAGGTGGAGCGGCTGGCCGAAACTGCCTTCGCCGCGTTCGGCAAGGTCGACATCCTCGTCAACAATGCCGGAATGTCGCCGCTGTATCCATCCCTCGGTGAGGTGTCCGAGGAGCTGTTTGACAAGGTCATCGGCGTCAACCTCAAGGGACCGTTCCGCCTCACCGCCCTCGTTGGCGAGCGGATGGCTGCCGCGGACGGCGGATCGATCATCAACGTCAGCAGCGTTGCGGCGATCCGCCCGACGCCGGCCGAACTCCCCTATGCGGCTGCCAAAGCCGGACTCGACTCCCTCACGGCTGGGTTCGCGCAAGCTCTGGGACCGAGTGTGCGAGTGAACTCGATCATGGCAGGGCCCTTCCTGACCGACATCTCCGAGGCCTGGGACATCGAAGCGTTCGAGGTGGCCTGGCAGCGATTCCCGATGCGGCGAGCCGGGCGACCCGAGGAGGTGATCGGAGCCGCGCTCTACCTGGCCAGTGAGGCGTCGAGCTACACAACCGGGGCGGTTCTCCGCGTTGACGGTGGGATGGGTGTGGTGCTGTAGCGACGCCGCGCCCGGACAGCTCAGGCGCCGATCGTGCCGAGCAGCTTGGCGGCCCGACGGGCTTGGGGGGCAACAAGTGCACCTCGGGTACCCATTCGGGCATCCGTCGATTCGCCCCGCACGTACCGTACGTACAGTTGCTGGAGCACCACGGCCGTACGCCAGCAGGCAAACGCCTCATACCACTGCACGCCACTCACATCGAGGCCCGTTCGAGACGCATATCGCTCCACCATCTCGGCGCGGGTGGGTAGACCTAGCTCGTCCATCCCGTCATTGATGATTGGCCGCTCATCGCCGCTGTCCGACGGGTCGGGCCAGTAGTTGAGAAGCATACCGAGATCGACAAGTGGGTCACCGACGGTGGCCATGTCCCAGTCGAAGACCGAGTGCACCCGGTCCGGATCGGCGGGATCGAACTGGCAGTTGTCGAGCTTGTAGTCGTTGTGCAACACCGACGGCCGGGGGGATGCAGGCATGGAGGCCGCCAGCCGCTCAGCAAGCGCCGGCATGAGAGGATCAGCCCCGTCTGGTGCAGCCAGTGCCCATCGCTTCGTCCATCCGGCCAGCTGCCGGGCCACGAACCCGTCGGGGCGGCCCAGATCGGCCACACCCGCGTCCTCTGGATCCAGCAGGTGGAGGTCGGCCAGGGCGTCCACAGTCGCGAATCCAACCCGCCGAACAACATCGGGGAACTCGGCCATCGAGGGAGGGATCACGCTCCAGATGACCTCGCCGGTGCGGTACTCGATAACCAGGAAGTCCGAGCCGATCACCGAATGATCGTCACAAAACAGAAACCCTCGCGGCGCGGGCGGAAAGCTCTGCCACAGCCGCGACAGGGCGCGGAACTCTCGGTGCATGTCGTGGGCCCCAGGGGCAATGGCGCCGAACGGTGGCCGGCGCACGACAAGGCGCTGGTCGCCGAACTGCACGAGATAGGTGAGGTTGGCGCTTCCGTTCGGAAACTGCAGCACGTCCATGTCGCCATCGAGCTCATCGATGTGGCCTCGCAGGTACCGTTCGAGTCGAGGCCAATCGAGCTGCTCACCGGGTCGAACTGGGGCAACTTCTGGTTTCGGGTCGGGCTGCGTCGACGTCAACGGTCGGCCACCGAGGTCCGCAGGCCCAGGGCCTGGGCCGTCTTCTCCAACGTCGCCCGGTTCTCCCCCAGATCACCGCCCGCTTGCCAAACCTGGTCGGCCCAGACGACCACATCCTCGATGCCTTCCCTGGCGTAACGATCCACGGAGTCCGGATCCGCGCGGTCGATCCGTATGAAACAGCGAAACGGTGCGGTCCGGTCGAGTTCCTGCCGGAGGGCCTGGATCCGGTCGCGCAAGCGCAGCGCCTCGTCGAAACTGGGTGTGCCGGAGGCAAACCAGGCGTCGGCTTGATCAGCGGCTCGACCGAGGGCGCGATCGGTGTTGCCGCCGTACACGAGCGGGACTGAGACGGGCCTCGGTGAGGTCTGCACCGAGGCGAAGGAAAAATGGGCGCCTTCGAAGCTGAACGGTCCTCCACTCCATGCCCGTCGCATGATCTGCACCATCTCGTCGAAGCGGCCCACCCGCGAGGAAAAGTCCAGGCCCAGAGCGGCGAACTCCTCCTCCAACCAGCCCGTGCCCACCCCGAGGAGCAGTCGACCACCGGAGACCTCTTGCAGGGTGCACGCCGCTCGAGCCGTGAGCAGTGGATGCCGCAACGGAAGGATGTAGATCGCCGTACCGAGCTGGATCCGCGTCGTCGAGCCGCCAATCGCCGCCAGCTCCACGAGCGGGTCGAGGAGTACCGTCTCCGGTTTCACGATCGCACCCGGTCGGTGCTGCTTCGAAGCCGTGCCAGTGGTGGGATGCGGCGTGGAGAATCCGACGGGGAGCAGGACGTGCTCCCCTATCCACAACGTGTCAAACCCCAGCTCGTCGGCAGCGACGGCCAAGGAGAGGAGTGCCGCGCCCGGCATGTCGTAGGCGCAGATACCGACCCTCACGCCGTTCACCGTCACACAGGTGTAGGTCTGCTGTCAAGATCTAGGCTTATCATTCCAATTAATCTCGACTGGCGACAGGTAGTGACCACGGGATCGCGGAGCCCGAGTTGTAGCACGCCCGTACCAAGTACCAAACGCTCCGATGCCTGGGCATAGGACGCCAGAAGGGACAGGGCATCCACGCTTGGCCCGGCGGCAAAGAGGTGGTCTCCGGCAAAGAGAAGCTCATAGGCCGATCGGTCCACCACCTCGACAAGGCGGCGGTAGAAATGGGTCGGGTCAGCTGGCATACCAAGGGGCCAGGAACCGACCAGTACCCCCGATCGTGGCGAACCCTCAGCAGACGACAAACCGCGAATACCTTTCAATGAGGCCCAAGGCAGGATCACGCTGTGGTGGAAGAATCAACACCACTCGGCTGACACCAGCATCCTGGTACTCATCCGCGGGATCTTCTTGGAGTTACCTCCGAGGAAGATCGGTGGATATGGCTTCTGGACCGGCTTCGGCCAGCACTGCATCGGACCGAATCGGACGAACTGGCCGGCATACTCAGCAATTTCAGTAGTCCAGATCCGCTTCATCGCATCGAGCCGCTCCTTCAGCAGCGCCCATCGAGTGCTTGGATCCGTACCGTGGTCGAGCATCTCTCGCTCATTCCATCCCGCCCCGACACCGAGAATAAAGCGACCATTCGAGAGGCAGTCGAGTGTGGCGACCGCCTTGGCGGTGGTAATCGCGCTCGTTGATGAGGCAGATACCAGTTCCGAGGCGGATTTTTGATGTCACCGCGGCGGCGTAGGTCAAGACGAGGAAGGGGTCCATGAGGTGTGAGTAATGGGTCGGAACAGGGTCGCCCGTCCGGCTGTCGATGGCCGCCTGAGCGTCCGGATCGACGGGGACATGCGAATGGTCCCCCACCCAAAGTGACTCGAACCCGTGGGCTTCTAACTCTTGAGCCAACTCGGAGGGCGATATTGAATATTCGGTCAGAAAGCATAGCGCGCCGAGATTCATACGCAGCCCGCAGGGACGTTCAGGCAGGTTGCCATTGCGGTATCACAACCCCACCCTGGGCGACCTCAAAGGTGGCCGACATAGGCATGCCGCTCTCTAGTTGCGGCCGGCCGTCAAGATACCCAACGAGACGGACGCCCGGCGCGTCGTCGAGTTCCACGCACACGATCGTGTAGGGGGGGACGAAGCCGGGTCGTAACTCGCGCTCGGTCGTCGTCCAGGAGTAGAGAGTCCCCGTCGGAGCGACAACCTGCCAGGCAGTGTTCCAGCTTCCGCATCCGTGGCAGTAGGCCTTAGGCAGATGGAGCACCTGGCCGCAGTCTGAGCACACCCGGATGGCGAGCTCGCCCCGGGCGGCCGCCTCCCAAAAGCCGCCGGTGTCGGGGTCGTCCGTACACGGGACAGGGCGGAGGTCCAACTCGCTCATGCTGCCTTCCTCAGGATCATGGCGCCAGTAATGATCGGCAGCCCGGATGTGACCAGGCAGGTCTCCGCATCGGGAACCTGCGACGTCGACTCGCCTCGCATCTGCAGCACGCCTTCGACGATGTGGCTCATCCCATGGATGTAGCCGTCCGACAGGTTTCCGCCCGAGGTGTTGATCGGCAGCGACCCGCCTTTGCCGATGGCGCCGCTCGCCGCGAAGGGTCCTCCCTCTCCAGGCTGGCAGAATCCGTAGTCCTCGAGTTGCACGAGCACGGTAATGGTGAAGCAGTCGTAGAACTGGGCGACATCGATGTCCTCTGGCCCCATGCCCGCTCGTTGATACAGCCGTTTGGCCACGGTCACCGAGGGCAAGCTAAGGGGGTCTTCCCGCATGAGGGCCGGAGACGCCAGGCCCGGCTGCATCCCCTGAACGGCTCCCTGAGCGATGGCCCGAATGAGGACCGGTGGTTTGTCCGTGTCCACGGAGCGTGCCGCGCTCGTGACGACGACGGCACAGGCCCCGTCGGTCTCGAGGCAGTAGTCAGGCAGGCGGAGCGGAGTGGAGATAATGGGAGAGCTCAGGTAGTCGTCGAGGCTCAAGCCTCGCGTGGCCATCTGGGCGTTAGGGTTGGCGTTGGCCCGTTCGCGGCAGGTGATGGCGATGTGCCCGAGTTGCTCTTGGGTGGTTCCGTAGGTGTGCATGTGGCGTTGGGCGAGCATCGCCCACATCTGACCCGGAGAGACGAGACCGTATGGAACGAAGAACTCCTCATAGCTGCCATTACCCCCGATGGCGCCGGCCTGCCCTTGCAGCCGGCCCTTGCCCAAGCGGAAGCCGGATCGCCCGTTCATGGACCGGTACACGAGCACCGTGGTGGCTTGGCCGGAAAGGATCGCACCCACGGCCTGGGCCATCATCCCGCTCGGGGCGCTCCCGCCGGGCCCACTCGCCCCCCAGTACGACAGGTTGGGCAGGTTGAGGGCATGGGCCAAGTCGTTGTGAGCGACCACGTCGAAGTCGCACCGGACGATGCCATCGACATCATTTGGCTCCAGTCCGGCGTCAGCGATCGCGGCTAGCGACGCCTCAGTCGCGAGGCTCAGCACCGAACGCCCCGAGCGGCTCGAGTAGTCGGTCCGCCCGGCGCCGACAATGGCGCACCGATCGCGGTGGTCCAGGTCTCGTGTTGTCACCGGCAGGTCCTCCTCTTGGCACGGAACTCAACGATGATAACTATACGATTAGAATGGCTACCTGGCAACCGGGGGACCTGTCAGACAACCCGAAAGAGGCGTGCTCCTATCGAGACCGAGCGTCTCGTGGACGGCATAACCTTCGGTCCTCCCAAGCGGTGAGTCTCGAAGCAAAGCGATGGCCTCAGCCGAATGGAAGAGATCGGTGCCCCATTCAATGTATACAACCGAATGATGCGAATGAATAGTAACCACCGGGTGATCCCCCGCGTCCCCACTCGATAGGTGCCCCTCCCGGTTGGCCTGACAATCCCTAGTTGACAAGACAACCGTAGGTTGTCATGCTGGGTTTCATGGTCAAGCGCATCGAGTCCGAGGCTCACGCCGAACTTCTGGACAATCTAAAACAGGTACGGGCCGCGGCAATCGAGCACACTCTCGCGGCGCGGGAGTTCGCCCGGCAGCGGCGCCGGTTGATCGATGCGTTGTTGGCCGAGGGCTTCTCCCAAGCTGATCTGGCCAGGGAGTTGGGGGTGACTCGACAGGCGATCCAGAAGATGGTCGCGGTCGGCCAGGACCGACCGCCGGTCCTTACCCGGTAGTCCGCCTGAGGAAGCTCACGATCGTATCGTTGAACAGGTCGTTGCGATCGCCCGCCACCATGTGCCCGGCGCCGGCGACGTTGACCATCTCTGCGTGCGGGACGAGCGCTAGCAGTTCCTGGGCTCCCTCTTCGCTGAGCAGGTCGCTGACCCGCCCGCGAATTAGGAGAACGGGTACCTTGAGCCGGCGGGCGGCCGCTTCGAGTCGCTCGGGCTCGATGACCGACGTCCGCGTTTCGTCGGCGGCCCCCATGCGACCGCCCACGAACTGCGGATCCCAGTGCCAGTACCAGCGGCCATCTCTTTGACGGAGGTTCTTCGAGAGACCGGACAGGTCGCGCGGGCGTGGCCGGTGGGGGTTGTAGCGCTGGATGGCGTCCGCCACCTCCTCGAGTGAGCCGAACCCGCTCTCCACGTGTTCGAGCATGAACTGGCCGATCCGCTCCCTCCCGACCTCCTCGATACGAGGGGCGACGTCCACTAGGACCAGGGCGGTAGCGACAGCAACACCCGGGTTCTCGCCGATAGCGCACAGAGACGCGAGCCCACCGAGGGACGCGCCGACGAGTACGGGGGGACGGGGCAGCGACGTGACGAGGGCGAGGACGTCACTCGAGAAGGCCTCGATGCGGTAGTCAGCATCCTCGACCCAATCGCTGTCACCGTGCCCGCGAAGGTCCACCGAGTACGCCCGCCAACCCTCCGAAGCCAAGGCCTGCAGGGTCGTGCCCCAGGAATGCCGGGTCTGCCCGCCGCCGTGAAGGAGCACCACCGGCCGCCCGTCCACTGGGCCGGCCACGTCGGCTGCCAGGCGGTTGCCGTCTCGGCCCGCGAAATCAATGCGAGTCGGCGGTTCCGCTGGAAGATTCATCGCGCCTCTCGGCTGGTCGTCGGCATGGGTAGGACGTTAACGGCCCCATCACGAGGAAGGGCTCCCCGACCCAATAGTGGAAGCTGTTCTACTGACCGTCACCGCGACCGAGAGGCTTGGTACTCGGCGTCGGTGAGGTGGGCTCCCCATTGCGGCGGGCCTTCCGTGATCGACAAGTGGGTCAGGAAGTGATCGGGGGTAGCGCCATGCCAATGCTCCTCACCATCGGACGTATAGACGACGTCGCCTGACCGGATCTCCACAGCCTTCGCGTCGCGAGATTGGACCAAGCCGCGACCTTCGGTGACGTAGAGGGTTTGGCCTCCTTGGTGAGAGTGCCAGGCGGTGCGTGCCCCGGGGGTGAAATGCACCGACCCGATGTTGAGCTGGGACGGCGGTTCCCCCTGGGCTATCGGGTCGATCCACACATCTCCGGTGAACCACTCGGCCGGCCCCTTGCCTGTCGGCTGCTTCGGTCGATGTTCCATGCCTTGTCTCCTTTGTCAAAAACTGCCGAGCATCGTGTCTCGTCATGGTGCTCCGAACCAGGTAATCAGGGCGTCACGCAATCCGGTATCTTTGCCGTCCCCTAGCCAGGCGACATATCCGTCGGGCCGGATCAACACGGCAGTGGGAGCGCTGACCTCGCCAAGTACCGGAAGCTCCCACAGGCCGACATATTCAGCATCGATCATCTGTACCCGGTCAGCCCATGGAGTGATGTCAACGCCGCCGGGCTCACCGAAATTGAGCAACACCGGCTTGGCTTCGTGCAGCAGGGCGAAGACCCGCAGCGGGCCGTCGTCGGTCACCAGGTCCAGATCGGGCATGCGGCGTCCGAGCAGGGGGTGGCCCTCGCCTAGATCGTAGTGAATGTCCAGCCCGGAGATGATCCCGGCGAGCCGTTTGCGAGGCTCGTCCATGCTCGCCAGCTCCGACACCATATCGACCAGGGCCTTGATGCGGTCGTCCGGGCGCTGGAGCGCGGATTGGGCCATCGTGTGCTGAAGGGCGCGGGCCGCGACCGGATGGCGCTCGTCCTGATACGTATCCAGAAGGCTGTCCGGGGAGGTCCCTTTGACTACCTGAGCCAGCTTCCATCCCAGATTGACCGCATCCTGCACACCGAGGCTGAGGCCCTGTCCGCCCGCCGGGTAATGCACGTGCGCCGAGTCGCCGGCGAGGAGGACCCGTCCCGCCCGGTAGGTCGCGGCCTGACGTGTCATGTCGGTAAACCTGGCGATCCACGTGGGACTGTGGATCCCGAAGTCGGTGCCGTACACGGTGATGAGCGCCGCGCTCAGATCGTGCAGGGTGGGCTCGCTGCTAGGTCCGAGTTGCTGCTCGGTCACGATGACCCGCACCGTCCTTCCATCCTCCAACCGGTGGAGGCCATGGATGCCCGTCGCGTCGTGGCGAATGCCCCGTGGCGGTTCCTCGGTGACCTCGACCTCGGCGATCAGGTTGCTTTTCGTCGGATCCCACCCCGGGAACTCGATGCCGGCTGATTTACGGATGACGCTGCGTCCTCCGTCGCACCCGACGAGGTACTGCGCCCGCAGCGACTCGCCGTCGGACAGCTCGACCTTGACGCCGGCGTCGTCCGGCGCGAAGCCCGTCACCTCACATCCGTAATAGATCCGCACCAGCAGCTCAGCGATCCAGGCGGCCATGATCCGCTCGATCTGGTTCTGCCAGATCCCGAGCGAATACGGATGACGCGTCGGGAAGTCGCTCATATCCAACACGGTCGCGCCGATCATCGCGGCCTGAGCCACCTGACCCTCTGCGAGGAACCGATCCGCGACCCCACGCTGATCCAGCACCTCGATCGTGCGCGAGTGAAAACCGCCGGCCCGTGAGCCGACGAGCACGTGATTGGGACGCCGCTCGACGATCGCGACGTCGACCTTCGCCAACGCCAATTCAGCCGCCAGCATCATCCCCGTCGGACCGCCTCCGGCGATCACCACTGCATGCTTGGCCATACGCCACCGCTTCCTTCTTCCGTAGGTTCTGGTTCGGGCCGGAGATTCTGCGCACCGACTGGGGCCTTGCCGCAAGCGCCCGGTGCGGGCTACATTGAGCATGGCAGGGAGTAGGCGCCCTCCTTGCCATTGTTCGCTGCGGACGGACAAGCCATTGGCAATACGCAAGCGCTGCCGCTCGCGTGAGGTCCTCAGACGGGGACACCTGCCAGGGCCACCACCAGGCCGACCGCCGCGGCGACGAGGAGCCCGGCTACCACGCCCCCGCGGAGCACGAACAACCAAAACAGACTCGCCGCCAGCTCTGGGATCTGCCAAAGGTGGCCGAAGGCGAGACCGAGCGGGATGGCAGAGCCGGCGATGGCACCGATGACGGCGGGGCCGGCTCCCGTCAGGAACGTGTCGACGGTGTGATTCGCTCGGATCTGATCGAAGTGCCGACCGCCAAGTAGGACGAAGGCAAATGAAGGGGAGAAGGCGATCAGCGCCGCGAGCAATCCACCCCCGACTCCCCCGGCCGCGTAGCCGATCACGGCCACGGTTTGGACCACCGGGCCCGGGGTGACCTGGCCGAGGGCAATCGCGTTGAGGAACTGAGCGCCGGTCATCCAGTGGTAGGTCGTGACGGCGTCGTGCTGCATGAGGGGGACGATGACGAACCCGCCGCCGTAGGAGAGGGCGCCGACCTTGAACGCCACCCAGGCCAGCACTCCGAGCCCCCCGACGGCAGCCCCGTGGAGGACGACGGCGGGAATGAATGTTCCAACCGAGCCTGGTGACATCGGTCGACCCGCTCGGCGGACCATGATCTCGGTGGCCCCGCAAGCCAAGAGGACGAGCACCAGGTAGGTCCCGACCGTGGCCGCGGCGGCCGCGCCGACGAGTCCGTACACGACCCAACGGATCTTCTCGGCGTGTCTGGTGCCGATCCGCTTCCAGCTGGCTGGGACAAGCCCCCACGCCGCGTTGAGCGCTACCGCCGGCACGGCGGCGCCCGCCCCCGCCGCCGCGCCCAAAAGCAAATATGGCGGGTGACGGGCCAGAAAGACTGCCGCCAGGGCCAGGATGAGCACCAGGCCAGGGACGATGAAGCACAGCCCACCGAGGATGGCGCCCATTGGTCCCCGCAGCCGCCAGGCGCAGTAGATGGCTAGCTGCGTCGAGGCCGGCCCGGGCAGAAGGTTCGTCGTGGCGATGGCGTCCTCGATCTCCTCGGACTCGATCCACTCCCGCTCCTCCACGCACAGGCGTCGGAGTAAGGCGATGTGGGTGGGGGGTCCGCCAAAGCCGATGCAGCCGAGACGCAACCATTCCTTGCCGATGGTTGCGAGAGGGACACGCACGTTAGGAGGGGCTAGCCGGAGGATGAATCGGATCTGCCCATGCAGGTCTCGGGATAAGGCAAAAGGGATGACCGGCCGGATCGGCGTAGACGTGGTCCTCGGCTGACAGGAGGAGTCCACCGAGTTCGAGCACTTCGCGCCCAGCCGCTTCGAGACCGTCGACCATCACGTCGAGGTGGAACTGTTGTGGGTGACTCGGATCACGCCACTGCGGCGGTTGGTGATCGGGCGCGAGCTGGAACGCAATACCGGAAGTCGTGTCGTCCTTGGCAATCACGACCCAGTCGTCGCTGGTGTAGGTCACGGGCAACCCAAGCAGCGCCGAATAAAAGCCGGCGAGGGGGGCTGGCTCCGGGCAGTCGACGACGACATGATGAAGACGACCGATCATCCGTGACCTCCCGGCTTGTGTGCGATGAAGCTCATCATCCCGTCGACGACGAGCGTGATCTTCTCGAACCCGATCGTCTGCAAACGAGGAAGAAACGAGCTCACCTCCACAGGGTTATAGGTGTCATCTGCGTGGAAGTGGTGCAGATCGTCGCTCGCCAAGCTGTCAGCACCGATGAGAACACCGCCGGGTCGCAGCACTCGCAGTGATTCGGCAAGGAGTCGGTTCTGCAGCGACACCGTCGGCACGTGATGCAGCATCGTGAAGCAAGCGACGGAATCGAAGGACTCGTCGGTGTACTCGAGCGCCGCTGCATCACCGCTGACGATCTCCACATTGGTGCCGGCGAGTCGCTTGGAGAGGGCCTCGGCTGCTTCGGCGTCCACCTCCAACGCGACAAGGCCGCGAACCTTGGCGCGAAGCCAGTCGGTGGCAGCTCCCGGACCGGGCCCGATCTCGAGCATCCTTTCGCCGAGATCGAGACCTGCAACCAGTGCAGGCAGGATGTTCACTTGGATGTGCTCGGCCCACTCTGGGCTCCCACACAACGTTGCGTGGTATTCGTTCATTTGATCAGCGTAAGGACGCGACTTCCCCAGGCATAGGGTGTACGGTGCCATTCAGTGTCGCTAGACGGACAAAGTTCGTGGACCGACTGGGCGGAGGGTGGCGGGCCGGGGTCCTCGCAGCCGGCAGTGGTGGTCGCGACGTTTGCCATGGCGGCTGGGTCACGCTTCGAGTGGCATACGCACCGCGATCATCAACTGGCATGGGCGCCGAGCGGCGTGCTCACGGTCGTCACCGACGCGGCCACCTGGGTGCTGCCGCCCACTCGGGCGTTATGGATCCCGGCTGGATTGCCGCACGAAACGCTGGCATCGTCGGGCCGGGCGACGATGCGCACGCTTTACGTCCGGCCTGATCTCTGCCCCATCAGCTGGCCCGAACCTCGACCGGTGGTGGCGAGCCCGTTGCTTACTGAGCTCATCGGCTATTTGGAGTCGGCTTTCGTCGACGGCGAGCGACGGGGCCGTGTCGAGGCCCTGTTACTCGATCTACTCGAACCCGTGGCGCAGGCGACCATCGAGGTACGGATGCCGGCCGAGGCCCGTGCCCGCGAAGTCGCGCAAGCCTTGGCTGATAACCCGGCCGACAAACGCACGCTCGGCGAGTGGGGGCGTTGGGTGGGGGCAAGTGAAAGGACGTTGGCGCGGACGTGGCTCGCCGACACGGGAGTGCCGTTCGGCCGGTGGCGCACCCTGATGCGCCTGCAGGCGGCTCTGCCGGCGCTCGGTGCTTCCGAACCGGTGAGCATTGTTGCTCGCCGAGTGGGCTACGACACCACCAGTGCGTTCGTGGCCGCATTCCGGCGCGAGACCGGAATCACTCCTGCCACCTTTTTCCACGTCCCGGCGGCCTCAGCCGCGAACCGCCGCTCCGGCCAAGATGGCGATGACTCTTTCGTTTAGCCGTGACTTCGTCGGGATAGAGCCCACCCGGTTTGCCCTCGCGTTCAGATTGCTCGCATCGAGTTGTTGCGGGGTTCGTGGGTGACTTTCGCGAGGCCGAGTTCTTCCAACAGCGGCGGGAGGTACATCCCGAACCGGCCGCGGTAACCCTTGCGCAGGCCGTACCAACCCCCGATCGGATTGTCGGGCGATCGCCCCCACGCCTCGACCGTGCCCGCCGAGGTCGGCTTTTTCTCATCGGCTGCCCCGAGCGCGACCCAGTCGCCTTGCTCGACGAGCCATAGGTGCAGATCCTCGATGGCCCGCAGAAGGTACTTGAGGGTGGTCGAACCGACCTGGCATACAAGCGCCGGTGGCTGGGCCCACTCGTCCTTGTACACGGTGTAGTCCGACGTGCCCGGCGGGGTCTTGAGCGCCCACGGGTCCTCCTTGGTGCCTTTCATCCGCCAGATCCCTTCTCTCGCGCGATGGCGGACTGGAAGCGCGGCAGCAGCGCCTCCAAGCTGCCCTGTCGCTCAGCGCTGTCCACATCGCATCCGGGAGCGCAAGGATCGTGGAGTTCGCTTGGTAGAACCGCATCCGACGCCGTTCTTCCATTATTGCACGTAGGCCCCGGCGAATTGTTGGGCTCGATGCTGGAAACGGTTTGGTTCTCGCTGACATCGGG
>Ga0302326_10008067_pt1 | contig 23300 bp, 23 predicted proteins | sample Palsa_T0_3_FD_202264 | JGI IMG/M metagenome (GOLD analysis project Ga0302326, IMG submission 202264) | Peat permafrost microbial communities from Stordalen Mire near Abisko, Sweden - Palsa_T0_3 | ecosystem: Environmental > Terrestrial > Soil > Palsa > Peat permafrost | place: Sweden: Abisko... | reverse complement strand
CTGGGGCAATCTGCAGGGCGATTTTCCGAATGCCATGGTCCACCTGGGCAACACTCTCGGAGCGGCCTTCGGTACGTTCTCCGAGGCCGATCAGTTTACGCCGGAGCCGACCTCCATCGATTACATGAACGCGAACGGCCCCCCGGTCACTACGCCGCCCACCGTGGCGGTGACATCCCCCAAGGCCAATGCCAGCGTTGGCCTGACTCTACCCTTGCAGGTTACGGTGGACGTGACGGACGCCATCCAGGTGGCTTCGGTGACAGTGGTGTTCGACGTGAATGGAGACGGGGTCATCGACACCGTTGCGGCCAAACCCAGCGGCACGAATGTGTATAAAGCGAGTTTCCCGGCCCTCTCCGGGCCGCCCGGCACGCGCACCATAACAGCCGCGGCGGCGGGCGTCATCGGCAACACCGCGAGTGCTCAGGTCAACGTGCAAGTGGAGCAGCCGAAATCCCGTACCGTCGCTGGCCTCGCTGGCGCCTCCCAGCGCGACGCATGGCGGCGCGCCCTTCACCCTCACGGTCAATGGCTCCAATCTGGTTTCGGGCTGCACCGTGGAATGGAACGGCTCGCACCTCGCGACCACTTTCGTGAATAGCGGGCAAGTCACTGCCAAGGTCCTGGCTTCGGATATCGCCACGGCGGGCAGCGCGGCCGTGACGGTGAAGAACCCGGCGCCTGGGGGCGGGACGTCGAACGCGCTGAATTTCACGATTGAGTAGTTGCGCGCAAGAACCTGGCCGATGTTGAGAAGCCACAGGTCAGAATCGGTAGAAGCGCTGGCCGCAACTGCGGCAACGATACGGCACCAGGCCCACGATTCTGACCAAGCCGTCCAGGAAGCCCTTTGGCCTGGAGCGGCGCACGTCGGTCCAACCGCAAACGGGACAGCGCGGCGCTTTGCCGGCGTCGCCGTCGCTCTCAAGCGCGGGGTCGTCTTCCATGCCGTCCTCAGTGTAACAATCGGCACCAACGGTCGAAAACTGTGGCGGCAAGTTCGGCGAGCCGGACAGCGTGCGCGTGGGGATCGATGGCCGCGGTGGCTTCGCGGAGATCGCCGCAAGCCGCGTCTTGACGGAGCCAGTCCTCGATAATCGGGGGCGTGACTTCCAGGTGGAACTGAATCCCATACACGTTGCCGACCCGGAAGGCTTGGTGGCGGCACGCAGCGGAATAGGCCAAGTGCTGCGCGCCCGGCGGCAGGTCGAAGGTCTCGCCGTGCCATTGAAAGACGGTTTGCGGATCTGAGAAGCCGTGGAAGAGGGGGTCGGCCGCGGCGGCTGATGTCCAGTGGAGGGGAAACCAGCCGATTTCCTTTTCCGTGTTGCGGTATACGCGCGCGCCCAGCGCCCGCGCGATCAACTGCGATCCCAGGCAAATGCCTAGCACCGGGATGCCACGATGGACAGCCTCCTGGATGGCGGCGATTTCGTGCGGTATCCAGGGGAGATCGTCGTTGGCGGACATGGGTCCGCCCATGAGGATCAGGCCCGAGGTATCGCGTAAGAGGACAGGCGGGGAGGCGGGTCCTGGAGGACCCGCGCAGACCTGGAGGTCCGCCCCACAACGATCAAGGGCGGCGGCAATCGTGCCGATGCCTTCCAAAGGGGCGTGCCGGAAAGCCAGAACGTGCATGCGGCGGAATCAGTTCTTCACTTTGTCGACGGCTTGGGCCATTTCGAAGTGGCTCAGGCTCTGCGCGTAGCGGGAGACGCCGCGATACAGCGCTTCGGCCAGTTTTTGGCGGTGGTCGGACTTATTAAGCAGGGCCTCTTCGCGGGAGTTGCTCAGGAAACCGATCTCGGCCAACACGGAGGGCATGGACGCGCCGATCAGCACGATGAAGGGCGCCTTTTTCACGCCGCGATTCTTGATGCCCGGATCGTAGCGCGCGGCAAAAGGAAACAGGGCGGCCTGGACGCTGCCGGCAAATTCCTTGGATTCCTCGGCTTTGTCCTGCAGGGCGATTTTTTGGAGCAAGTCGCGCAGATCGAAGACCGACTTGTCGGACGAGGCATTTTCGCGGCTGGCCACGGCCAAGGCGTCCTTTGCATTGGTGACGTTCAGGTAGTAGCTTTCCACTCCCCCGATGCGCGGGTAAGGGGATGAATTGGCATGGATGGAAAGAAACAGGTCGGCTTTTCTCTCGTTGGCGATGGCGGTTCGGCGTTCGAGCGGAATGAAGGTGTCGTCGGAGCGGGTGAAGACGACCTCGCTGCCCATGCGGGACTCGATGAGCTTGCCAAGCCGGACGGCGACGTCCAGCACCAAGTCTTTCTCCAAAAGCCCGTTGGGGCCGGAGGCGCCTTCGTCATGCCCGCCGTGGCCGGGATCGAGGACCACGCGGCGGATTTTCAGCCCCAGGGCGCGCGTCAGGTCGCCCGAGCCATCCCTTGCCAGCTTGGCGGCGCGGGCGGATTCGGCGCGCTCGGCGGGATGAGTGGTTCTCGATGGCAGCTCCGTTTCCGGCTGCGTTTCGGTTTGCAGGCGCATCGCGGGGCTTGGGGCGGCTGCCAAGGGAGCGGCGCTGGGGAGCGGTCCGACCGCGGTTGACAGCGAGGGTGTCAAGATTGGGGGGGCCGGGAGAGGCAAGAGCGCCCGCGGCGGACTTGCAGGCATGGAGACCCGCCCCACGGGGCGCAGCTCGACCACCAGCCGGTCCGGATTGGAGAGTTGGGTAGCGGTATAATCCGTGGCGCCTTGCAAATCCAGCACGATGCGCGTTACGCCGGTCTGAGTCTCGGCGACACGCACCTTTTTGACCAGCTTATCGTCCACGACCGCGGAATAGAAGCGACGGCCGTTGATGCGCGGGCGGGAGTCCTTCACATCGAAGAAAATGCGCTCGGGATCGTGCGCGCGTTCGGCGTGGAATTCGAATTCGCCGTCGACCTCAATGACTACGCGGGTGGCCTCGCTCAGCGACCAACTGCGCACGGCGGTCACTTGCCGCAGATCCTCCCCGCGAATCGGCCCTGGCTGGCCGGCGGCCAGCGCGAGAAACGGGATGAGGGCGCGTTTCATGGCGTGTTCACTGCGAAGTGTAGTAAATCCTGCCGTTCGCATCCACCGCTTCGCGAATCGGGTTATAGACCGGGACCGGCGGCTCGGCAACGGGCGGCGCGGTGGCGGCGGGCTCGGTAACGGGCGGCGCGGGCGCGTTCGCCAGCCGCCGGCGCACCTTGGCCACGTAATCCCGAGTCTCCGGAAATGGGGGCACGCCGCCGTAACGGGAAACGGCGCCTTCGCCGGCATTGTAGGCCGCCAGGGCCAGGGATTCGTCGCCCTGGTAGATGCCGAGCAGATATTTCAGGTAGCGCGCGCCGCCCTGGATGTTGTCGGCGGGATCGAAAGCATCGGATACGCCGAAGCGCCGGGCCGTGGAGGGAATCAACTGCATCAGGCCCTGTGCGCCCTTGGGCGAGACCGCGTTCGGATCGTAATTGCTTTCCACCCGAATGACGGAATGGACCAGGCGCGGCGAGATCCGGTTCTGCTGGGCGATGCGGGTGACGGTGTCAGCCAGGGTTTCATTGAGGTGGGCCGAAGGAGTGCTGGCTGCCGCGGGTTCAGTCCGCACGAGGGTACGCAACGTGGTGCGAACGAGGCGCCCGGTGCGCGGGTCGATCCGCACGACCGAAACAGCAGGCGCGCCCGCACCTTCGAGGACCGCCGTAGCGATGCCCAACATGCAGCCAATTATAAAACATTTTCGCACGGTATTGTTTCAATCCTTTCAAACATTCGACCGTCGCGGGCCCGAGTGGCTGTTACAGTCAATGTTATCATTTCTCTGTGAGCGTTTCCGCAAGCCGTGCGGGGTTTGTGCTGGCGGGGGGGAAAAGCACCCGCATGGGACGGGACAAAGCGTTGCTGCCGTTTCGCGGCGGCGCTTTGGCGGGCCATGTGGCGGCTACGGTGGCGGCCGCCGCCGGATCGGCTGTTTTCATTGGAGATCCCCGGAAATACGGGCATTTGGGGTATCCTGTGCTGCCGGACCGCAGCCCTGGCGCGGGGCCGTTGGGCGGCATCGAATCCGCGTTGAGTTATACCGGCGCCGATTGGAACTTGGTGGTGGCGTGCGACATGCCCGCCATTTCGGCCGCATTTCTGCGCGGCTTGCTGGACGCCGCTGAGCGTCTGAACGCCGACGCGCTGGTGCCCGCCGGGCCTTCCGGACGGCTGGAGCCGTTGAGCGCGGTCTACCATCGCCGCTGCCGCGAGACGCTCGGCAGCGCGCTGGAAGCGGGCGTACGAAAGGTCACAGATGCGCTGGCCGGCCTGGAGGTGGCGCCCTGGACGGTCGACGACGCTAGTTGTTTCGAGAATCTGAATACCCCCGAGGAATGGGCTCGTTATTATGGCCGCTAGCACGACACCGACCGACCAAAACCCGCATTACATCGAATTCCGCCACGTGTATAAGACGTTCGACAAGCCGGTTTTAGTCGATTCCAACTTTCACGTGGACGCCGGGCAGACGGTGGCCATCATCGGGCGCAGCGGCGTGGGCAAGTCCGTGACGCTGTCGCACATCATGGGTTTTCTGAAGCCCGACAGCGGCCGCGTGATCGTGGCGCACGAAGATATCACGGATTTCGCCGAGGCGGAGATGCGCCGCATTCGCAAGAAAGTGACCATGGTGTTCCAGTCCGGCGCGCTGTTCGACTCGCTGACGGCCGGCGAAAACGTGCTGTTCTCGCTGGAGCTGCGCGAGGATTACAACGAGCGCAACAAGGAGGATGTGGTGAACGGGCTGCTGGGGATGGTGGACATTTTGGAGGCGAAGAACACTTATCCGGCCGACCTTTCGATGGGCTACAAGCGGGCGGTGGCCATCGCGCGGGCGCTGGCGGCGCAGCCCCAGTGCGTGCTGTACGATGAGCCGACCACCATGGTGGACCCGATCATGAGCGACCACCTGAGCGACCTGATGCTGCGGCTGAAGAAGAACCTGGGGCTGACTTCGATCGTGGTGACGCACGATTTGGACCTGATGCATAAAGTGGCCGACCAGGTGGTGTTTTTGTATGAGGGGCGGGTGATCTTTTTTGGGACGCCGGCGGATCTGGCGAAGTCGGATCATCGGCACGTGCGGGAGTTCTTGGAGATGGACCGGGTGGCGTAGGGTCCTGCGTTTGCGACAATCAAAGCCCAAGTTATTGAATCTAGATGGGAACGCGCCAGAAATCGCGCGGCCAGGCCGTGGGCCCACTCCAGGGTTGCGTTTCCGCGCATTGCTGTACCCCCTGAGGCCCCAGTCCAGCTACTCGACAGTGAAACTGCTCTGCGTGGTGGCGCTGCCGCCGGGCGTGGTGACGGTAATCGGCCCGCTTGTGGCGCCGGTGGGCACGGTCGCCCATACATAGTTCGAGCCGCTGTTGGACACCTCCCTGGCTGCGACGCCGTTGAACGCAACGGATGCGGATAGCAGATTCTGCCCCCAGATGCGCACGCGCGTGCCCGGCGCGCCGGACTGCGGGCCGAACTTCAGCGGTGACGGCAGCGGCTTGGGCAGGCCAACATCCAGCGCGAAGATTTCGCCCGCACCGCTGGCCCCTCCCGCCTGCGCCGTCCCATAGATAATTCCGTCGCTGCCCTGCACCAGCGTGCAGTAGCAGTATGCCGTGGTCAGTTCGACGACCGGGCTATACGCACCAGACTTGCCGATACGGAACAGGAGGCTGTGTCCGCTGCCCACCGTCCCGAGAGTTGCGCCGTAGAGGTTCCCATCGCTTCCCTCGATCAGGGCGACGGGTCCCCCGTTGCGTGGGCTGGCGTACGCGTACAGGAGCGTGTACTGCCCAGAGGGCGTCAGCTTGTAGATCGTCCCGGATCCATGGGGCCCGCCGGTCGGAGTGGTCCCATAAAAGTTACCGTCGCTGGCCTGCAGGATGGCAACGCCATAGTATCCGGCGAACGAGCCTGCGGGGAAGTTGTATAGTTGCGTAAGTGTTCCCGACGGCGTGACCCGATAGACATAGCCGGTGGTCGCCGGGTTCTGCTGCGAGACGCCATAGTAGTTGCCATCGTTGGCATAGACCACATTGCTGTATTGGCGCTCGCCCGAGGGGAACTGGTAGACCGGAGTTACCTGACCGCTGGCGCTGACCCCCAGGACATAGCCCGAGGCGTCCAACTGCCCGCCGCCGAGGAACGTGCCGTCCGGCACGCCCTGATACATTGCGGGGGCAATGCTTTGGACCGGGCCGGTCACCGCGCTGCCGGGTGAAGAGGTGACCGACAGGATTTGCGGGTCAAAACTGCTTTCGACGGCCGTGTAGTATCGCCCGTCGGGCCCGCTCACCACACGCGATATCACCTGAGCCCCGGTGGGCGGAACCGCCAATGTGGTCATCGCGCCCTTGGAGGTTACGGAGAACACATTTCCGGAGGTCATAGAATAAAACACCCCGGGCGAACCCTCAATGATTCCGGCGGGCTGGTTATACTGGTTGAGCGCGGCCACCGTTCGGAGGATCGGCTGGCCCTTGGGTTGCGCGGCCAGGATCGCAGCGCCCAGCCCAAGGAGGATTATCGTTCGGTAGGCGGTCATAGAAGCACTCCAATGGTTAGCGGGTCGTCGAGTTCACTCGTCGTGCCCGCTGTAGACTACCACGCCTGAGCACGGCGCGCTTGAGGAGCACGAGGAGCCAGAGCTCGCCGTGATCCCCGACGTCGGTATATAAACGTATCCGTTGTTGATTGTGGGTATGGAGAACGATACGCCGGTCGTGCTGAAGGAATTCTCGCTTATCTCGAAAAACGTGCTTTGCGATGTCGTGGGGCAGGTCGAAATAACACTACTGCTGGTGCACCAGATGGGCCCGTTCGCCACGCCACCGGCGCCATAGGCGGCCAACACGGCCGGCGGCAGCGTCTCGGTCCCGATGGTCGTTCCGCTTCCGACGATCGCCAGGCCCCAGGCCACCGCGCCGCTGCCGCTGTTCGAAGTCACGACCACGGACCGCCTGGGTAATCTACGTCGCCCGACGCGCTGGTGTCGCGCCGTGGGTTCACGAACCAGCCGCTATAACCCACTGAGTCGGGCAGTGAGCTGCAACTGCATGGGTTGGTTCCCACAGTCGTGCAGGACCCGATCGGGTGGTGAAGGCTTGGCTCACGGTGATCTGCGTGTTGCTGGTGATACCAGTGACGATTCGCGATTGGCCACTGTTAGCCGATCCCTCATCTATCAGCGCATCGCCCGGAACGAGCCAAGTAGTAAAGCTCGTGCCGCTCCCGCAGATCGTGGCGCCGTTGGACCCGATGGTCGCGCCGCCCGGTTCGATTGCCTGGTTGTTGCTCGATTCGATCGACGTCAAGGTCTCGTTGCTGGGCCAAAGGTATAGGCGCTGGGGCGAACTGTCCGGGTCGAAGGCCAAGCTGGTTATCCGGTCGCAGGACGTGTCGCCCTCCAGGTTTCCACACTGCGTCTTGTTCCCGGCGAGCGGGAAGGCATTGCCAGGGTCGCCGGTCGCGAATCCCGGATAGCCGGTAGACACGCCCGGGAAGCACTGCGGCGTCTCGTCCGTAGTGTCCCCGCAGAGGTTGGCCTGCCTCAGAAGGTAGCCGTACCCCGCCTTGTCGAACGTGAGAAGCCACTGGTTACTGCCCGAGTCGGTGTAGAGCATCACGCCGCTCACGGCCATGTCGAAATCGTTCTGGTTCATGCCCTGATAGGTGTACGCAGAACCGCCCTCCGGCGGCGTGACTGGGATTTGTCCGCCGCCTGTGGCGTTCCCGTTCGGCGTAAAGTATTCCGTGGGGGACGAAGCGAAACCGGTCGAGGTCGCAGTGAAGTCGAGAACGCTTTGGCCCCAGTTGTAAAGCGTCGTGTCGGCGGTGTTCTGCTGGAAGGGACCATTGCCGACCCCGTAACAGGCGTGGGTGGTACCCCTCGGGTCTTGGTTTGCGGCGCCGCCGCGGCTGCTCATCCATGTTCCCCCGCCGTGCCCGCACCAGTTCGCCATCTCCTCGTAAGGGCTGTGGGTGCACCCGCTCGGGGGGCAACTCAGGAAGATGCATTCGCTGCAACTGGCTGTGCACGACGGCGAATCGCTGTTGCCAGTGTAGCCCTTGGTCGAGGCGTTGAATGCGATCCGCTGGTTCAGTCCGCTGTCGTATCCGAAAACCCAGCCGTGGTATGGGGTGGTTATCTCGCCCCCTGAGGCGAAACCGAAGGTAAAGTACACGAGCGGACTCCAACTCGCGCCGCTCAGCGATACTTTGAGGAGGGCCGAACGCTGAAGCTGTTGCCAGCCGACGAACGGGATATTTCCGCCGCTGATATTGTCGGCGCCGTCATACCCCGCGACGGAGGCGGAAATCTCTTGGTGTGCGGCGACGTCGTAGCCCGTGTATAGGTCAATCTGATGTATCCACCACTGCTGGCTCTGCGAGGCACCCGTTTGGCACAGGCTAGTGACGTACAACACCGGGTCGGGGGTTGCGGCGGTGTCGATAACCGGCGTCGACACGATGCCCGCGAACGGCAGCCCGGCCTTCCGGAACGTCGTGGACACCCCTGGCGCCAGTCCCTGGCAATCATCGAACCACAGGTAGTTCGTTTTTCCCGCGCCCGCGGTGGTCTGGGTCGTCCTGCTCCAGACCACGTCCCCGGCACCCGTGCCGCCGCTCGGGGTAATATCGCCGGCATTGAAGGCGAAGATGCTGCCGTCCAGCGTCGCCACAATCAGCAGATTGCAGCCTCCTCGATGGGACAGTGCGGGAGTCCCTTGCTTGCCGGAACCAGCGCCAGATAAAGCGGCTGCGCGACCACCGGATTCACGGAGCCGTAGGGGATGTTAGCCGTGTCCACCTGAAGCGGCGACCATGCGGGTGGGGCGAGTGTTACCGTTCCATTTGAAATGCACCCGGAGGTGAGCAGGCTTTCTCCGCTGTTATAGCTCTGGCGCAGGTTTCCATATTGCGCTGTCCAGATGCTCGGGGGGCTGCTGGTGTCCGCGCAGGTTCCAGGGGTGGCTGGCGTCTGCGCGCCGGCGGGTTGGTTTGCTAAGAAACTCAGGACAGCCACGAACAGACCGGCCAGCGGCCCTCGCAGCGAAACGAATTGCGAACTAACGGTGAGCATGACTCGCTCCCTCCGCGCCGCGCTTTGTTGCTAGGTCAGGTTACGTCGTCTACTGAAACTTGCATCGAGCATACCAGCGAATCGAACTTGCGTCAAGCAAAAATCTCAAGGCGGGGTACCAAAGATCACAGATGCGTTGGCCGGTCTGGAAGTGGCGCGCTGGACGGTCGACGATGTGGCGTGCTTCGAAAATCTCAATACCCCCGAGGAATGGGCCTGCTATCATTACCGTTTGCATGACGCCCACTGACCAAAACCCGCATTACATTGAATTCCGTCACGTGTATAAGACGTTCGACAAGCCTGTTTTAGTCGATTCCAACTTTCACGTGGACGCCGGCCAGACGGTGGCCATCATCGGGCGCAGCGGCGTGGGCAAATCCGTGACGCTATCCCACATCATGGGTTTCCTGAAGCCGGACAGCGGCCGCGTGATTGTGGCGCACGAAGATATCACGGATTTCGCCGAGGCGGAGTTGCGCCGCGTGCGCCGGAAAGTGACCATGGTGTTCCAGTCCGGCGCGCTGTTCGACTCGCTGACGGCCGGCGAAAACGTGCTGTTTTCGCTGGAGCTGCGCGAGGATTACAACGAGCGCAACAAAGAGGATGTGGTGAACGGGCTGCTGAAGATGGTGGACATTCTGGAAGCCAAGGACACCTATCCGGCCGATCTTTCGATGGGGTACAAGCGGGCGGTCGCCATCGCGCGGGCGCTGGCGGCGCAGCCCCAATGCGTGCTGTACGACGAGCCGACCACCATGGTGGACCCGATCATGTCCGACCACCTGAGCGACCTGATGCTGCGGCTGAAGAAGAACCTGGGGCTGACTTCGATCGTGGTGACGCACGATTTGGACCTGATGTATAAAGTCGCCGACCAGGTGGTGTTTTTGTTTGAGGGGCGGGTGATATTTTTTGGTCCGCCGGCGGATTTGGCGAAGTCGGATCATCCGCACGTGCGGGAGTTTTTGGAGATGGATAGGGTGGCGTAGGGCGAATCGCACCCGGATGCAGGATGTTAGGTCATATAGTCATATAATGGTTGCGTGGAGATTGAATCGGACATCCTCCGCGCCACTATCGTCGCGTACTTCGGGCAGAAGCCGCCGCGGCTTCTGGATTTCCTCGTGCGGGTGCAGGCAAGGATTGGTATTGCGCTGGGCAGGGCTTTCGATCCGTACGAACCTCAGCAGATTCATGCAACCATTGTGGGCCTTGAGGGCGTTCTGCGCCGGGATCAACTGCTAACCAAAACTTTCTCACCCTGCGGGGCCAGGCCAAGGCCGTTTCCTTGGGGAGCGTCCTCGATCTGCTCCACGATACGGAATTGCTGCCCGTGGACATCCAAATCGGCGGCTTTCGCCCAGGCGTGGACTACGGATTCCTCAGCCGTGGCTTGAGTCCGTGCGTCCGCTCGTTCTCGCTTCGAAACGGCATTGCAGTGGGCATCGGTTGGCCAGTCGCGGACGGCCAGTATCCCGATACCCTGGATCGGCTCAGGCGGGCATTTCAGGAAATCCATGTCCTGCACAAGTATCACCAGAGCGCGGGCGATGTGGACAATGACCTGTATTTTGTTTTAGGCCACTACTCGCCAAACGTGAGCGGCGCGATCCTCGAAGTTGCCGAGCGAGAGATTGCGGAGTACTTCTCCGCCAATCGTCGCATCGTCCCGCTCCGGCTGGAGGACCTCTCTCTTGCCTGCTATCCCGACGAAGCCCTGCCCATGGCGGCCACTGCGGTGCTTCCCGCCACTTGTGACAGCAGTGCGGCGGCGCGCGCTATTCAAGCCGGCAATCTGGCGCCACTCAGCGCGTTTTGATGCCGCAGACCGGCAAACAGACCTGGATCCCGTCCCCAGTTTCACTTTTGTCAGGGAATCGCGAACAGGTACACTTGCTGATCGGCCGTGACGACTCCCAGTTGCCGGCCGTCCGCGCGGAAGCTGGCGAGGACGATGCGATCGGGGAATTGGAGGCGGCGCACCTCGGAGCCAGTAGCCGCATCGAGCACCCTCAGTTCCGTGTCCGCGTTTCGGACGGCCAGCCGCCCTTGCGTCCGGTCGAAGGCGATGGCGCGTCCGAACGTGCGCGCCGGCGGCACGCCATCCGCCCAATGCTCGATCACCAGGCGGTTGTCGGTGCTGGCTGCGAGCAGGTAATCGCCAGCCGCCGCAAATCCCGCACGAAGCGTGGTGCCACCCGCCTCGGCAGTTTCAAACGGGATGGTCACGCCTTCGACGATGCGCTGCGCTTTGACGGCGCCGTTGGCGGCGTCCAGAAGCTGCACCAGCCAAGCGTCGCGCATGTTGAAAACATTCTTGCGCGCCTTTTTCAACTCGGGGTCGGCCTTGGCGAGCGCATCGACTGGCTTCGAGTCGAGCGGCCAACTGAAAACCAGCACTCCGGGCGATAAAGATGCGCCGACCAGCGGCCATAGCTCGAACTCTCGCTTCCATAACGTGCGGCGCACAGCCATTTCCTGCACTTCCACGGCCAGGCGTTTGGCATCTTTCGGCTGGCGCAAGACGACACGCGACGAACCGATCCAGTAACTGTACGCTTCCGTGTCGTCGCTCTCCGGGATTTCGTCTACGGTGGCGGCCTGGCCGCGCCTCAGATCGAAATGTACCAGAGAGCGCTCCTTACCCGGCTGTTTGGTGGCGGTCAGGAGCAGTTCGGCGGAGGAGCCGAACTCCGCGTGCGCGAAAGGACGAATGAGCCGGCTGCGCCCGCCAGCCAAATCCCAGATCATGGCATGCGTGGCCGCGGACAGCGTGAGCCAATCCAAATTCGGCGAGAATTCTCCAGCCGCACCGGGCGGCAGCTTCGATTGTTGCAGGGCCGCGGTGGACTGGATCGCCGTCCCGCGATACAAGCCGAGGTCGCCGGTGCCGCGTTCGCACAGCAGCAGGTCCTCAAAGCGGTCGAGCGCCGGCACATTGCTGCGCAAGACAAACATCTTGGAATCGATGTCAATCACACCGGCGGCGATCTTATCGAACGGCCTCAGTAGCGCATAGCCCGGATTGCTCATGCGGCGGATCTCGCCGGGTGGCAGCGGAATACGCGAGTCGATCTTGCCCGACGGGATTTCGATCACCGCGACAGGCTTGTCGGCGGACGTACCGCGGGCGAGAATCCGGTCGTTCGACAGAAATGTGAATCCGTGCGCAATCACTTCCTGTGCGTGGCCCGGGAGCTTGACGACTTGTTTACTCCGCAGATTATAGAGGAGCGCATCGATCGCCTGGGAGTTGGGCGCGCCGAGGAACCAGTTTCCGTCGGGCGAAAAGCCCATGAAGTACGGGGTTTCCCTGCCGATGGCGAGTATCAGCGCACGAAGGGCGCTGGCCGGTTGACTCTTTTCCAGCAGCACCTCGCCGGAATCCACGCCGGTGAGGTGTAACGCTGGTCTGCGTCGAAGCAGGCAAACACGCTTCCGTCGGGAGAAACTGCGTAACTGCCGCACCCCTTGGCCGCCGGTAGTTCGCGCAACCCGGTCCGGGAGTGGGCGGACTGGCTCCAGCGTTCCACGCGGAGAGTATCGGTGATGAAAACAATCTCGCGGCCATCGGGGCTGAACTCGGCCGGACCCGCACCCAGAGCGTCGAATTCGAACTCCAATTGGAATGGAGACACGGAAAATACGTGAATGGCCGTGGGATCTTGTGCGAGGGCATGGCGGCCGTCGGGGCTGAACCGCATGTCGGTCATGCCGGTGGCGAGGGGAGGCGCCAGTTTTCGCACCGAAATGACGCCAGAGAGGGATGCGCTGCCGCGCGCGGGATTCAACTGTGCCACCTCTGCCTGCCACTTTGCGAAGCCCGCCAGATCGGTGGCCAGCGCGCGCTCCACACATTCAGCCGGCAGCTTGGACGCGGCTTTGAGCATGTCGCGCACACGCCGCGCGTCGCTGCCGGTGAAGCCGAACAAATCGGTGAGGAAGTTACCGGTTTTTCCATGCAGGTCGGTAATGCGATCGAGCGCGCGAGGCAGCCCTTCGGGATCGTAGCCCGCGGCTGCCAGGGAAAAGAGCGCGATGCGATCGGCGGCACTCTGGCGCCGCTGGTTGCCGGAATCGGATTTGGGCGGGTTGCCTGTGCGGACGTAGGACTCCTCCAGCCGGCTGTATAGCTCGAACACTTCCTGGCGGTTGCCGGCCTTGTCGATCTTCAACAGGCGGCGCATTTCGCCGGCAATTTCCGAGGACGATTGATGTGCCAGGATGTGTCCCATTTCGTGGGCGACGACCCCGGCAATCTCATCTTCGTCGCGCACGATGGCGATCAGTTTACGGCTCAGATAAATGTGACCGCCCGGTAGCGCGAAAGCGTTGGATTCGGGAAGCTCCGCCACGTGGAAGCGGAGGCGTATGCCGGAAGGCGGCAAGCGGCGCAACAGGCGTTCCGCGATGCGGTCGACGTGCGCGGTGGCCTCGGGTACATCGACAAGGCGAAAGTTGCCGGCCGATTGCGCGACAATGGCGTCGCCCAGGAAGACTTCCTGTTCGTCGTTAAAGAAATCCACCGTGGAGCGCTCGAACAACATGGCTGGCGGAATACAAGGCGATTGTGCGGACAGGCTCCCCCGCGCGGCTACGATGGCGGCGACCCAAATCACCCGCGAAAGCACTTACTCATCATATAATCGCCATCGCCGTGACGGCAATAGCCTTACCTCTTCGCAAAGGAAGGCCGGCCAGTAACAGTTGGCGGACGAATCGCACTCGGACGCGTGACGTCAGGCCATATAATGGTCCCGTGGAGATTAGATCGGACATCCTCCGCGCCACCGTCGTGGCCTACTACGGTCCGAAGCCGGGGCGGCTTCCGGATTTCTGGTGGGGCGCAGGCAAGGATCGCCAGTGCGCTGGGCGGGGCTTTTGAACCGTACGACCTCAGCAGAATCATGCCACCATCGTGGGACTTGAGGGCGTTCTGCGCCCGGGCCAAAGCTGCGCTCTCGATCTGCTCCATGACATGGAATTGTACCCATGGAGATCCGGATCGACGGCATGCACGCGGGCGCAGGCTACGGAATTCCTAATCCGTGGGTTGAGTCCCCGCGTCCGATCATTCTCGCTTCGGCGTGCCCTCGCGCCCTCCCGCCATCGGAGGCGCCCACCCGCGGGCAACAGCCTGTCTACAATAGGAAATACGCCGGCTTAAGCGTCGGCGGACAAATGCCACTGAACACAATCGGCAAGGCGGTATGCCTGCTGAGCGGGGGCCTGGACTCCTCGACATGCCTGGCGTTGGCGCGCCGCGAAGGGTACGAGTGCTACGCGCTCTCATTCGACTATGGGCAGCGGCACCGCGTGGAACTGGATGCCGCCGCACGCGTGGCGCAGGCATTGGGCGCGGCGCGGCATGTGGTGGCGCGCGTCGATCTGCGGCAGATCGGGCACTCCGCGCTGACCGGCGACTTGGAAGTCCCCAAGGGGCGCTCGGCGCAAGACATGTCGCACGGCATTCCGTCGACTTACGTGCCGGCGCGGAACACCATCTTCCTGTCGTTTGCGCTGGCATGGGCGGAGGTGCTGGAAGGGCCGGACATCTTCATCGGCGTGAATGCGCTCGATTACTCCGGCTATCCGGATTGCCGGCCGGAATACATCGAAGCGTTCGAGCGCATGGCCAATTTGGCGACCAAGGCAGGCGTGGAGGGGCGCCTGCGCGTCCGGATTCACACGCCGTTGATCCGGCTATCGAAGGCGGAGATCGTGAAGCTGGGACGCGAGCTGGGCTTGGACTTCAGCCTGACGCACAGTTGCTACGATCCGGACGCGGCGGGGCGGCCTTGCGGGCAGTGCGATTCCTGCCTGCTGCGGCGCAAGGGATTTGAAGAGGCCGGCATTGCGGATCGCTGAGATTTTCCACTCCATCCAGGGCGAGGGCTCGCTGGTGGGCGTGCCTTCGGTATTTGTGCGGACCAGTGGCTGCAACCTGCGTTGCGCGTGGTGCGACACGCCGTACACATCGTGGCATCCGGAAGGCGACGACTGGACGCTGGAGCGCATTTGGGCGGCGGTGGACGATTATCCGGCGCGGCACGTGGTGGTGACTGGCGGCGAGCCGATGATCGCGCGCGAGATCGTGGATCTGACCGGCGGTTTGCGGGCGCGGGGGCGGCACATCACGATCGAGACGGCGGGCACGGTGTTCGCACCGGTCGCGTGCGATTTGATGAGCATCAGCCCGAAGCTGGCCAACTCGACGCCGGATGGCGAGTGGCAGGAGCGGCACGAACGCCTGCGCATTCAGCCTGAAGTGGTGCGGCGGTTGATGGGGTGGTGCGAGTATCAGCTCAAGTTTGTAATCGCGCAGCCGGAAGACGTGGTCGAAGTGCGCGACTTGGTGCGCGAGTTTGGCGCGGATGCGGGCAAGGTGATCCTGATGCCGGAAGGCATTGACGCGGGCGTGTTGCGGGAGCGCGGCGTGTGGCTGGCGGAGATTTGCAAGGAGGAGGGATTCCGGTTCAGCCCGCGGTTGCATGTGGAGTTGTGGGGGAATCGGCGAGGGACATAGGACAGGCGTGTCCGATTTTTCGTATACTCAGGAATGCCATGGAATTTTTTCGGGCATGGGCAGATCCGGCGAGCGTGCTCGGCTTTCTGGTTTCGCTCGTTGGTTTTTTCATTACCATCGTCATTGTCCTTCGCTCGAAGAGCGCTGCCGAGAAGACCGGCGCGGCCGTTGCAGAGGTTCGGCAGAAGCTGGCGCTGCAGACCGCTGTTTTCGCTCTGAACCGGGTTCTGGCGGATGTTGACGAGTTGAAAGCGCTACATCGCGCCTCTTCCTGGGAGGTGCTTCCGCCACGGTATTCTTCCCTGCGGCGGCAGCTTGCCGCGTTCAAGGGCACGTATCCGGATCTCACCAGGAAACAAAAAACGACAATTCAGGGCATCATTGCACAGTTCAGCGAAATCGAGAGTATTGTGGAGGAATCGCTGGCGTCGAAGCAGGCTCCGCCTGACCCGCCGTCTCTCAACCGGATTGCATCCGAACAAGGTGATAAGCTGAATGATATCGTGATCGCTATCCAGAAAACGATCGGAGGCGGGAAGGCATGACCGAAGAGAAGCTTTGGCAACTCGTACAGAGGCTGGCCGAGAAGACGGCTCAGGGCGCTTTGATTTGGGAGGCGACGGCGGCTCCAAACACTTTCCAGACTTCGTTTCCTCAGTACAGCGTCCGAATCGCCGAGCTCGACAAACCGGACCGCCGCGGCACGGAGTACATGTTGGAGTGTTTGGACGGCAGCGGCAGCGTTATCGAACGTGTAACCGATTTGGCCATTCAGAAAGCTGTCCCCGTGTCTAACATGGAAGTCAGCAGAACAATGCAAGATTTGTACACGATGGCTCGGCGGCGTTCGCTGAGCGTTGACACAGCTTTGGATAGCCTTTTGTCGGAACTCGAAATGGCCAGTTGAGCGCCGTCGGCGTTTTGACGGGACACTGGAACTGCATTCCTGAGGCTCTCGTCCGCCAGCATTTCACGGATTCTTCCGGCGCGCCAACAACCGCTCGCGCAATCCCTTGGGCGACCACTCGTCCTGGTGACCGTCCAGCAACTCCTTCTCTTCGCGCTCGCGTTTCTCGAAGTATGCAGCCAACTCGGCGCTGTGTTTCAAATGTTTCAAATAATAGCCGATCACTTGGTAGACGTCGGGCAATTGCAGGCTGGAGAACTTCTGAGAGATTTCCTCCGCCGTGGCGCCCCGATTGAAAGTGCGAACCACAAGATCCAGCGTGACGCGCGTTCCGCCGACACGGTAGACGCCCTGGGGGTCCTTCGCCAGGGGAATCGCTTCAACGATCTCGGCCACGGCCATATTTCGATTGTGACTCTATCGCGACGGGTGGCGCGAGGACTATGGCCGGGTCAGTGGGCGGTGCGCCGTCCCGCACCGTGTTGGACGCAACGGCCTCTCACTTCCTGACCAAAACGATAGGCTCCGCCTCGGCTTCCGCCACGCGGCGGAGGAAGCTCTTCACCTCACTGTAGCGGGCCGCCGGAATCACCTGCGCCTGGATACACAATGAACGGATCCAGGTGACTTCGTCGTCCTTGGCGGCGCAGGTACTCTTGAACACGCCCAGGCTCCCTTCGACTCTGGCCTCGGCGGGAGTTTCGTCAATCGCGAAACCTGGCGGCAGCCTGGCCTTTACCGTCTCGCGGAAGGTCTCGCCCCTCACCACCAAGGGGTACTTGCGTTCAGCCTCCGTAACCGGTACGGAATCGGAGCGCGGCACCGCGCCGGGGCGAAAGATCAGCAACCGATTCTGCATGATCTGGGCGTAATGCGGCGCGGCGAACTGCATGGCCAGGCGGAAGGTGTTGTCCGGAAAATTGTCGGATGGCTCTGCCAGCGAAATCGACGCGCCCGGCACGTGCGCGGCCATCCAGCGCTCTATGGACTTGGCGAGTTCGCCGTTACCGTTCTCAAGATACTGGCTGCGGGCGCGCACCGCCATGCCGCCGAAAAATCGCTCCGTAACCGCGCCCTGCAAGGACCCATCGACGCTCACCTGCAGCTCCGTGGTGCGCTCCAGCCGGTTGTTGTCCGGCGGCGCCTCGGGCATGCGGATCAGTGCGCCCTGGCTGCCCGCCACGATCAAAGCCAGGCTACTCTGTTCGTCGTCCGGTATCGCCCCGAGGGGCGTATGCGGATCGGTGGAATCGAAAATCAGTAGCCGTCCCGTGGCGGGAACCCGCACCACCGCGTATCCGCTCACCGCGCCGCTCACGGCAATCGCCAGGATGCAGTGGTTAAACTGCAGCGGCGAAGGCCATTCCTCGCGCACGTAGCGCGCGTCGCTGGCATAAATCAGCACAGGGTACGAGGAGATGCCGATGGCGCGCAACATGGCGCGCATGAGGTTGGCTTTATCCTTGCAATCGCCGTAGCCTTTGGCGAATACCCAGGACGCCGCATGCGGCCGGAAGCCGCCGCCGCGGCCCAGCCCCATTTGAATGGATACGTAGCGCAGGTTCTGCACGTAGACGGCGATGGCTCGAATCCTCTCCATTTCGCTGGCCGCCCCGGCCGTGAGCGCTTGGGCGCGGGCCGTGACCGCCGCGTCCGGCAGGCTTTGGGGATCTTGCAAATCGGAGGCATACCGGGAAACGTCCAGCCAGTTGCCGAAGGTCTGGCCGAGGGTTGTGTGCGTGCCCGCGGCGGGGAACAGGCTGATCGCCAGCCGGGGCGCCAAGGCCGTCACAGGCGGGCTATCGGCCTCGGCTTCCAGATAGGGAAGATCGCGGAGTTCCCACATAGCGGTATTACCGGCGGCCGGTGGATCCATCGGCGCGCGATTCAGCATCACGGTCTTCAACTCCCAGCCGGCCGGCATGTGCAGGGTATAGCGCGCCGTCAGCACCGGCAGGCGCTGCTGGAATTGCCACTCGAGTTGCGTGAACACCGAACGCTCTTCCATCACCGACTCGTAGCCGAATATCGCGCCCTCTCCACACTCGCGCGAAGCGGTGATGGAACGCGCGCGCACCTGTTCGTAGAGGGATTCGCCGGGCAGTTCCAGGTCCGCGGCGTACTCTTTTCCCAGCGCCCGGGCCTGCCCCGACGGGCCGATCACCCAAGCGCGCAGCTCGCTCACCTTTTCCGTATCGGGCGTGTAGGACTTGACGGCGGCGGCCTCCTTGCGGCCCTCGGGCTTCAATACGCGGACTGCATAGCGCTCGGCCCTGACGATTTTTCCGCCGGTATCCACGGTCACTTCGGCCTCGCGCCACAACACCAGCGCGGGCGCGCCGGCGGCATAGGAGGGCGTCGGCTGCCGGGCCGCGGCAGCGAGCCAGGGCGGCGCCTGGTCGCCTGCCATCGCCGCGCGTGCCGGCCACAGAACCAGCCAGACGAGCGCCGTTCGAAGCCTCATCGCGGCCCCTCCGGTGTGGTCTGCTTCAGGGCTAGGGTATGATCGTCGCTCTCCTGCACCGCGTCCATCACGGTCTTCAAGCCTGGATATTGCTCCACGGGAACGACCATCGGGCCGCCCCGTCCGCACGACAGACTGCGATGATAGGCGAGCTGCGAGGCACCCGAAACACTGGCGTGAACTTCGTATCGCAGGTTGATGCCGTTGGTCACAATCGGGGAGGGGACGTCGGCGCTGTCCAGCGAATACCCCGCCGGCAGGTCGAAAATGTACTGGTCGTCCTCGCTCCACGAATAATGAAAGTAGACCGGCTGCTGGCGCGTTTTGGCGGCAAAGAGCGGGGCGGCGCCGGCGCGAAAGATCGCGGGCTGCAGGAAGAGCCGCTTGCCGGTCCGGCTGGCGTATCCGGGAACGCGCAGGTGCAAGAGCACCAACAGCGGCTTGCCCAGTTCATCCCGGTGCTCGACCCGGAGATCGCTTACCTCCGCGCCTTTCCAGCGGTTGCGAAGGCCGTCGGCAAATTTTTTCTGCCATTCCCGCTCGCCTTGCTCCGCCATCTTCTGCCGCTCTTCCAGGGCGTAGTGGCCAGTGTATCCGATGTGTACATCGCCTTCCAGCGTCCCATCCGCCGCGAGTTGGAGCTTGGCAAAATGCTTGCTGGCGCTGGCGGCCGCGGGGGTAACCGGCGTGTGGCTCCACTGCGCCTGGCCGGCTTGCTCGTCCATCAGCATGGCAGGCTGGCCCTCCTCCTGCCAGCGCAGCGCGCCGAACGGAAGCTGATGCGTGGCTGGGTCGAAGAACCGCCACAGGCCGCCCACACGAACGGCCACGTCATACGCGCGCAGGAAGTACGGATCTTCCATGGTAATCCTGTCGTAGATGATTTCGCCTGCGTCGGGCAGGGTCGACCACCGGGCCTCTAGACCCACGGCCCTGGCTAACGCCACGAATAAGGAATCGATGTCGAGGCCGGTCCCCATTCCAGCTTTCAGAGTATCCTCGGGATCGCGGTTTTCCTTTCGTTGGGAAAGCTCTTCGGCACCCGCGTCCTCCCCGGCTTTCCGGATGCGGCTCTGGCAATACGCATAAAGATTCCGCAGCTTGTCCTCATCGGAGGGCGCGTTTGCCGCGACCTCCTGCGCCACGCGCCGGAGATTCCGGCCCGTTTTAAGCTGCTTCTTCAAGATTTCGAACGGAACCTCGCTGAAGCTGGTTTGGTACCTTCCCCTGCAGATGAACAGCATCCAGCCGTGCGCCATATCCTCCGGAGGCATCAGCGGCTCTTTATGGATACCAGGCAGGTTCGCGAATTCCATCGAAGTTTCGCCGGATACGCGCTCGTCGGGATTGGGGAGATTGAGATAGATCCAGTGCACCAGGAGCGCATCAACCGCGTTCTGGAACACGACGCGCACCCGTTCGGACGGGATTTCGGCTTGGATCTCGATACGCTCATGCGCGCGCAGCTCGTTTCTCGCACGCCAGGAGTATTCGATGACGTCTCCGGCTTCCACGTTGGGCAGCGCGAACGAGGCCACCTTGAGCTTGTGGGCGTTGGCTTTAACCACCGTCCGGTCGAAGATGGCATCCTTAGCCAATTCCTGCGTAGAACCGTTCGGTTTGGTGGTGCGGCCGGAAGCCTCGCGAATCTTATCTTTGTCGAAGTAGGGAACCGAGACGGTCCCTTGTTCGCGGCCAGGGTCGGTGAAGACCTTGATCCGGGCGTACTCGGATTTATACACCCCATCGCTCTTGAACTCGATGCGGACCTCCCGGAAGAGGATTTCGGCCGGGGCATCCTTGTCCACGCGCGGGGCCTTTAGCGACAGTTCAGACGCGTCCACGGGTTTCCAGTCCACCGCCGCGTGGGCGCAGAGCGCTCCCAGCAACGCAAGCCATGCGATCTTTGCCACCCGAACCGTGCTCCCCATAAGAAGGACGCTGGCCCCGCACCCTCGGGAGCCGTGCGCCGCCATGATTTGACCCAGTGTACTCCTTCCGCCGGTCGGCGGGCGAACCTGGAGACGGGGCCTTTTATATAGTGCGTCGAGGGTGGCGAACGTTTCAGGTTGGCGGGCATTAAATCGGGGACGGCGGGATATACCGGCTGGAATTATGCGTCTCCCGGGATCGGTTCATTTTGCGCCGCTTCAGTATAAGATTCGCCGAGTTCGCACCCGCGACGTTAAGCGTGCCCGGCCCCGCGCCGGACAGCCGCGACGAAGCTTTGGAGGGCGCCGCCGGACTCGGCGATTCTCAGGTTTGGCCTACAATTTGGCCGGACCGGGGGTGTTCTCGCCAGTTGCCGCGGCGTCCGCCTTGTGCCGTTGCCTGCGATCTTCCGCCATCTTATTCTCGACGAAATCACGGAGGTTCGAAGGTTTCTTTGGCACGCCCCGTCCGGAGACGAGGTCCTCGATCTGCTGTCGAAGCGAATCGGCCGCCGCCTTCCGTTCTTGGGCATCCTTTGAGTTGTTAAGCGTTTCCATACGGTCCCCGTCCCCCATTATGCCCTATTTTCGCGGCGCCGGCTTTAGGTCAGGATTTGAGCAATGCTGCGATCTCGCCCGACAGGCAGGCGGCGTTCGCCTTTCTGGACGCGTCGACGGTGGTTTCCTTGGCCTTCCTGGCCCCGTGCGCTGCCGTGAACGCGCCAGCCAGCGAGGGGTGGTCTTCTTTATCTCCGCACGATGCTTGTTTGTGAATGAGTCCGTGAACGACCGTAAGGTCCCGAAACCCGCTGGGAGCGGACCTCTGTCCTCGAAACTTTGTTCTTGTCCGTTCACAAACAGTTGGAAAACGTGTTTCGTTGTGGGGTCCCACCAACTGACATATCCACCGTCGAGGACTTGAAGCGGCTTCTTTATTGCACCCGTAAAGCTGTATTGGACGCCGGACGAAGCCACCGGATCGAAGAAGCGCGGCGTGTAAAATCGGACACCAGAATTCCGTTGACCGTGTAGCCAAACTGGGACGCCTCGCGCGGGTCGCAGGTCTCGACCAAAACGAGCACGCGGCCTTGCTTGGGCTTCGGTGAGTTCGCCGCAACGGTGCGGTTCCCGGATGGGTCGACCAGCATTTCGATGGTCTCATGGCTGGTGGTCAGCGACCACTCGTCCGAGTAGGCCACGAGCGCGAATGGCTGCCCGTTCTTCTCGTTTAGATGGATGCCCTGCGCGGGGTATGGTATCCGGTCCATGATGACCACCGACCAGTATCCGAGCGGAACGTCGTCTAGCGACTGGAAGCTATCGACGGTCGCATCGATGTTCCAGGCGGGCGCGACGTCTCTAGAAACCTGCTTTTGGATCGCCGCGCTGACCTGCGCAAGCTCGTTCGGTTGGATTTTGTCGCTTTGCGAAACAATCGCCACTTGATTTAACATTTTAACCTTCCTCTTCCTCGGCGCGATGCGCAAGTACTCAGCGCAGGCTTCCGCGCGGCACCAACTCGGCGTGGATGCGCGCGCCGCGCGGATTGCCGTCCGGAATACATCGAAGCGTTCGAGCGCATGGCCGATCTGGCGACCAAAGCAGGCGTGGAGGGCCGCCTGCGCGTACGGATTCACACGCCGCTGATCCGGCTATCGAAGGCGGAGATCGTGAAGCTGGGGCGCGAACTGGGCTTGGAGTTCGGATTGACGCACAGTTGCTACGATCCGGACGCGGCGGGACAGCCCTGCGGGCAGTGCGATTCCTGCCTGCTGCGGCGCAAGGGATTCGAAGAGCCGGCCTTGCGGATCGCTGAAGTCCTCTACTCCATCCAAGGCGAAGGTTCGCTGGTGGGCGTGCCTTCGGTGTTTGTGCGGACCAGCGGCTGCAACCTGCGGTGCGCGTGGTGCGACACGCCGTACACGTCGTGGCATCCGGAGGGCGACGACTGGACGCTGGAGCGCATTTGGGCGGCGGTGGACGCTTACCCGGCGCGGCATGTGGTGCTGACTGGCGGCGAGCCTATGATCGCGCGCGAGATCGTGGAACTGACCGCGGTTTGCGGGCGCGCGGGCGGCACATCACCATCGAGACGGCGGGCACGGTGTTTGCGCCGGTCGCGTGCGATTTGATGAGCATCGGCCCGAAGCTGGCCAACTCGACGCCGGATGGCGAGTGGCAGGAGCGGCACGAACGCCTGCGCATTCAGCCGGAAGTGGTGCGGCGGTTGATGGGGTGGTGCGAGTATCAGCTCAAGTTTGTAATCGCGCAGCCGGGGGACATGGCCGAGGTGCGCGAGTTGGTGCGCGAGTTTGGCGCGGATGCGGGCAAGGTGATCTTGATGCCGGAAGGGATCGATGCGGCTGTGT
>Ga0302326_10008066_pt1 | contig 23300 bp, 24 predicted proteins | sample Palsa_T0_3_FD_202264 | JGI IMG/M metagenome (GOLD analysis project Ga0302326, IMG submission 202264) | Peat permafrost microbial communities from Stordalen Mire near Abisko, Sweden - Palsa_T0_3 | ecosystem: Environmental > Terrestrial > Soil > Palsa > Peat permafrost | place: Sweden: Abisko... | reverse complement strand
ATAATGCCGACTCCCGGATTATGCCGCGTCGGGCTTCGGAACGACGTCGGGGGCGAACGATCCCTGATTTTTGGTGGGTGGTTTGTCGGCATAATCACAGGCTTTCCAAGAAGGCGAGCAACGGGTCTGACGGGCGGAAGCGGTCAGGTGCGAGGCCGGAAGAAGTCGCGTGGGCGAGTGCGCGTTCCTTTAGCTGCATGTCCGCGTGTAAGTAGATCTGGGTCGTTTCTGTCGATTCGTGGCCGAGCCAGAGAGCGATCACGCTGAGATCCACACCGCGATGCAGCAGGGCCATGGCGGCCGCGTGTCGCAAGGTGTGGGGCGTCACCTTCTTCCGCGTCAGTGACAGGCAAGTTCGACATGCGGTCTTGATATGTCGTGAGACGAGTCGCTGGAACGCGTCGGAGCTGAGGCGCCCTCCATTCGAACTGGGAAAAACGGGATCGGCTGCGGCGCCGCCCTGCTGCGATAACCATTCCTTGAGGACCGCGGCAACGTCTGGGCGTAACGGCGTGCATCGCATCTTTCGCCCTTTTCCGAGACAACGGACGTGAGCGCCGGTACCGAACTCCACGTCCTGACGACAGAGTGACGTGATTTCGCTATTCCGGAGACCCGTCTGAACCGCAACGAGCAGCAGGGCCTTATCCCGCCTCCCGATCCAAGTGCCAGGATCAGGAGCCGCGACAAGGGCGGCGGTCTCTTCCTCAGTCAGAAACTCCACCGGGCCGCGCTCGTAGCGTTTGGAGGGGATCGCAAGGACGCGTTGGCACTGCAAGGCGAGGGCCGGTTCACTGATCGCTACATATTGGAAGAAGCCATGGATTGCAGCCAGACGGTTGTTTCGCGTCCGCGTGCAGTTGCCACGGTCGAGTTCGAGATGTTGGAGGAACTGTCCCAGGAAGAGAACATCGAGATCTTCGATGAGCAGTTTGGACGGCGACCGTCCGAGGTGCTTACAGCCGAACTGGAGCAGGAGCCGAAAGGCATCTCGGTAAGCCGCTACGGTATATTGGCTCGCACCGAGTTGCTTGATCAACCGGTCGGTGAAGAATCGTTGAATGAGGGCCTGCAAGCTGGAAACGCTCATCTTTCCCCTCCGGGCTGATGCCTTCCAAGGCGTTCGGTGGCAAGTTGAAGGAGTTCCGGAACCGCCTCGATATACCAGTAGGTGTGACCGACATCGACGTGGCCCAGATAGGTGGCAAGTTTGGGCATTTCCCTTCCCACGTCGAGGCCTAACCGATACCATTGAATGAGCCTCCGAGTTGCGAAACTGTGACGAAAATCCTGAAGCCTTGGCCCACGACCGATGCGTCGAGTCCCAGTGGGTGCTCGTAGGCCGATGGAACAGGACATCCTGGCAAACGTGCGACGGGCTACGCCCCCAGGCACTCGCCTGCCGCGTTCGGAGACCAGGAAGGCCTCCGTTGCAGGGCGCGGACAGAGTTTATCGCGCTGTTTTGCATAGCGTGCGAGGGCAGTCCTTGTCGAATCTTCGACCGGAACAAAGCGGGACTTCCCGAACTTTGATTCGCGAATCGCAAGAATGCCGTTTTGCAGATCCACATCACCGATGTCGAGAGCCAGCGCTTCTCCCGGGCGGAGGCCGGTTGCGCTGAGAAGCCCAATCAGGGTCACGAAGGTCATTGCCCGCAGGCCGCTGGAGGAATTGAGTTTGGCAGCCTCATCCATCAATCGTGCGATCTCTCGTTCTGAGAAGATGTGCGGCTTGTTTCGCCGTCGGCGGGCAGCGAGCAAACGCCGTGGCGGCACTTCGGTGCGGGGATCGATTGTACTGAGCCAGGAGGCGAATCGTCTCACCATACCGAGCCGGCGAGCCCATGTCGCCCGTTGCACCAGTTTGGGCTCCATCGCCCAACGGAGGGCAAGTTCTGAAGTGATGAACTCCGCTCCCTCACGCTCCAGGAATTCCAGGAAGTGGACGAGCGTCATGGCCGGTTCTTGGAGTTGTGTGCCGAGGGCTCGTCGGAGCGCCACATATTGCATCAAAGCGTCGCGGAGGGCGCTCATCGGGCGCCTCCCGTAGCTGGCCACGGCAGGGCAACCTCACGCAATGCCTCGAAGGATACCTGGGCGTAGATCGCGGTCGTGTTCTGCGAGCGGTGCCGGAGAACCTCCGCGATTTCGGATATGGAGGCTCCGTGTCGAATCATTTTGGTTGCTAATCCGTGGCGGAATAGATGGGAAGCACCGCGGCCCGAGCGCCGTACCCCGGCTTGTGCCAACGCCCGCCGTACAATATGGCCAACGGCCGCCGGCCCAGTCAGCCCATTACGGGGCGCCCATATGCGTAGGAAGACCCGTCGCGACGCGCTCACGCCACGGTCTTTGCGAATGTACAGGGCCAGAGCCTCGCCCACATCCGAGAGTAGCGGCAAGTGGTCCACCATTCGGCCTTTGCCGCGGACGACGATCTCCCCAGCCCGCCAACGAATGTCGTCAAGTTCGAGCGTGACGACTTCACCCCCGCGCAGACCAAGTCGAGCCAGCAGAAGTAAGATCGCGTGGTCTCGACGCCCACTGAGCGTCGATCCCGTTGTCGCCAGTACTTGTTCTACTTCGCTGGGTGAGAGAAACGCGGGCGGCACGGACTGGCGATACTTGCGGAACATAGGTACGGCATTAGAGAGATCACGCGAGGTTTGGCCGCATAGCACGAGGAACCGAAAGAACGACCGGAGTGCCGTGCATAACAGCCGGGCATACTCGCTGGACCGATCGGCGGTGTGCTCAACAATGAAGTTTCGAATCGTCAAGGTATCGAACTCCGGGGATACGCCCGTTTGGGTGGTCTGGGCGGTGAGGAAATCACGGATGAACGGCCCGTAGACAAGCACCGAGTTCTCGGTGAGCCCGCGATCTTTCCGTAGATAATCTTTGTAGTTCTGAAGAAGGGTTTCGGCGGCGGAAACGCAATGTTGCGCGGGCGGCGGCTGCAGACCGGCGTAACCGCGCAGGTACTCAAACCAGAACTGCAACACTGCCCGTTCAACCTTCACGTGGGCCTTCCGGTTCCGAGGCGAGCGGGCCACGAACGCCGCGATATGACCGTCGTTGAGATCATCTATGGCGATCTGCCTCCGTCTCGTCCATCGGGCGAAGGCTCTCGCGACCGTTCGTTTCTTGCGGAGCGTGCGTTGGGCGTAACCGGCAGCGCGAAGGTGTTTCAGGAATGGTTCGATCTGATCGTCGAGCAGGTTCTCAGTTGTTCCAGCTTTCGCTGTGGGCGTTGTCATGTCGTCTCTCCTTGTCTGGGCATGCTTGCCAGGCGGGAGAGGCGTTATGATTATGCCGCGTCAGCAACCTTCAGTAAGCAGGCGAGGCGATTCGGGAAGGCGGCCACGCGGCATAATCCGGGAGTCGGCATTATACTGTCGAGGTGATCGATCTGCAATCCGGCCAGCGGGTCCGGACGCTGCCGGGTTTGGCGGAGCCGCAAGGATTGTTCTTCGACGCTTCGGCCAATCGCCTGTATGCCGCCAACGGTGTTGGCGGCACCACGAAAATCTTCGATGGCACGACGTTTCAGCTTCTCGATACCCGCGATTTCTCCGACTAAAGGCGAATGAACACCTCGCAATTCTCACAATCGTGTCGGAGGCATCAAAGGCGCTCTGTACGGACGAAGCGAGGACGTTCACGGGCCGCGCAGATTTCTGCCGGGCGAGCGCACTCAACAGAAGCCGTTGCCGGAATGACGTTCCGGCTTCGGAATCAATGGGGTAGGGGAAGGGTCCGCGAGAATTTTTGATCCGATGCGGTCTTTGGGTTTTCTCGGTTTGTTAGCAAATTGAGAAAAACTAGTTGAGACGGCCGTAACTGATTGAGTTGCTTGGTTGCGGGGGAAGGATTGAACCTTCGACCTTTGGGTTATGAGCGTGCCGGTCTATAGCTATGTAGTTCTTAACAAGGCACGAGTGGCACTCGAAAGAGCCTTCAGGGACCCTCGAGACGGGTAATGGGAGCTGATTGGGAGTTGAAATTGACCTTTGGGTTTACGCCCCAAGGAACGGGAGTCGGTCAAGTATCGCCGCTGCCCGCGCGGGGAGAGTTTGTTGCATAACGTTGACAGATGAGGGGTAATGCATACGTTATGCAACAGCCAGCCAAATCAGATGCTCATAAGTTCGCAAGTCCTTGATTCGAATACTGCCATGCTGGGGTCCTGAGCCGATCACCCTGTGCGCACTATTCTCCGCGCCTGCACGCCTGACGCCCAAGGTCCAAGTGCTGCTGGATTTCCTTGCCGAATATATAGGAACGGCTCAGGACCCGAGGCTTGAAAAGGGTTCAGCAAAGGATTATTTCACCGACCCGAAACTCGCGCCACATCCGGCCCCTGAACATGCCTAAGTTGGCACAGACATCGGGTGGCTCTCCCTCCTCGTGGCCGAAGCAATCTTCTAACTGGACCGAACGCCTTGTGGCTCTCTACGATGGCCGCGCACCAAAGGATGATGGCCTTCCTGGAGCGGCAGCACGGTAACCCTAACAACTACAATGTTCCTCTAGGTAACCAAAAGGTGACTACTTGCCTATTGGGTACCATGGCAGTATCGTTGTAGAGAGATAGAATTTGAAAAGGAGATCAGCCATGAACGACGTAATTGAAGAAGGTTCCGTTTGCGGGGTTAACGGCTGCTCGACCAGCCCGGTAACTGCTGCTGCGCCGAAAATTGCAGATACAGATACGCGTTCCGTGCACGATCTGACAATCGTTTCCGACGTTATTTGCCCGTGGTGCTTTGTCGCGAAGAAGAATCTTGAAAAGGCGCTTGAGCTGGCCGGAAACGACCTCGCCGTCAAGATTACGTGGCGGCCCTTCGAGCTCAACCCCGGCATGCCCAAGGAGGGCTTGAACCGCCGCGAATACCGTTCCAAGAAATTCGGCTCCTGGGAGCAATCGCAAAACCTCGACGCGCAGGTCGCCTCCGCAGGGAAGCTGGCCGGAATCACTTTCCACCATGACCTCATGGAGCGCACGCCCAACACCTTCAACGCGCATCGCCTGATCTGGCTTGCCGGTGAAGAAGGCGTGCAGGACGCTGTCGTCGAAGCGTTGTTCCGCGCCTACTTCGTCGAGGGCCGCGATGTCGGCGACACAAACGTGCTGGCCGAAATTGCAAAACAGGCGGGCCTGTCCGACACCGTCGTTGCTGCTTTTCTTGAAGGCACTGCCGGAACCGAGGAAGTCCATCTCGAAGCAGAGACCGCGAAGGTGGGTGGGATCTCTGGTGTGCCGACTTTCATCCTCGATGGTGAAGAGTTGTTCTCCGGCGCGATGAAACCGGAAAACATGGCCGCGCGCTTGCGTGAGGCAGCGGCGGCCCATGACAGGGGATAGTCTCAAAGACTTGCGTTTTCGCCAACTGGCTCTCGACCTGATCCGACGTTGCGCCCGGATAGAGTGCCGCTACAATGCCGGTCCGAATGGTGACGCTGGGGTCCTCCATGCGCGGCATATGGAGGATCGCCTGAATACCTGTAAGCAGAAGTCCCAAAGTCAGGGTTAGGGTCACCGCCGGGTATTTGAGAGAAGCCTTGATCGGATTCACTGCTTTTCCTCTTTCGCGCTGACTACCGATCCTTCGCGCAAAAGTTGTTGGCCCGCGACCACAATTTGAATCGCTGTCTTTTACGCCGTCGACGATCTGCACATCCCGATCCATGACCTCGCCCGTTGTCACGCGTTTCGCATACACCCGCTTCTCGTTCGGAAAGTAAACGAAGACCCGCGGGGCCCCCTGCGGATCGCGCACCAGAGATTGACCTGGGAGCGTGAGGACATCACGAGTTTCGCTGCCCAAAAGTCGAGCTTCGGCGATCATTCCGACCAGCAGAGCCCCCCGGGGGTTCGGCACCGCGATCCTGACCATAAATGTGCGCGTCTGCGGCTCGGCCGACACGTTCACGAGCCGCACTTTTCCGGAGAAGCTCATGCCGGGGCGAGCCGACACCGTTACGATCGCCTGCTGACCGCTGTGGACCAGGCGAACATCGGTTTCCGGCACGCCGACCTGGATCTCCACCGGGTCCAATTGAACGATCGTGAAGACTGTAGTTCCTGAACTCGCCATCGCCCCAACCTCAATGTTGCGCTTCGACACAAAACCGCTACTAGGAGCGATAAGGGTCGAATCGCTCAGCCGCTTTCGCGCAATACGTTCCGCGGCCTCGGCTTGTTCGAGCGCAGCCTGCGCGGCGGCCTTGTCCTCGTGCTGCACACCCTCCTTTGCCTGGCCATACTGCTGCTGAGCGTTTGTGTATGCCGTCTCGTATTTCTTGAAATCGTTCGGTGTGAGACTCTTCTTGTCATAGAGAGTTTTCATCCGGCGAAACTCATCTTCGGCCTGCGAGAGATTCGCCCGCGCCTGTTCGACGACTTCCGGCCGCGCGGACACTGAAGCCTTCTCGTTCTGAGCACGAGCAAACGCACTCTGTGCGACCGCCGCCTCCACCGCGAACTGATAGTCGGCGGGATCGATGACTGCGAGCAATTCTCCCGCCTTGACGAAGTCGCCCTCGCGAGGCCCGACGCGGATCACTTTGCCGGACACCAGGAATCCAACAGTTGTCGGCGCAGACGGCGTTTCAACAGTTCCGCTCACCACGACTTCCGCAGGGACCCGAACATGCTTCGGCATCGCGATGCGGACGGCGATGGGATCTGGCTGGGCGCGATCCGACGATGCGCTCTGCCGCGCGCAACCTCCGAGGAAAAGCCCAACAACGACGCAGGCTAAGAGATGACCGAACTTTCCCTTCATGCTGTGGCTCCTAAATCCCCTCGCGAACGGTTCGCGTGCTTGCGATCGCGTAGTTTGCGATATCCATCTTGCGCGTGAACGTGACTCCCGGGTGAGACTGTGCATACTGGATGAAATCCTCAAGCACGCGCATGCGGGCGGGTCGGCCCGCAATTCGATCGTGCGCGCTGACGGACATCATGCGACGCCGATGCTCGCCTTCTTCGTACAACACGTCGAACTCACGTTTCAGATCGCCCGCGTATGCGTCGGTGCTGAAGTACCGTCCCTCGTAGTTCACAATGTCGTTCATGTGGAGCGTGTAGGGCACCACGGCGAATGGCTTATTTCGAACATTCACCAGGAATGGCTCATCGCGGCTGACATCGTCGATGTAGTAGGTGTAGCCAAGCTCCTGCAGGATCTGGAGCGTCTGCGTTGTACCCCGCAGCCAGAACGCGTTGAAGCCGACGGGCCGTACGCCCGTGACTCGCTCGATAGTTGAGGCCGAGTCAGTGTAGCTCTTCCGCTCTTGTTCCGAGGTCATGGAAAATTGCGGCGTCCAGGTCTGTCCGTGACCGGCCGGTTCGTGGCCACGCTGGACAATCTCTTTTGCCAGCGTTGGGTGCTTCTCGACCGCGGCGCCCACCATGTGGGAGGTCACCTTTACCTTGCGGCGGTCGAACATCTCCAATAGCCGCGGCAAGCCTTCCTTGAAACCGTACTCGTACCATTTAGTGGCGGCAATGTCCGGGTATTTGGGGTCTATCTTCGGCAACGGACTCTCGGCTCCGCTCTCGGGCTGAGCGCCGGCTTCCATCTGCATCGAGATCGAGATGACCAGGCGAGCCTTTTCGGGCCAGAACGGATCGGTATTGTTGGTCTGCATAGTTCCTCCTTGAGCACTCTGTGGGGAAGCCGTCACTGGCGCGCTGAACGCGAGAGCTCCACCTGCCATCAGGAATTCACGACGGTCGATCATTTTGCTCAGACCTATTAAGGCCGTTTAACGCAGCCACTTTATAGGCTTCGGCGAGCGTTGGATAGTTGAAGACCATGTCATGGAAATATTCCACCGACCCGCCGTAGAAGAGCACGGCCTGACCAATGTGGATGATTTCTGTCGCGCGCTGTCCCAAGGCATGCACGCCAAGAAGTTGGTGCGTTTCTGGATCAAAGAGCAGCTTGAGCATCCCGGCCTCGTCACCGAGCATCATGCTCTTTGCCAACTCAGAGTACTTCGCGATTCCCACCTCGTAAGGAATTTTGTTCGCCGTTAATGCTTCCTCGGTCTGGCCGACCATTGATATTTCGGGAATTGTATAGATACCGTAGGGAAAAAGGTTCGGCATGTGTTCAAAGGGAATTCCAAACATATGGCAGGCCGCCAGGCGGCCCTGTTCCATCGAAGTGCTTGCAAGTGCCGGGAAGCCGATCACGTCCCCGGCCGCATAGATCTGGGGAAGGTCAGTTTGAAAGAACTCGTTCACTGTCACCTTGCCACGCGGATCGGCCGCTAAGCCGGCAGCTTCCAGATGGAGTTGATCACCATTGGCCTGGCGGCCGACAGCATAAACAAGCGCGTCGCCTTGCACTCTCTTGCCGCTCTCCAATGCAGCAAAAACACGACCGCGAGCGGTGTCGATCCCAACCTGCGTCACCTTTTCTGCAAGACGAAATGTGACACCCTTCTGGCGCAAGTGGTACGATAGCGCTTCGACGATCTGCCGATCGACGAAATCCAGAACAACGGGCCGCTGGTCGATCAACGTAACCTCTGCGCCGAGGGCCGTCATAAAGGATGCGTACTCGAGGCCGACGACGCCCGCTCCCACTACGATGATTTCTTTCGGGAGGCCACCCAGATCGCCAAGGTGGTCGGTATCCACAATGCGATGGTTGTCAAAGGGAATGTCCGGGCTATGCGCGGGCCGGGTACCGCAGGAAATCAGGATCTTAGTGCCTTTGAGACTGATCCCTTCGCCATCGCCCTGAACTTCCACCGTGTGAGGATCCAGAAGCGACGCATTCCCTCGATAGATGACAATTCCGTTACGCTCCAACTGCGCTCGAACGACACCGGTCTCTCGCGTGACGATGGCTTTCACCCGTGCGGAGACACTTTCGACGGAAATGTCGACACGACCTTGCAAACCAGCGCCGTCGAGCGCGCTTCCAGCCAGTCCGCTCAGCTGAAAGATAGCTTCACGTACCGTTTTGCTCGGGATCGTGCCGGTGTGAACGCTCACGCCTCCGATCATGCCCGCGCGCTCAATTACGGCGACGCGTTTGCGCGCCTTTGCCGCGGCGATGGCACCCTTCTGCCCCGCCGGGCCACTGCCGATCACAACAAGGTCGTATTCTGTTGCGTTCACCTCGGCCGCCTTAGATCTGGAAATGCCAATAGACGCAGTAGCCAAAAGTGAATGATTGACCTGCTTAGCGCCCCGTCGTACTGTCTCGCATTCATGATCGGTGGCCACCATCGTCTTGTTTTTCTTTCAGGCGGCCTCGCTCCAACTCGCTGCGCAAGTTTTGTAGAAGATGTTTTGTGTATACGTCGCTGGCGATGAACTCGGCGCCGTGACTCATGATTTCCGCCAGAACAGCCTCGCCAGTCTGGTCAATGGATGTCACCTCGATGAGTTCGACAATGCATTTGCGCGTGTCCTCCGCGACGCGGGCCGCCCGCCAGGTTAATTTGAGTTCGGCCGCCCATTCGCCCACTAATTGACCCTGCAAAGACCACCTTTGTTCACCCGACGATTCGGTCATAGTGATCTTGAGCACTCCTCTTTCTCACTCCTTGCCGGAAGGCATCGGCATCTTGCGCCGCAGCCCCTACCGTTTTCCAGGTACCCGCTAGCCTGAGACTGCCGACACCTCAGAAATCAGATTTGGTGGCGACGGCCCAGGCGACTTCTTTGAGATCGCGACTGTCCGTCATCACAAAATGGCTGGGACGAATTTGATCAACCGGCGCGGAGGCAGGTGGCAGTTGAGGAACCAAAGGAACATGAGCATTTTGAAATGGGTGCATCTGCTTGCTTCAACAGGTTTTAGAAGCTGGGGTGGGTGGCGTAGCACGCGCAAGGCTATTGATTTGGAGGCGGAGATTTGGCGCGTTCTGCCAGAGGTCCGTCGCTGCACTAGACGGGCGTAGGACGGGTTCTGGATGCCTGATGATGTCGGTACCCGCCCTAGTGTATATTGTTGGAGGGATTGGCGAATTCTGACGAGCCTTCGCGCCCCTGGAACTGAGGCTGGCGTCAAACGTCGTAAGCGGAGATTCCGGCTCGGTTCAGAACCAAGCTTCAGATAAAAGCCGCACCTGGTCCTCTGATCGACGAAATGTTCGCTGCAGGACTGTGATGAGCGAAACGGGTCAAAGAGCGGCCGAAACGGCGAGAAGTAATCGGTACGAAGCGCTCCTGCGAGTTTCGCAAACTCTCATCTCAATTCGCTCTTCAGACGAACTCTTCAGCGTTCTCGCACGAGAGTTAGGTGCCGTGGTGAACTTCTATGTCATGGGTGTCGGCATCTACGATGAGAAGGCCCACGAGATGATTACCACGTCGTACGGATAGCCAGGTGTTCCCCTCCAGGCTCCCCGATTCGCGCCGGAAGAGACCTTTAGCTGGTGGGTGTACCAGCATCAACAGCCCTTGATAATTCCTTCCCTGGACGCGGAGACAAGATTCCCGGCGGTCACCGCGATGCTCGGGAACCGCGGGGTTCGTTCAGTATGCGCTCTGCCTTTGACGACGGTACACCGGCGCCTCGGCGGCCTCGCTTTTGGCAGCCTTGAGGCCGACGCCTACAGCAGGGACGAAGTCGGCTTCCTCTCCTCGTTGCCAACCAGGTGGCACTGGCGGTAGACGACGCGTTGAACTTCGACACGTCACAACATGCCACGGCGGCCCTGCGCGCAAGCGAAGAAGGGTTTCGCCTGATCGTCGACAGCATTCCTGCTTTCGCGTGGTATGCGGGCACTGACGGGAAGATCGAATACCTGAATCAGCGCATTCTGGATTTCACCGGGGTACGACTAGAGGACTTGGTTGGATTTGGATGGGCGAACGTACTCCACCCCGAGGATGTTGAGAGAACGAAAAAGGCGTGGCTGCATTCCATCGGAACCGGCGAACCCTGCGACATAGACCAACGTGTGCGCCGGTTTGACAACACCTATCGCTGGTTTCGAACGAATGCTCAGCCCTTAAGGGATAACAGCGGTCGCGTGATTCGATGGTATGGTGTAGCCACCGACATCGAAGATCTGAAGCGCGCCGAGGAAGCCCTGCGGGCGAGCGAAGCGGGTTTGCGCCTTATCGTCGACACCATTCCCGGGCTCGTGTCAACGATGAACACGGCTGGTGAGCCCCAACTTTTCAACCGCCAACTCGTGGAATATTTCGGCAGGACGCGCGAGGAATTGAAGAGTTGGACCACCAACGATCTGGTCCATCCAGACGACCTCGCTCGCGTGACGGCCGACAGCAGGGGTGCAATCGAAGCCGGGCAGCCTTACGACTTTGAGGTCCGCATCCGCCGGGCGGACGGCGTATACCGCTGGTTTCAGGTTCGCAATCACCCCGTGCGGGATGCGGAAGGCCGCGTCATCAGCTGGCACACGCTGCTTACCGATATCGACGAGCGCAAACGAGCGGAAGACCGGTTGCAGTTGCTCTTCGATATCACCAATCAGGTTGTCTCAAATTTGCAGCTTCGCGATCTCTTGCGGGCCATCTCGGCAAGCGTCCGCCGCGTCATGCAATGCGATCTGGTGGGCGTCTTCCTGCCGGACCTGGACGGGAACAGGATGCAAACCTTCACGCTCGATTTTCCGGAGGGCAAAGGATTCATTCGAGAGGATTACTGTTCGATGGAGGGGTCGCTTGGTGGTTTTGTCTTCGGCACTGGCAAGCCCTGGATAGGCAATGCCTCGGACGTACTTCAATTGGGTCTGAAGGATGAACCAGCTATCACCGAAGGCCTTAAGACTGGTTGTTTCGTGCCACTTGTCAGCCGGAATCGCCTTCTTGGGCTCTTGGGACTTGGCAGAAGAGAGGAGAATGCCTTCAGTCAGGCTGACGTCGGGTTCCTTACACAGGTAGCAACGCAGATAGCCATCGGCGTAGAGAATGCATTGGACTATAAGCAGATAACGGAGGCTAGGGATCGGCTGGCGGAGCAAGCGTTCTATCTGGAAAACGAAATCCGGCTTGAACACAATTTCGAAGAGATCATTGGAAACAGTCAGCCGCTGAAGGCTGTGCTCGAGAGCGTACGAATCGTCGCGCCCGCGGATTCGACGGTCCTCATACAGGGCGAGACGGGTACTGGCAAAGAAGTAATCGCCCGCGCAATTCACAATCTGAGCGCTCGCAAGGATCATGCGTTTGTAAAGGTAAACTGCGCAGCGATTCCTCTCGGCCTTCTTGAGAGCGAGTTGTTTGGGCATGAGAAGGGATCATTCACCGGCGCCATAGCCCAGAGGATTGGAAGATTCGAGCTGGCGCACAAGGGAACGCTCTTTCTGGATGAGGTCGGCGATATACCGCTCGAATTGCAACCCAAGCTTCTGAGAGTTCTGCAGGAGCAGGAATTTGAGCGCTTGGGCAGTACCCGCACTGAGCGCGTCGATGTTCGCTTATTGGCGGCTACGAACGCGAACCTCTCCCAATTGGTTGCCGAAAAAAAGTTCCGACGTGATCTTTACTATCGGTTGAACGTGTTTCCGATTGATGTCCCTCCGCTGCGGGATCGCCGTGATGACATTCCGCTTCTCGTTCACTACTTCGCGAATAAGTACGCTCGGCGCATGGGGAAACAAATCGAGAGTATTCCCAACGAAACCATGGACGCGCTCTCGCGTTATAGCTGGCCGGGCAACATCCGGGAATTACAGAACCTTATGGAGCGGGCCGCCCTGCTATCCACGGGCCCATCCCTGCGGGTGCCGTTGGGTGAAATCTTGAATGACCCAGCCGTCAGCGGGGGCAACGCATTGGAACAAGCAGAGCGTGAGCAGATTCTGCGAGCGCTCCGCGAAACCAATTGGGTTGTCGGAGGCGCTCAGGGAGCGGCAGCTCGCCTGGGCCTCAAGAGGACGTCGCTGGCATACAAGATGCAAAAGTTGGGGATCTCTCGTCCTCCACAATAAGAGCGATCAGACCCCCTGTCTAGCTGCATGGTCTCCGGCTAAAGGCGGCCGGCGATTTTCACGCGGGTGAGCGCGTCGACGATCCACGAACGTATCCGCCGCAAACCCTCAACCGGCGCGCCAACTATCGGATCTCGCTTGCATTCCAGTATGGATGAGTATATACTCAGTTATCGAAGGCCCGCTAATCTAAATGGCGAAACCGAAGAGCGAAGATAAACGTAACGCGATCCTTTCAGCTGCGGCCCAGGTTTTCGCGGAGCGGGGACTCGGTGCTCCCACCGCAGCCATTACGAGGGCGGCCGGGATTGCGGAAGGCTCCCTGTTTACCTACTTCAAGACGAAGGATGAGCTGATCAACGCATTGTATCGCGAGCTCAAGCTGGAGTTGGCGGATGCGATGATGTCCAGTTTCCCGCGTAAACAGAGCGTGCGCCATCGATTGGAGCACGTCTGGAATGGTTATGTACAGTGGGGAATAGCTAGCCCGGATCAGCAAAAAGTTCTCAGGCAAATTCAGGTCTGGAGCGGGCTGACACACGAGTCGAAGCAGGCGGGATCCGCACCGTTCAACGAAATTCAGAGGATGACCGAGGATGCAGTGGCACAAAGGATCTATAAAAAGATACCCCAGACCTTGATCGGAGCGACGCTAATCGCCCTCGCAGAGATGACGATGGACTTTATGGTGCGGGAGCCGGAAAGCGCGGAAATGTACCGGACCGCCGGATTTGAAATGCTGTGGGCTGCGATTACTCGCCGCTAGTCATATTTTTGAATCTACGATGAGTGCGTAGGCATTCATAGTAATAGACAAGGAAGACGTTCGAAACAAGGAGACTCATATGAAATATCGACTTTTGGGAAACAGCGGACTGCGAGTTTCGGAAGCAGCGCTCGGCACGATGACCTTCGGCGACGACTGGGGTTGGGGTACAGCCAAGGACGAGGCCCGGAAGGTATATGACGCCTTCCGCGACGCCGGAGGCAACTTCATCGACACTGCCAATATCTACACGAATGGGACCAGCGAATCGTTCCTCGGCGAGTTCATGGAGGGCCATCGCCAGAGCGTAGTGCTTGCCACGAAATACACCAACGCTTTTCCAGGCACAGACCCGAACGCCGCGGGCAACCAGCGCAAGAATATGATGCAGGCCGTGGAGGCGAGTCTCAAACGGCTGAAGACCGACTACATCGACCTGTATTGGGTCCATGTCTGGGATCAGATCACGCCTGTCGAAGAGGTCATGCGAGGACTCGACGATCTGGTTCGAGCGGGAAAGGTGCTCTACACGGGCATCTCTGATGCTCCGGCCTGGTGGATCGCTCAGGCTAATACACTTGCCCAGCTGCGCGGGTGGTCTCCCTTCGTCGGGCTCCAGATTGAATACAGCCTGATCGAGCGAACGGTCGAGCGCGAGCTGATCCCGATGGCCAAGGCGCTGAACATCGGAGTGACGGCGTGGTCGCCGTTGGCCGGCGGCCTACTGACAGGCAAGTATCACGGCCACGGCGGCTTCTCCGTTTCGCCCGGCGAACAGGCGCGCATGAACACCGACATGGCGAAAGACTTCATGCCGGAGCCACAGCGCGCCGCCCGCGTCGTTGCTGCTGTCAAGAATGTGTCCGATGAGACAGGCCGCAGCATGGCGCAGGTAGCGCTCGCTTGGCTTCGCCATCGGCCCGCGCCGGTCATTCCGATCATCGGGGCTAGGAAGCTATCCCAGTTCCAGGACAATCTCGCAAGCTTCGAACTGACGCTCTCAGCAGATCAATTGAAGACGCTGGACGACGCAAGCGTGATTGAACTTGGGTTTCCCTATGAAATGTACGCAAAGGCGATGCCGCGAGCAATCTGCTACGGCGGTCTGCGCGACCAGATCCTGGCATAGGCGCAATTCGCATTTCGTCCGAGCATGAATGAATCAAGAAAGGATCCAGAAAATGAGACAGAAGACTTGGTTGATTACGGGAAGCGGAAACGGATTGGGGCGGAACATCGCCGAAGCAGCACTGGAGGCAGGTGACAACGTTGTCGCCGGAGCGCGTCGCACGGAAGAGCTGGCATCACTGGTGGCGCAGTACGGTGAGCGGGTGAAGCCCGTTAAGTTGGAAGTGCGCGAAGAGACCGCAGCAAAGGCAGCCGTGCAGTTGGCGATAGACACCTTCGGGCGCCTGGATGTGCTGGTCAACAACGCCGGTTATGGAAAGATTGCACCGTTCGAGCAGATAAGCGCGGAGGAGTTCCAGGGCATTGTGGACACGTGCTTATACGGCGTGGTTTACACAACGCGTGCCGCGATACCGGTAATGCGCAAGCAGAAGAGCGGCCACATTTTTCAGGTGTCGTCCGTCGGTGGCCGCATCGCATACGGCGGCAATACGCCATATCACGCGGCCAAGTGGGCCGTGGGCGGTTTCAGCGACGCTCTGAGAATGGAGGTCGCACCGTTCGGCGTCAAGGTCTGCACTCTGGAGCCGGGCGGCATTCGGACCAACTGGGCGCGACGGGCAGGGCAGAATGCGCCGGATCTGCTGCCGGACTACGAGGCCTCAGTCGGCTCGATGCTCAAGCTGCTGCGAAGCCACGAGGAACGTTCGGAAAGCGACCCGCGCAAGATCGCGGACGTGATTGTGAAACTGGCGGACAGCGATGAGGTGCCGGTCCGTTTGATTCTCGGTGTGGATGCGGAAGAGCGTGTACACCAGGCGGAAGCGGCGCGCACAAGTGAGGCTGAGAAGTGGCGGCATCTTACGGTGTCAACTGTGTTCGAAGACGCGAAATCCATTCCAGAGAGCCACTGAATCAATAGCTCAGTCCACGATGTTAGTGATCGACCGAGCTCTGTGATGTCGCCTCTCGTCAGGACTGAGAAACGCGCTTTGGTCGGGAATCCGCCATCCACTTGGCGGTCTCGTTTATCCGGGGAAGTACGGACGGTCCGGAGCGGGAGAGGAATGCACCTTGGTCCCGCGAGAGCAATGCGGCACTTATTTTAACGCCTATGGCGGAAGTGGCGTGCGCCCCCCCTCTGTCGCGGCCTTTGGACACGGCGGCGGCCCCCTTGGGTGGAAGCTCAACTGTCCCTGTCGATGTCATTATGTCCAAAGACCATCGCCTACCGAGAATTTGCCTTTTCCGCAACCACCGATGGCCGCATGCTACGCTTCACTCGAAATAACACCAATGCCTGCTTCATGGACACCTCCCGTCGGCGTAACCGGCTCCTTGGTGGAGTAGACCCTGCTAATCGTAGAATCCCGGCTTTCCGCGCTGGATGAAGCGAACACTTCGGCGCCGACGCTGGTACCACTTGAAGAGTAATTGAAGTTGCCGGTATACGATGACCGCTGTCGATTCTCGGGCATCTGGCTTGCAACTCCAGTTTTGCAATTCATGATCGAAAGCGGCTTTCATCTCACTTCGGACACGGCGAAACGCTGATCGCCGTTCCCAACATTCTGCCAACTCGGGCAGTTTCTTCGGACCAAACAGCGCTAACGCGATCACGAAGATTACTGCCAACTCCGGTAAACCTACGGGACCCATCCCGCTCCTTTCTCCTTACGAACTCCCTCGTCACAGCGCAAGAGGCCCCTCACCTGGCTCTTAACGGCTCTGGCGGCGGAAAATCATGAGCCTTGCCCATCTTTGGTAGGAGTGAGGGTTTCTTCAGGGCCGAGAGCTTTGAATGAGTCCTTGAAGTTACGGATACCTTCGGCGAGGCCTTTGCCCAGAGCCGGCAACTTCTGCGGACCGAAAAATATTATCGCGATAGCCAGAATCACGAGTAGGTGCCTGGGTTGGAGCAGATCTTCAATCATCGATTTGAGCCTCCTATATCCGTTCCCTACCTACAAAAGCGGCGGCGCGGCCTGCGGTCAGGCCGCGCCCCTTCCTCCATGACAATTCATGCCTGGGCTGAGCTGCATCGGCTGCGTGCGCCAGATTTAGCAGCAGTTCGGTAAACCGACGCGTCTGGCCGATAACAACGTCGCCTCCTCATAAGGAAAAGCCCCGATTTCTGATGCAATGCGGACTGCGGTATTAACGCCATAGCAGTTAGTGGACGGCAGAATCCGCCGCGACAGCCATAGATTGCAGTAGATCGAGAAACTGTTGGCTTTGACCGATGAAGAGCCCATCTGCGCTGAAGCTATTAATCGTTGCCACGGCGCCCCCAAATTTATCGGTCAGCGGACGAATGATTGAAACATTGGGGAGGCCGGGCTTGAATTCGCAAGGGACGGGGAAGATCAGACTGGGCTGGATCGAAGGATTCAGCGGGCTGAAAAAGTTAGGAAATGTCAGGCCGGATATGGAGTCCGTAAATGGCGCCACAGGCGCTTGCACTCCGTTGCCGGCAAAATCAACCCATTCCAAAAAGTGAGCGATCTCATCGCCACCGATGCCCAGAGTGACCGAAAGCACTTCGGGATCCTGAACTTTTTGGCTCAGGGCTGCGTACAGACTCGACCCTCCTTGCTCGATGTATCCGAAGTGAAAGCCTGCCACATTCGCAATGGCTTGAATATGATCGTTACCGGGAAAGTTTGGGTTAGGGGTGCCTGCGTAATCGGCATCGCTTCTGGGAATGGCGGTAACGCCACTGAGAGTGATTGCCTGCGGAAATATGCCGCCAAGGTCCGGATTGGTTGCGCTCCGGTAGCGAACATACCAGCTGGTATCGACGTTAAGTTGCATCAGGTTGGTGAGGCGCAGCTTTCCCGACGATCCCATAGCTGTGCTTCCCGGCAAGGTTTCGAACTGGGTGAAATCGACCGGCGCGGCTCCTCTTGACACCAGATAGGCATTGAGGAACGTGGCATGGCTCACTTCGTCCAGCGTGTTGCTGCTGATATATTGCGGACCATCACCATCGAGGTTTGACAAGGCTATCTGATAGGGGTTCAATTTTTCGTTAGGGTTTACCTCAATCGGTAAATGATTGCCGATACCACCCAGTTCAGCGTACTGTATCCAAAGGTCCGCCTCGATCGTTTCCGCTGCCGCCAGAAATCGGAGAATGGCGACGTCGCCGCTGGAAAGCCTGGAAGACTGTCCGAACATGGGCCGGCCAGCGGCCAGAACTCCCGCGCCGATCGCGGCAACTCCTAGTCCTTTCTTCATGAAAGAGCGCCGGTTTGTTGCGCCCTGCGTTTTTTCTCGTCCGTTTGTCATTTTATTTCTAACTGCCTCCTGTAGGGATACTACCGACCCGTGAGCGGTCGGTCGTTTTTAACGTGTAAAGGTTTTGTACATTCGTCCATCTATAGCGCACGTTTGCGATCGAACTAATCATCGATGTACGCTTCAGTGGCAGATGTTTGCGGCGATGGTCCATCGGCTGACATTTGCTATGTTCCGTTTGCATAAGCTTCCGAGTTTCCGTGCGACACACTCACGATCGAGCGACGTTGAGAGCGCAATGGGCGGCTGCGGCTAGCGTTTGACGAACCTGAAACAACCTGCCCTTGATTGTATTCTCTGTCAGTCCTGTCATTTGAGACAGCTCAGCTACGGAAAAACCCTCGACTTCTTTCGCTATAAGCAGCCAGCGGCTGCTTTCCGGGACATCTGCGAGCAGCTTGTTTATGAAGTCTCTTTGCATGGCAGTTCGATCGGGTGTAGGACGCCAGTCGGAAATCTCCATACGCGGTGCTTGCGCGTCGCGGAGCGAATCGCCTGAGTAAGTCGTTGTAGGGCGTTCCTTCCGCAGGAAGTCATAACATTCATTTACAGTGATGCGGTAAATCCACGCATAAAGAGAACTGCGGCCGGCGAATTGATGGAGGGAGTGATGAACCTTGGCAAAGACTTCCTGTGCGATGTTATTTGCGTCGTCGCGATTGCCCAGGATGCCATGGCAGGCTCGGTAGATCCTGGATGCGTAGCGCTCGACGATCTCACGAAAAGCCGTCTCGTCGTGAGCCCGTAGTCGCATAACCAAGTCGACTTCATCGGGGCCACGCTTCTGAGACGGCGCATCGTTTGGCCAGACGCAAAAGGCGTTGGTACTTGCAGTCTCAGACCGGGTCGCGTACATATTTGCCGCCTTCACTCCTCACACGACAGGGGATACAAGACGAACTGCCCGAGGTTCGTTGGCACTTGAGGTCTCGGTATCGATGGCCGGAATTGGATGTGCTACTGGCAAAGGCCGTCCAGTTAGCATGTTGGGTGTACCTCACCGCACTTCTTTTAAGTACGCGATGATCGCACTCCGCTCGGCGGCACTCTCTACATGGAAGGCCATGTCAGTCTCCGGAACGACCTTGTCCGGACCAGCCAGCCATTTGTCGAGCGAATCGGCGTCCCAGGTAATGTGCGAACCTTTCAGCGCGTCCGAGTAATTGAACGACGCCACAGATCCTGCGGTTCTGCCGTAAACACCTGCCAGCCGCGGCCCCTCCTTATCGTGGTCCAGCGAATGACAACCCGCACACCGCTTTTCGAAGAGGCTCTTGCCGTCGCTAGTCTCGGTGCGCGCGGTAAGCACCACGACGGCGAATACCGCGGCTAGCATCACTAACAATCGTTTCATTGGAGTCAGTTCCCCGCCGCCAGCGGCGAATCCACGACTGCCAGGCTGTGCTTACGCGCCACATACTGCACGTTCGTAATACCGAGCACGCTCCGCAGCCGCTCGTCGGGCACCTTCATCGGACCTGCCGCCGGCGCGGTTCCGGGCGCCGGTTGAGGGAACGCCGTGGACATCGCTGTATGGAAAGTCACGTTGCCCTCCACCTTCTGCAACACCTGATGAATGTGCCCGTTCAAGACAGTCACCGACCCGAAGCGTTTCAAGTAAGTGAGCGCCTGCGCGCTGTCTTCGGTCCCCCAACCCCACTCCGGGTACACAGTCCACAGCGGGATGTGCGCGAACACCACAATTGGCGTGCTGCTGGAGCGCGCCTTGAGGTCGGCTTCCAGCCATTGGAGCTGATCCGCGCCCAGTTTTCCGAGGTGTTCCAGTCCAACCACGTTCACCAGTCCGACAAAGTGCACGCCTTTTTGATCGAAGCTGTACCAGCCGTTGCCCTGAGTGCCTTTGCCGTATCGTTCCAGATACTGCTTGCCGTCATCCACCGCCGTGTCATGCTCTCCGGGCACATAGAAAGTCTGGCTGGTCTTAGCGGACGTCAGCAACTGGTCCATAGTGTCGAATTCCCCGGGCTTGGATGTGTGGCTGAGGTCGCCCGTGTGAATGATGAACTCCGGCGCCCGCGGCAGGGCGTTGATCTTATCTACGGTGGCCTGCAGCGTGCCGGCCACGTCCGGATTTGCCGGCTTGTTGAATCCGATGTGGCTGTCGCTGATTTGCACGAAAGTCATCTCGCCTTCGGATTCGCCCGCGGGGGCCGGCTTCCCGAATGCGCGCGAGGTGAGAACGCCGCTGCCGAGGGTCCATACTACGCCTGTTCCTGCCCAGGCCATGCATTCGAGGAATCCCCTGCGATTGATTCCGTCATCGTTGTGGTCGTGAAGAATGAATTTGGACATTTTGCTCTCCACACCCATGTACTTCCGTAGCGCATCGATTATTCCCGGCCCTCTCGTTTGCAGGTGTAAATTGAACGCGGGAATAAATTGCTGCCGACGGCGGTATGCATGGATATGAAGAAGATTTTTCTAACGCGTCCTTACTACGGAATTGCGTGCGCCGGCGTGCTTGCCGTCGCGTCGGCCTTCATCCACCCGTTTGGACTGAAGACCAATTCGGCCCGGCCGTTGTTCTCCGGCGCCGATGTCGACCCCGCCGTGGCGCGCATCCTGGAAAAATCCTGTCAGAATTGCCACTCCGAGCGAACCGAATGGCCTTGGTATAGTTATGTTGCCCCGATGTCCTGGCTGATCGAAAAGGATGTGCACGAGGCCCGCAGCCATCTGAACCTATCCCGCTGGGACGAGTATGACGCCCAGAAGCAACATGACCTCCTGGCAGAGCTCGCCGCCGTCGTGCGAAGCCGCAGAATGCCGCTCTCCCGCTATACTCTGTTGCATCCTGGAGACAAACCAACACCGGACGAATTCGAGCGGATTTATCAATGGACGCGTGTCGAAAGGCGGCGTCTTACTTCGTTGGCCTCCGCTCACAGTGCCGCCCCCGCGGATACGGGCGTTGCCCGGTAATGTGCGAGGCACTGCGGTGTACCATATAATGACAAATGACTTCGTCCCGACGTGGGCCGTTTCCAACGGCGGCTCTGCCCCGCAGCTCGCAGGCTACCCGCTGCGCAGGGCCGGCCTGATGGAAGCCGCTCCGAAAGCTGCCCTCTTCGAAAAAACGATGCTTCCGCATTTGGACGCGGCTTATAATTTGGCGCGTTGGCTCACGCGGAACGAGCACGATGCGGAGGACATCGTCCAGGAGGCGTACCTGCGCGCCTTTCGGTTTTTCGATGGCTTTCGGGGCGGAGACGGACGGTCCTGGCTCCTGGCGGTGGTCCGCAATACCGCACTGACTTGGCTGCGCCGCGAGAAGACCGCACCTAGCGTTTCTTTCGCTGAAGAAATACACGGTCTCAGCTCCAAGGCCGCGACTGTCGAGGCTGAGTTAGTGGAACGCGCCAGATTCGCAGCGTTACGGAATTGTATGGACTTACTTCCCGTTGAGTTCCGTGAGGTCGTGGTGATGCGGGAGATGGAGGAAATGTCTTACCGGGACATCGCGGAAGCCGCCAGTACGCCGATCGGCACTGTTATGTCCAGGCTATCGCGTGCGCGACAGAGCCTGCAGGATTGTGTGGCGGCGCGCATGAAGGAGGCTTCCAAATGAACTGCGCGCCAGCGAAGAGTCTGCTGGAATCCTATCTGGACGGTGAATTGGATGCGGCCCAAACAGCCCATGTCGCGGAGCATCTGGCGAGCTGCGCTTCTTGCGCGGCGATGCATGCGCAACTTCTGGAACTGCGCGCCGGCATCCGGGCCCACGCACCTTATTACAATGCGCCCGCAGGCCTGCGCGAGCGCATTCAGGTTTCCGTGCGCCAGGCGGATCGACAAGCCACCCGGCTGGCCGCCCCATCTTGGCGCTGGATGGCGATTGCGGCCGCCATTCTGCTGGCGATTTCGGCTGCATGGAATATAGCCCTGTTCCGTTCGCGGCCTTCCAACGCGGATCTGATCGCGCAAGACGTCTTATCGAGCCACCTGCGATCGCTGATGGGAGCACACCTTTTGGACGTGCCTTCGTCCGACCAGCACACGGTAAAGCCGTGGTTCAATGGCAAGCTGGACTTCTCGCCGAACGTCGTAGACTTCGCGGCTCAAGGCTTTCCCTTAGTTGGCGGGCGGATCGATTACGTGAGCGGCCGTCCAGTGGCGGCCCTCGTGTACCAGCGGCGGAAACACGTTATTAACGTGTTCACGTGGCCCTCGGCTGCGGCGGACGGCGTGGCGCTTGACCGCAACGGCTATCACGTTATCCATTGGAACACCAACGGGATGAGTTGGTGGGCCGTATCGGACTTGAACGCCGGCGAACTACGGCAGTTTGAGGACCTATACAGGCAGTAAGCGCATGCCCGCGTCCGCCCAAATTTCGCGTTGACTTGCTCGCTCGATCTAGAGTACGGTACAGGTTCTCCTGAGGCTATCCTCTCTTCTAAATCAGATGAGATCGAATTCGGGTTCGAGCGTGAGCGCCCGGCGTGTTCACCATCGTCTCAGCGACGATTTACCGAATGTTTACATCTTAGCGGAATAAACATCTGAGTTTCTAAGTAGGCTAAAACAGAGAGCACAACTGACAAGGTTAGTTCCTCCAAATGGTCTTTCCACAGGAACTCACGGGCCTAAGCTGATGGCAGTCACATGGGCCCCCATAAACATCTTGGGCTCGTCCGTCGGCGGCAACGACTCGCCCCGGTTTGTCGAGTTGAAATAGGATTTCTTGCTTAGCAAGGAGGTTTCGTGGATTTACGACTTAATCATGTTTTATTTGTGCTGGCGGTATTGGTTGGATTGCGGGAGGTACAGGGGCAGACTGCAAGCGGCAGCGAGTTGCCAAGCGGGACTTACATATTCCGCGAGTTTGATATGTCCATTTCTCAAATGACCGCGTACACGCCTACGTACGCACTCTCCGGTACGATTGTGTTCAATAGTGGATCTGGGTCGTACACGGTGACGGGCACAAAGACGACCAGCACCCTGACTACCATCCAGACTGTGCCTTTTAGCGCGTCGAATAGGTGGTCCTATGGACCTGGCAGGATCAGCATTACCGATCCGCTGTCTGGCGTTGAGACGATAGAAGGCGCGGTCTCGCAGGGCGTGATCCTGGCTAGTTCGCCGAATCCGGTCGTCCCCGGGTTCGATCTCAACATTTTTATTGCGATTCCTATGGGATCCCTGA
>Ga0302326_10008064_pt1 | contig 23301 bp, 25 predicted proteins | sample Palsa_T0_3_FD_202264 | JGI IMG/M metagenome (GOLD analysis project Ga0302326, IMG submission 202264) | Peat permafrost microbial communities from Stordalen Mire near Abisko, Sweden - Palsa_T0_3 | ecosystem: Environmental > Terrestrial > Soil > Palsa > Peat permafrost | place: Sweden: Abisko... | reverse complement strand
TCCGACTTGTTCTTCCCGTGCAGACCAACAGGAACCATCTGTTTTAGCACGCCATCAGTGGTCACGTCGACGGAGACCTGAAGTCGGACCGTCGGAACGCTATTTTGTCTGGACACGAAGTTTGTACCTAAATCCAGTCTATTTACAGTGTATCTAGATACCAGTTCCGGGGTCAAGGACAATCCGCGCCTCGCAGTCCCCCGGCGGAAGTCGGGTTTCAGTATCCGGGCGAGTCCTGGCTCTTCGCGTTCATCGGATTCGACGCGGTCTCCACGGCGGCCCAGGAGGCGCGCAGCCCGCAACGCGACATGCCCATCGGGATCATCGGTTCGCTGGCCGTCTGCACCATTCTCTACGTCCTGTTCGCGCACGTGCTCACCGGCATGGTAGAGTACAAGATTTTCAAGGGAGATGCCTCGCCCGTGGCCACGGTCATCAAGCAGTTCCCCAGCGCGGCGCTGCAAATCGTCATCGTCATCGGCATTATTGCGGGGTACAGCTCGGTGATCCTGGTGATGCTGCTGGGGCAATCGCGCGTGTTCTTTTCGATGTCGCGCGACGGGCTGCTGCCCAAGGTGTTCTCCGACGTACATGCGAAGTACCGCACTCCGTGGCGCTGCAACCTGATCTTCATGGTATTTGTCTCGCTATTTTCGGGTTTCCTGCCGATTTCGAAGCTGGGGCACATGACCAGCATCGGCACGCTGCTGGCGTTCGTAATTGTGTGCATCGGCATCATGGTGATGCGTCACACCCGCCCGGATCTACCGCGACCCTATCGTACGCCGCTGGTGCCGCTGGTGCCCGTGCTGGGCATCCTGGTGTGCCTGGCGATGATGGCTTCACTCGATCATGAGACGTGGTGGCGGTTGGTGATTTGGCTGGCGATCGGGCTATGCATCTATTTCTTCTATAGCCGACACCATAGCCATTTGGCGATCGGCAAGCGATAGGGGCGGCTAGTACAAGCGTCCACCGAAAAGCGTACCGATGGACCGTGTTGAGGCGCGCCCAAAAGAGGCGAATCGCCGTGGCGGGTCACTCCGTTGAGGGTAGTAGCGGGTTACTTTGAAAAAGTGAGCGCGGCCCGAAGTATCGTCAACGGGCATTCACGAGCATCAACGTAGTGTACGGACCTGTCTCTTTCGTCGATACAAAAGCTGCCGCACAAAGTTCCCCATCCGCCACAAAAATCACATCGATCACCGAGACTGCCCTGCAATGCACCTTTGCACAAAAGGCAACGGTCGCCCAAACATGCTTAACGAGCTTAAGAAATTTAATATTCCCGTAGGGTGGACACGCTTTCGCCGTCGTCGAAACTTGCCTCCGCATTCGGGGCACGTTCCAAGCGCCACGTTACCTCGACCATTTCTGTTTGGGGTTTCGCGCGCCTGGGTGGGTCTCGGACGAGCCACGTTTGTTGCCGGCCACCTTTCGGGAGTCCAGCCATTTTCCCAGAGATTCAAGGCTCTCACCGGACCGCCGTCCTGCCAACAAACCGGTGACGGTCAAGTCTTCGTCGAGATCGGGCCATTGGATATAGCGTCCCCCTCCGAATATTTCAAAATGGCTGCGTTCGCGCGGAGTGCCATGCCACAGACGCGGAAACCAGACCAAAGGCACTATTATGGTTCGACCGTCCACCAAGTCAACCGCTAGGGCTTCGCCACTTACCTTGACGGACTGGGCTCGTGTTTCATGCGTTTCAACGGCCGAAGAACTCATTCCAGCCTTCAAGTAACCGCTCTCGATGTTCACTTACAAGCTTCGCGAGCACATTCAGTTCATGCCGGCTGAAGCCCCCGGCCCGCTGAAGGGCGACTGGCTCCAACCGGAACTTCGCGACCATGTCCCCGCCTGACGTGAATATGCGGAGGCTCGGCCCGATCCAGCGAAACAAAGAAAAGCCGATAAGGACCCGCTCTGAGAACGTCGGCATGCCATCGCGATTAGTCCAGCAGATCCGAGATTAGCACGAGTTCGGTCCAGCCGGGCTGCCTGCGGCTCCGTGACGGCACCCCCATCATACGCCGCTGAACCGGCCACACTCTACGAGCCGTATTTATTTGCGACGCAGCCGATCCATAACCTGCCTCACCGCGCCCGGAGATGCGAACTTCCCGGCATTGGCTTCTCGCAACCCCTGCCGGATGTGTTCGATCTGCCGGCGATGTGTTTCGATACGAAGCTTCATGCTTGGCTTGGACATGTAATCCCTTTAGATGAACAGACCCGCCGGGACGTGGAGGAACTCGGCGAGCTTACGCACTGTGCATCTTGCTCAGCGAACGTTTCTCATTGAGCACGTCCGAAGCGACGCTGCTGGAGCCAAAGACGGGAATCAGGTCGCGTTGCCGCAGCCCGCGCGATTCCATCAGAACGCGCAACGCTTCGAGCGGCTCGGCGTGTCCAAAGAATAACGCGATTCCTCGAACTGACGGATTAACAGGTTCATCAACATCGCCAAGCGTTCCTCTTCTGGGGTGAGCGGGCGGCCGCATGTGTCGAGCTTCTCCATTTCCGCGATCATCCGTTTGTTCTCGTCTTCCGTGGTAACGATCTATGGCAAAACGCGCGTCAGAAGCCTGGCATACCTGCGCTTATCGATTGCGGCTAGAGCCATTTTTTCTACCTTCCCTCGTCATACTCGGCGTGCGCGAGAAACTCTTTGATGTAGATCCGCCTATACCGGAATACCATGCGGACAATCAGGCGGTAGTGGTCGCCCCGAATGTTGAAGATTGCCAGATCCGCTACCATATCCGTCGCCGGAAACGGCGCACGAACCTCATCGAGGCTGCTCCAATCCGCTTGGACAGCCGTGTCATACCAAACCTGCAAGGCGGCTCTTGCATCCGAATTCTTCGCCGCCCGCTCGAAGAGTCCACGCCTGCTAATGACGTTCAAAAACTCTACTGGCAAAATGCTAGCTGCCTTCCCGCGGGTCGCGAAACACACCTTTGAGTTAAGTGTTGGACCGAAGGGGGCTGCGCGCCATTGAACTCATGGCCAAACCGTCCCCTACCTCCGCACCACATCCACCAAATCCGCAAATACCCCATAAGCGGTCTGCTCGACCCCCGGCGAAATCGACACCGTCCCGATGGTCCCCATCAAATCCGTGTGCAGCAGCAGCACGTTCGACGTCCCCCCCATACAGGCCAGCACGTCGGTCTTGTCCAGCACTTCGGCGCGCACGCGCAGCGTGATGCCGCCAGCGCCGCGGCGGGCGCGGCTGATCAGGCGCACGGTCTTGCCCGCGCGCGCCAGCTCCGCGACGCGCTCGGGCGTCAGCCGTGTGATGCCGCGCGTGGAGACGGCTTGCGGCGTGGTGCGCGCGTCAATCAGCACATTGGCCAGTGCGGCGGTCTTGGCGGCCGAGTCCCAACCCTCCACATCGAAGCTGGCATCCGCCTCCGTCACTCCCAGGCTGCGCGCCAGCGTCAGGCCGTCCTCGAACGAGCCGCCCCGCTCCATGGTTTCGATCACCAATTTCGACGTGGAATTGAGCGCGCCGGTGAAGCCCAGCACCTTCACGCCCGGCAGGTTGTGACGCACCAGATTGAAGACCGGCGCGCCATCCATCACGGTGGATTCGAAGCGGAACGCGACCCCCTGGCGGGCGGCCATCTCGCGCAGATCCGCGTAAGCGTGCGCGATGGGACCTTTATTCGCCGTCACCACGTGCATGCGCCGCGCGAATGCGGCTCGTATGTGCGAGATAGCCGGCTCTCCCGTGGCCGGATTCAGCGTGGTCAGTTCCACCGCAATATCCGCCTGCGCGGCGTCCAGGAATTCGTCGACGGAGGCTGCCGCAGGGCCAAACAGAGGATCAAGCGGTACACCGCGCGCCGATACCACAGTGCCGTGCCGCGCCGTGTGGATGCCAGTGATGCGAAAAGGAAACTTCGCGTGCTGTTGGTGCAGCAGCCGCGCCAGCGCACGCGCCACATTGCCGTAGCCGATCAGCGCCAAGCGAGTCACTTCTTGGCAGCGTCCCGCGTGGCCTGCAAGGTTGCCGTCAAGCCCTCGCGTTCAATGGTGTGTGTGGAGGAAACGAACAGCGCGCCGATAATCGGCGGCAGGCCGCGCGTCAGCGATGTAGTTTCGCACTCCAGGTAGACGCCGCCATCGCGCTGTTCCAGGCGCCAATAACCGTTCAGCCGCCACAGATAGCCGCTGCCATGGCCGGGCGGCAGTTCGTGCTGTTTAGGCTTGCCGTAGTCTTCGATTTCGGTGACGCGCGTGGTGCGCGTCTGGCAGACCCACCGCGCGGCATCGATCTGCTGGTAGTGCGCCTCGAAATCGGTGCGAAACACTCCGTTGACCGGACCGTTGTGCAGCACGCGCAGCCGGTAGTATTTGAAGTCGTTGCCATTGTGCGCGAGCAGTTTCGACTCCGGCACGTCCTTGTAAAAGTCTTGGTGACGGTCGTAGTCCTGCAACACCGCCAGCGTCTTCTCCAGGGTGCCGCCCGGAATGAAGATCGCGCCGATCCAGTCGTGAATGGATGCGCCCGGCACGAAGGTGTCGCCATCGCCTTTCGCCGGTTCCACGACGGCCTGTCCCTGCTTCACCAGGCGCAGGCGTTCCGGCGTGGCGTCCACCCACAGGAACGGCTTGGCCGCGGCCGAGCGCGCTTCCGTATCGCGAGTATAGCGATCGTAAGCCTGAACGGCTTCGGGCTTCAGGTCCGCTGCGAGACATGCGGAAGCGGCCGCGACGAAGAGAGCCAGGGTGCGGATCACACCGAATTGTAGCAAGCGGGACGCAGGCGGTTCATCCAATAGGCCCAGGCCACCACGCACGAGAAAAAGATCAAGCTCCCGACCGCCATCGCGCGCGGGCTGGAAGGGGGCGGTCCGGCAATGTTACCGTGCCACGCCAGCGTCAGAAAAGCGACGACGATCCAAAACGCGTATACCCCCGTCCCGCCCCTCGCACGCGTGGCGCGCACGTACACAATGATGGCGAGCACCCATAGCCCCCCTTCCACGATTACGGTTGCCGTGACCGAATTCCAAAGGCCCAATCCGAAATACCGATGGATTCCCGGTGCCAGCGCCATGTCCGGCCGATGAGCCACGAAATCCAGGAGCCAATGACTCATCACCCCGGCGAACAGCACCCAGGCGCCGCGCGCGTAGTGCCGCGCAAGGTAGTAAGCCGCGGCGAACAATCCGCCCCATGCGGCGTCCATCAGCAGGCTGTGGCTGAACGCGAAGTCCGAAGCGCCGAAGTAGTTTACGGCGCCGCGGCCCGGCTTGAGTTGCACGTGCTCGATGCCCGCCAACAGGAAGACGCACCACAGCAGATCGGGGAGCAGGGCTGCCAGCACAGTTGTCCCAACCGAGACGCGCGGCGTAATCCGCTTGGCGGCCAAGCCTACCGCGATGTGTCCGACGAGCATTCGATCCCCGCGAACCACAATTCTCTCGGCATGCCGGCAGGCCGCATCATCCGTAAGTCGGGCAGCGTGCGCCCCCGGACCGCGGGGTCGGAGGCGATCTTGGCGACCCATTCGGCTGCGGCGCCGGTCGGCAAACCGGCCAGTTCTGCGCCCCTGCGCTCCGGCCCCACCTCTGCGAAAGCCGCCAACATTTCCCCGGCAAACGCCGCTCTGAAGTCGTATGGATACAGCCCGAGCAGTGCCCGATACGCCCGCTTCAAGTTACGCCTCCTTTGTGCGCAGGCGTGCGCCGGCCGCCCGCGTTAACTGCTTCATGCGATCCAACTCCAGTTGCAGGTGCCGGCGCCCTGCCGCCGTCAGCCTGTACGCTTGTTTCTCACGCGATGTGTCCTCCTGTTCGAAGCGCTCGATCCAGGCATCCTCAAGCAGCCTGCGCAGCGCGCCGTACAGCGTGCCGGTGCTCAGCCGCACGCGGCCGCCGCTGAGCGCTTCGACATCCTTCAGCAGCGCATACCCGTGGCGAGGCTGGTCCGCCAGGCTGATCAGAATCAGCATGACCGGCTCGGTGAGCGGTCGTGGTACGACATGTCGCATAACGTCATATTATCACGATGAGAGAAGACAGGAGTCGGGAGTCAAATGACAGAATTTCCTAACTGAACGCGGGGCGCAATCGTCCAAGGCATATGCCCGGAATCGCAGAATTGCGCCAGGACTTCGTCTACGGCGCTCGCTTATTGGTCAAAAGCCCCGGTTTTACGACAGTGGCGGTGCTCTCACTGGCGCTCGGCATTGGCGCCAACACCGCCATCTTCAGCCTGATCGACACGGTGCTATTGAAGATGCTGCCGGTCAAGGACCCGCAGCAACTGGTGGCCCTGACCGATCCCACCAACTCGGGCGTGAGCATCGGCACATCGACAGGCGAGCGCGGCATCCTCTCGAATCGCGAATTCGAAGCCTTACGCGACCGCATGCAGGCGTTCGCAGGCATGTTCGCCGCGCAAAGCCAACTGGACAGGAACAACGGCAGCATCGACGGCAAGGCTCCGGAAGAACTGCGCACGCGGCTGGTCAGCGGCGGCTACTTCACCGTTCTGGGAGCTACAACCGCGATCGGCCGCGCGTTCACTGCCGCCGATGAGCACGGCCCCGGCAGCGCTCCCTATGCCGTCATCAGTTATGAATTCTGGCGGCGCCGCTTCGGCGGCTCGCTCTCCGCGCTGGATTCCCACATCCACCTTGCCAAAGCCAACTTGACCATCATCGGCGTGGCGCAGCCCCATTTTCTCGGCGAAAACGTGGGCGAAGCGCCCGACCTGTGGATTCCGCTCGATATGCAGCCGCAGATCATGCCCGGCCGCATGTGGCTGCAAGACGATCCTGGCCATATCGCGGAGAAGGTGATGTGGCTCCACGTCATCGGCCGCTTGAAACCCGGTGTTTCGCGCAAGCAGGTGCAGGCCAACGTGGATGTCGTCTTCAAGCAGGTGGTGGCCGAGGAATTTTCGAAACTCAGCCAGAGCCAGCCGGATATTCTGAAGCAGAACCTGGTGCTGCACGATGCCGGCGCAGGCGTCTCCAGCCTGCGCGGGAATATGGCCGACCCGCTGTATGTGCTGATGGCCGTGGTTGCGCTGGTGCTGGTGATCGCCTGCGCCAACGTCGCGAACCTGCTGCTGGCGCGCGCCACCGCGCGGCAGAAGGAAATGGGTGTGCGCCTGGCGCTGGGCGCGGGCCGGGCGCGCATCATCCGGCAGTTTCTGACGGAAAGCCTGATGCTCTCGGTGGCCGGCGGTCTGCTCGGCAGCCTGCTGGCGGTGTACGGCGTGCAGTTGCTGGTTGCCTTAGTTGGAGACCGCGCCGGTCCGGTGGGGCTGGATGCGCGGCCGGATCTGCGCGTCCTCTTTTTCACCATCGGAGTTTCGCTGCTCACCGGTTTGATCTTTGGACTGGCGCCGGCGTGGAGATCCGCGCGGGTCAACCTGAGCAGCACGTTGAAAGAGGCTGGGCGCGGGATGACCGCCAGCAGCGCCAAAATCGGCGCCGGCAAAATCCTGGTGATTGGACAGATCGCGCTGTCCGTGATGCTGCTGATCGGCGCAGGATGGTTCATCCGCACGCTACGCAACCTGGAGAACGTCGATCTGGGCTACCAGCGGGAGAAGTTGGCGCTGGTTGGAGTCGACTTCCTTTCGGGCGGCTATTCCGGCAAGCGGCTCCCCATCGCTTATAACGAAGTGCGCGACCGCCTGGCGCGCATCCCCGGCGTGCGCGGCGTGACGTATTCCGGGAACGGGCTGTTTAGCGGCAGCGAGTCCGGCGACAAGATCAGCGTGGAAGGTTACAAGTCGCAAAAGCCGCAGGACCTCCACGCGCGATTCGATGAGACCGGCCCGAATTACTTTGCGACGGTGGGCATCCCCATCCTGCTGGGGCGCGACATCGGACCGCAGGACGTCGAGTCGGCGGAATCCGTCTGCGTGGTGAATGAGACTTTCGCGAAATTCTATTTCGGAACGCAAAACCCCATCGGCAAACACGTGAGGGATGAATTCCCCGACACGCGCAAAACGTTCACGATCGTGGGCGTGGCGCGGGATGCGCGGGACCACAGCTTGCGGCGCGAAATATTTCGTCGCTTCTATCTCTCCGCGCTACAGCCTTTGGGCGACTTCTCGCCAGGCATGAATTACGAGATTCGGACCTTTGGCGAGCCGGGAGCGGCGATCCAAGCGGCGCGCAAGGCGATTCTGGCCTACGACCCGGCTATACCGATCGACAGCGCGCAACCCTTCGCGGCGATGCTCGACGATAATATGCGGCAGGAGCGCATCATCGCGCAACTCTCCACGGTCTTCGGCGGCCTGGCCCTGCTGCTGGCCGCGATCGGCCTGTACGGCGTGCTGTCTTACGCGGTGGCGCAGCGCACCAATGAGATCGGCATTCGCATGGCGTTGGGGGCGGATCCCGGCACGGTGGTGCGGATGGTTCTGCGCGAGACGGCGGTGCTCATCGCCATCGGACTCGCGGCCGGAGTGCCCGCAACCTTGGCCTGTGCGCGGCTCATCCAAAGCAAGCTGTTCGGCCTGAAGCCCGCCGATCCGGTGACGCTGGCGGGGGCGGTCGGGATCATGAGCGTGGTGGCTATCGCGTCGGGCTATCTGCCGGCGCGACGGGCTTCGCGGGTGGATCCGCTTGTCGCACTACGGTACGAATAAGACGGAAACATGGAACCACAGATGCCCACAGAGTGCGCCGGGATAACCGGCATGGAATAGGGGATGAAAGAGTCCTACAGGAAAGGAATAGCGAACCATCCTGACCCCGAGTCATGCGCGAGCCGCCGCGAGGCTCCCCGTGAAGCGTTGACGGGGGCACAGGCAGGCAGGATATTGAACTGCGAAATCTATCTCGTTTGGGGAGCCGACGCCGTTCTGCGAGGCGGAAGGCCACATCATGGGTGACTAAAAACGCGAGCCACGCATGGACCCCGCGCAGTCAAAGACCCCAGGCATGCTTGGAAATTCCATGCGCGAGAACCGGGATCCCCCGCCGGCGTCCAAGCAACAGGCCGGACCGGCTGGAGAAGACGACGAGCTATAAGACCAGCATGTACGCCAGAACCTGGGGTGCGGTTTGACGCCAGATACCCAAGGCAGGAGCCGTATGTGCTATCGCCCGTACGGATCTGTGCGGGGGGCTTTCGGCAACGGGCGTCCCTACTGCGGCTGATAATACCGGCGACGCGACGTCTTATCCGTGTTCATCTGTGGTTACATGCCGCTACTTTGTGTCCGCCGTAATGCCGCCGCCGGTGGGCTTCCGCTCAGCCTTGATCTTCCGCGTGTCGATGGTCTTTTGGAAGTATTCGTTGGCCTTGTCGATGTCCGCCTTATAGGCCTCCGCAGAATCTTCCAGGTCGGCCTTCTGGCGGTAGAGGAGATTCTCGTACGCCATGGCGTCTTCGGACTCGGGATCGAGTTGCAGCGACTTGTCGAGATCCTTAATGCCCTCGTCGATTACCGGCCCGTTCTTGGCAGCCACCTCCGCCCGCACCTTCTTGTCTTTCAGCGGGCCCGGATCGTCGGGCTTCATGCCCAGCTTGGCGCGGGCTTCCCCGTCCGTTACCAGGGCCTTGAGCCAGGCAATCACACCCAGCGTATAAAACGCTTCCTTGCTTTTCGGGTTGATGGAAATCAGCCTCCGGTTCCACTCGTTGGCCTCATCCAGCTTCTTCTCGTTGTAGAGCAGGGAGGCGATGGACGCCACGGCCAGCTCGTTCTTGGGCTCCTGCGCCAGAACCTTCTGAAACTGATCGTAGGCCGCCTCCGCCATCTGATTGTTCTCCGGGGAAATGGCGCCGGGAATGTACTGCTGCATGTAAGCGGTCGCCAGATACAACCGTGCGGTAGAGAAGGTGGGGTCGTATTCGACGGCTGTCTTGAAGTGCTCCACCGCCTGCGGATACTGCGCGCTCTTGAAGGCCTGCACGCCTTTATTCAACTGGTCGCGCGCCTTCAACTTTTCGCAACTGGTGGCGAACACCGTCATCGCGGCGATCGCCAGCGCCACCACGGTTTTGCGTTTCATTAGCTCCCGGCCTCCATTTGCGGTGTCATGAGCCCCACCTTGTCGATCCCGGCGCCATGCGCGATATCGATGGCCTTGGCCACATACTGGAATTCCAGGTCGGGATCGCCCTTAACGAACACCACGCGCTCGGCGCGCGTCTTGAAGATTTCTTCCAAGCGTGGACCCAGGTTGGCCTCCGTCGTAGGCTCGTTGTTGATCATGTAGGTTTTGTCCTTATTGACCACGATCACCACGGTGCGCGTATCCGACGCCGGCGGCGTGCCCGGCGGGGGCGGTTGCGGAACCAAGGCCTCCAGCCCTTTCGGCGTCAGCGGCGTAATCACCATGAAAATAATAATCAACACCAGCAGCACGTCGATCATGGGGGTCATATTGATGCTGGATATCGCGCCGCCCTTGCCCCCTAATGCCATCGCCATATGAATTACTCCTTTCGGTTCCGATTAAGAAAATCCGTCTACTGGCCGGCGGGCGCGGCCGGCTTAGCCTTTTGTTGCAACTGCTCGGTGAGCAACCCGAGCTGATCGACGCCCGCGGCGCGCAGGTTGTTCACTACGTCCACCACCTTCTCATACCGCGCGCGCGAGTCCGCCCTGACGTAGCACATCTTGTCCAACCGGTTGGTCAACATGTCTTTGACTTTGCCGGGAAGCTGATCGGCCGGCATTTGGGTGGTATTGAGGTAGGTCTGGCCATCGCGCGTGACCGCTATAATGATGGCATCGCTCTTATCGGCGGCTTGCATGGGCACGGGATTTACGGTCTTGACCATATCCACGCTGATGCCCTTCGACAACATGGGCGTGATCACCATGAAGATGATGAGCAGCACCAGCATCACGTCCACCATGGGCGTGACGTTGATGTCGGCCACCGGCGGCGGGGATTGATGCTTAAGAATTACCGACATTGTATAGCCTCCAGTCCAGGCTGGTTCTGGGGTGTCCCGGAGAGAGCCGGAACACCCTATTCAACTCGCCTTCAAAGCCGACAGGCTGAAGCCTGTCCTACCGTTTCGCGTTCGCGGCGGCCCGCTGCGACCGCTTCAGGAAGTAGTCGATCAGCTCGGAGCTGGAGTTGCCCATCTCCACGTCGAAGGCTTCAATCTTGCCCGTGAAGTAGTTGAACATCCAGACCGCGGGGATAGCCACGAAAAGTCCGATAGCCGTGGTCACCAGGGCCTCGGAAATACCGCCCGCCACGGCTCCCAGACCGGTGGACTTCTCGGTCGAAATTCCCTTGAACGCGTTGATGATGCCTACCACCGTTCCGAACAGTCCCACAAACGGGGCCGTCGAACCGATGGTCGCGAGACCGCTGATGCCGCGCTTCAGCTCCGCATGCACGATGGCTTCGGCGCGCTCCAGAGCGCGTTGCGAGGCCTCAATGTCGTCGCCGGAGATTTCAGAACTCATCTGGTGAGCCTGAAACTCCTGCAATCCGGCCACCACCACTTTGGCCAAGTGACTCTTCTTGTACCGGTCGGCGATCTTGATCGCTTCGTCCAACTTGCCTTCCTTCAAAGCGCCCGCGACGGCCGGCGCGAATGCGCGCGACTGTTTGCGCGCCGCGCTATATGCCAGCAAACGGTCGATCATGACGCCGATCGACCAAGCCGACATGAGGAACAGAAGGATCACCACCATTTTGGCGGGAACGCCCATCTGTGCCCACAAAGAGCGCGGGTCCCATCCGATGGGGCTCGCCTCTTGTAGTAATAAAAACGCCCAAACCTGCGTTTGCAAAAGCATTGTCCTGTTCTCCTGCGAGTTGAATTAGTTTAACGCTACTACTGGCTCAACGTGAAATTCACATCGATCTGTGTTACCACTTCCACCGCCTCCCCGTTGAGGAGAGTCGGCTGATAGACCCACTGTTTCACCGCTTCGAGAGCTGCCGGGATCAGCAGAGGATGTCCGCTGGCGACCGTCAGATTCTGAATGGTACCATCTTTGCCGATGATGGCGTTCAATTTTACGACGCCGGAAATACGCGCCTGCTTGGCCAGCGGCGGATAGATCGGCTTGGGCTGGCGGATCAGCTTTGCCTGCTGCACGTTGCCACCCACGCGGATGCGCGATGGGGTCACCGGTTTCGGAGCGGCGGGAGGCGGCGGAGGGGGAGGCGCGGCGGTCGGAACCGAACCGATGATGCCGCCAATGACGCCGCCAGCCGTGCCGCCCGGAACGCCACCGGGAACGCCGCCGACCACGCCGCCCGAAGATGGCGGCGGCAGCTCTTCCTCTTTAATCATGGCGATGTCCTTGGGGACCGCTTTGGGCTGCATCAAGTGTCCGGCGTCGAACTGGCGCGGAATGATTTTGACGACTTTGGGAGCGGCGGCCGGAGGCGGAGGCGGCGGAGGCGGAGGCGGCGGCGCCACCAGGAAACTGCTCAACTGGTTCTTGGGCAGCGCGTCGAAATAAATCATCGGGATCAGGATCGCGATCACGATCACCAGTATCTGGGCGATGAAAGATAACAGCACGGTCCAGGGTTTGCGGGTCTTGCCCCCGTCCACGAATGTTTGCTCAAACATAAAAACCTCCAAACGCCGCTATTTCACGGCTTTGCTCGAACTCTTTCTGGCTGCCAGCGGCGGCTTGGCGGCCGCCACCGGAACCGGCGCCGTCCTCTTCCGGCTGTCCGCCCAATTGTGCCAGAACAGCACGATCGGGCTGGCCACGAAAACGGAAGAGTACGTACCGATAATAATACCTACCACCAATGCAAAGGAAAAGCCATGCAAGACCGGCCCGCCGAACAGGAAAAGCGCGACCACGGTCAAGAACGTCAGACCGGAGGTCATGACGGTCCTGCTCAGCGTTTGGTTGACGCTCTTGTTGATCAGCGATTCCAGCGGTTCGCGGCGCAGCAGTTTTATGTTCTCGCGGATGCGGTCGAAGATGACGATCGTATCGTTCATGGAATACCCGACCAGCGTTAACAAAGCCGCGATCACCGTGAGCGTGATCTCCTTGTTGAACAGGGAGAAAAGCCCGATCGTGATGATCGTGTCGTGGAGGCAGGCAATCACCGCCGCCACGCCGTAAATCCATTCGAAGCGAAACGCTATATATACCAACATTCCACCCAGCGCGTAAAGGGTGGCCAGAACCGCCTTGGTCCGCAACTCGGTGCCCACCTTGGGCCCCACCATCTGCACCTGCAAAATCTTGAACGGCGCCAGGGAGCATTGCTGTTTGAGAACATTGATAATAGCAGAGTTTACGCCGGGCACAACCTTGAGTTGGTCGAAACTGGAGATCAGGCCGGAGCGTGGCGGCGTATCCCGAAAAGTGCGTAGATCGGAGGTCAGAGTCTGGAGTTGCTGGTCGGAAAGTTGCACGCCCGCCTGCTGCAGCGGCACCGTGATGCGGTCGGCGATTTCGCCGGCGCCGGCGTTGTTGAAGTCCAGCTTGCCGCTCTGCGCATCGCCGAAAGTGGCCTCCAGCGTGTCCTGCATGCCTTTGCGGGCCGCGTTCATCTGCTGCTCGCCCATGCGCTCGGTCCCGATCACGAGCTCATCTTTGGATGCGATATCGGTCAGCGGCTGCACGCTGACCTCGCCGCTGATCTTGTTGGAGAGTGCGGCCCGGATCTTGTCCTCGGGGGGCGCGCCGTTCCACTTGACGGTCATCTGCGTGCCTTCTTTGAAGTCGATGCCGTAGCGCAGGCCGCCGTGGAGAATCATGCTGCCGATCCCCGCCGCGGAAAGCACCAGCGAGGCGCCGATGAACGGCCACTTGTAGTGGAGGAAGTCGAAATTGGTGTTCTTAAAGATTTGCATCGGAATTACGCCATACCGGTGCTTAACACGATTTGGACACCGGATTTTTCAAAATTGTTCCCACTCAGTCAACTACCTCTCTTTGGAGGGCGGGCAATCCTGCCCGCAGCCGGCTTTCAGCCGGCTCCGGCCGCCTAAAAAGGCGGCTGCGGCCAAGATTGGCCGCCCTCCAAGATTACTCTATATGCTCAACTCCGCCAGTTGCCGGTGGCCGGACAACTCATAGTCGAAGATCGTCTTCGAAACAAACACGGCCGTGAAGACGTTCGCGATCAGGCCAATGGTCAAAGTTACCGCGAAGCCCCGCACCGGCCCTTCTCCGAAAATAAACAGGAAGGCGCAGGAAACCACGGTGGTCACGTGTGTGTCGACAATGGTCCACCAAGCTTTCGAAAAGCCCGCATCCACAGCCGACACGATGGCCTTCCCCGCCCGCAATTCTTCGCGGATACGCTCGAAGATGAGTACGTTGCTGTCCACCGCCATACCGATAGTCAGGATCACACCGGCGATGCCGGGCAACGTAAGAACGGCCTTGAAGTACGACAGCGCCGCCATCAGAATCACGGTATTCAGGACCAACGCCAGCACCGCATTCACGCCGCTACGCTTGTAATAGACCAGCATCACCACGATCACCGCAAAAAGCCCGGCCAGGCCGGCCACGATGCCCGCGTGGATGGAATCGGCGCCCAGCGAGGGACCCACGGAGTTCTCATATTGGATCTGGATGGTGGCCGGCAGCGCGCCCGCGCGCAGCACCAGCGCCAGGTCGGAGGACTCCTGTTCGGTCCCGATGTTCTCAATCTGGCCGCTGTCCTCGATGCGCCCCTTGATGACTGCCACGCTGTAGATCTGGTTGTCCATCACCACCGCCAGATAGTTTCCAATATTGGCCTCCGTGAACTTGCCGAACCGCTTGCCGGCATCCGGGCTGAGAGTGAACTGCGTGTCCCACTTGCGCATGTCGTCCTGCCCAGCCCGCGCGTTGCGCAGATCGGTGCCGCGAATCACGGGCGACTTTGAAAGCAGATACCATTCTTCGCGCCCGTCGGGGGTCGGCCGCTGCTTAACCAGCTTCGTACCCAGCGGCAGGATGCCGCCTTTGTCCGCCAGGCCCGCCTCGCGGCTCGCGTATGGATGCTCGCCCTTCACCGCGTCGATTTCCAGTTGCGCGGTGGTCTGCATGATTTCCTTCACCCGCGCCGGATCGTCCACGCCGGGAAGCTCCACCAGGATTTCGTAATCGGTGCCCGCCTGGCCATACTGCTGGACGGTGGGCTCCGTCAGGCCAAGTTGGTTGATGCGGTTGCTAATCGTCTGCAGGGAACGCTCCACGGTGTCGCGCTTCAGCGCCACCAGTTCGGAGGGCCGCATGTTCAGACGGTAATCGGTGGAGTTGACGGGAGTCAGGGTCCACTGGCCGAAAAACTCCGCGATCATGCTCCGGAAGGCGGTGGTCTTTTTCTCCGGAACGCCTTTCACGTCGATCTCGATCTTGTCGGCGTCCTCCACCGTAGCCGGGTCGTTGCGGTCGATGCTGGTGTAATCGATGCCCTGCTTGCGCATGTTTTCTTTCATACGCTCGATGGCCCCATCGGCCTCCGTCTTGATGGCGTCCTGGACGTGGACTTGCAAGACCAGGTGGCTGCCGCCCTTAAGGTCCAGCCCCAGCCGGATGTTGTGGCTCAGATTCTCCTTCAACGCCGCGCCCGATTTGGGAAAGCCGATAATGCCAAACACGCAAACCAGGATTGTCGCCACGATCACTACGGTCCTGCCCGTCACATTTTTTCGCATGAGGATTTTGTCCCGCTAAGTAAACGCTATGTAAAATATTGTCCGCTGTTTATTTCTTGCCTTCGCCCGTCACCAGGTTGGAAACCGCGCTGCGGGCCACCTGGAGCTTGATATTGTCGGGCTTCACTCGCAGCACCAGCGTATCGTCTTCGCCGATTGAAATGATCGTCCCGACGATGCCGCCGCTGGTGAGCACAGTCTGCCCATTCTGCAGCGAACTCAACATCTTCTGCTGATTCTTCTTCTGGCGCTGCATCGGAAGGAATAGGAGAAAGTAGAAGATTCCGAAGATCAGGAGGATAGGGAGAAAGCCCAGCAGGGAACTGCCCGAGGGCAACGATTGGAGAATTAGATTTAGGACCACGTTGGCAAACTACTCGTTTTCAACCGGCGCGGAGCGTACGGTTCGCAAATATTCAGGATATCTACCCGATAGTATAGCGTGCCTGATCCCACGCATGATGTCAAGGTAGCGCTTGATGTTGTGGAGCGTCGCTAGCGCGGCGTACAGGATCTCTCCAGCCTGAAAGAGATGGCGGAGATAGGCTCGGGAGAAACTCGTGCAAGTATAGCACCCACAATGCGGATCGAGCGGCCCGGCGTCGTCCCGGTAGCGCGCCTGCTTGATGCGTACGGCGCCCTGGGAGGTGAACAGGCAGCCGTTGCGGGCGTTGCGGGAAGGCAGCACGCAATCCATCATGTCCACGCCGCGGGCCACGTATTCGGGCAGCTCTTCCGGCATGCCCACCCCCATGGCGTAGCGCGGCCGCGCGCGCGGCAGCAGGGCCTCGGCGATCTCCACCATTTCCAGGCTCAAGGGGCGCGGCTCGCCCACCGAGAGTCCCCCGATGGCGTAGCCGTCCGTTTCCAGTTCCACCAACTGGCTGGCGCATTCGCGCCGCAGATCCGCGAATATGGATCCCTGCACGATGGGAAACAAAGCGTGGCGGGTGGGTAGTTCGGCGCGGCGCTTCTCAAAATGCGCGTGGGCGGTGCGCGCCCAGACGACCGTGCGCTGCATTGCGGCGCGCGCGTACTCGTGGCTGACGGGATACGCGGGGCATTCGTCCAGCGCCATCAGGATGTCGCTGCCGAATGCCAATTGCGTTTCCACGGTGGATTCGGGCGTGAACTTGTGGGTGTCGCCGTTGAGGTGGGATTGAAAGATCACGCCATCTTCGTCGATCTTGCGCAGTCCGCTGAGGCTGAAGACCTGGAATCCGCCGGAATCGGTCAGGATAGCGCGCGGCCACGACATGAAACGGTGCAGCCCGCCCATGGCGCGGATGAGGTCCGGTCCGGGCCGCACATAAAGGTGGTAGGTGTTCGCCAGCAGGATACGGACGTCCAAGTCGCCGGCCAGCTCGCGCGGTGCAAGTCCTTTCACCGTGGCTTGTGTGCCGACCGGCATGAACACGGGGGTTTCGACGATACCGTGGGGGGTGTACAGCAGGCCGGCCCGCGCGCGCGTGACCGGGCATTCGGCCTGAATTTCGAAGGGAAATTTACTTGCGGACAATCTGTTCCAGCCGGTTCACGCGATGGTCGAGCTCGGCGAACTTCGAGAGAAGTTCGCTCTGATTCTTCTCCATCTCGGCTCGAATGGCACGAAATTCGGCCTGCATCAGGTCTTTCAGCTCGCAACGCAAAGTGTTCATGTCGGCCCGCACTTCGCCAATCCGAGCGTTCAGATTGACATTTTGGACGATATAGCCGGCCAAGACGATGATCAGGCTCAACATCGGACCCACCGCGATAGTGACGAACAGTTGCTCGTTCATATACCGGCTGCATCTAGTCTACAGGATTCCAGGATACATTGCCTCGGCCGCCGATTGCCAATATTGCCCCAATTGCCTGGCGGCGTGGTCTGAGTGCTCTTTCGCACAATGGTACTGCGATTGCTGGGGCTGTAGGAGAGGTTCGAACGAAACATATGAAAACCGGAGTATTGCTTTTTGCGGCCTTGGCCACATTGTGCGCGCAGGCGCCCAACCCGACCCAGCAGCCCGCCCTGACACCGGCCGAGACCGGCCAGCCCATGCCCATTTTCCGCGTCACCGTGGTTTCCCGCACTATTTCTGCGATCAATTACCACCATCGCAGCGGCACGACGCAAATCGGTTTTCGCGGAACGGAATTGCTGCCGGCGGCACGCGGCGAAGCCAGAGTGGATAGCCAGATGGGATCCACGAAAATAGACGTCCACGTGAACCGCCTTACCCCCGCCAACCAGTTCGGTCCCGAGTATCTTACTTATGTTCTGTGGGCCATCACGCCGGAAGGACGCGCCCAAAATTTGGGTGAACTCGCGCTGAGCGGCGATCACAGCAGCCTGCTGGCAACCAGCTCGCTGCAGGTGTTCGGACTCTTGGTAACGGCCGAACCGTACTTCGCCGTGACGCAGCCGAGCGACGTGGTCGTGATGGAGAATTTCGTGCGTAACGATACCAGCGGCACGATCGAGCACGTAGATGCCAAATACGAATTGCTGCAGCGCGGGCAGTACGTGCTGAACCGTTCCGCGTATCAGCCGGTAAAGATTAAGCCCAAGGGACCGCTGCAACTGGCCGAGGCTGAAAACGCCGTGGAGATCGCCAGGTTGGCGGGCGCGGACAAATATGCCGCCGATACGTTCCAGAAAGCCACCCAGGCGCTGCAGAACGCCGAGGCCTTCATGAGCAACCACGGCGGCAAACCCGTGGAGACGAACGCCCGCGAAGCGGCGCAGATGGCGGAGGATGCGCGCATCATTACTTACAAGAAGATCGAAGAAGAACAACTGGCAAATGAGCGCCGTATAAAGGAAGAGCAATTGGCGCAACAACGCGCGGTCGCCGAGCAGGCTCAAGCGGCTGCGCAAGCTTCCGATGCGCAACGCGCCGCCGCCGAGCAGGCTCAAGCCGCCGCGCAGGCCGCGCAACGCGATGCGCAAGCCGCATCCGCCCAGGCATCCCAGGATAAGGCAGCCGCGGATGCCGCGCGCGCTGCCGCGGATGCCGCCCGCGCCGCCGCGGTGCAGCAACAGCAACAGGCTGAAGCGGAGGCTGATCGCGCCCGGCAAGCCGCCGCGCAAGCGGATGCCCAGCGCCAGCAGGCCGAAACCGAGAAAAACCAAATTCGGGAACGCCTCAGGCTACAGTTGAACGCCATCCTGGAGACGCGCGAGACGGCCCGAGGCTTGATCGTGAACATCAACGACGTGCTGTTCGATTTCAACAAGTACACGTTGAAGCCGGGCGCGCGGGAGAAGATGGCCAAAGTATCCGGGATTCTCCTGGCGTATCCCGGACTGAAGCTGCAACTCGAAGGCCATACCGATAGTGTGGGCGGCGACGACTACAACTTGAAGCTGTCGCAGAATCGCGCGGACGCCGTGCGCGATTTCCTGACGCAGCAGGGAGTGGCGGCCGCAAACATTGCATCGGTCGGGCTGGGTAAGTCCGATCCGGTGGCATCCAACGACAACGCCGCCGGAAGGCAGCAGAATCGCCGCGTGGAACTGGTGGTGTCGGGTGAAGGCATCGGGATAAAGGCGGTCGAGACCGGCGCCCAGTAGCACAAACGAACATCACCACCTCCCGGCTGGCAGCGCACGCGAGCGATGTACCCGCATGCGTTGCCTCCTGTGGTATGCTCTACCTCATGTTGAGATTGCTGCCAATCGTACTACTGGCTGGCTTGGCGTGCGCGCCGCTGCTGGCCCACGATATCTCCGGCAACTGGGAATTCAGCGTGGACACCGCCGCGGGCAGCGGCAGTCCATCGTTCGTCTTCAAGCAGGATGGGGAGAAACTCACGGGCACATACACCGGGCTGTTCGGCAAAGCCGACCTGAACGGCACGGTGAAAGGGGACCAGATCGATTTCAAATTCGACTTCTCGTACTCCGGGCAAACCGGCGTGGCGCACTATACCGGCACCATTGAGGACGGGAAGAAGATGAAAGGGAAAGTCGAAATTGGCGATATGGGCGAGGGAACGTGGACGGGCACTAAACAGTAGCTGCCGCTTCTATAACAGCCGGAAATTCACTTCAACGGTCGCGGCCACGGTGACCGGCTTGCCATCCTTATAGCCGGGGCGGAACTTCCACTTTTCCACGGCCTCAATGGCCTTCTCATCCAGGCCGAGTCCCAGGCTGCGCATCACCTTCAGGTTCTTCGGTTTGCCGTTGGCGTCCACTTCCACGTACAACACCACGGTGCCCTGATACTTGGCCTTGCGAGCTTCTTCGGAGTACTCCGGTTCGGGCCTGTAGAGCGGAACGGGGGCCGTGACGCCGCCGCCCACGCGGAAAACGCCACCGCCAAAACCGCCGCCTTCGCCAGGACCGTATCCGCCGCCCTTACCGGGGCCGACGCCGCCACCGGAACCCGACCCGATACCGCCGCCCGAACCAGGACCGTTCGAGGGCGGACCAATCTTGGCGAGCGGATCGCCATATTGGGCCATATTCACATTCGGCAGGTTCACATCCGGCGGCGCGATGATCGTAGGCTCCATCGGGAGCTTTGGATTCAGATTATTGAACACCTGCACGGGAGGCGTAAACTGGCGCGGCGAAATCTTGGGGAGCCTGCCCTTGGCGGCTGGCAGCGGAGAACGATCGCCACCGCCGCCGCCGCCGCCCGATGGCTTTTGTGGTCCGGCCTTGGGCTTATATTCATCCAGATCCACGGGCATGATAATGGAAGTCACGTCCTTGGCAGCCTGCTGAACGGCTTTACTCGACGCCAACGTGAACAGCAGCACGATGACGGTTACATGGATCGCCAGGGAGTAGGCGCCGGACTGCTTTTTCCGTCCATAGAGGCCCCAGATGTCTTTGACCGCGAGCGGCTTGGAAGTAACCTGAAGAGGCGGGAGCGGCGTGGGGTGAATGAGTTCCCGGAGGCTTTCAAACAGCGATTTGAACCAGGGCGTCTCCACTTCCGGCGCCAGCAACCGGTCCAGGTGCTCGTTTGGATCGTAGTTCCGTGCGTTTTGGTCTTCCGGTAACGGGGTGCTCCCCATGTTCTCAGACATCGTGTCCCCAGGCGCCTCCGATGGCGTCGGAGGGCCGCTCACAGCCTTCGACGCTACGGCCAGCCGCTTAGTTACAGGTTTTGGAAACCCGTAACATAGGCCTGCACTTTGGATTTTACCACATCCTCCCGATTCACATAAATGCACGACCGCGACCGGTCCGCCGGCAGCCCAGCGGGGCGCTATCAGCCCGGCTATAATCCTGCTTCAAGGCCGCGTCCTGGAAATCTCGGGGGATCTCGCCGCGGAAAAGGGATTCCGCTGCGGGAACCGGTGTTGGCCGCGCTTGCGATGCGGTTTGGGGTTGCGTAGTAGTTGAGCGTGCTAACGGACGAGGATAAGTCTAGCGCACCAGAAACTTCCACGCCAGAACCACAAGAACAGCGGCAATGCCGATCAGGGAACCGACGGTCCGTGCTCGATTTGCCTTTTGCTGTTCAAGCATGAGCCAAGTATTGCACAGCACGGCTACCCGGAGAGACCCTTCAAGTGGATCAACGCGGACGCGGCAATTTTGACGGGCTTGCCGATGTCGGATAGGGTCAGGGTACCGCCGAGGATTGAGGAGACCGGGCGGCCCTCTTCCCCGGATCGTTCGAACGCAAGCCGCCCGCTAATCGGCACGCTGCGGATGCGAAACTGGTCCGGGGCGCTGAGATCCGCTCCAACGCCCAGAGAACCATCGTCAGTGCATGTATCGCGAGAGCATATTATGGTCTTGCGGCCGAGGGAACCGTCGCTGGTGAAGTGGAACACGGCTTCCTTGGGGAGTAGACGGCCGCTACTAAGGCAGTAAGTGCAGGTCAAATCGAGTTTTTGAGCGGGACTGAGGCTCAGGGAATGCGACCGAGTCGATAGCGATCCGGAGGGATCGCGGCTCAGCCTCTTCCCACGCCAACAGGACGCGCACCTTGTTGGTATGCGGCGGGAGGTCGATTTCCGCAAGCGACGCCGGCCCAATAGTAGCGGTGGCTCCCGGTTCGGGCGCCTCAATCCAAGTTTCGCCGACAGGCCACCGCGCCGAAGCGGATGTCTCGATCCGCCCGGAGCCGAGACCGATCCTTCGGAACTTGGAGAGGTAGAGCTTGGGTGTATCCAGCGTGCTAAGCAGCCGGCCGATTGACGCCGGATGCGCCTCGAAGCTGACTCCCGTGGTCGAAACTTCGAGATCGATTCTGGCGGGTGGAAGGGTACGGTACAGCCGAACTAACCGATATCCCCCGTAAATACCAGCAGCAACAGCAACAAGGACTCCGAGTCTCTTCAGCCATTTCCGGAACTGCCCTACGTGGCCCTTAGACATTCAATCCACCGGATTAACGCGGTGATAGAAATCGACCTGCCTTGACGATACGACTTGTTCCCCCTTGAATGCCTTAATCACGACCGTCATCGGGCCGCCGGCATAGTTGCTCACGTCAAGCTGCAGAATGATGGGAGCGCCCGCCACGTGCTCGCCGCTAACGCGCTTCAGTTCGGGCGGCGCGGAACGGCCCTCATCGCTGATCCTGTACTCCAGCCGGTCGATGGTACGATTCGTACGGAAACTCAGGCTGTAAGATTTGATGGGCGGCCAAGATTTGGAAGCCGACGCACGGTAAACAATCGCCGGCAGATAAATGCGGTCCGCGCCGTTGGTGAGCACGGTTACACCCACGCTGTCCGGGCTTACTCCCTCCGTTACCAGCACATCGCCCGTGTTCCATCCCAGAAATTGCGACCAGCGATTCGGGGTTGCGCGTTGAGGCTCGGATTCCATCCAATACGGAATCGCGTCGTCCACGTCCCGGCCGTAGACGGTTACCGTAGTATCTACGGGTGAAAAGTAACGCACCCGCCACTCCTCTTTCCCGTTGAACGGCTCGACGTGGGCCGTGAAAGAGAGCACCTCCAAGGGTGGGTTGCCCGTGGGGATATCGATCAGCCCCTCGTACCGGTTCTTGAGGTGGTGCTTGCTTTTCCAATCGTCCTGCGCGGCCAGAGATCCAACGATTGCTGCGGCGATAAGAAAGGCGCAAAGCGGCGTCGGGAGCTTCATGACTCGAAACCTCACGTGCCCATGATGTCCGCTAGTTTAGCACATCGTCGCTTGCGGTTAGCCGGCTGCCTTGCGGGACGAACGGCCGACCGGTCACGCGTCTTGAAAAAGAAGCTCACCGGTCTTTGCCCCAGTTTTTCCAACCACCTGCAAGCTGCCGCCAGACCGGCAACCCTCGGCCCTGGCCACCCTCCTGCTACTCTTGAGTCGGGAAACCGCTGGTTCGCCGTCGAAAACCGGTCCGCGCCGCTTCAATATAGGACCGCATAATTCCCGCGAAATCGGGCCCGGAAATCGGAAAACCATGATCCGCGACGCCAGGGAGGTGCCCGCGTGGCGGATTCTCTGGGTGGCGGGTTGAAGACGGCCTTCCTGCCCCTGTGAGCACGCGGGAATTGGTTTCGTTCATTTTTGTCGGTTAAGGCAAATAAGCAACTTATTGGCTCCGTTCGTCGATAAATGAACTATGGCCGCATCGCTCTCTCTTTCACGTCAGGCCGCGAAACTGCCCCCCCGCCCCGCAAATGGCATAATGAAACCGGAGGTTTCACTTTTGGCAAGCACCACGTTGTCGCTCGAACAGGAGAAGAACCCCTGGCTGGCCGCCGAAGCCCGCTTTGACGAGGCCGCTACCCG
>Ga0302326_10008062_pt1 | contig 23308 bp, 24 predicted proteins | sample Palsa_T0_3_FD_202264 | JGI IMG/M metagenome (GOLD analysis project Ga0302326, IMG submission 202264) | Peat permafrost microbial communities from Stordalen Mire near Abisko, Sweden - Palsa_T0_3 | ecosystem: Environmental > Terrestrial > Soil > Palsa > Peat permafrost | place: Sweden: Abisko... | reverse complement strand
TGTGCCCACGCTCTGCGGCGTCCAATTCACCGGCTTCCTCGCCCTGGAAAGTTCTTTCCGTCGCGTGCAGCACGGTTTCAGCTTCATTTCGCGCTTCTATAAGTTGCCGCTGTGCGAAATCCTGTTCCGCGAACTCGATGGATTCTTCCAGCATGCGTTCAATTTCCGCATCGCCCAGGCCATAGCTGGGCTGCACTTCGATGCTGTGTTCGCCTCCGGTGCGCTGATCGCGCGCCGTCACTTGCAGGATGCCGTTCGCATCGATGAGAAACTTCACCTCGATGCGCGCCAGCCCCGCCGGGCCGGGCGAAACGCGCAGTTGGAAGCGCGACAGCGACCGGCAATCGCTGGCTAGTTCCCGCTCGCCTTGCAGGACATGCAAGTCAATCGCGGTTTGATTTTCAACGCCGGTGGTGAACATTTCCTGCGCGCTGGCGGGAATCGTCGAATTTCGCGGAATAATTTTTGCCACCACTCCGCCCATCGTCTCAATACCCAGCGAAAGCGGCGTCACGTCCAGCAGCAGCATGCTTTTCACGCCGGATTCCAGAATGTTCGCCTGCACCGCCGCGCCCAAGGCCACCACTTCGTCGGGATCCAGCTCGCAATGAGGAGCACGCCCGAAATATTCGGCGACGGCCTGGCGCACCTGCGGAATTCGCGTCGAGCCTCCCACCAGAACCACTTCTTCGATGTCAGGCGGCGCAAGTTTGGCGTCCTTCATCGCCATTTTCACGGGACCCATGGTGCGGGCGATAATGGGCCGAATCAGCTCGTCAAATTCCGTCCGGAGCGATTCGCGCTGGTACACACCGCCCTCCGGCAATGTCAATTTCACCGTGGTGGAATCCGAGGAGGAAAGCTCGTGCTTCGCCGCAATCAGCGCTTTCCGCAAATCCTGGAGCGCTTCGGGTGCGTTGTCCAGCGACACGCCATGATGCGACCGAATCTCTCCGCGCGCCAGCGCCAGCAGCGCGTTGTCAATATCGTCGCCGCCCAGGTGCGTGTCGCCGTTCGTCGAGAGCACCTGGTAGATGTTACCTTCGCTGGTGGAAATTAGCTTCAGGACCGAAATGTCGAACGTTCCGCCGCCAAGATCGTAGACGGCCACTCGGCCTCGTTGTTGTTTGTGGAGTCCATAGGCCAGTGCCGCCGCCGTGGGCTCATTGACCAGCCTCGCTACTTCCAGCCCCGCCAGGCGCCCGGCATCCTTGGTAGCCTGCCGCTGTGCATCGTTGAAATGCGCGGGCACGGTAATCACGGCGCGGTCCACCGGCTCGCCGAAAAAGTTCTCGGCCCAGGATTTCAGCTCGCGAAGAATAAACGCGGAAATTTCCGGCGGGCTCAGCACCCTTTCTCCCAGCTTCACGCGAATCACGTTGCCGCTCGACGCGTCGATGCGAAACGGAAAAAGCTTCAACTCCTCCTGAATGTCGTCCGTGCCGCGTCCCATCAGCCGTTTCACGGAATAGACGGACCGCTCCGGCTGCGTCAGCAACCGCCTTTGCGCGGCTTCGCCCGCCATCACGGCGCCATCGGCATCCACGCTCACCACGGAGGGGCAAAGCGTGTCGCCGTATGGCCCGGTTATGCAGCGTGGCTTTCCGGTTTCCGGGTCCACGTATGCGATGAGGCTGTAGGTAGTGCCCAGATCAATTCCGACGATGCGTCCCATTTACTCCTCAGTCCTGCGCCAGTTCATTTTGAACGATATTCACCAAATTTCGAATATACGAGCGCCGGTTCAGAATTTCATTCATGCGCTTCATCAACGCTTCGCGCGACATCGCGCCTGCGTCACTTCCGGTGGCGGCATCGGTTTCAAGCAGCTCGTCCCATTCCGCGGCGGCCTGTTTCAATTCCGCATCCACTTCGTTAAGATTTTCCTGAAAATTGCTTTGCGCCGCGACGAGTCGCTGACGAAGCTCGGCGGTTTGATCGTTTTCAGCACGCGCGGTCCGCAATTCATCCAGCGATTCGTTTAACTCAAAGACTTCTTCCAGCAATTCCGGCGGTGCCTGCTGCTTTGCGCCGCCCGTCTTGCGCGCGCCTTCGTGTGCCAGTAGGTACTCGACGCGGGTGATGGGTTCGCATAGCGTCCGATAGGCATCATTCAATTGCGACGCGCGGTCAAGCGACAACCCCCTCTCGAACTCGTCCGCACGGACGAAATTATCGGGATGCAATTTCCAGCTTAGTTGCAAAAACTTTTGTTCCAGCGCGGATTCGTCCAGCAGCAACCGCGACGGAAGCTCGAAAAACGCGAAGTAGCTCGCACCCTCCGCCAGGGGCAGAATGCGCCCGCACGAAGGACAGAAATGTCCGCCGTGTACTTCCGCCTGGCAACTCCAGCACGGTGCGGACACTTGGGCAGTCTGTGGCTTCACACTCATCTTTGTAATCTATTGGACTGCGTCCTCATTTCGGAAAGCGCTGTGCGGGCCAACTATCCGGCCGCGATGAATTCAGGAAGCTCAGGCGGTAAACGAGCTGCCGCAGCCGCAACTACGCGTGGCGGCGGGATTGTGAAACACGAATCCCTGCCGCATCAGATCTTCCTGATAGTCCAGAGTCGTGTCGTTCAGATACAAGTAACTCTTTGGATCCACGAAAAGGCGCGCGCCATACTCCTCGAACACCTTGTCGCGGTCCCGCGCCTGCGTTTCTAGCCGCATCGCGTATGTCAGGCCCGAGCACCCGCCGCCTTGAATGCCCACGCGCAATCCGCCCGTCTCCACGGTCACGCCGTCGCGTGACAGCAGTTCCTGGATTTTCCCCGCGGCTTTTTCCGTCAAATGAATCATGATAGTTTCTCGCGCTCGGGCGCGGCAAAACAGGCCCGCGCCACGACGACCGCATTCGTCTTAATGCGCCGACGCCGTGGCCGGCTGATGCTGTGCCGACTCGGAAGTTTCGCCTTGCTTTGTCTTCCAATCGGTGATCGCGGCCTTAATCGCGTCTTCCGCCAAAACCGAACAGTGAATTTTCACCGGCGGCAGCGCCAATTCGCGGACGATATCCGTATTTTTGATCGCCAGCGCCTCTTCCACCGTCTTGCCGCGTACCCATTCGGTCGCCAGCGATGAACTGGCAATCGCGGAGCCACACCCGAAAGTCTTGAATTTGGCTTCCTGAATGACGCGGGTTTCCGGGTCAATTTTCATCTGCAGCTTCATTACGTCGCCGCACTCCGGCGCGCCCACCAGACCCGTGCCCACCTTCGAATCGTTCTTGTCGAGCGAGCCGACGTTGCGCGGATTGTTGTAGTGCTCGATTACTTTGTCGCTGTATGCCATGTGTCTTCCTCCGTCTAGAAATCTTCTATCGTCGTACTTTTCTTACGCCTTCCAATTCATTTTGCTCAGGTCTACGCCTTCCTTGGCCATTTCATAAAGTGGCGAAAGCTCCCGCAGCCGTTTCACCGTTTCCACAACTCGGGCAGCCACGTAGTCCACCTCTTCTTCGGTGTTAAACCGCCCCAACCCGAATCGAATGGACGTGTGCGCCAGGTCTTCGCCTACTCCCAGAGCTTTCAGGACGTAGCTGGGCTCGAGCGTGGCCGAAGTGCAGGCCGAACCGCTGGAAACCGCAATGTCATTGATGCCCATCAGCAGCGATTCGCCCTCGACGTAAGCAAAACTGATATTGATGCTGTGCGGCAGCCGGTGCGTCATCGAGCCGTTGATAAATGTTTCATCCAACTGCCCCATGATGGCTTCCGTCAAGCGTTCGCGCAAACCGAGCAGCCGCTTGGCCTCCGCCGCCATTTCCTGATTGCAGATCTCGCAGGCCTTTCCCAGCCCTACGATTCCTGGAACGTTCAGGGTGCCGGAGCGCATTCCGCGCTCGTGACCGCCGCCATCAATCACGGCGCTGAGCTGTACGCGCGGGTTGCGGCGCCGCACATAAAGCGCACCCACGCCCTTGGGTCCGTAAATCTTGTGCGCGGTAATGGATAGTAGATCAATGTTGTCGCGCTGCACGTCAACGGGCACTTTCCCCACCGCTTGTACGCCATCGACGTGAAACAGGATGCCCTTCTCCTTGGCAATCTTTCCAATTTCCTCGATGGGCTGCAGCGCGGCGATTTCGTTGTTGGCATACATGATGCTGATCAGAATCGTCTTCGGCGTTATCGCGCGCCGCAGGTCATCCAGGTTGATGCGCCCGTCTTTTTCGACGGGCAAATAAGTGACCTGATAACCATACTTCTCCAGCCGCTTGCAGGTATCCAGAACCGCCTTGTGCTCGGTCACCTGCGTGATAATGTGATTGCCTTTCTCGCGATACATCTCCGCGACGCCCTTGATCGCCAGGTTGTTTGATTCCGTCGCTCCGCTGGTGAAAATAATCTCTTTCGGCGTTGCGTTGATGAGCTTGGCAATCTGCGCGCGCGCATTCTCCACCGCTTCTTCCGCCGCCCATCCGAACGCGTGGTTGCGGCTCGCCGAGTTTCCAAATTTTTCGGTGAAATACGGCAGCATCGCCTCTACTACGCGCGGGTCCACGGGCGTCGTCGCGTGATTGTCCATGTAAATCGGCAGCTTAATAGCCATTCCTGGTTCTCCTAAACTCGTAACTCCACAACCTGTGATGCGGCGCGGTCTTCCGTCATCTGCGAAATCGTCACCCGCCCCAGCACGTCCAGAATGCTGCTGTTCACGCGGCGCAGAGGCTCGCGGACCGTACACGTTCCCGCCTGGTCGCACTCGCCGCGATGCGTCACGCATGACGTAATGGACACCGGCCCGTCAATCGCTGCAATCGCCTGCAACGCCGTGATACTTCCCGGATCGCGGGACAACGTATAGCCACCCGATGAACCGTGCCTCGCCGCCAGCAATCCTTCCCGCGCCAGCCGCTGGAGCACCTTCGCCATCAGCGTCGCCGAAATGCCATAAAACTCCGCGATATCACACGCACTCAACGATGCGCCGCCATTGCTGTGCGTGGCCAAGTGCTTTAACGCAATCAAGGCGTAATCGGCTTTCTTGGAAATCTTTAGCATTTCTCAAATACGACCAATCCGGTCGCATTTATATTCTACCGGTATCCGGCCCCCACGTCAAGAGACAGCTATCCAGCAATAAGCCTTTCTATTACAGTAGTTTACGTTGACGCCAGGTTTCTCTCCCTATTCATCTTCCACGATGCGAACACATGAGAACGTGTTTGACAGCCCCCCCGCGCGTCCGCTTGCTGATTCGAGACGCGAGCAATGTCAATCCCCCCGCTCTTGATGGCTCTTCCGAAAGAAAGTGCGGTAACCAGGCTTGCTGCTTCTGCGTTAGAATGGCCGCCGAGGCGGACACATGCAGAATGTCACAGCGATTTATCCCGGTTCTTTCGACCCTGTAACCAACGGCCATCTCGATCTGATAGATCGCGGCGCGCGAATTTTCGGCAATTTGGTTGTTGCGGTTCTGGGCAACCAGGAAAAAGAGCCGCTCTTCAGCGTGCAGGAGCGCGTCGAGATGCTGACGGAAGTCACGCGCCACCGTCCCAACGTGGTGGTGGATGTCTTCGACGGGCTGCTGATGGATTACGCTCGCCGCAAAAATGCCCAGGTGGTGCTGCGCGGGATCCGCGCCATTTCCGACTACGAATATGAATTGCAAATGGCTTTGATGAACCGCAAACTGGTGCCGGAAATCGAAACCATCTTCATGATGCCCGCGGAAGCCTACAGCTATCTCAGCTCGCGCTTGGTTCGGGAAATATCGCGGCTGGGCGGTCCGGTAAAAGATTTGGTTCCCCCGATGGTGGAGGAGCGCCTGCGGAGTAAAGTCGGCTAAAATAGATTTTGGGAAAATCAAATCACATGCAATTGTCAAACCGAGTGCAACGCATTGAGGTTTCTTCCGTGGCGGCCGTCAGCATGGCGGCGGAGCGATTCACCGCGCGCGGCTGCGACGTGGTGGATTTCGGCGCGGGCCAGCCCGATTTTCCAACGCCTGAACATATCAAGCGGGCGGCCGTCCGCGCGCTGGAAGAAAATCGCACCAAGTACACCGCGGTTGCCGGCATCATGCCGCTGCGCGAAGCGGTCTGCGCGTGGCACGGCGCGCAGCTTGGCAGCAGTTATCAACCCAACGAATCCATCGTCTCCACCGGCGGCAAACATGCGATCTTCAATGCCATTTGCTCGCTGATAAATCCCGGTGACGAAGTGATTGTTCCATCGCCTTACTGGGTGAGCTATCCGGACATCGTCAAATATGCGGGCGGCTCGCTCGTTCTGGTTACCACGTTGCCGGCCGATGATTTCTGCCTGCGCGCGGCGGCGGTCGAAAAGCTGATTACTTCGCGCACCCGCATGCTTATTATGAATTCTCCCAACAATCCCACGGGCATGGTGATTCCGCCGGACGAGTTTGAGCGCATCCTGGACGTTTGCCGCCGCCACAAAATTTGGCTGCTTTCCGATGAATGCTATTCGCATTTCGTCTACGGCGACGCAAAGCCTTTCTCTGTCGGGAGTCTCCCGGGCGCGAAAGAGCACGTTGTTGTCGTGGGTTCGCTCTCGAAAACTTTTGCCATGACCGGCTGGCGCATGGGCTACGCCTTGGCGCCCGCGGAACTGGTGAATGCCATGCTCAAATTGCAAAGCCAGACCACTTCCAATCCAAATTCCATCGCGCAGTACGCGGCCTTGGAAGCGCTGCGCGGCCCCATGGATTCCGTAGGCGTGATGCTCGCCGAATACGAACGCCGCCGCAAGCGCATGCTCGAAGGTCTGCGCGCTATTCCGGGAATCACCTGCGCTACGCCGCGAGGAGCATTTTACGTATTCCCCGACGTGCGCGGCGCCCTACGGAAAGCTGCGCCCCCAATCCAAAATCCCCAGGACACTTTCTCCCTTGCTGCGCAGCTTTTGGAAAAGCAGTATGTGGCAGTTGTACCCGGCGAGGCGTTTGGCGCTCCCGGATACATTCGTATCTCCTATGCAGCCCCCTTGGACCGCATCGAAGAAGGTCTTCGCAGGCTGTCGCAATTCTTTTCGGAAACGGCAGCGGCTTCGTGACACTCCTTCCCTCGCGCCTCGATCCTCTATTTATTCCGCGCATTTGGGGCGCGCGGTCACTCTCGCCTTTTTTCCCTGAAAAATCCGGCCTCTCCGAACCCATCGGCGAAGTCTGGATGACCGGGAACGACTGCCTCTTCGCCACGGGTCCGTTTATCGGGAAGACTCTGGCCGAGGCATGGCCCATCATGCCGCGCGAATGGAAGGGTCAAACGACCGAGTCCCATTGCACATTTCCGTTGTTGGTAAAATTCCTCTTCCCCGGAGAAAAACTTTCCGTTCAGGTGCATCCACCAGACGAATACGCGCGTCAGCAGGAAGCGGAAACCGGGGGAACCGGCAAAACAGAAATGTGGTACGCGCTCGTGGCGCAGCCCGGCGCCGGCGCCCTGGTGAATTTCAAACCCGGCACTACGCCATCGTCTTTTCGTCGGGCCATCGCCGACGGCACTCCCGAAAAGAGCCTGGAGCATGTGCCCATACAAACCGGCGACGCGATTTTTGTTCCCGGCGGCACCGTGCACACTATCAGCCCGGGCGTCGTTCTTTGCGAAATCCAGCAAAATTCGGACATTACCTACCGAGTCTACGATTACAACCGCGTTGATGCCCACGGCCAGCTCCGCCCGCTGCACCTGGAAAAGGCGCTGGCGGCAATGAATTTTGGCGAGCAGCGCGGCGTGAAATTGCAGCCTGTACGTCTATCGCGTGGCCCGGCGAAAAAAACCTTTTACATGGCATGCCGGTATTTCGCCGCCGAAAAATGGGAATTTTCCGAACGTATTCCCTGCGCCGCTGCCGGCAATCATTATGACTTGTTGATTATCCTGGAAGGATCGGGCGCGCTGGAGGCTGGCGGACAATCGCTGCCATATGCCCCTGCCGAAGTGTGGCTGGTTCCTGCCGCTTTGGGCGAGTACCAGATTTCGCCGGCGAGCCGCACGGCGCTTTTGCGAACCTACGTGCCCGGCAAGCCCGATGATTTCGCGCAGTGTCTGGCCGAAGAGGGCGTTTCAGAATCCGAGCGTTCGCGCTTGGTGTATCCATGAAAAAAGAACATCTACCCGCGTTCGCCGTTCTGATCGCCGGAGGACGCGGCACCCGTTTCTGGCCGCGCAGCCGCGCACGCACTCCAAAACAGCTTCTGAACATCGTCGGCGAGGAAACCATGCTCCGCCAGACGTGGCAGCGCCTCTCTCCCGTCTTCCCGCCGAAGCGTTTCATGGTAGTGACAAATACCGAGCAGGCGGCTTCCGTTCGCCAGCAGCTTCGCGGGCTGCCGATCAGTCAATTGTTGGCGGAACCCACGGGACGCAATACCGCAGCGGCGATTGGATTGGCCGCGATCCACCTGGCCCATGAGCACGGCGACGCGCTGATGGCCGTTCTTCCCGCCGACCACTACATCACGAACGGCGTGAAGTACCGCCGCCTCCTTCACACCGCGCTTCAGTTGGCTCACGAACCCGGCACGCTCGTCGTGATGGGCATTCCGCCCACGCATCCCGAAACCGGCTTCGGATATGTCGAAAGAGCGCGGACTCCGCTAAGCCGCCGTAGTGGAACCCCCGTGTATGAAGTGAGGCGCTTCACGGAAAAGCCTTCCCTCGACGTGGCTCGCCGGTATATTGCTTCAGGACGCTATTACTGGAATGCGGGCATGTTTTTCTGGCGCGTTTCCACATTTCTCGAATGCCTGGCGGCTTTTCTCCCCGCCACGCGCGCTTCTCTGGCCGAGATTTCATCGCTGATCGGCAAGCCCGGTTATGAACGCGCGCTGCGCCGCCATTACCCGCGCCTGGAAAATATCTCTGTTGACTATGCCGTAATGGAGCGCGCCACGCGGAACGACTCGTTGGCTCGTCGCTATAAGGTCGTCGTGCTTCCCGCGGAAATGGGCTGGAGCGATCTCGGCTCATGGTCCGCCGTTTATGATTTGCTGGTCAGGAAGCGCGGGGCGGACGTTACCGCTGGCCCCTTCATCGGCATGGATACCGCGGGCAATTTTGTCTGGAGTCCGAAAAAACTTGTCGCTGCCATCGGCGTGCGCGATCTGATTCTGGTGGAAACCGAGGATGCGATTTTGCTTTGCCCTCGCCATCGCGCCCAGGATGTCGGCAAAATCGTAAAGTGGCTCGAAGAACGGAATCTGCGAGCCTTGCTCTAAGAGCTTGTTGAAAATTACTTCATCCGAGTCATCCCGAGCCATCGCGCGATGTATGAGCGCTTCGGCGAGGGAACTGTTGTTCGCAAAATGCTGGCGAAGGTGATGATTTGCATCACCCATTTCCGCACGGCGTCCGTCCTGGCCGATTGTTCAGCAAGCTCCTGAGGATTCGCCGCGGTTCCGCGCTTTTCCGGCTGCCTGCGTTCGCCTATACTTCCAAATCGTGAAGACCATTCAATTTGGCACGGATGGCTGGCGCGGCGTCATCGCCGGGGATTTCACCTACGAAAACGTGCGCAAAGTGGCGTACGCGATCGCGCGTTATATCATCCGCGCGGAAAAAGCCCAGAGCGGCGTAATCATCGGCTACGACACCCGTTTCAACTCGGAGCGGTTTGCCCGCGTGGCCGCCGAAGCCGCCAGCATGACGGGTACGCCCGTCTGGCTGGCCGACTCTGCATGCCCTACGCCGGCGATCTCGCTGCTGGTTCGACAACGCCAAGCCGCCGGCGGAATCGTCATCACCGCAAGTCATAACCCATACCGCTGGAACGGCATGAAGTTTAAGGCCAGTTACGGCAGCGTGGCGTCTCCCGCAATCATCGCGCGCATCGAAGACGAGATCGCCAAAGTCGTGCGCGACGGGAGGCCTTCGCTGCCTCCGCGCGCCGATCTGATTCAATCGTTGGATGTCCGCACTCCTTATCTCGCCACGCTTGAAAAACTGGTGGATTGGGATCGCCTGCGCGCCGCAAATTTTCGTTTTATGGCGGACCCCATGCACGGGGCCGCTCGCGGCTTGCTCTGCGAGCTTTTTTCGCGGCATGGCATCGCCTGCCGCGAAATCCGCGGCAACCGCGACCCGCTTTTCGGCGGCGTAAATCCCGAGCCGATTGAACCGCACGTGGAAGCGTTGCGCCAGGCCATTCGTGGAAGCGGATACGACGCCGGCTTTTGCGCCGATGGCGACGGAGACCGCATCGGCGCCATGGATCCTGACGGAACCTTCATCAATCCCCATCAGATTTTTTCTCTGCTCTTGTGGCATCTGGCGGGAGCCCGCAATCTGCAGGGCGGCGTGGCAAAAAGTTTCTCAACCACGAAAATGATTGACAAAATCGCCGCGCGCTTCGGCCGCGAGGTTTGGGAAACACCCATCGGATTCAAATACATTTGCGATGTGATGCTGGAACGCGACGTTCTGATCGGCGGCGAGGAGAGCGGCGGCATCGGCACGAAACTCCACCTGCCCGAACGCGACTTCGCAGTCAACGCCCTATTGCTGGCCGAGGTCATGGCCTGGCACGGAAAACATCTTGGTGAACTTATCGCCATGCTCCACGCCGAGTATGGCGAACATCATTACGGGCGCGTTGACCTGGAGCTTCGTGCCGGCCAGAAAGAAAAAGCTCTAGCATGGCTGTCCCAGGATGGCCTCTCGCGGCTGCTCGATTGGCCTGTTGTCCGCCGCGAAAATCTCGACGGCACCAAGCTTTACCTCGGCGATATCGGCTGGCTGCTCGCGAGGGCCAGCGGGACCGAAGCGCTGCTGAGAGTCTATGTTGAAACGAACCAGGCGGAGACAACGCGCGCCATTCTGGATCAGGTAAGCGCGGCGGTGCGGGTGCTGTAAATGTGCTCACTTTCCATTTTGGCTCTCGACGAAAATCCTGAATCAATCATAATGACGGAAGAACCATGAAGCGCCGCCTCTATCAACTGGATGTATTCACCACGCGGCCGTTCGCCGGCAATCCGCTCGCCGTAATCACGGACGGCGACGGACTTTCGGTGTCCCGCATGCAGGCTGTCGCCCGCGAAATGAATCTGGCCGAAACGGTTTTCGTCCAGCGACCCACCAGCAATCGCGCCTTGGCGCGCCTGCGCATTTTTACCACGCGGCAGGAATTGCCGCTGGCCGGGCACCCCGTCATCGGCACTTGGTTTTTGCTGGCGGAACTGGGCGTGGTGCCCGCGCAAAAAGGCGTGGTTCATATTTTGCAGCAGACGGGCGCGGGAATTCTTCCCGTGGCGATTCAGTTCGCCGAAGGCAAGCCTCAGCGTGTCATTATGACGCAGCGCCCGGCGCGTTTTCATCGCGCTCGTTTTTCTCGCGCCGAACTTGCCGTCACCCTGGGACTGACAACCGCGGATATCGAGCCTTCTCATCCTCTCGAATTCGTTTCCACCGGCATTCCCAATTTAATGGTGCCCTTGCGGGGCCGACCCGCGTTAAAGCGCATTCGGATGGATGTGCGCGCACTTCGCAAACTGCTGGGCCGCGACGGCACCATGGCTTACTGCTTCGCTCTCGGCGGCACTCGGCGCGCCTTCGCTCGCGGCATGTTGCCGTGGGAGATTTACGAAGATCCCGCCACTGGATCCGCCGCCGGTTCTCTGGGCGCTTACCTGGTAAAACACGGCTACCTCGCTGCCGGGCGCACGCTTTCCATTCTGCAGGGTGTCGAAATGGGCCGTCCCAGCCAAATTCGCGTGGAAGTAAAAAAGGAAGACGACCGTCTCACTCCTTGCGTCAGCGGCGCCGCCGTCCGCATCCTCGAAGGCCTCCTCGAGGCCTAGGAATCTCATGCCTCACCTTTTTGATTCCATTACGTTTCGCGGCATCACGCTGCCCAATCGCATCGCTGTCTCCCCAATGTGCGAATACTCCTGCGAAGACGGCTTCGCCAATGACTGGCACTTCGTGCACTTGGGAAGCCGCGCCGTCGGCGGCGCCGGCCTGGTTTTCACCGAGGCCACCGCCGTGCTGCCTGAAGGCCGCATCAGCCCGCAGGACCTGGGCATTTGGAGTGATGCACACGCCGACCGTCTCGCGCCGATTGTGCGTTTCATCAACTCGCAGGGCGCTGCCGCCGGAATCCAGCTCGCGCACGCCGGAAGAAAAGCCAGCGTTTGGCCTCCCTGGAAGACTCAGGAGGCCGTTTCCCTGGCCGAAGGCGGCTGGCGGCCCGTGTTCGCGCCCAGCCCGGTTGCGTTCAACGAAAAATACGTTGTTCCGGATGAACTCACGCTCGAGGGAATTCGCCATGTGGTGGATGCGTTCGCGGAAGCCGCGGGACGCGCGATGGCCGCCGATTTCCAGGTTCTGGAAATTCACGCCGCACACGGCTATCTGCTGTTCGAGTTCCTGTCTCCCCTCAGCAATTTTCGCACTGACAATTACGGCGGCGGCTTTGCCAATCGCATCCGCATGCTTTGCGAGGTTGTCGAAGCAGTTCGCGGCCGTTGCGGCGACCGCGTGCCCATTTTTGTCCGCATCTCCGCCACGGAATGGGTCCCGGAGGGCTGGCAAATCGAAGATTCCATCTCTCTGGCCCGCCGTCTTCGAGAACTTGGCGTGGATCTAATTGACTGCTCTTCCGGCGGCAATCTTCCCAGCGCGCCCATTCCCGTCGGGCCGGGCTACCAAGTGACGTTCGCGGAGCGCATTCGCCGCGAAGCGGCCATCGTCACCAGCGCCGTGGGAATGATTACTTCGCCCGCGCAGGCGGATCACATAATCCGCACCGGGCAGGCGGACATGGCGTTCCTCGCGCGGGAGCTGTTGCGCGATCCCTACTGGCCGCTGCGCGCCGCGCGTGAGCTCGGCTACTCCGCGCCCTGGCCGATTCAATATATGCGCGCCGCTCCGCCCGGCTCACCGCCCCGCGAGCCGTTTTCCTGACAGCTTGTTGAAAATCCATCGTAACAGGTCATCCCGAGCCATCGCGCGGTGTGTGCGCGCTTCGCCGAGGGATCTGTTGTTCGCAAAATGCCGGCATGACTGGTGATTTGCACAACGCGCCTTTCGCGCTTTAACCTCGCCAAACAGCATTTCAACAAGTTCTCAGGCTTCGCGCCAAAATCTCTTTGTTGAACGCGAGCGAGAATCCCGCGGCATATCGTCCGCGTCTAATTCTTGTCGCACATAACGGCCAAATTTCGAGGAGACCAATTTCATGGAACGAAAAGCTAGCGCTGTCTGGCAAGGAAATCTGAAAGACGGCAAAGGAACAATTTCAACCGAGAGCGGAGCGCTTTCCGGCACTCCTTATTCCTTTCGCACGCGCTTCGAAAGAGAGAAAGGCACAAACCCGGAAGAGTTGATCGCCGCCGCCCATGCCGGATGTTTCACGATGGCTCTTTCCGGACAGCTCACCGGCGCGGGCTTGACGCCCGAACGCCTCACCACCGTGGCTGCGGTGACTCTCGAGAAGCTCGAAGCCGGATTCACCATCACAAGGATTCATTTGGACGTGAAGGCGCGCATACCGGGAGCGACCCGCGAAGCTTTCGACACAGCCGCCGCATCGGCAAAGGCAAATTGCCCCGTGTCGCGCCTCTTGAAGGCCGAAATCACCATGTCGGCCTCGCTCGAATCGTAGAGTTGCGTCAAGTCAACGAGCATTGACTTTTCCTTCCGCACGCGACCGCCAGGCAATCCCAAAGCTTGGCGGCAGTCCGCTTTTTGCACCGGCTTCTCCTTGGCATTCCTGGCACAGTGAATAACGACGCGCCGTCTCACTTCGGAAAATCCTCCAACCCTGCTAGTCTTGCGATGCTCGAATGAAGAAGGTCGACACAAAAACGCTGTTTTTCGCCGGGCTGATCATTTCCGCCAGCGGATTCATCTCCCCGCCCATTGCCTTAACTGCCGGCATTCTCTACGGCCTCACTTTCGCGCATCCGTATCACGAAGACAGTAAGAAGCTGGCTTCGTTTTTGCTTAAGGCTTCCGTGGTCGGCCTCGGCTTCGGCATGAATATCGGCGAGGTCCTGCGCGTGGGCCGCAGCGGTTTCCTTTACACGGCCTGCAGCATCGGATTTTCGCTGGTGATGGGTCTTGCCATCGGGAAAATGCTTCTCGTGCGCAAAAACTCGTCCTTCCTCATCACCACGGGAACGGCCATTTGCGGAGGAAGCGCCATCGCGGCGGTGGCGCCCATTCTTCAGGCCGGCGATGACGAAATTGCCGTGGCAATGGGCACGGTCTTTATTTTCAATTCCATTGCGTTGCTGATTTTTCCCTTGATCGGTTGGCGGTTGCATCTTTCGCAGACGCAGTTCGGACTGTGGGCCGCTCTCGCGATTCACGACACAAGCTCCGTAGTGGGAGCGGCGTCCCGCTATGGTTCCGTCGCGCTGGTGGTGGGCACTACGGTGAAACTTGCCCGCGCCCTTTGGATAATTCCCGTTGCGCTGGGTGTCGCGGCGCTAAATAAAAGCCGCTCGAAGGTAAAGCTCCCCTGGTTCATCCTTCTGTTTTGCCTTGCCGCCGTCGCCAATAGTTACTTGCCCGGTTTTTCGCACATCGCTAAATCGCTCAGCGATCTTGGAAAACTCGGCCTCACGGCGACGCTCTTCCTGATCGGCACCGGCATCTCCCGCAAAACTTTGAAGGAAGTGGGCGTGCGCCCCCTGCTGCAGGGCGTGATTTTGTGGTTGATTGTGGGCACGAGTTCGCTGCTGCTGATTCGCTCGGGAATCATCGCCTTTACGCACTGAAACCCGGGCCTTCGCGCAAGTAGACTTTCCGGGTCTCGGCGCGGCAAGTATAGGGCGAACTTTCCCTACGCGAGAGAACCCGTTGGGTAGGACGATTGTCGCGGCGGCCTGCGGATCGTGGAGAAATTCCAAGCGCCGGCGACCCAGGAAGGCCGTTCGGGGATCGCCCTTCAATTTGGACTGAAGATGGTTTCGATGGGTTGTTGGAAGAGGCGCGCGATGGCGAAAGCGAGCGGGAGACTGGGATCATATTTCCCGGTTTCGATGGCGTTGATGGTTTGGCGCGATACTTTCAGGCGCGAGGCAAGCTCTGCCTGCGACCAGTCACGCTCGGCGCGAAGGATTCGAAGGCGGTTGGTCATCCCGCGCTAACTCGCCCGCGCCAGCGCGGGCGACCGGGCAAGCCCAATCAATGCCGCCAACTGCTCAGTGGTCGAGTTGCCGACAAGATGTTCGTTGCCGACTTCCACCACCGGGACCGAACGGATCCCCTTGTTCGCCAAGAGGTTCGGCTTCAAGGTCACGTCTATTTTCTTCAGAGTGAAACCCATTTGCTTCTGCAAGGCCAGGAGCCGCTGCAAAACAATGGGACAAAAGGGGCAGCCGAGAAAGCTATAATAGGTGACCGTCACGGGAGCATGGCGCGCAGCGGATGGCAGCTTGTCTTCGATGCGTCCATATCCGATGAGACGGGAGAAGCGGGAAAAGTACCGAAGATAAGCCCACTTCGCGGCGGGTATCAGGATAAGCCAAAGCAGCGCGCCCACGCGGCTGCGTTCGTACGCAAAATAGCCCAAGCCCGAGAAGTACACTGCCCAGGCGAAGTAGAGGCTCTGAACCGAGCACTGCTGCTTCTTGGCTGCAATCCATTCGCGAATTTTCATCGGTATCTCCAGGAAGAAAAAATGTATGCGCACGCCCAGAAAGCCATCATCGGGGTGGCCACGTCGTCATACGAGGCGCGGTAGATTCCCGTGCTGTCGAGCCCCGCGAAAACGAGCGTGAGAACCACGGTCAGCAAAAATGAAACAGCGACTGACTCGAAGCAGATGCGCCTTTGCAGCTCGTCCATTTTCCGGACTGCGCGCACCATAGCCACCACAAAACACATCATCGGTAGGATAGGAACCAGCGCCAGCCATCGTGACACGTGAAAACGCTCCGGGTGCTTGAAGATCCAGTCGACAATGATTTGGGTGGCAGCGCCCGTGACTGCCCATAGAAAGACTGGCCGGGCGAATCGGCTTCCACAACGGCCAGTGTTGTTTGTAGCTGGAGTATCCATGGATAGGAGAAGTGTAAAGCATACTTGTCATGTTGTCAAGTATTCTTTACTTGCCGTTTGAAGCGCCTAGGGTATCCAACAGTCAGTAGGGAGGGATGCCAATACTGGGACCCTGGAACTGAACGACGACAACTGATTTATGCGCTGCCGCGGAAATTGACAGCGCGCCCGGCACTGTGGCGCGGTGAGTCATGAAGACAAGGCCAGACGCGTCCGGTCTATTCGCCGGCGTTGCTTACATTACGCCGACTTGTCTAGCCTTCCTCTTCTTCCGCGGCCGCGTGCGGCTTGTGCGCGGCAATCACCTTTTCCGCGATTTCGTTGGGCACAATGTCGTAGTGTGAAAACTCCATCGAATAGCTGCCGCGCCCTTGCGTCATCGAAATCAATTCGTTGGCATAGCTCAGCATCTCGGACATGGGGACTTCTGCCCGCACCAGCACGGTGTGGCCGCGAGCTTCGCTGCCGCTGATGCGCCCGCGCCGCGAACTCAGGTTCCCCATCAAATCGCCCGAGTATTGATCCGGCGCGTAAACTTCCACTTTCATCACCGGCTCGAGCAGCGCGGGCCGCGCCTGCTTCATGGCTTCCTTGAACGCCAATGAACCGGCGATCTTGAACGCCATATCCGAGCTGTCCACGTCGTGATATTTCCCTTCGTAAAGCGTGGCGCGAAAATCCACCACGGGGAAGCCTGCCAGATAGCCTCGCTCGGCTGTATCGCGAATTCCCTTTTCGACCGAAGGTATCCAGTTCTTCGGAATCGAGCCGCCGAAAATATCATCTACGAATTCCACGCCTCCGCCGCGAGCCAGCGGCTCCATGCGTATGCGGCAGACGCCATATTGTCCGTGCCCGCCGGATTGTTTTTTGTGCTTCCCCTCCGCGTCGGCTTTGCCGCGGATGGTTTCCCGGTAGGGCACCTTGGGCGGCTTCAGCGTCAGGTCCACGTGATACCGCTTGTGCAGCTTGGCCACGATGACTTCAATATGCTGCTGTCCGGACCCGGAAAGCAGAAATTCCTTGGTCTGCGGATCTCGAGAAAAACGCAGCGCCGGATCTTCCTCCAGAATGCGGTGGATGGCCTGGCCGATTTTGTCTTCGTCCGCGCGCGTCTTGGGCTCAATCGCGAATGTAATCAGCGGTTCGGGCAATCGCGCCTGGGGATGGAAAATAGGCGCGGTTTTGTCTCCCAGCGTATCGCCCGTGAGCGTGTCTTTGAGCTTGGCGACTGTGCCGAGATCGCCGGCGTGCAGCTCTGCTACCGGCACTGCCGTTTTTCCCTGCATGATCTGTATGTGCTGGAAACGCTCCTCGCCGGAACGGTTGAAATTGATCAGGTGCGCATCATTTTTTAAGACGCCGCTCAGCACCTTGAAATACGTCACGCGTCCGGCAAAGGGATCTGCGAGAGTTTTGTAAGTGAAAATCGCTAGCTTCTCGCTGTCCGCGATCTTCCGCTTCACTTCGTCTCCCTTTCGCGCGGGCTCCGTGTGCCCAGCGAACGAACCTCGTGCGTGGGGCGCGGGGAAAATGTCGGCGATAAAATTCAAAATGGCATCGCTGCCGATATTGTGCAGCGCGGAACTTAGCAGCACGGGCTGCAGCCGCCGTGACTGTACCGCGCCGCGCAGTCCTTTCTGCAAGTCTTCCACCGGCAGCGTGCCCTGCTCGAAAAACTCCTCCATCAGCGCGTCATCGCCTTCCGCCACCAATTCCACCAGCGCCTCGTGAGCCAACTTGGCCGCTTCCGCCAGGTCCGCGGGGATTTCCTCGATTTTGGCTTTTCCGTCTCCGTCCGGCGTGTAGACCAACGCCTGCATGGACACCAGATCAACCACGCCGCGAAAATGCTTTTCCGCCCCGATGGGCAATTGCACGGGCACGACGCCACGGCCGAAGATTTCCTGTACCGAAACCAGCGAGCGCTCATAACTCGCCAGCTCGCGGTCCATCCAGTTCAGGACGATCGCGCACGGCAACTCGTATTCGCCGCAGTAGTCCCACACCTTTTCGGTCATCACCTGCACGCCCGCCGCCGCGTCCACCACGATCAGCGCTGCATCAGCGGCAATCAGCGTGGCTTTCGCATCATTGATAAACGTGCTGTAGCCCGGCGTATCGAGAAAATTGATCTTGATCTTTTCGGCTTGCCCTGCCGGTGTCCACTCCGCGTGCGCCAGGCCGGTTTGAATGGAAATCTTGCGGGCGATCTCTTCTTCGTCCCAATCGGTGACGGTATTGCCCTCGCCGACTTTCCCCAGCCGCGGCGTCATGCCCGCCGTGAACAGCATCGACGACACCAACTGGGTTTTCCCGGTGTCGCCGTGGCCTACAATGCCGACGTTGCGTATGTCCTTCGTCTCGTAATTTTTCATTGGCTCCCCCGCGCGAACTGTTCGTCCCGTGCCGCCGCTGTGATTCGACGGCGCGATCCCGTTACGACGGCAGCCCGCGTCGAAAACGGGGATGCTAGCACAGCCCTTGCCCGCCTTCAACGTATCGTGAGACCAGACCGAATTGCCAGGAATCCAATGCAGGTCTTGCTTTGGACAAACGACCTAAAGTTTCGCTCGATCGACGAAGCTGGTGTGATAGCGTTACTCAATCTTGGGGTTCATTCTTGCCAATCTTCGGCTCATCGAGCTTATTGCGATCGTCAATAAGAACAAGCCTTTTTATGATGATTTTATTTATGCAAATTTGTTCACCAGAGATATTCACAAGGCCATCGCTGTAGCGGAGGCCGATGGTTACAAATGACTACCGGTAATCATTGCCGAATCTTGGGGCGGAGATTTAGATTCCCTAGCGTGCGAGCAATTCATTCATATTCAAGCTAACCCAAATCAATTGATCGCTGTAGAACCATTACTGGCCGCAGAACTACGAGCAAAACTAGAGCTGATTAGATCGCTGATATGAGAGCGGAAGCTCCAAGGTGTGGCCCGCGATTCTCTCATTCGCCATCTGACAATATTTTTCGCTAATGTCGATCCCTATGAAATGCCTTCTCAGCCGAGAGGCGGCCAATGCAGTGGTACCGCTGCCAATAAAGGGGTCAAGGACCAATCCGTTTTCTGGACTGCCGGCTAAGATACAGGGAGCAATCAGCTGCTCGGGGAACACCGCAAAATGAGCGTCCGGAAATTTTGATAAGGATACCCGCCAAACCGTGCGTTTGTTTCTTCCATTTGGATGAAATGCTTGATCCCACCGAGCTGTGTGAAGATTCGAATTGCCCGCATTTTTCCCCTTTTCTGGTGTCCCTCCGCGTTTTCCGAAGTGATTTCTACCACCCTTCATTCGGCTTTCTTCTGTGAATGTAACGTGCGGTTCGCGGATTGAGTCTGTATCAAAATAATAGTCATCGCTCTTCGCCAATAAGAAGATGTATTCATGGTCACAAGTGAGCCGATTCTTGACGGAGGACGGCATGGCGTTTGGCTTCCACCAAATTACGTCTGAACGGAGAATCCAACCGGAGCCGCAAAGGGCCAGCGCCACTCGCCATGGCATGCCCATTAGCCGACCGCCGTCATACTTATCTCCGATATTGAGCCAGAGCGTACCTTTTCGTTTGAGAACACGAAAGCACTCTTGAAAAACGTTCACGAGGTTTTCAATATACAAATCGCCCGACTCTTCCATTCCGATCTGTTCTGGATGCAAGTAATCCTTTTGCTTGTAGTACGGGGGGCTGGTGACAATCGTATCCACAATCTCAGAAGGAAATTCAGAAAGCGCGGCCAGTGCATCGTTACAGATTATCCGATCTATTGGGATCGAAACCTCATTGGTTACACGAACCGCACTGGTCTTCATTACCAGTACTCCGCTGTTGAAATCGGCTTCTGCCCAATCCCACCCACGCTCTATAAGCCTTCGCTGAGGGGGCATCGTGCGCGGGAATTAATGAACACGCGCAAAATTGTAACATACGAAGCTCGCGACGATAGCACCATCCCGTGTCGAAAACGGGGATGCTAGCATAGCCCTCGCCCGCCTTCAATATTCTTAGCAGCTTTTGAAGGTCTTTTGCGGGCAATGCCGGATCCGCGCTTGACGCACTTGCCGCGAACAGCTACGTTGTGAGTTCTCCGCGCATCTAAGAAACGACGCCGCAACAAACTCACGCGCGGCCAAGGGAGCACCAATGGGAATCAATCAGGCATTCTTAGGCGAACTTGATCACGAAGCGGCAACCACGCGGCGCATGTTGGAACGCGTCCCCATGGATAGACTGGCATGGAAGCCTCATGACAAGTCCATGTCCATGGGACAGCTCGCGACTCACGTGGCGCAGATGCCCGGCTTCGCGCCCTTCGTGATGGCCACGCCGGAATTCGATTTGGCTGCTCCGGGACGCGAGAACACTCCGACGGAGTTCAAGACCAATAAGGAATTAGTGGAGTTTTTCGACGGCAATATTAAACAGATGCGCGAAGCGCTCAGCGCCGCGACGGACGAAGCCTTGATCGAGCCCTGGACGCTCAGAAAAGGCGAGCAGGTGATTTTCACGCTGCCTCGCGCGGGCGTAATGCGCAGCATGATTCTGAGCCACATGATCCATCATCGCGGGCAGCTCAGCGTTTACTTGCGGCTCAACAACGTTTCCGTCCCGTCCATCTACGGGCCGTCCGCGGACGAGCAGAGCTGATCGCACCCTGCCCGCCCACGGTGCCGAAAATGAAATGAAGCATGCGGTCAGAAGTTCCGCGGTGGCCAAACTGCCAGCGAAAGCAGGGCTGAGCTTTGTCCATTGTTGTAAGGAGAGCCTGATACCTCCGTGGTGCTCCCGTTGGAATTGATTTGCAATAGCCCAACCAGGCCGTTTGGAGAACTGAACTCGGCCACGTAAATCCCTCCGCCGTTACCGGAAGGCGATGCGGTGGCCAAGCCGCCGATGGAGATAATTTCGCTGGAATCATTCAGCATGGTGATGCCCACATAGGAAACGCCCAGCGGACTCTCCGTAAAGCCGAGCGATGTAACCTGCTTGGAAAGATTATTGCTCACATATAGAAACTTCTCGTTCGGGCTGATCCGCACATTGCTGGAATCCTGTCCCGCACCCAGGCTGCCGTCTCCGCCGAAGCTCGTTTCCGTGCCCAGCGTCCCGTTGGAATTGATGGGATAAATCTCAAGCTGTGTGGTGCCGCCCGTGGCGTCCCCGAAGAGGGCATACTTGCTGTCGCTGGTAATGTCCACGCCCGCCGGCCCATTCAGCGAGGCATAGGGGCCGTTCTCTGTTAGCACTCCCGAGGCGCTGATCGAAAACGAATCTACCAGATTCGCCCCATAGCCGTAACCCACCACAAGGGTTCGACCGTCCGGAGTAGCTTTCATGCCCGCCACCGACTGGCCGGCAGCGACATTGTACGTTCCCAGAAGGTTCAGCGAGCAGTCCGTCGCAATCTCAAACACTCCAATGTTCGCTGTCACTCCGTACGTCACAAACAGGAGATTGCCGCGTTCCGCCAGTCCCAGGCTATAGCCGAAGCCGTCACTATCGCCGTCCGGGTCGGTATAATTGCCGATTCTCGTGAGGGCGGGAAATTGGAACGAAGCAATGTCGCTGCTGCCTGCGTCGCCTACAAAAAGGCACACATTTCCAGGGGCCCCGCCGAAGGCAATGCGATGCAGGGCAAAATCACCGCCGCCTCCGCCGTTCGCGCCGGTCTGCAACGTCTGGGTAATATTGAGGGTTTTACTTTCCAACTGAAAAATTGTTGCCGAGTTCAATGCCGATGATGGATCGTTATTTGTGACCACATAATGCCCGCTTTGAGCCAACGACGGTGCGGGTGAAAGCATGACGATTGCCGCCATCAGGGCTGTCACAGCCGCCAACGAAAAGAGTTTTTTCATGTTGATCTCCTGGGGGTCTATATAGGTGTCATATTTTGCCGCGGCACAGCCCGGCTGGGGGAGGGGGAGGGACGCACAGCCGCCACGTTAGTACGCTGGTGTCTCGCTGTCAATACACTGATAGCCTTACTGGTAGGGAGTCATCTTTCACCAAGTCATCCCGCCTGCCCCGAGCACAGTCGAGGGAAGCCATCGCCCTGGCTTGTCGAAGGGCGCCTCGGCGAGGGATCTGTTTTTGCAGGGGTCAAGCGAGACAGATCGCACCGCGTCCCCTTGCGCTGCGATCTTGCGGGGTGTATCTCAAAAAGCTGCTACGGCTTGTACAGGTCCGGGAACTCCGTCTTCAGCGCATGAACCTTCGGCAAATCGTTGAAAACGATATACGGATTGTCCGGATGCAGTTCCAAAAAATTCTGGTGATATTCCTCGGCGGGATAAAACCGCACATACGGAACCACCTGCGTCACGATCGGCCCCGAAAAAACATGAGCCTTATTGAGCTGGTCGATATACGCCAGCGCAATCTGCTTCTGTTCATCGTTCACGTAAAAAATCGCCGAGCGATATTGCGTACCGTGGTCCGGCCCTTGGCGATTCAACTCGGTAGGATCATGCGCCACCGAGAAAAACACCCGCAGCAACTGGGCGTAGGAGACCTGCGCCGGATCGAATGTAATGTCCACGGACTCGGCATGCCCCGTCTCGCCGGTGCTCACGGTTTCGTAATGCGCGTCCGCCGCCGAACCGCCGGAAAATCCCGAGACCACGTTCGTAACGCCCTTCACGTGTTTGAATACGCCGTCCACTCCCCAAAAACATCCGCCGGAGAGAACCGCCGTCTGCATGCCTTTGGGCGCGACCGTGGCAGAAGCGGGCGCATATGCCGGCAGCTGGCCATGCGCGGAACGAAAAGCCATGAACACACCCATCGCCAGCAGAAATCCCACTAAGTATGGATACAAACCGAACCGTTTCATCATCGCTCTACCATCATTCCTATAGCCAGGCGCCTGGCATCCGATTCAACACCCATCTAAACCTGAGTACGCCCGCAACGGGCATTTTGGATTGCAGCTGGCTGCCCAGTGCCAACCATCCACAGCCGAACGACTTACGGCTGTACGACAAATTCACCGCCCTCGGCCGAATAGCCGAAAGCCATGTGCGGAGTGTTAAATGCAAAGCCGGGATTTCCTTGGCGGTCCAGCAGGATCAGCCCGCCAAAACCCTTGGCGCGGCGCGCCAGCAACTCAACGCACGCCTGCGCTGCCTCCCGAGGCGATTTCCCCGCGCCCAATAAATCCGCCGCCGTCTTGGCCATTACGATTTTCATGATGGCTTCGCCCCAGCCCGTAGTTGAGACGCCCCCAGCTTCCGCATCCGCATAGCATCCGCACCCAATCAGCGGCGAATCGCCCACGCGCCCAGGAAACTTGCAGCAAGTTCCGCCGGTGGA
>Ga0302326_10008060_pt1 | contig 23311 bp, 24 predicted proteins | sample Palsa_T0_3_FD_202264 | JGI IMG/M metagenome (GOLD analysis project Ga0302326, IMG submission 202264) | Peat permafrost microbial communities from Stordalen Mire near Abisko, Sweden - Palsa_T0_3 | ecosystem: Environmental > Terrestrial > Soil > Palsa > Peat permafrost | place: Sweden: Abisko... | reverse complement strand
CAGCACCCACCGGACTGGTGGAAGAGCAACGGGCCATTCTCCCTTCGCAACTCCTCGATGAGGTGGATGGCCTCGGGCGTGGCGGCGATTCGTTCCAGCATGCTGGCCGCCTCTTTCCTCAGAAGAAGCCCAGGGCCTTGGGGGAGTAGCTGACGAGGAGATTCTTCGTCTGCTGGTAGTGGTCGAGCATCATCTTGTGGTTCTCGCGGCCGATGCCCGACTGCTTGTAGCCCCCGAAGGCGGCGTGGGCCGGGTAGAGGTGGTAGCAGTTGGTCCACACCCGTCCGGCCTGGATGCCGCGGCCCATCCGGTAGGCCACGTTTCCGTCGCGCGACCAGACCCCGGCCCCGAGGCCATAGAGCGTGTCGTTGGCGATTTTCAGCGCGTCCGCCTCGTCCTTGAAGCGGGTGACGGACACCACCGGCCCGAAAATCTCCTCCTGAAAAATGCGCATCCGGTTGGTGCCCTCGAAGATGGTGGGCTTCACGTAGAAGCCCTCCTTCAGCTCGCCCTCCAGGACGGCGCGGGTGCCGCCGGTGCGCACCGTGGCCCCTTCCTTCTTGCCGATGTCCAGGTAGCTGAGGATTTTCTCCAGCTGGTCGTTGCTGGCCTGGGCGCCCATCATCGTCGTCGGGTCCAGGGGATGGCCGAGCTTGATGGACTCGGTGCGCTTCACCGCCCGCTCCATGAAGCGGTCGTAGATGGACTCCTGCACCAGGGCCCGCGACGGACAGGTGCACACCTCGCCCTGGTTGAGGGCGAACATGGCGAAGCCCTCCAGCGCCTTGTCGAAGAAGTCGTCGTCCTTGGCCATGACGTCCTCGAAGAAGACGTTGGGTGACTTGCCGCCCAGCTCCAGCGTCACCGGGATGAGGTTCTCCGAGGCGTACTGGAGGATGAGCCGCCCGGTGGTGGTCTCCCCGGTGAAGGCCACCTTGCGCACCCGCGGGCTCGAGGCGAGCGGCTTGCCGGCCTCGGTCCCGAAGCCGTTGACGACGTTGACCACCCCGGGCGGAAGCAAGTCCGCCATCACCTCCATGAAGACGAGGATGGAGAGCGGCGTTTGCTCCGCCGGCTTCAGCACCACCGCATTGCCCGCGGCGAGCGCCGGCGCGAGCTTCCAGGTGGCCATGAGGAGCGGGAAGTTCCAGGGGATAATCTGCCCGACGACGCCCAGCGGCTCGTGGAAATGGTAGGCCACCGTCGTCGCATCGAGCTCGGACAGCGAGCCCTCCTGCGCGCGGATGGCGCCGGCGAAGTAGCGGAAGTGGTCGATGGCCAAGGGCAGGTCCGCGGCGCGCGTCTCGCGGATGGGCTTTCCGTTGTCGAGCGTCTCCAGGGTGGCGAAGCGCTCGAGGTTGGCCTCCAGGCGGTCGGCAATCTTGTTGAGGACGTTGGCCCGCTCGGCGGCGGACGTCTTGCCCCAGCCCGGAGCGGCCGCGTGGGCCGCATCGAGGGCCTTCTCCACGTCCTCGGCCGTGGAGCGCTGCACGTCACACAGGGGCTTGCCGGTGATGGGCGTGGGGTTGCTGAAGGTTTGGCCCTTCACCGAAGGAACGAATTTCCCTCCGATGAAGTTTCCATAGGACTTCTTAACCTCGGCAGCCTGGGTAGCCTCGGCAACACTCGGGAATTTCGACATCGGTGCCTCCTGGTTTGTGCAGCGCGCGGACTCTGGCTCCGGCCTTGCGTCGGCGTCAATCCGGCGTGGCCGACGACGCAGCGCACCAATTCCACTCCCCGCTCCTCTTTCTAGCGAGCAGGCTCCTTGTCTCCTGGGCGGCCTGCTCCGTAGCGTGTCGCGGTGTGAAACCTTCCGTCCCGAAACGACCAACGGCAGTGAAACGCCTGCCTCCAGCACACCGGAGCGCGCACCAGCGCCCGCCCCTTCCGCCGCCTCGCGAATGACAGAGCTGCGCATCTGCATCGACGTGCCAGACGTGCAACGCGCGCTCGACTTCTACACCCGGGCCCTGGGCCTTCACCCCGGACGCCAGCGTCAAAACAGCTGGGCGGAATTGCTTGGTGCCTCGGCCCCCATCGACTTACTGCCCAAGGCCCAGGGGACGCTGCCCTCTGCGACGTCGACGACGGGCCGCGACTACCGGCGGCACTGGACGCCCATCCACCTCGACCTCGTCGTCGAGGACCTCGACGCGGCGCTGGCCCGGGCGCTCGAGGCGGGCGCCACCCTCGACCAGCCGGTGCAGGTGCGGGAATGGGGAAGGATGGCCAACCTCGCCGACCCCTTCGGGCATGGCTGGTGTCTGCTTCAATTCCATGGCGCGGGCTATGACGCACTCCCCTGAAGCAATTCTCCTGCGAGGGGGGCGCTCGCTTGTCAGCTGGGGGATGGCTCAATAGTGTGACTTCCACCCATGCGTGAGGACATCCGTCGCATCCAGGAGTTGATGGAGCGCGAGGGGTACGTCACCGACAGGGCGGTGGCCACGTCCGTCTACCTGGCCACGACGCTGGGAAAGCCCCTCCTCGTCGAGGGGCACCCCGGGGTGGGCAAGACGGACATCGCCAAGGTGCTGGCCCGGGTGCTGGACGCCGAGCTCATCCGGCTCCAGTGCTACGAGGGCCTCGACGCCAACACCGCCCTCTACGAGTGGAATTACCCGAAGCAGCTGCTCCACATCAAACTCGATGAGCGCAGCGAGCGGCCGGTGGGCCAGCGCGAGGCGGACATCTTCTCCGAGTCCTTCCTCCTCAAGCGCCCTCTGCTGCAGGCCATCACCCACCAGGGCCGGGCGGTGCTGCTCATCGACGAGGTGGACCGCGCCGACGAGGAATTCGAGGCCTTCCTCCTCGAGGTGCTGAGTGACTTCCAGGTGAGCATCCCCGAGGTGGGCACGGTGCGCGCCAAGACGCGGCCGGCGGTGGTGCTCACCTCCAACCGCTCCCGGGACCTCTCCGACGCCCTGCGCCGCCGCTGCCTCTACCTCTGGATTGACTACCCCACGCTGGAGAAGGAGCTGCGCATCGTCCGCTCCCGCGTCCCCGGCCTCTCCGAGAAGCTGGCGCTGCAGCTCACCACCTTCATGCAGTCCATGCGCAAGCTGAAGCTGTCCAAGACGCCGGGCGTGGCGGAGTCCCTGGACTGGGCCGCGGCCCTGGTGGCGCTGCACGCCGACACCCTCGACGCGGGCCTGGTGCAGGAGACGCTGGGCTGCTTCCTCAAGGACGAGGCGGACCTCCGGGCGCTCTCCTCCCGCCTGGCCGAGGGCGAGCTGGCCGCCCTTTCCTCGCCTCTTTGATGGCACCCCCGCGCACCACCGCGGACCTCGTCCTTCGCACCACCGAGTTTTGCCGGCTCCTGAGGGAGCACGGGCTTCTGGCCACGCCAGGAGACACGGTGGACGCGGCCCGGGCGCTGGGCCTGGTGGACGTCACGGACCGCGCGGACTTTCACGACGCATTGAGGGCCGTCCTCGTCCACCGCGCGGAGGACCTGCGCGCCTTCGAGGAGTGCTTCCTTGCCTTCTGGGGAGCGGCCCACGCTGCCCCCTCGGCCTGGGTGCGGCGCAACACGCCCGCGGTGCCGAAGAAGGAACCGCCACTGTCCCTGGACCGCTGGGCGGAGGGCGGGGGCGAGGACGAGGAGGAGCGCGAGGAGGCGATGCTGCCCTCGCCGAGCGACCTCGAGTCCTTGCGCCGGCAGGACTTCTCCTCCTTTCCGGACGAGGCGCTGCGCGACGTCACCCGGGTGGCGCGCCACATTGCAAGGCGGCTCGCGCTGCGCCGAAGCCGGCGCTGGGAGCCGGCCCGGGACGGCGCCCGTCCCAACCTCCGGCGCACCTTGCGTCTGTCGGTGAAGACGGGCGGGGAGCTCTCGGAGCTGGCCTTTCGCAAGCGGAAGGTGCGCCGGACGAAGCTGGTGGTGCTGGCCGACGTCTCGGGCTCCATGGAGCTCTACGCCCGCCTCTTCCTCCAGTTTCTCTTCGCGCTGCAGCACAGCTTCGCCCGGGTGGAAACCTTCGTCTTCTCCACCCGGCTGAGCCGCATCACCGAGCAGCTCAAGAGCCGGGACTACGCCCAGGCCCTGGCCGAGCTCTCGGCCGGAGTGACGGACTGGAATGGCGGCACCCGCATCGGCGAGTCGCTCAAGGCCTTCGTCGAGGGCTGGCCGAGGCTGCTCGACAGACACACCATCGTCATCGTCCTCAGTGACGGCTGGGAGACGGGAGACCCGGTGGTGCTGGGCGAGGCGCTGGCCAGCATGAGGCGCCGCGCCGCGCGTCTCGTCTGGCTCAATCCGCTCTTGGGAAGTCCGGACTACGAGCCCCTCACCCAAGGCATGGTGGTGGCCCTTCCCCACCTCGACGTCTTCGCCCCGGCGCATGACTTACAAAGCCTGGCGCAGCTCGGCCGGCACCTGGCGCTGTGAGGCACAAGGGGGCCCCGCTTCTTCCCCTAGCCGGCCTGCTCGACGCCGCGGGGGTGGATGGGCCCCTCCCGTCGCCGCAGGGACGCGCCTTCGCGGGCCGCCGCCGTGGCCAGCACCTCGCCGAGGATGGCCAGCGCAATCTCCTCGGACTGCTCGCCCCCCAAGTCGAGGCCCGTCGGGCTGTGCAGCCGCCGGCGCCGTTCCTCGGTGAGGACGAGGCCCTCTTGTTGGAGCTCGCCCAGCATCTGCTCCGTCCGTAGCCTCGGCCCGAGCGCGCCGACGTAGCCGCACCGCGACTCGAGGGCCAGCCGCAGGAAGCCTCTGTCATGCGCCAGGTTGTGCGTCATGACGACGACGGCGGCGTCCTCCTCCAGCGTCAGCTTGGCCGAGGCCGTCTCCGGCGTCGCGGTGATGACGACGTCGGCCTCGCGAAAGGCGTCGGCCGGGACGCCCGAGGGGCGGTTGGCCACCAGGGTGGTGAAGAAGCCCAGCTCCGCAGCCAGGCGCACCAGCGGGACGGCGTCCTGTCCGTTTCCGAAGACGACGAAGGGCCGCGGCGGGCGCACCACCTCCACCAGCGCGTCCACCGCGCCCTCGGCGCTCCCGTAACGGTGCACGGCCGTCCGGCCCCCGGCGAGCGCGACCTCGGCGTCCAGGCGCAGCTTCTTCAAGAGCGCGGCGTCCTTCACGTCCGTGCGGACGCCTCCCTCGTCGAGGAGGAGCCGCTCGCCCACCCGTGCCGCGGCGGTGCGTCCGACGCGAAACACGGTGGCCATGACGCCGCTTCTGCGCTGGCCAAGCCTGTCGCTGATGAAGTCCAAGGGGTGGGTGGGGCTCGCCTCCGGCTGGACGCGCTCCTGCAGCACCTCCACCCGCCCGTTGCAGCCCAGTCCAAAGCTCCAGGAGACCTCGTCGTCGGTGGTGGTGGAGTCGTAGCTGAGGACGACGGGGCCCTCGCGCGTCCGCCACCAGGCCTTCTTGAGGACCTCGCCCTCCAGGCACCCGCCGCTGATGCCGCCGGCCAGCCACCTGTCCTGGGACATGAGGAGGCGGGCGCCGGGCCGCCGGTAGGTGGAACCCGCCGTCTCCACCACCGTTGCCAGGAGGGCCGGCTCCTTGCGCTGGCGGAGGTCCGCCCAGGCCTCGGCGATGAGACGCAGCTCCTTCATTCGACGCGCGCTCCGGGCCCTCCCCTCCTCTTCAGGGAAGGAGGGGCTTCCAAAAGGGGTTATCTAGCGCCCCCCTGCCGCCCGTGCGACACCCTCGCCCCGGGAGGCGCATGGCCAGGCCTCCAAGTTTGCCTCTTTGACAGCGTTGACGCCCAGTGGAACAGGCCGATAGAACCCCGCTGCCGCAGGCCGGCCGTTTTCTCTCAAGGTTTCCAAGAGGTTTTCCGCCCACGTGAGTGCCTTCGCGCTGGACCGAATCGCAAAGGTGTTGCCGGAAGCGCTCCTGGAGCGGCCGGTGGACAGCTCGGGCGGACACTGGGGCCTCTTGCGCGCCGAGGCCCTCCCGGCCGTGGCGCAGCTCGTCAAGAGCGACCCGGAGCTCGGCTTCAAGCTTTTCCTCTCCATCGACGCCGTCGACAGGCTGCACCTGGCCGAGAATTCGCCGCGCTTCGAGGTGGTGTACTTCGCCTACTCCGTCCTAAGGAACGAGCACCTGCGGCTCAAGGTGCGGGTGACGGAGGAGCGGCCCGAGGTGCCGAGTCTCACCAGCGTCTACCAGGGCGCCAACTGGTGGGAGCGCTTCGTCTGGGACTTCTACGGCATCCGGTTTCTCGGGCACCCGGACTTGACGCGCATCCTCATGTACGAGGAATTCAAAGGACACCCGTTGCGGAAGGACTACCCGCTGCGCGGGCGGCAACCGCTCACTCCCGAGCGGCCCGTCGAGGATATTTTTCGCGGTCCCGGCACCTCGGGCGTCGGCTGAGGGCACGAGGGACGCGTCTTCCCCAGAAGCGAGGCCATGGCGGACCCAACGGACAGGGCGGTGGACGAGGCCGGGCCAGACGCCGAGGACGGCGAGCTCGAGGCACACCTCCACACCAAGCGGATGCTCATCAACATGGGCCCCTCGCATCCGGCCATGCACGGCACGGTGCGCACCCGCATCGAGCTGGAGGGGGAAACCATCGTCCGGGCCATCCCGGAGATTGGCTTTCTGCACCGCGGCTTCCAGAAGAGCTGCGAGAACGTCACCTGGAACCAGTGCCTGCCCTACACGGACCGCCTCAACTACGTCAGCGCGTTGATGAACAACTTCGGCTTCCTCAACGCCGTGGAGAAGCTGGCGGGTATCACCATTCCCGAGCGGGCCCAGTACATCCGCGTCATCGGCGCGGAGCTGCACCGCATCCACGACCACCTCACCTGCGTCGGCTCCATCGGGCTGGAGCTGGGCGGCTTCGCGCCCTTCCTCTACGCCATCGAGGGCCGCGAGCTCATCATGGACCGGGTGACGGAGCTCACCGGCGCACGCCTCACCACCAGCTTCGGGCGCGTGGGCGGCATCAACCGCGACCTGCCCGAGGGCTGGAAGGAGCGCGTGCTGAAGACGCTCGACAAGTGCCACGAGCTCATCGGTGAAATCGACACCCTCCTTACCGCCAACCGTATTTTCGTGGACCGGATGCAGGGGGTGGGCGTCATCACCTCGGACGACGCCCAGGACTTCGGCTTCACCGGGCCGTGCCTCAGGGCCACCGGCATCGCCTACGACGTCCGCAAGGCCCACCCCTACTGGGTGTACGACAGGATGGACTTCGACGTCCCGGTGGGCGTCAACGGCGACAACTTCGACCGCTACCTCATGCGCCTCGAGGAGCTGAAGCACTCGGAGTCCATCGTCCGCCAGGCGCTCAGGGACATCCCGCCTGGCCCGGTCATCGTCGACGACTGGCGGATTGCCCTGCCTCCCAAGCCCGAGGTGTACGGCACCATCGAGGGCGTCATCGCCCACTTCAAGCTGGTGATGGAGGGCGTGCCGGTGCCGGCCGGCGAGGTGTACGACTGCACCGAGGCAGCCAACGGCGAGCTCGGCTGGTACCTCGTCTCCGACGGCTCAGGAAGGCCCTACAAGGTGCACGTCCGCGCGCCGGGCTTCGCCATCCTCTCCGGGCTGCCGAGGATGATTGAGGGCCGCCTCTTGGCCGACCTCATCCCCACCTTCGACACCATCAACATGATTGGCGGCGAGGTCGAACAGTGAGCGAGAGCGACGACACGAAGGCCGCGCCCAAGCCCCCGCCGCCACCGGCCCCACCCACGCGCCCGGCCCCCAAGCACCCGGGCTTCGTCACCCTCACGGTGGACGGCAAGGAGGTGGTGGCCAAGCCGGACACCAACCTCATCACCGCCGCCAAGACGGTGGGGGCAGACATCCCCTACTACTGCTGGCACCACCGCCTCTCCATCGCCGCCAACTGCCGGATGTGCCTGGTGGAGAGCAGCACCAGCCCGAAGCTCGTCCCCGCCTGCCAGACCGCGCTCCAGGAGGGGATGAGCGTCCACACCACCACCGCACGGGTGCAGGAGAGCCAGCGCTCGGTGATGGAGTTTCTCCTCCTCAACCACCCGGTGGACTGCGCCATCTGCGACCAGGCCGGCGAGTGCAAGCTCGAGGACTACTACCAGAAGCACGACTTCAAGCCGTCCCGGGTGGAGGGCGATAAAATTCTGCGCAACAAGCGCAAGGTGCTCGGCCCCCTGGTGGTGCTCGACCAGGAGCGCTGTGTCCAGTGCACGCGCTGCGTGCGCTTCATGGACGAGGTGGCCAAGGAGCACCAGCTGGGGATGTTTGGCCGCGGCTCCGAGGAGTACATCGACGTCTTTCCCGGCACCCAGCTCACCAGCAACTACTCGGGCAACACCGTGGACCTCTGCCCGGTGGGCGCCCTCCTCAACCGCGACTTCCGCTTCCGGGCGCGGACGTGGTTTCTCTCCACGGTGGCCTCGGTGTGCACCGGCTGCTCGCGCGGCTGCAACACCTACGTGGACTTCATGGGCCAGGACACCTACCGCTACCGGCCGCGGGAGAACGACGCCATCAACCAGAGCTGGATGTGCGACCAGGGCCGGCTCTCCTACAAGCCCCTCAACCTGGAGCGCGTGCAGAGCCCCGTGGTGGGCCGGGCCGATGACCGACGCGAGGTGACGGCGACGGAGGCGCTGGCCAAGGCCACTGTCCAGCTGAAGGCCATGGCCGGGACGGCGGAGCTGGCTGTCCTCGTCTCCCCGGTGTGCTCCAACGAGGACTTGCTCGCCGGCCTCACCTTCGCCAAGGACGCCCTGGGCGTCCGGCAGCTGTACGTCGGGGGCCGTCCGGAGGGCGACGCGGACGACTTCCTCATGCGCGCCGACAAGAATCCCAACCGGAAGGGCCTGGAGTGGATTGCGGCCGCCCTCGGGCTGTCGCTTCACCCCTTCGCCGAGCTCCTGAAAACCATCGAGGCCGGCACGGTGAAGGCGCTCTACGTCCTCGGGGCGGAGGTGCCCATCCCGGTGGCCGAGGCCGCGGCCGCGCTGGCCAAGGTGGAATTCGTCGCCGTGCAGGCGGCCAATGCCTCGGCGCTGACAGCCCAGGCCGACGTGGTGCTTCCGGCGGCCAACCACGTCGAGGACGAGGGCAGCTTCGTCCAGGCTGACAGCGTCATCCAGCGCTTCCGGCGCGCCTACCCGCCCAGGCGCGAGACGCAAGGGCACTGGAAGTGGGCAGTGGACATCATGCGGGAATTCGGTTTCCCGGTGACGTACGCCTCGCCGCGGGACGTCTTCCACGAGCTGGCGGGCAAAGTCCCGGAGCTGTCCAGCTTCGACTGGGAGAAGGAAGCCCCGCCGCTGAAGACGACGCGGGGCCTGTCACCCTTGCCCTCCGCCGCGGATGGCCGGCCGCCGGGGTACCGCGAATTCGGCACCCCGCGCATTCGAGGGATTTGAGCCAGAGGACACGACACACGCCATGCGTCGCTCCATCACCATCCTCCTCGTCATCTTTGCCATCATCCCTTTCACCTTTTGGTGCCTGGGCTGGGCGCAATATCGCATCGGGGGATTGCTCTTCGAGTGGTCCAGCGACGGGTGCTCGCTGCCCTTCCTCGGGCACCTCTGCGATACCGGAAGCAACCTGAGCTGGGTGAGCGCGCTGGTCTTCAATTTGCTCATCTTCGTCATGGTGCTCGCCACCCTCCTCACGGTGGCCGAGCGCAAGTGGAGCGCCTTCACCCAGGACCGCATTGGCCCCGAGCGCGCGCGCATCGGGCCGGCCTGGTTTCAGAAGCACGTGTCCCTCGGCGGGCTCCCGCATGTCGCCGCCGACGCGCTGAAAATGATTTTCAAGGAGAACACCCGGCCCACCGCAGCGGACCGGGACAAGATTCTCTTCTGGCTCGCGCCGGTGCTGGCCTTCGCGCCCATCTTCGCGCTGGCGGCCGTCATCCCCTTCGGCCCCACCGTCTGGGTGAGTGGCTACCGCGTCCCGGCCATGGTGGCCAACCCCGACTTCGGCATCCTCTGGGTCTTCGCCATCGCCTCCCTGGCCGTCTACGGGACGTCGCTCGCCGGCTGGGCCAGCAACAGCAAGTTCGCGCTCCTCGGCGGCGTCCGCGCCGCCTCGCAGATGATTAGCTACGAGGTCGCGCTCGGCCTCTCGCTGGTTGGCATGATGGTGGCCTTCACCACCGTCCGGTTGCCCGACCTCATCGGCTCGGCGGCTGCCGGCACGGGCCAGTCCCAGTACCTGTGGGGCGCCAGCGTCTTGGGCGTTGACGTCGGCCTTCCTGCTTGGGGGATTGTGCTCCAGCCGTTGGGCTTCTTGCTCTTCTTCGCCGCGTCCTTCGCCGAGACGAAGCGCGCCCCCTTCGACATCCCGGAGGGCGAGAGCGAGATTATTGGCTACTTCCTCGAGTACTCGGGGATGAAGTTTGGCACCTTCATGATTTCCGAATTCGTGGAGGTGGTGGTGCTCTCGGCCCTCATCACCGCCATCTTCCTCGGCGGCTGGAACATCGGCGTCGGTGACATCGCCCTCGCCCAGGGTTTCGGCCAGAGCCACCCCGTGTGGTACGGCGCCTTGTGCGCCATGGTGTTTGCGCTCAAGGTGCTTCTCCTCTGCTGGTTCCAGCTGATTGTGCGCTGGACCTTTCCCCGCTTCCGGTACGACCAAATCATGACCCTCGGCTGGAAAATTCTCCTCCCGCTCGGGCTCTTCAACCTCTTCCTCACCGGCGCCCTGGTGCTCCTCGACCCGACGTTGCACTGGCTCGCGCTGGCGGGACTCCTGGAGATTGCGCTCCTCGTCGCCCTCACCCTCACCCAGGCGGCGAAGGCGCCCGGCGCTGCGGCCGGGCACACCGACGCCCACGGGCTTCCGGCAGCGGCCGCCTCCGCCCACCACTAGAGCGACTGCATCCCCATGGCCTACTACAAGGCGACGAAGGACCCAACGACCGACATCCGCGAACGGACGTACGTCCCGGAGCTCTTGCACGGGCTCGCGGTCACGATGCGCCACTTCATGCGGAACCTCTTCTTCCCGAGGGACGCCAACGTCGACGTGCTCAACCGCAAGGGCACAAGCCAAATCACGACCGTCTCCTACCCCGAGGAGAAGCAGGTCTACCCCGAGGGTTACCGCGGCCTGCACCGGCTCGTCCCGAGGGACGACGGGAAGCCGCGCTGCGTGGCCTGCTACCTGTGCGCCACCATCTGCCCGGCCCAGTGCATCCACATCGAGGCCGGCGAGTACGAGACCCAGGATGCCTCGGGTGAGTCGCGCGTCATCGAGAAATTCCCCACCAGCTTCGTCATCGACGAGCTGCGCTGCATCGTCTGCGGCCTGTGCGTCGACGCCTGTCCCAAGGACGCCATCCGCATGGACACCGGGCTCCACACCCCTTCCGAGTACACGCGGAGCGGCTTCGTGTGGGACATCCCGCGCCTCCTCGAGGGGCCCCCTGTCAGTCACCCCTCAGACCCGTGGATGAGGCGTCCCGCCTCCGAGGCGCCGGCGCACCAGCACCTCGAGAAGCACGCCCGCATCGGCGACGGCCTGGTGCAGCTGAAGCTGCCCCAGAGCGCGCCGGCGCACCCCGTGCGCACCGAAGTCACCTCCGGGCCGGTGCCCGTCACCAAGTTTCTCCGCGACTAGAAGAGACAGCGTCCCCGCCCGGCGCGGCCGTCAATTTGGCGAAGGGCCGGAGCCGGGGGAGCATCCTTAGCTACCAACGTGGAAGCGCTCCCGCGTGCTGCCCCGGCCACCTGGCGCGGGCGCCTGCAAGCCCTCGGCGAGGCCGTGGGCCACCAGCGCCACCTCCTCGCCGTGCGCGATGGCGTGGTGGGCGCGCTCCCGCTGGTGCTGGCGGGCTCGGTGTTTCTGCTTCTCGCCCAGCCGCCCTCGCGGGCGCTGCAGGCCCTGGTGCAGCCCTGGGTGCCCCTCTTGCTTCTGCCGACGCGCGTCCTGGGAGGCGCCATCTCCCTCTACGTCGCCTTCGCCTGCGCCTATGCCCTGGCGAAGAGCTACCAGCTGGACGCTGCCTCCTGTGGCCTGGTGGCCCTGGCCAGCTACCTCGTGGCCGCGGTGCAGCCGGCGCCCGTCGGGCAGCTGCCCACCCTCGTGCTTCAGCGCCTCGGAGCCGGCGGCATCCTCGCTGCCCTGGCCATCGCCATCACAAGCGTGGAGCTCACCCGCTTTCTCGTCCGGCGTCGCTGGACGGTGCGCCTTCCGCCCGGCACGCCGGACGCCGTGGGGAAGAGTCTCCTTGCGCTCGTGCCTTGCCTCGTCTCGGTGACGGTGGTGTTTCTCCTCGTGCACCTCTTCGGGACGGACATCATCCAGCTCTTGCAGCGGGCCGCGGTGCCGCTCCTGCACGCGGTGGGCAGTCTCTTCGGCGTCCTCTCGGTGGTGCTTCTGGACAGCGTGCTGTGGCTTCTGGGCGTGCACGCGGCAGCGGTGGGGGCCTCGTTGCGGCCCCTGTGGGAGGCGATGCTGCTGCAAAACATGGAGGCCTCAGCGGTAGGCGCCGCGCTGCCGCACGTCGCGCCGCTGCACTTCTACCTGTGGTTTGTCTGGCAAGGGGGCTCGGGGGCCACCCTGGCGCTGGGGCTTCTTCTCGTCCGCTGCCGCTCCGCCCAGCTGAAGAGCGTGGGACGGCTTGGCCTTCTGCCCGCGGTGTGCAACGTGAATGAGCCCCTCCTCTTCGGCGTGCCGGTGGTGCTCAACCCGGCCCTGGCCGTGCCCTTCGTGCTGGCGCCCCTTGTGAGCGCGGTGGTGGCCTACGCGGCCTTCTCCCTGGACTTGGTGCGGCGCCCGGCGCTGGAGGTGCCCTGGACGCTTCCGGCCCCGGTGGGTGCCTTCCTCACCACCGGGGGGGATGTGCGAGCGGTGGTGCTGGAGCTTTGTACCCTGGCCCTCAGCGTGGCCATCTACTGGCCCTTCGTGCGCCGCTACGACGCGCGGCTTCTGGCCGAGGAGTCGAAGCCCAAGGGCGGGGGGCTTTCGCCGGACGGAGCCAACCCGTAAACACTGGGGGCAATCCCGTGCCGCGTTACCGCATCTCCGTTTGCCGGGGCCCCGACTGCCGCCGAAATGGCGCGGAGCGCGTCCTCACCGCGGCCCGGGAGGCGGTGGCGCAGCAGGGTCTCGAGGCCAAGTGCGTCCTCGGCCGCGGGGGCTGCTACGGGTTGTGCCATCTTGGGCCCAACGTGGTGGTGCGCGAAGAGCGCGACCGGCCGCGCGACATGTTTGCCCAGGAGGACTTCCAGCTCATGGGCTGGCCGGACGAGGTCCACTACGGAGAGATGACGGTGGAAGGCGTGGCCGTAGTCATCACCGAGCACGTCGGCAAGGACAGTCCGGTGGAGGCATTGCGCGGAGCCCGTGAAGATTAAGGGCCCGCCGTCGATTCCAAGCGGGGCCCTCGCGCATTCACCGGCGGTGACGCAGAGCGGCAGCGACGAGTCGCGCGCCGTCTGGACGGGAGTTGGCCCAGTTGACGCTGGACGTTCGGTCCCGAACGGGGTAGGCGAGCCACCGGACCGAGGGGGGCACGTGCTCCATTCGGAGGGATTACCCTTGCGAGGGGCCAGCCGCCTCTCCCTTGAGAACGAATACCAACGAGGAACCGACATGCGACACCTCAGCAAGTTGATTCTCGCGTGCGCGCTCATCACTGGCTGCGCCAGTGCTCCAGCGGCGCCATGGCCGAAGTGGGTGACGGATGCCCAGGCCGACATCGCGGCAGCTCAGGCCGCGGGCGCCGACCAGGTGCCGGCGGCGGCGGACCACCTGCAGAAGGCACAGGCCGCGCTGGCCGATGCGCAGTCCGGTAAGGGTGACGTCGGCCTCAAGTGCTCGCTGGCGAGCTCCGAGGCGACGCTGGCGAAGAACATCGCCATCGACGCCAAGGTGAAGGGTGACCTCCAGACGTCCACCAACCAGCTCAACGCGCTCAAGGGTCAGTGACCGCCCCGGACACCGAGGAAAAAATGACGACCCACACCTCCAAGACGTTCGCCGTCACCGCCCTCGCCCTCGCCGTCCTCGCGGGCTGCTCCACCCTTGACCCCTCGCCGGCCCTCATCTCCGCTCGCAACGGCTGGGCGGCGATGGCCGGAAGCCAGAACCCCTACAACGCCATCGAGCGCGGCCAGGCGCACGCCGCCGTCAACCGCGCCAACGCCGTCCTCAACGGCGGGGACCCGGCCAAGGCCGACCTCCTGGCGAAAATCGCCGACGCCAAGGTGAAGAATGCTGAGGTGGTTGGCCAGACCGGTGACGCCGCCGCCCGGCTCGTCGCCACGCAGAACGAGTCCATCTCCATCGCCCGGGCCAAGGGCATGGCCGCCGCCGGTGTCACCGCCGCCGCGAACCAGGCCACGGTGACGACGCAGGAGCAGATTGAGCGCGAGCGGGCGGCCAAGGAAGCGGCCCTGGCCCGTCGCCAGAAGGCGCTCGACGACTTGAAGCTCTTCGCCAACGTCGTCGAGGACAAGGAGCGCGGCCTGGTCATCTCCATCGGTGGCGAGACGCTCTTCAAGGTCAACTCGGCGCGCTTTGGCCCGAGCGCCAACCAGGAGCTGACGGCGCTGTCCGTCTACCTGCAGCTCGACCCGCGGCCCACGGTGGTGGAGGGACACACCGACAACAGCGGCAAGCCAGAGCACAACATGAAGCTCTCGCAAGAGCGCGCCAAGGACGTCATGAACTTCCTGGTGAAGCAGGGCGTCTCCCCGGACCGGATTACGTCGGTGGGCTTCGGCGACACGCGGCCCATCGGGGACAACAAGACCAAGGCTGGCAAGGCGCTCAACCGGCGCGTCGACGTGGTGATGGTGAAGGCCACACAGTAAGGAAAGGTTTTGGGCCGCGACGCATGGCGCGCCGCGGCTAAGAGGATGGGGAGTGCGTCAGATGTGTGACGCTACGCCCCACACATTTGTGTTGTGCGCCCCCAATGGAGGTGGCAGACACACGGAGCGTTCCCCTCCTCACGTTACGAGGCCAGGAGTCGCTGGGTAGGGGAAACCAAACGACGGACGAGGAGCCCAATGCGACACCTCAGCAAGTTGATTCTTGCATGCGCGCTCAGCACCGGCTGCGCGACCGCTGTTCCCCAAGCAAAAATTGACGGCACCCAGAAGGCCATCAGCGGCGCCTCTGACTCCGTTGGCAGCCAGGGCGGCCCGGCCGCCGACCGGCTGGCCGACGCCAAGCGTGAATTCGACTCCGCCATGGAGCTGAACAAGGCCGGCAAGTCGGATGAGGCCGGACGGATGCTCGCCCGGTCCGAGGCAGATGCGAGGCTCGCGCAGGCGCTCGGCAACGAGGGCAAGACGCGGGCTGACCTGCAGGCCGTGTTGGACCAGATTCAGACCCTGAAGACGCAGCTCGGAAAGTAAGGAGAGCTCACCACCATGACCCCCCTCAGCAAGAAGCTGTCCTGGGTTGCCGCGGTCAGCCTTCTCGCGACCGGCTGCGCCGAAACCCCGAAGGAACTCATCGATGCACGCGCCGCCTACAAGCGCGCGTCCACCGGACCTGCCGCCACCACCAACCCCGTCGCCGTGGGTGAGGCTCGCGTCGCGCTCGACGAGGCCGAGGCCGCCTGCAACTCCTGCTGGGACATGAGCGCTGGCCGGGACAAGGCCTACGTCGCCCTGCGCAAGGCCGAGCGCGCCGAGGCGCTCTCGCGCAACGCCCAGGCCGGACGGGACCTCGAGGCGGCTGACCTCCAGCTGGCCGGGCTCCAGAACGAGTACCTGGCCAACGTGAATGCCCGGGTGGCGGCCGAAGCCGCTGCCGCCTCCGCGGCCCTCAACCGACTCGGCAAGTCCCAGGCCGAGCTCGACGCCGAGCGCGCCGCGCGCGAGGCCGCCGAGCGCCGCGCACGGCTGGCGCTGGAAAAAATCCGCGGGAAGCTCACCGAGGACGAGCGCGGGACAGTCATCACCCTGCCCGGCGCCCTCCTCTTCCCCTCCAGCAAGGGCGCCCTCACCGCTGGCGGCAAGCGCAACCTTGACCCGCTCATGGACTTCCTGCGCACCGACGGACGGAAGATTCTGGTCGAGGGCTACACCGACTCCACCGGCTCCGCCGCTCGCAACCAGACGCTCTCCCAGGCCCGCGCCGACACGGTGAAGGACGACATGATTAAGTACGGCAACATCCCGCCGGACCGCATCACTGCGGTGGGCCGCGGCGCAGAGCGTCCCATCGGCGACAACAAGACGGCCGACGGACGTCAGCTCAACCGGCGCGTGGAGATTATTCTCCTCAAGCCGGCGCCGTAGGCAGCTCCACCCGCGGTTCCCCCCGCCCGTCCCACGCGGGTGGGGGTGGATTGACGAGGAAGCGCCGGCAGCGCTCGGCGTAGGTGGCGCTCACCGGGTCCACCGCGCTGAAGCGGACAAACCACGCCAGCGCCCCCTGGAAGTCGCGCACCAGGTAGCGAGCGCGCGCCGCTTCCCAGCCGGCCAACACCTCGCGCAGCGCCTCGGGCACCTCGCCCTTCTTCGCCACCAGCTCGTGCACCGACTGGAGGCCCAAGCCCAAGTCGAGCGCGTCCACGGTGCGGCTGACGAAGCCGGCGCCGGCCTGGCGCACCGTCTCGGCCGAGGCCAGCATCTGCGTGCCGAAGAAGCGGTTGGCCGCCTCCAGGCGGGCGACGAAGGCCACCGTCTCCCCCAACACCGAATAGTGGGACTTGTGGGCGCTGCCGATGTCGGCCGCCACCACCTCGCCGGTGTGCAGGCCAAGGCGGCAGCGGATGGCTGCCCCGAAGCGCTTCTGCCAGGCCGCGGCCAGCTGCTCGAGCGCGTCCCGGAGGGCGAAGGCGGTGCGGCAGGCCACCTGCGCATGGCGCTCCAGGCGCACCGGGGCTCCCCAGAAGGCGATGAGCGCGTCCCCCACGTACTCGACGTGGCCGCCACTCTGGCGCACGAGGGTGGTGAGCTCCGTGAAGTAGGAGTTGAGGAGCGCCACCAGGGGCTCCGGCTCGAGCTGCTTACTGAGGGCGCCGAAGCCGAGGACGTCCGCGTAGACGAGCGTCACCTCGCAGCGCTGCGGGCGAAGCAGGTGGACGTTGCGGAACACCTCGGCCGCCGTCTCCGGAGAAACCAGGCGGCCCAGCGTCCCGTAGACGAAGTCCCGCATCTTCTGTTCCGTCCGCAGCGCGTAGGCGGTGGTGAGGAGGAAGGTGAGGGCGAAGGCCACCAGCGGCCCGCCGGCGGCCACCACCCGGCCGTCGGCCAGCAGCGCATGGCGTGCCCAGACGAGGTAGGCGGCGATGCCGAGGACGCCACTTCCCAGGTAGAGGAGCGCCCCCAGCGCGGAACGCACCAGCTGGCTGAAGCTGAGGGCGAGGAAGGCCCCGAGGAAGGCCATGGCGAAGGTGGCCAGGACGTCGTTGCGCACCGGGGCCCGCACCAGGCCCGTGCCAGCGAGGAGGGTGGCGATGGACTGCCCGGTGACACTGGCGGCGGTGACGCCCGGCCCCAGCGGCGTGTTGGCCAGGGTGGCCGAGGCGGGCGTGGTGTCGGCGAGAAGCGCCACGCGGTGCTCGAAGTCGTTGCGGTAGTGAAGCGGCACCGCCGCATCCCCGTCGGAGAGGTTTTGCACCAGCCGCCAGGCGGACACTGCCCGCGCCAACGAGCCCCGTCCGGAACGGCCGGGCTCGGCGGCATCGAAGCGCAAGGGCGCGTAGCCGTCCGGCTCGAGCGGCACGCTGTGGCCCACCGCCAGCACCAGGCGCCCCTCGGCGTAGGTGAGGCGCCTCGGCGCGCCCAGGGCGCCAAGCGCCGCGGCCAGTGGCAGCGAGGGCAGGACATTCACCCGGCCCCGGGGCGAGACGTAGCGGACGAGGTGGTAAATGCCGCGCACCTTGCCGTCGGCGTCGGTGGCCAGGGCGCCGTGCCCGAAGGAGATGCCCGGGGAGAGGAGCGCCACCGGAGGCGTCAACAGCGAGCGCACCACCGGAAGACGGTTGGTGTCCAGGCCCTGCACCTCCACCTGGGAGAGGGAGACGAGCAAATCGGTGGGCGTCACCTCCCAGGTGCGGTCCTGGGCGGAGAGGTCTCGCACCTCGGGTGTCCCGGAGAGCCCCAGGCGGTGAGCCAGCGCCCTGCCCTCCTCCTCGGAGGCCACGCCGGCCCAGACGCGCGTCACCGCGCCGTCGAGGACGGCGTAGGCCGGGCGTCTGTCCACGAGAATGCGCCGCACCCATTCGTCCACCAGGGAGGGCTCGGGGAGCGTCGCCACCAGCAGCACCGAGGGCCGTAGCGGGTGCACCACCGGGGGCGGGAGGGCGGCGGAGACGGCGAAGCCCAGCGCGGTGGCCGTCTTCGCCTTCTCCAGCTGCGCGTGCAGGGCCTCGGCCTCGCTTTCCGGCGGAAGCGGCGGCCCGTCAACGAGACGGCTGTCCACCACCACCGCCGAGGCACCCTCCCGGCCGAGCTCACCCACCAGCCGCCCCACCAGCCCGCCCGCCCACGGCAGCCGGGCGATGTCCGGGCGCGGGTCCTCCCGGGCGCTGGCCGTCGTCTCCTCGTCAATGCCCACCAGCACCACGCTGTCCGCGGGCTCCGCGCGGTGCCCGAGCTCGCGCAGCCGCCAGTCGTAGGCGAGGCGGTCCACCGCATCCACCGGCGCGCCGAGAATGGCGCGCCAGCGCGGGGTGGGCGCGTCCTCCTCGCCGAGAAACCCCGGGGAAGGGGCGGGCCGCACCGACACCAGGGCTCCGAGGAGGCTACCGAAGACGGCGGCCTGCACCAGGCTGAAGCCCAACACGCGCAGCGTGCGGCGCGCGGCGAAGGGAAGGAGCGGCGGGGCCAAGCGCTACGTCGCGGACGGAGTCCGGGAGGGCTTGGACGTCCCACCCTGGCCGGGGAGCGCGTCGAGGCCTTCCTGAAGCTTTTCCCGCAGCTCCTCCCGCAACTCGTTGCCGGACTTGGGCGCCAGGAGGAGGCCCAGGGCGGCCCCCACCAAGAGGCCCACGCCCAGCGCGGTCACCGTCGGCACCACCCAGTCCGCGTTGTTTCGCCGCTGCAGGCCGAGTGTCTCCAGAAGGTCATCGCGGTCGAGGTTGCGCAAGTCTTTGAGGCTCAACATGGTGTCTCCCTGGCATCCCCTTCAACGTCACTTGGGGAAGCAGTCGATGGGGTGGGGTGTGAAGGGCGTCTCTTAGGAGGGCGAGGGCACGTCCGAGCCCGAAACCTCGTCGGTGGCCTCGCCCGAGCCGGCGAGGATGGCCTCGGCCAGGCCGATGAGCTCGCCCCGGATGATGGGCAAGGTGGCGACGCGGCCGGCGACGCCGAGCAGGCGGATGGTGGTGCGGCTGAAGAGGCCTCCGCCGAGGACGTAGCCCACGCTGAGCGCGGCGGCCATCATGGCGTAGGGGTGACGACGCACGCGGCGCCGCACGTCCAGGGCGTCCCCGAAGTCGGACGCCGTGGTCCGCACCTGCTGCTTGAAGGAGTGCGCGGCGCGGTTGAGGGAGCGCACCCGGGCGCCAAGGCCGGGCGAGGGCGCGTGCGCGTGCCCGTTGCCGGACTTCCTCGACGGGGGGTGGGGTTTGCGGGCCATCAGCGGGACGCCATCCGGCCGATGACGAAGCCTGCCGCCAGGGCGATGAGCAAGCAGGTGCCGGGGCGCCGCTTGATGACAGAGATGACTTGCCGGTTGAGGTCCGACAACTCGTCGCGGGCCTCCTCAAGCCCCTCCTCGAGGCGGGCCTGCTGCTCCTTGAGCGTCTGCTGCAGCGTCTGCGCGTCCATGCCAGTGTCTCCGTGAAACGTCCAAAGTCCCTTCCCCGGTTGGGGGAAGTACCTACCCTACCGCCGCCGGCTCCCGAGCCATACCCCGATGCCCAGCACCGCCCCGAAGGTGATGGCGGGATGACGCGACACCCAGGTGCGCCAGTCGAGATTCGCACGGACGGTGTGCTTCAGCTCCTCCGCCGTGTCCACCAGCTCCTCGCGCGTCTTGGCGATGTTGGCCCGGAGGAGGGCCTTGTCCCACTCCACCGGCTCAATGGACACCGCCCACCTCCACTCTGGCTTCGGTGGCCAAGAGGTGGGTGCTTTCCCGCGCCGCCGCGGTGGAGTCCTCGAGGTGCGGCCGCTTCAGCACCTGGATGACGCGGAAGAGGCCAATGCCTCCCACGACGAGATTCACCGCGCCGACGAGAAGTACCGCGCCGGGCATGCTGAGCAGCGGGCTCAGCGCGAAGGCCACCCCGAAGCACACCATGGCGTAGCCGACGACGAGCAGCGGGGTGAAGATGGCCAGCGTGCTCAGGCTCCGGCTCACCGAGCGGGCTTCCTCGCCGAGCTCGATGCGGGCCAGCGCCACGTGCTGGGCGATGAGTTGCCCGAGCCCGTCCACGAGCTTCGCCACGAGGTCCGCCACCCCCGCCGGCTGCTCTGGCTTCATGCCCACGTCCATGGCCTGCCTTTCTGCGCTCAAGGGCCCCAAACAACAAGGGAAGCTAGACACGCCGCGCAAGACGGACAAGGCCCAAGCCCTTGGGTGGCCACCCCTCTGGAGGCCAGGGGTTAGGCCTTGGCCGCCGGGGCATTGACGGCGTTTCGCACCACGCCGCGCTGGAGGAATTCGACGAGCTGCTCGGCGAGCTGGTTGGCACACGCCAGCTGCCCCTCCTCGGTGGAGGCGCCGAGGTGCGGGGTGGCGAGGAAGTTGTCCAGCGCCAAGAGCGGGTGGTCGACGCGGACGGGCTCGGTGGAGAAGACGTCCATGGCCGCGCCGGCCAGCGTCCCGTCCTGGAGCGCCACGGCCAGCGCCACCTCGTCGACAATCCCGCCGCGGGCACAGTTGACGAGGTAGCCGCCCTTCTTCATCTGGGAGAAGAGGGTGGTGCTCACCAGGTTGTGCGTCGACTCGTTGGCCGGCACGTGGATGGTGAGAAAATCCGCGCGGCGGACGAGCTCCTCGAGGCTGACGAAGTGCACGCTGAGGCCCAGCTTGCGGGCGGCCTCCGAGGGGTGCGGGTCATAGACCAGCACCGTCATGCCGAAGGCCAGACAGCGCTGGGCGACGAGGGAACCGATGTTGCCCAGCCCGAGGATGCCCACCGTCTTCTGGAAGAGCTCGTGCCCGGAGGCGAAGCGCTTCTTCTCCCACTTGCCAGCCTTGGTGCTGAGGGCGGCCTGCACCAGCTGGCGGGGAAGCGCGAGCAGCATGGCCATCGTCAGCTCGGCCACCGCCATGGAGTTTCCGCCCGGCGTATTCATGACGATGATGTGCTTCCGGGTGGCTTCCTCGACGTCGATGTTGTCCACGCCCACCCCGGCGCGGCCGATGACTTTGAGGGCCGTCGCCCCCTCGAGGACGTCGGCCGTCACCTTGGTGGCGCTGCGCACGGCCAGACCCTGGTACTCCCCGAGGATGGCCTTCAGCTCCGCGGGCTTGAGCCCCAGCTTCACGTCGACGCTGAGGCCCGACGCCCGGCGCAGCGTCTCGATGCCCTGCGGCGACAACTCGTCTGCCACCAGTACCTTCATGTCCGTGCCTTCGCTCCAAAGAGAGGGACTGCTTGAGGGGTGCTTCCCAGGAAGGCCGCGGACCCTAAACGTGGCGCTGCAGAGCGTCAAGCAGCGGAAAGGAGCCGGCGGGCTCGGGCCACGGGGCGTTGGAGGCCCGCGTTCGTGACTACACTGGTGCATCCGCTTCATGCCCCGTCCCCTGCTTCGGCGCCGCGCCCTCCTCCTCCTCTGCGTCATCCCGCTGCTCGCCTCCGGGCGCGCCGCGGCCGACGCCGTGGAGCCCTCCATCGAGGTGCGGCCCACCACGGCCCGCCCGGGTGACGTCCTCTTGGTGCTGGTGCGCGGGACGGCACAACCCGCCAAGGGCACCGCCGGCGAGCGGCCCTTGCGCTTCTACGCCCTCGGGGACCACCAGGAAGCCATCTCCGCGGTGCCGCTGGAGGCGGCGGCCGGGCCCCTCGCCGTCGACGTCGAGGTGGGCAAGACGACGCTGAGCGCGGCCGTCGAGCTTCTGCCCGGGGACTTTCCCCAGCGCGAGCTCACCGTGGCCGCCAAATTCGTCGCGCCCCCGGAGTCGGTGAAGGCCCGCATTGCCGCCGATGCGCACGCCTTCGCCAAGGCCTGGAAGACGCCCTTCGGACCGCGCGTCTTCACCGAGGGCTTCGCCCGGCCGCGGGACTCGGAAGTCACCGCCCACTTCGGCGACCAGCGCCTCCTCAACGGGAAGAAGAAGACGGTGCACTACGGGCTGGACCTCGACGGCCAGGTGGGTGACCCGGTGACGGCCTCCAACGACGGCACGGTGGTGCTGGTGCGGGACTGCTACACCACCGGCAATACCATCCTCCTCTCCCACGGCGGCGGCGTCTTCACCGGCTACTTCCACATGTCGGCCTTCAAGGTGAAGCGCGGGGCGAAGGTGAAGCGCGGTCAGCTCATCGGGCTGGTGGGGAAGACGGGCCGCGTCACCGGCCCGCACCTGCACTTCCTCGCCCACGTGGACAAGCTGTCCGTGAACCCGGAGGCGCTCCTGGCCCTGCCCTTCCCCTAGAGGGTGAAGGGCCCCCTCGGGCCCCGGCCTACCAGACTTGCGGAAGGGAGAGCGCGACGCGCGCTTCCTCGGGCGTCATCGGCGAGCGACCGACGTCGCGGGCCATACGGACGGCCTTCTCCACCAGGGGCCCGTTGCCCTTGGCCATCTCCGTCCCGGCCGCGTCGAGGTAGAAGTTGTCCTCGAGCCCCACCCGGACGTTCCCGCCCAGCGCCAGCGCCGCGCCCAAGAGGCGCCACTGGCCCTTACCGATGCCGATGAGCTCCCAGGTGTCCGTGGGCGAGAGGGAGCGGGCCATGGCCGAAAGCGTCTCCGCCGAGGGTGCGGCGCCGCCGAGGACGCCGAGGACGAAGCTGTACTGCAAGGGAGGCTTCAGGGCGCCCATCGTCAGAAGCGGCTGGGCATTGGCCACGTGCCCCAAGTCGAAGCACTCGAGCTCCGGCTTCACCCCGCCCTCGCGCATGGCCTCGGCGGCCAGGAGGATGTCGCCGAAGGGGTTGGGAAACACCATGTCGAAGACGAAGGTTTTCCGTGCGGCCGAGTACTTGGCGTAATTCATCGAGCCCATGTTGAGGGCGGCCATCTCCGGGCGGCTCTTCCAGACGTAGGCCAGCCGCTCCTTCTTCTCCGCCTCGTTCTGGACGGCCATGTTGAAGCCGCCGGTGGAGAAGTTGAGGATGATGGGCGAGCGCTTTCTGACTTCATCCCGGATGGCGACGTAGGTGGCTGCCTCCCAGGTGGGACCCCCACCGAGCGGCTCCCGGCCGTGGATGTGCACCACCGCGGCGCCGGCCTCGTAGGCGCGCCGGGCCTCCTCGCCAATCTCCTCGGCGGTGTAGGGCAAGTACGGGCACTGCTCACGGTTGGCGA
>Ga0302326_10008058_pt1 | contig 23314 bp, 16 predicted proteins | sample Palsa_T0_3_FD_202264 | JGI IMG/M metagenome (GOLD analysis project Ga0302326, IMG submission 202264) | Peat permafrost microbial communities from Stordalen Mire near Abisko, Sweden - Palsa_T0_3 | ecosystem: Environmental > Terrestrial > Soil > Palsa > Peat permafrost | place: Sweden: Abisko... | reverse complement strand
GGGTACCGCCCCCGCCCCCGCCACCTGCCAAGCTGGAGCACTTTGACCCTAACCTGGTAGATAAGACGCTCGATCCTTGCCAGGACTTCTATGAATACGCGTGCAGCAAGTGGAATGCCGCCAACCCGATACCGAAGGACCAAGTGGCTTGGGCAACCGGCGGCGGATTGGAGTACTGGAATGAGAGCATTCTGCGCGAAGTCTTAGAGAAGGCGGCAGCGCAAACCGGCAAACGCACCGACTACGAACAGAAGATCGGCGACTATTGGGCGGCCTGCATGGACGAAGAAACGATCGAGTCGATACCGGCGACAAGGAGTTTAGAACCGGGTTTGAAATACATCGATCGCATGACCAGCAAGTCCGACCTTGCCGACCAGGTGGCTCATATTCACCTGGTGGTTCCAGGCGCGTGGCGGGGTGACGATAATCAGACACTGGCGGCCCTGCTGGGCTTCGGCCCAAAACAAGCTTATGACGACGCAACCAGAGTCGTAGCCTCGATTGATCAGGGCGGATTGGGATTGCCCAGCCGTGCCTTTTATCTAAAGGATGACGACAAGTCGAAGGAGATCCTAAGCGAGTACGAGGCCCATATCGCCGAGATACTGATACTTGGAATTTCAGAAGAAACCCAGGAACAAGGCGCCGCTGACGCGAAGACCGTCATCGCGATCGAGACCGCCTTGGCGCAGGCCCAGACGGACAACCTCGCGCGCCGTGACCCGAAAAATCTGAACAACAAGATGAGTTTGAAGCAGGTACAGGCCCTCACGCCCTCGTTCGATTGGAAGGCTTACCTCAAGGCGGTTAACGCTCCACCGTCTTCGCCTTACTACCTGGTGAGTTCGCCGCAATTCTTTCGCAATCTTGAAGCGCTCATTCAACAGTACTCGGTGGATGATTGGAAAGTGTATTTGCGCTGGCGTCTGATTGACGGTTCGTCGCCTTATTTGTACAAATCGATTGCCGACGAGAACTGGTTTTTTTACTCCAATACATTTCTGCGAGGGAAAAAACCGCTGCCCCGGTGGCGCCGCTGTGTGCGGACTACCGACCGCGATCTTGGCATGGCTCTTGGACAGGCATACGTAGCCGCGGCTTTTCCGCCAGAGAGCAAACAGCGCGCGGTTGCGATGGTGCACGACATCGAGAACGCGCTGGACCGGGACATAACCGATGTTGACTGGATGCAACCGCCGACCAAGGCTGAGGCAAAAGTCAAGCTGCATGCGATCGAAGACGAGGTTGGTTACCCTGATCATTGGCGCGATTACTCGTCGTTAAAGATCACCCGCAGCAGCTACCTTGAGAACGTTCACGAAGCGACGGCTTTCGAGTTTCATCGCCAACTCAGTAAGATTGGCAAGCCCGTGGATCGTTCGGAGTGGAGCATGACGCCGCCAACCATCAGCGTCTACTATGATCCACAGTTGAATTCCGTCAGCCTCCCTGCTGGCATTTTGCAGCCACCCTACTTCGACAGCACGATGGACGACCCGGCGAACTACGGGGCCATCGGCATGGTGATCGGACGCGAGATCACGCACGGCTTTGACGATCAGGGCCGCAAGTTCGATACCCGGGGAAATCTGCGTGACTGGTGGACACCGGCCGACGCGAACGGCTATGAACGGCGGGCACAATGTGTCGCTCACGAATACACCGAGAAGGGTTCGGAGGCCGGTGTGAAGCAGAACGGAGACTCGACCCAGAGCGAGGACGCAGCCGATTACGGCGGCCTGCGGTTGGCGTTTATGGCGGTGAGCGACAAGCTGCAGTCAGAAAACAAGTCGCTGGACGCCCAGGAAACTGATGGGTGGACGCCGCGGCAGAAGTTCTTTCTTTCCTTTGCCTTCTCGTGGTGTACGCAATACAGTCCCGAGCTAATGCGAAGCCTTGCAACGACCAACCCCCACGCTATCCCAAAATACCGGGTGAACAGCGCCGTCTCCAATATGCCGGAATTTCAGCAGGCGTTTTCGTGCAAGAAGGGCTCGCCCCCGGTAAGGGATGATCAGTGCCGGGTCTGGTGAAATCTTCTTGCATAGGACCAATCAGGCAAGTTGAAGTGGTCGAACGGGTGACATGGTGCGCCCAGCCAGCTGCAAGAGTTTTCCCGCTCCATTCCATTTCTTCTATACAGGATTTTGAGCCAACTTTCTCACTCCCAACTGCGCAGCCTTGTGTGTGAAAATCCCACCCCCCAAAGGTGCGCATTTTTAATCACATGCTCATCCATGCGCACTCACATATCTCGCCCACAAGTTGCCTGAATCGATTCTTGGGCGAACTTGGGCCGATTACGATATCCACAGGATGAGTTCGCCTTGGCATCGTGATTGCAGTAATCCACTTTTCGAGCTGTGACGGCTTTCCTGGGGGACAGTGTGTTCTTTGATCATCGGAGATGGCTCGCGCGTGTATCGGTCATCGCTCTCGTGGTGGGTGCGTCGTGGATAACTGGTGGGGCAATTTCACCGGCACAAAATAGTGGTGGTCCGGCGCCAGCGACCGCCGACTCTGGCACTCAGCCCAAGGGTAGTACAAACGTCTCTTCCCCTTCCGGCCAAGCCCAGGCCCAGACCGCAGTCGCGCCGCCGCCGGCTGGCCAACCGGCGGCAACACCGCTTCCGCCGGCTGACTACGTAGGCGCGGAGGTATGCTCGCGCTGCCACTACGACAAATTCATCAGCTACCAGAACATCCCGATGAGCATGAGCGGCAACAAGAATACCCCGGGGGCTCACGAGGGATGCGAGAGCTGTCACGGACCGGCTTCCAATCACGTGGGCGGCGGTGGCGGCCGCGGCGTGGGCGGCCTGATGAACTTCACGAAGGACAAACCAACGGCCGCCAAGAATGCGGTTTGTCTGCAATGTCACACCCGCGGCTATGTGGCGCTGTGGCATGGCAGCAAGCACGACGAAGCCAAGCTGGCTTGCGTTGATTGCCATCAGATTCACGGCGGAAACCAGAAACTTCTGGCCCAACCCACCCAGTTGCAGCTTTGCACCAGGTGCCACGAACAGATCCGCACAGCTTTGCTCAAACCTTCCCATCACCCTCTTCGGGAAGGAAAGTTGGTCTGCACCAACTGCCATAATCCCCATGGCACGCAGACTGAAAGGCTAATCGCGGCGAACTCGGTGAATGACAAGTGTTACGAGTGTCACGGCGAGAAGCGCGGACCCTTCCTATGGGAACACCCGCCGGTTCGCGAGAGCTGCCTCAATTGCCATGATCCTCACGGCACCTCACACGAACCCTTGCTGGTCGTCAAGAAACCGATGCTTTGTCAGCGTTGCCACTCCAACGTGTTTCATCCTGGACAGCTTCTGACGATACCTGCGGGGCAGGGCACAAGCGTCTATCAACAGCCTGCCATGCTCCAGTACCGAGCCTGCACCAACTGTCACATCATGATTCACGGCAGCAATCATCCTTCGGGAAAATTTTTCCATCGCTGAGTGGGGATACCGAATGACTCGAGGAATGGGAATGAATCGGGGAATTAGAAGAAAGAAGTCGCTGTTGGTGGTTGTGGCCGGAATCTTGGCATGCGCTTGCGCGGGCAGCACGGCATTGGGCCAGTCGTCACCGGTGCCAGGAACCGTGACGGTGGCTGCCGCGTCGGAATCCCCTGGAAGCGCGAGTTCCAGCACTCTTTCGGCTGGTGCAGCGTCCGGGGATGTCAACCAGCCCGGGAATGGCGCTAGTGTATCGTCGCCGCAAGCCGAGCCCCCGCTATATGCGGAGCAAAGCCACCCCTTCAAGTTACTGCGGCCGTCATTGCTGAACACCGGTCCCATCTATCCGGGGATCTACCGTGACGTTATGGCGTCGAGCGCTGATGAAGGATCGAGTACGGATCAGGCGCCGGCAGGGGACTCGTCGAGCGCCGCTCAGTCCCATCAGTCAAATTCGCCTCCGCCAGGCGAGTTAGGGCGTGCGCACGTCGCGGAAGATGCGAATCAGCCCGGTTCTAATTTCCCGCCGTGGGCTACATATTCCACTCAGGATGACATCGATCCCCGCGTGAAACCCAACGCTGGATTGCGCGTGCCGCAATTTCTGGTGGATTTACCAGGTCTTCAGCAGCTACCTCCGTCATCCCGCCCCAGATTGTTTCCCAACTTTTCGCCGGTCGTGCCCGATTTCGATCGGACGCTGTTAGCTACCAGGAATTGGTCGGTGAAGGTTTCACTGGCTGACTTTGTGGTTTATACGGACCCTAACTCTGCAAAATTTAACGAGTTTCGTGACGTACACGACGGAGCGGTAGCCGGCGTCGAGGCACACTTCCGGGATGGCATGCATTACCTTAATGTTATCGGGCGTAATCTGGGCCGGAAAGACGAGGACCTGAATATCGAAGGTGGCACGGCCGGGAAGATATTCGTCAATTTTTTTGACACTCAGGTTCCGCATAACTATATGTTCGGGGCACAATCACTGTACTCGGGCGTCGGCACCGGCAATCTGACTATTTCCAATAGCATTCGTACCGACATTCAGAATTCAACCTCGATTACCGATGCGAATGCCAAGCTGTCAGCCTACGTTAGTCAGCAGGGTCAATCGGTCGCCTTATCGCATGAGCGCGAAAAGGTCGGCGGTGACGTAACCATTGCCGCGACCTTCCCGTGGCAAATCAAGTTTGGAGCTCAGGATGAATCCAGAGACGGTGAAAGGCCGTGGAGCGCGTCGTTTGGATTTTCCGAGTTCGTCGAGATTCCCTGGGCCGTCCATTACGACCAGTACGATCTCCACGTCAGCGCCGAGTGGAGTAAGGACGAAAGCCGCGTGTATTTCATGGCCGGCTTCAGGACGAACCTGTTCGACAATCACGTTCAAACTCAGACCTTCAGCAATCCTTTCCGCATCAGCGACTGCGCCAATCTGGTGGGCACTTACGACTGCGGTCCCGCGACGGGGCGTATGGCACTCTACCCAAGCAACCAACTCTACGAGCCCACGGCCATGATGGTGATAAAGGATTTGCCGTGGGACAGCTCGCTCAGCTGGACGCTTTCTGCAGGCTTAATGTACTCGAACCAGACACTTCAACCGTTTTCAACCAATACCGCCGACACCGTCTACAACACCGCGGGAGCCGCCTTTAACGCCACCGATCCGGCTGCGCTTCCGCGAGCGACGACGGAAGGCAAGATCAACACCGAAAACGCGCAATTGCGGTGGAACGCAAAGCCGTCCGATCATCTGCATTTGAATTTGGAGTACCGCGCTTATCGCAATGACGTAACCACTCCACGGTTCTTTATCGCCGACTTTGTTCGTGAGGACCAGGATGTCCGCAAACCCCAGTCACCTGGGGATACTTTCAGCAATCCAGGTATCGGCTATACCCGGCAGACGGCAACAGTTGGCGCGAGCTATGACATCGGCCACGATAGTAAGATCGGTCTAACCTACACCCTTGAAAACTGGGATCGCCGCTATCGCGAAGTCAAGTACATGGACGACAACAAGGTGAAGGTTTCGTACTACACCAAGGCCAAGAAGTGGCTGGATCTCAAATCGTGGTATGAGCACACAGAACGCACGGCTTCCACGTATCACTTTAACCAGGAGCACGCCTCGGAGGGTGATGGAGATGAATTTACAGCGCTGCCGATGCTGCACAAATTCGACGAAGCGCCCTACCATAAAGATGATGTCCAGGTAATGGCGACATTCGCGCTGGGAGACTCAATGAGCGTCTCTACTCACGGACTTTTCGGAGAGACGCAGTTCGACGGCCAGACGTTCGGTGTGCTCAACAATTCGCACCAGGCTTACGGCGTGGACTACACTTACGACGCCTCCGATCGGGTCGCATTCTTTGCCGATTACAGTTACGAGCAGTTCCACCTGAAGCTGCATGATCGTGCTTTCTCGAACGGCGACGCATGCGATCCCTACACCCAGGCTCCCGGTTATGCCTCCCCTTGTAACTGGTTCGGAATTCCGCAGGACGCCTATAACACGGCGGGAGTGGGAATGGATAGCTACCTCGTTTCGAAGCGGTTTCACAACACCGTGTCATTCACATTTTCCAAGACCCACGGGACGCAATCGTATTCTGGCGGTGGGGGCGTGGATGATCCGTTTACACCCACGAACTTCAACAATGTCGATAGCGTGACCAATTACACAATCAACAACGAACTGGAATACAAATTCAGCAAAACGGTCGCCCTCGACGCCGGGTACCAGTACGAATTCTGGCATGACAACGATTACAACTACGTCGGATTCAATTACGTGAACCAGTATAACGCCTTCAATTTTCTCCCCATTCCGGGGACGAACTTGCTGATGGGAGGACTACTTCCCCCCTACTATCACGCGAACCTTGCGTATTTCCGATTGAAGATTGGCTTATAAAGGACAGTGAGCTACCGAGCCTCGGCAAGAATCACGCATTCAAGACCGCCAAGCTGTCACGGTCTTCGCTTTTGGAAGCGTTTCTGCGCGCCCCCGGCAGCACCGATGGCCCGTGACATCCAGCACGAGCGCCAGAATTAGATCCAATACGTCGATGTCGACGACCCGCTGATTGTTGTAACTGTCAATATTCCCGAGGATTACGCGGCGCTGCTGACGCGCTCTTGCCCCCCCCCCGCCTTCGACCAGATCCGAAGGATTCTATTTCTAACCAAGCTTCGTTATCGCGCTGAGCCGCATCAATCCGTAGTTCAAGGCGGTAAAGATGCGCTAAAATACGCGCCTAGCCCGCGAGGTGTCGAGTTTCAACCAAGGCCGCCAACATGGTCACTTGGCGAGTCTAAAATTGTTAGCGCCAAACATTCATGACGCGAATTATTCTCATCGGAGCCGGCCGCGGGGGAAGGGCTCTAATAGAGCTCTGCCACCAGGATCCAACCATCGAGATTGTGGGAGTCGCGGACAAGGATGAAGGCGCGCCGGGCATCGTGCTGGCCCATGAACTCGGGTTGCCGGTCGCCGCCAACTACAGAAAATTCTTGAAGGGCGACACCGCTGACCTCATCATCGACGTAACCGGCGATCCTGACGTGGGCCGGGAACTTTACCTCCTGCGGCCTCAAGGGACCGAGTTGGTGGGCGGCAAAACTGCTCGCCTTATCTCAAAAGTTGCCGGCAAAACGAATCGAGCTGACTCTCTCCAGGGTCAATACCAATTGGCCTTGCGTGAACTTGAAGCGCGGGAGGAAGGCGAGTTTATTATCGGCAACAGCCTGAAGATGAAGGAAATCTCGGGACTGATTTCCAAGGTTGCCCCCACACCCACAACGGTACTGATCCGCGGCGAGAGCGGGACTGGGAAAGAGCTGGTGGCGCGGGCCATCCACCGCAACAGCACGCGCAGCCATCATCCATTGGTCACCCTGAACTGTACGGCATTGTCTCCAGCTCTTCTGGAGAGCGAACTGTTCGGTTACAAGCGCGGTGCTTTTACCGGCGCTTATAACGACAGCAAGGGGTTATTTGAGAAAGCCGACGGCGGCACAATGTTTCTCGATGAGATAGGAGACATGTCGCTGGAGATTCAGGCAAAGTTCCTCCGTACCCTGCAAACCGGCGAGATCCGGGCAATTGGCGATATGAGAACACGCCAGGTTTCGGTGAGAATTGTCGCCGCAACCAACCGGAATCTGGAGACTGCCATTCGCGACGGCTTCTTCCGCGAAGACTTGCTTTACCGGATCAACACCTTTTCTATCACCCTGCCGCCACTGCGCGAGCGGATGGAAGATATTCCTTTCCTGGCAGAGTATTTCTTGCTGCGCGCGCGCGCCAAGGTCAACAAGAAAGTGGAAAGCATCGCTCCGCAGGCGCTCGCGTTGTTGAAGAATTATTCATGGCCAGGTAATCTTCGCGAACTGGAAAACATTATTGAACGCGCTGTCGTTTTGACGTCGTCCTCGATTGTGGAGGCTGAGCACCTTCCGCTGCATGTTCAGGACGTAGTTTCGTTCAAGTCGCAGATGGGATTCATGCCGAGCAAAGCCAGCGCAATCGAGAAGTTTGAACGAGAAGCATTGTCTGCTTATTTGCTCAAAGCAGGCGGAAATATTTCCAAAGCAGCGGCGCTCGCCAAGGTGCCACGCCGCACCTTTCATCGCCTGCTGAGAAAGCACAAAATCTCGAACCGCTCCAGCGGTTCGCGGGCATGAGACATAAGCATCCCACACATGTGACGCAAATGACCATCCTTAATGTCTAAGGATAACCTATTGCTTATCATCCAGTTATAGGTGCATAGCTGTTCGCATGTGAGACATTGATGTCACAGCAAGAGTGTCTGTCACTAGATGCCTGCGTTCGATTGTCGCGCTTCGGCAGTTTCCGCAACTCAAACAAATCACAGATGGTTAGTAGTTAATCTATCTCTCCTCACAAAGTCCGCGCGGCATTGGAATGGGAATTGCCTTAGCTGTTCGTGCGGTGGCAAGGGTTGGCTACCCAACCGGAACTCTGAAGTTAGTTGGAAGAGGCAAGAGGCATGGGCGCAGCTGGGTGAACCAGCCCGGCTGCGGTCTGCGCATCCCAATCAGTGCGGTCAGTTGTAAAATACTCGTCATCAGGTCCGTTGCTCGTTAAAGAAGGTCTCGCGGTTGTGTGACGACTGCGCCAACGTCGCTGACTTTCAGCGACTCTTTTCCAGGAGACACAAATGGCAGGAAACAATAGTTCGGGCAAAAAGAAAAGTCGATGGGCCGCAGGTATTACGCCTTATGCGGAAATGGGATACTATGACGCCGATTACGAGCCGAAAGCGACGGATATTCTGTGCGCATTCCGGCTAGTGCCGCAAGCGGGCGTTGATCCAATCGAAGCTGCTGCGGCGGTGGCGGGTGAATCCTCCACGGCAACCTGGACGGTGGTGTGGACCGACCGGCTGACGCCCTACGAGAATTATCAAGCTAAGTGTTACCGGGTCGATCCCGTGCCCGGCACCGATCAATACATTGCCTACATCGCTTATGATATCGATCTTTTCGAAGAGGGCTCGATTGCCAATCTTACTTCTTCGATCATCGGCAATGTCTTCGGGTTCAAAGCGCTTAAGTCTCTTCGCCTGGAAGACATGCGAATTCCTCCGCACTATGCGAAAACGTTTCAGGGCCCGGCTCACGGTATCGTGATGGAACGCGAGTACCTGAATAAATTCGGACGTCCTTTGCTGGGCGCCACGGTGAAACCGAAGCTCGGGCTTTCCGCCCGCAATTACGGGCGCGTGGTGTACGAGGCGCTCCGGGGTGGACTCGATTTCACGAAAGACGACGAGAACATCAACAGCCAGCCATTCATGCGATGGCGCGACCGTTTTCTGTTTTGCATGGAGGCGGTAAACCGGGCTACGGCCACGGCCGGCGAGATCAAGGGACATTATATGAACGTCACCGCCGGAACTATGGAAGAAATGTACGAACGCGCAGATTTCGCCAAGGATCTCGGGACGGTGATTGTGATGATCGACCTGACGGTCGGTTATACGGCGATTCAGTCGATGGCGAAGTGGGCGCGCCGCAATAGTGTGATTCTGCACTTGCACCGAGCAGGTCACGGAACTTATACGCGGCAGAAAACGCATGGCGTGAACTTCCGCGTGATCGCCAAATGGATGCGCCTGGCAGGAGTAGACCACATACATGCCGGCACAGTGGTCGGAAAGCTGGAGGGCGACCCTAACGCAATCCGCGGCTACTACACTACCTTGCGTTCCGGCAAAGTCGATGCCGATCCGTCGCAGGGACTTTATTTCGAACAAGACTGGGCGTCGCTGCCGGCGGTGATGCCGGTTGCTTCCGGCGGCATCCACGCCGGGCAAATGCATCAATTGCTGCACCTGCTGGGCGAAGATGTCGTGCTGCAATTCGGAGGCGGGACGATCGGCCATCCCGATGGAATCGCTCAAGGCGCCACGGCGAATCGCGTGGCCACCGAAGTGATAGTCCAGGCGCGGAACGAAGGCCGCGATTTCCTGAACGAGGGGCCGGAGATTCTGAACAAGGCTGCCCGTTGGTCTCCGGAGCTGCGCAAAGCTCTGGATATCTGGAAGGACGTCAGTTTCGACTTTGAGTCAACCGACGTGCCCGACGCGGTGGGCACGGTCACGGTGGCATAAGCTACATTTTGAATGGAGAAGAAATCATGCGTATCACACAAGGAACGTTTTCTTATTTGCCCGACTTCACGGAAGAGCAGATCGAAGCTCAGGTGCGCTACTGCTTTGACAACGGCTGGGCGTTCTCGATTGAGCACACCGATGATCCTCACCCGCGGAACTCATACTGGGAGATGTGGGGGCTTCCGATGTTTGACCTGCACGATCTGCAGCAGGCGATGGAGCAAATCGACGAATGCCGCAAGGCGTTTCCGGATCACTATATCAAGCTCAACGGCTATGACCGCGCCAAGGGCAAGCAAACCACGTTGTTGAGCTTCATTGTGCAACGGCCCGAAAATGAACCTGGATTTTTTCTGGAACGCACCGAAACGCAGGACCGCCGCATTCAGTACACCATTCGATCAAGGAGCCAATCGGCGAACTGATGCTTGGGGATTCTCATGCAAGAACTAGACACAGATTCCGTCGTGGGTGCGGCGCCTATGCAGGAGCCTGAGGAGACTCTTGTAGATATCGGCGCGGCGCATCGGGATTCCAATCTCGACGAAATGCTGGATGAGCTTGATCGGGAACTGGTTGGTCTCAAGCCGGTGAAGGCTTATATCCGGCGCATGGCAGCGCTTTTGCTGGTGTCTCGATTGCGGGAAAAGCATGGGCTCTCGACCGAGCGCCCGACTTTGCACATGTCTTTTACCGGACATCCTGGTACGGGAAAGACTACCGTCGCGATGCGCATGGCGAAGATACTGCACCATCTCGGCTACCTGCGCCGAGGTCATTTAGTGGTTGCGACCCGTGACGACCTGGTGGGCCAGTACGTGGGCCACACCGCGCCTAAGACGAAGGAGATTTTGAAAAAGGCAATGGGAGGCGTGCTGTTTATCGACGAGGCATATTACCTCTATCGACCCGAGAATGAACGCGACTACGGTCAAGAAGCGGTTGAGATGTTGCTGCAGGCGATGGAAAATCAGCGCGAAGATTTGGTTGTGATTCTTGCCGGTTATCAAGATCGGATGGCCACCTTCTTTCAGTACAATCCCGGATTTCGCTCCCGGATCGCGCACCACATCAGCTTTCCCAATTACACGTTAGAGGAGCTGACGACGATCGCCGAACTAATGCTGCACGAGCAGAATTATAGCTTTGACGATGAGTCACGAGCGGCGTTCGCCGAATACCTTGCGTTGCGGACTAAGCAAACCCAATTTGCCAATGCCCGTAGCGTGCGCAACGCCCTCGACCGGATCAGACTGCGTCAAGCCAGTCGGCTGGTCGAAAACGGCGGATGCATCGGCAAAGAGCAGCTCGTTCGCATCGACGCAATGGACGTGCGCCAAAGCAGGGTTTTTCAAGGCGGACTCGATGGAGACGCCGAAGCGGAAAAAGTGACCGGCGAGAAGATAGAGCGGGGCAAGGAGGAAGGATGAAAGGAAGACCAATCCTGCTGGGCATCGTGGGAGATAGCGCCGCCGGCAAAACGACCCTCACCCGCGGATTGACCCGGCTGCTTGGTCCGGAACGTGTGACCCATGTGTGCGCCGATGACTATCATAGATACGATCGCGCCGAGCGAGCGCGTCTGAACATCACCGCGCTGCATCCCGACTGCAACTTTCTTGACATCCTGGAGTTGCACCTGGAGCGCGCACATTACGGGCAAGCCATGCTCAAGCCGGTTTATGACCACAGCACAGGCTCACTGGTGCGGCCCGAGTACGTGGAACCACGCGAGTTTGTGATTGTTGAGGGATTGCTAGGATTTCACGCGCCTGCAATGCGACAATTCTATGACGTCAAAGTCTTTCTCGATCCTCCTGAGGACATGCGGCGCCTCTGGAAGATCAAGCGGGACACGGCCAAGCGTGGCTATGCGCCGGAACAAGTGTTGGAGGAGTTGGACAGGCGCGAACCGGACTCGCGGGACTTCATCCGCCCGCAGCGGGAATTCGCCGATATCGTCGTGCGCTTCCATCCCGAAAGCGGCACGGGATCCGATCAGGCGGACGGGCATTTGAACGTTCATCTCGTCCTGCGCCCAAGCATTCCGCACCCCGACCTTACCTATCTGGTGAATCATAGCAATGGCCAGCCTCCCGGCATTCGCCTTTCACTGGGGCGCGATTGCGGCCGGCCGGTAGAGTTTCTTGAGATAGACGGCAATGTGAGCCGCGAACACACCGCCGAATTGGAACAAGCAATCTGGAAGCATCTTCCCGATCTGCGGCCGTTGCGTGCCGATCAATTCGGCGATTACAACGACGGCAGCGAAGTTCGGCACAGCGATCCGTTAGCCCTCACGCAACTACTCATCACCTATCACTTGTTGCGCGCTTACAACAAGGACAGCCCCATGCCGTTTGCGCGGCCCGTCGCCGCCCTGAGTCGCTTGCTGTCAGTTCCGAATGAAGCGCTCGCAGAGCCAGTCGCCAAGCCGTAAGCGTGCAACCGGCGCCAGGTCGCGTTCCGCTTCGATATCGAACTTCGCCACTTGATGAGGTTGGTCAAGTTTTGTCCCCGCCGATACGACGATTCCGCGCGCTTCGTCCCCAACTTTTCAATCACCGGGACTCGCGAGTTAGAGCTTAAGCAGGGCTTCGGCGTTCCTGTGCGTAAGCCTGGACTTATTGTCATCGTTGAGTTTGAGAGAGTTGAGGAAGTCCCGTCCTTGCGTATTAGGACTGAACGGATAATCGACCGAGTACATCAGGCGGTCGATGCCCACGACTTCGTACGCACATTGGAATGGCGGCAGCGTGAAATATCCGCTGGTGGTGACGTGGAAATTCCGATGAAAATATTCCGCGACGGAAAGTTTGAGGTGCGGAGCCACGGCGGTCAGCAACTGGTTTGATCGGGCGAGCGCGTAAGGCACACCTTCGCCCATGTGGCCGATAATGACCTGCAGCTCCGGGAAACGATCGAAAAGTCCAGAGACGATGAGGCGCAGGCTGTGCAGTCCAGTCTCCGCATGCCAGCCCCAACCCGCGATCGAGAGAACCAAGCCGGTCTCGCCCGGAAGCCCGGAAAAATAGGCGTTTTTCACGGCATTTGGAGGTGGCGCGGGATGAATGTAAACGGGAACGCGCAGGGTGTTCGCGGCTTCGAAGATGGGAGTGAATTTAGGCTGGTCGAGAAACTCGCCGTCCGTGGTACCAGAGAGTAGGGCACCCTTGAAACCCAAACTGTTGACGCAGCGTTCGAACTCTTTGGCAGCGGCCTCGGGATCCCTCGTGTTCAGCGCCGCGAAGCCGGCGAAACGACGGGGATGAGCGCTCACAGCCGCCGCCAGTTCGTCGTTTACGTCGCGAAGAACCGCAGAGGCGGTTGCGGCCTGCAGGCTGCCGACCAGGGTGGTGAGCGAAAGCACCTGCAGGTCGATCCCGCCCTCATCCATAGCCGCGATGCGCCCGGCGCCGAGGTCGAGTAGCTGGGCCTGCATCTGTTGCAGCCGTGGGGGCGCCGCGGTGCCGTAAGCGCCGGTCGCTTTCAGGAAACTGGCGGTAACAAAGTGTTCTTCGAGAGCGATCGTTTTCATCGTCCGATTGTATGCGAAGAGGTGACTCTGAACTCGGGCTAAAACTTATCCGTCGGAAGCTAGGAATCTCGGTTCCGGTGGAAAGCAGCGCTGGCTCTCGCCGCGGGAGAAAGCCATTTTCCTCCGAGACCCCTTGCTTTCGCTGAAATCGTACTCAGCTTTGTTCGAAAACAGGGATAAAGTCGGCCGCCGACTGCTCTCAAGTCGGGGTTATTCGCGACCAAGGCGCAGGCCTCCTTGCCCCTCGACTACCCGCTCCGCAGAGAACCCCCGTATCGGCCATTACTTCACTAGCGAGTGAAAGATCTTCGCGCTTTCCCCCGTGATTTCTGGGGGGAATAGCGACCGGTCCTACTGCCTTGCGCAGCGTCGAACCTTAACAGTTACCCCGGCAATTCCTTAGCGAATCGATTTGGGATTGACATTGGATCAAGAAGAGAGATAATATTCGCCACCGTGTGTCAAACAGGCTTTTGATTTCCGCCAGCCAGATGGGAAGTTTTCCTTCAGGCCTTTGGTGCCGCGCCTCGTCGTGTCGCCAACTGGAATCCATTTCTGGAGCCAAGAACCAACAATCAGTTTCCTAAGGAGAGAACCATGAGGCGTTTCACCAAATCCATTCGGATGGTCGCTGGGCTGCTTACCGGCCTGCTATGTGCGACCTTAGCCGTTCCACTCGGCGCCCAAACGGCGCGCCCATCCCACCATCCGTTCTACGACGTCAGCAAGGAAGTAACACTGACAGGCACAGTCTCGGATGTCCTCGCGAAAGCCGCTCCGGGAACGCTCCCAGGTCCCCATCTTCTGTTTGCAACGTCCTCAGGAAAAGTGGACGCGAGCCTCGGAAGGTTCGCTCTGCTGGGCAAGAACCCGCTTTCGGTCGCTCCTGGGCAGCAAATTGCGGTGACCGGAGTTATGAAGACGATCAGGGACAAGGACGTATTCATAGCCCGTATCGTAAAGGTGGACGGCAAGGCCTTTGAGCTCCGAAACAAACACGGAGTCGCCATGTCCGCTATATCGCGCGAACGGGCCAGCCAGAAGGCCGCTCAGAAAGGGGTGTCTCTATGAACCGGAAAGTTTACTCTAGCATTCTCGCTTTATGCGCTTGCATGGTCATAGGTTTCCTGACCGGTTGCGGTTCAAGTTCGCACAGCACCACGACCGTCTATACGGTTACCGTGGCTGCCTCTCCGACAAGTGTCACCGTCAACGGGACAGTCAGCGTCACCGCGACCACTAATGACACTGCGGGCGTCAACTGGACGGCGGCTTGCGCAAGCGCGGCCTCCCCTTGCGGCTCGTTTAGCTCCACGACCTCGCTGAGCGGCGTAGCCGTCACTTACACCGCCCCTGCCAACGCCGACACCGTCACCATAACCGGAACATCGATCACCAACAGTGCGGTGAGCGGCACCGCCACGGTCACTGTCACCGCGGCTGTCGCGACTAACCAGACTTACGTCTACTACGCCAGCGGCGAGGAGGCGGCGAACGGCGGTTATTATTACGCTGTCGCAGGGGCGGTCACCCTCGACGCCGCCGGCGACATTATCGGCGGCGAGCAGGACTACAACGACGGAGTTGGCCTCACCTCAACCGGTGAACCCACTACGCCGGACACCATCGCTGCGGCAACGGGGGCCCTGGTGGTCGATCCAACTACCGGCCTCGGAACGCTCACCATGACCTCGAGCAACACGGCGGTTGGCGTGGCCGGCGTGGAAACCTTTGCTGTTCAGTTTGTAAACGCCAACCATGCGCTCATCATGCAGTTCGATTCGTCGGCAACCTCGAGCGGAAGTCTCGATTTGCAGACGGCGACGACTACGACCGGCAATTTCGCCTTCGCGGTCTCGGGCGTGAATCCTAGCTATGACTCGGTGGATTACGGCGGCGTTTTCACGGCCACCAGCGGCGGCGCCACGGGCACCATCGACATCAATGATTACGATGGAGGCGTCTCAACAACCAATGCCTTTACCGCAACTACGACCACTCCGGACGCTTTTGGGCGCTCCGTTGTGACCGGGATTACCGATGTGCCTTATAGCGGAAGCCCTGCGATCACCTTCGTCACCTACGCCGTGGGTCCGGAGGCATTGCGGATCATCGATGTGGATGCGACCGACTCTGCGGTTGGCTCGGCCTTCGGGCAGGGTTCAGCCACCTTCATCAACACGTCACTGGGGAGTTCCGTATTCACACTGCTCGGCCAGTGGGATCAGGACTATGCCACGTTGGGCCAGTTCACAACCGACGCGAATGACGATGGCGGCATCGCCACTGGCTCGGCGGACGACAACGAACTGTACAACGGGGTGCAGGTGGAAAATGTCTCGCTTGCTAATGGCAGCACGTATGACCTGGAGAGCTCGGGGATTAATGGATACGGCAGTTTGTCCTTGAGCTTCACCACGAACCCCAGCATCGTCAACGTTAGCTCGATCGGGGTATACATGACCGATCCCGCCCTCAACCTCAACGATCCCAACAACACGACCACCGACCTCGGCGGCGCTCTCCTTGCCGACATGGACGCTGATCTTCCCGGCGGAATCGGGGTCATCACTCCACAAACTGATACCACCGTGACGGACTTCACCGGCAGCTATGCCGCTGGGTTCCAGGACTTCAACGCCTTCGGTGACTGCGATGGCTGCGAGTTCGACATGATCGGGCCGTTCACGATGACGGACGGGTTGCTCAGCACGGCAAGCATCGGGGCTGACACCAACGACCCGATCGATACTCTCACCGGTGCGCAGAGCACGGGCGATAGCTACACCTCAACTCCGCTGTCGGTCTCTGCCGGGTACTACTCGATGTCATCGGCTAACACGACGGCCAATCCCCTGGTTGGCACGCTCAATTCGGGCGCGACGACGCAAGATTTCAACGTCGACATCTACCAGGCCAGCGGAACCACGCTGTACTGGCTGGACTGGGATGCCGAAAGCGTCTTCCTCGGACCGATCGAAGCGCAGACGAGCGGAACAACCTTCCCCGCGAGCAAGAAACCCGCGGCGAAAACTCAAGCGAAACATAAACAATAGCCAGTAGGCGCCTCGGGCATCGCCTGGACAACCCAGCGGTGCCCCGAGTTAAATAGCTCACTCAGTGGCGCACTCCGGTGCGCCACTTTTTTTGTCGCCTCGCGTCATGAAACTAGGTGATCCCGCCCTCTTTTCTCCTGGCGTTGCCTGGCAGGGACGTAATACTGAAGGCGGTCCTGTGCCGAGTTGCGGACTGGGAACCCGGTTCGGGAGCCAATCAGTCAAAACCAGTTTCTAAAGGAGAGCACATTGAGGCGTTGCCGTTTCACCAGACCCCGACGGTTAGTCGGGGGGGTAGTCAGAGTGGAATGTACACACCCGGGCAGCTGTATTGGAAGAAAACGTCTCGGGGACTAGCATGATCCATCCTCAGCTTAACTCTTACCGCGCTAGCTCACGCCGCAGGACAATGCCATTTTCCTCCGAGCCCGCTACCGAGAGAGCGTCTTCCTCAGTTCCGAGCGGTGCCGGTCACGCCTGTTCGGAGGCGTGGCGAACCTTGTGGGAGCGATAGTAACTGCCATTGTCGGTGAGCAGGGCTGCGGCTGCAGATGCCGTGCTGCGCGTAGAGCGAGATGGCGTCGTGCGAGTAGGCCAGGCGAGAGTGATCGTCGATGGCGACGTGGAGAGCCTGCCTGTCGCGAATTGCGGACGGCCGCGACGGGCGTCCATCGCCGCGAATGGAAACTTGCTGGTAGAGGGTCATCCCCTTGGTCTCGACATGCAGAAGATCTCCAGGACAAGGGCGTTCATACCGCACCGGTGGGAGCGGGTGCGGGTCGCGCCAGCGATTGAGATGAGGACGGCTCAAAAATGAGCTGATGTGGCGGGACTGAGTCCGGTCGTCGGGCGAATCGGCTGGGCCGGTCGCAGTTGGCGGCGGTGGGCGAGGGCCTGCCGGTGAGTCCGGAGGAAGTGCGGCGTGGACTGTGTTAGGGGCGCGAGGAGAGATCCAGCAGACCGTGTGCGCCCCACTGGCGATAACGGTGTACCCATTTTGGCTGCCGTCTAGGAATAACGCCATTCCCTAGGCTACGCGTTGTAGAACGCCTTCTTGACTGCGGAGACTAAGCCGGACATTCTCCGTCCATTCGGTCGGTCCGGGGAAACTAGATTGCTCGTCAAAACAGCTTCTCTTCCTTCCGATCGACTGGACAACGTCTTGAAACATCACAGACGGCCCATCCTGCCCATTTGCGGATTCAGGGTCGTGTTTGCCGTATCGAGATACGGGGTGCGTAACCAGAGCGGAATGCACATACCTGACCCAGTCTGACTTGGAAGAAAAAGTCTCCGGGGAGAGTATGATCCGTCGCCAGATTAGTTTTTACCGCGCTGGCTCTAGCCGCAGGACGAGGCCATTTTCCTCTGAAGACCCGCTAGGGAGAGGGTATTTTCTCAGTTCCGAGAGTACTGCTCACGCTAACTCCGGATAACGACGAATAATATTCGATTTGCTTGAGGACAGGTTTCTTTGGTATCGTAAACGCCCAAAATAGCGCCCAAAAAGATTGAGGGGAGGCCAATTCGCCTCCCCTCGATCATCATTCGGTTACAGTTCAAGCCTCGAACGGTTTTAGAACGTTACCTGCGCGGGCAGGTAGGGACTCGTAGTGACATTTGATCCCCCTACGCTCGCGCAGGAGGCACCTGGGCCCGTGGAGCAGCCCCAGTAGTTTTCTGTTGCGTCGACCGAGCCTATGCCGGTGGTGTCCGTATTGTTGATACCGGCATTGCCGACATTGATCAGATTATTGAAGTGTACTGTCAACGGGACGCCGCTATTGTAGGAGATGGCGTCGTCCTCATTGCTGATGGTATTTCCGTAAATCTGCGTACCTGTCAAGCCGCCGGGGACCGTTGAGGTGTGGGCGCCGAAAAAATTGATTCCAGTCGTCCCCGCGGTTACACCATCCCCGACATCGGCACCGTTGCCGCTGATCGTGTTGCCGACGACAATGGTGTTTGCGATGGAATCGGCGGAGTTGTGGCCATGAAAGACCACACCGGGAATCCCGTTGTTTGTGATGGTATTGGCGACGATCAGAGTATTTTTAATCGACGCTCCCGGCGAGCCAACGGCCATAAGTATTCCCGCGCCTGCTCCTGCGAGGCCAGTCCCATTTCCGGTTGAGGTATTGTTGTAGTATACGTTGTTGGTGATACCAAACGGCACCCCTCCGTTCGCGGTGCTGGGGTAAGGGGGTTGCGAGGGCTGGGTAATTCCGCAGTCATACAAATTATCCTTGATGGTGTTTCCTGAAACCACGTTGTACTGACTTATGGCCGTGTTATCAGTGATCAGGAGCCCCCCGGCATTTCCTTCACTGACGTTATTCGCGATCGTCGAATAACTGGTCCCAGCAAGATGAATCCCTTCGCCGCAGTCGAGGCCCTCCGCGGTTTCCCATGGGGCGTAGGTGGTCAGGCCTGGGCACATCCCGTTTGAGGTATCCTGCGATCTGTCATTCCCGGTCACCAGGTTGTTCGAAAAGTTAAGATTTTTCACGCTGGTTGCCGCAAAACCCTCAAAATTGGCATTCTCAAGCTTAAATCCCGTGACCGTTACACCCGACAAGCCGGGATTGTCGAAACCGTCAACGTAGATCGCGTTGGGGAGACCGGCCGCGTCCACGACGGTTTTGGTCGATCCCGCGCCGATCAGGTAAAGCGACTTGCCGATGACCACGGCTTCCCGGTAGGTGCCCGCGGCAACGGTGATGGTCGAGCCAGCTGTGGCTGCCGATACCGCGGCGCTGATCGTCGAATAGCAACCACCGGTGCCTTTGGGATTTACGCAGACTTGAGCGGCGGCAAATTGGCTCGTACCGAAAGCCAACACAAGAAAAGAGAGCACCAACAACTTCCACGAACCTGCTTTACTAATCATAATCTTTTATCTCCTCGTACAGTGAGTGGCGCAACATGGCGCATCGGAGCTCCCGTTCTTATTTCCCCGGGACAGCCTGCGGCGTACAGCGTCCACATCATACACCAGTTGGCCGCCGGGGCGTCAATCTAATTTTTGAGAGCCTCCGCCACCGCGGGGTGAAAAAACAGGGGTCCAACATCGCCCTCCGCCCTGACCGCGCTGGAACCCATGGTGCATTGCAGCGTGGGGCCACGGTTGTGCCTGCCCCCAGATAGACCCGGAACTGTTGGACGATACGCCCGCAACTTCCCGGGAGTCTCCACCACGAAGCCCGACTCCAGCCCGGAAGCATATTCATGGATGAGGTAAACCGAAGCGAGCTGCGTCTTAAGAAGCGCTGGCGATCTCCTTAACAACCCTTGTTGAACTGCGGGCTGCTCCACGGCTTCCATTGACTTGCTTGTCTCACGAACGTAATATTCGTGGCAGACTCGCGACCGAGTTCACTGCGATGGCACGCGCCTGCATCTCGTTTGCCATGCTCACCTTCTGGATCGTTTGCTGCAGCAGGCGATTAGATGGGTAGTGGACCGATCTGCGACGGCTCGTCGTGAGGTGTCGCATGGGTAATGGCGACGGGAAAAACGGGCTATATGATCCGCCGCTTTATAGTGTCGTTCATTCGTAAATACCGCTGGGCTCCCTTCTGCGTTGCCGCTGTTTTTATGGTCACATTTGCAGTCTCCTCGTATAGGCGAGATGCACGTCCAATAGTTGTTCTGACAGGTATTACATTTGCCGCTGCATGTTATGTGTCGGGCTACTCGGTGCGGGCCCTAAAATTTCGGACCCGGCCTTCTCTCGATCACCTGCATCGACGCCAGTACGCCGAAACGTGGGATACCCTTGCATCATCGCCCAGTCAGGCGCGCGCTGCGACATGCGGAAACAGCAATGAGGAAAAACTCCGTTTCTTAGCGCAAAAGCCGCTGACCAATATCATAGAGCTTGCCGGAATTAAGCCAACCGACAATGTTCTTGAGATAGGCTGCGGCGTTGCCCGTATTGGGCTCGAACTCGCTCCGCGATGCCAACAGTGGACTGGCGCCGATATCTCTAAGAACATGCTCGCTTGCGCTGCGGATCGCCTGGTCAGCCTCAACAACGTGCACCTTGTGCATTTAACGGCGCCAAACTTAGACGCGTTCCCGGCGAACTCTTTTGATCTCGCCTACTCAACCGGCCTGTTTGATCACCTCGACCAGATGGATCGCTACAAATACATCGTGGATGCGTTCCGAGTTCTGAGTCGGGCCGGTCGATTGTACGTGGACAATACAGATCTGGAATCAGATGCCGGTTGGGCGGGTTTTGCGCATGGGGTTGCCACCGCTCAGGCTTACGAACGCTCCCCTTTTTGGCCGTCTCCGACAACTGCTGCGGAATTGACCGCCTATGCGAAGCGGGCTGGTTTCGTGGAGGTCCGGACTCATCATCGATCTCCTCTGGTTATTTTGACTGCGATTAAGCCGAGCGTTGACCAATCGTTCGACCGGAACTCACTTTCGGAGAAGTAGCGAGCGATGCCGAGCACCCCACGCCATGTCACTGCGCTAATTTCTGCTCTCAGCTTTCGGAACGCGCAGCCCGAACTGCTGCAAACTCTCGACGATTCTGAGTGGGAAGACCTTCTTGTCTTCGGTGATCAGATGCACCTGACAATCCCGCTGGCTGAGGCTTGTGACAGCCATCTTCCAAGTTGGGTGCGGTCGAGGGTGGAACGGAATATCGCCGACAACGCGCGGAGGTTCCAAACGATCAAGAGCGTATATGCCGAAATAGCTGACGCTTTGAGTGAGGCGCATGTCGACCATATGGTCTTGAAGGGTTTTGCCAAGGTGCCAGACTATGCACCTGATCCCCGCCATCGGATTCAGTCCGACATTGATCTGTTCTGCCCTAGCGAAACTATTTTTCATGCCCGCGACGCGCTCTTCGCTCTCGGCTATCGAGCGCAACACCGATCTGACGACGTGGGGGATCATCTGCCGTCGCTGCGTCGAAGAACGACATGGCAGTGGGATGGAAATGCCTACGATCCGGAAATGCCCCTCGCGATTGAGCTACACCATTGCCTGTGGAACCATGCCGCCGCACGATGCGGTCCGGAATCCCTGAATGATTTTTGGGAGAGGCGGGTTGCGAGAAGGATGGAAGAGATTAGCTTTTCAACTCTGTGTCCGATTGACAACCTGGGCTACCTGGCCCTCAATCTTCTTCGCGACCTTTTGCGAGCCGGCATAGTGACCTCTCAAGTCTACGAATTGGGGTGGTTTCTTCACAGAAACTCGCACAACAAGGAATTTTGGGATAGTTGGATGGTGATGCACGACCGTGAACTGAGACGCCTTGAGTCGGTTTCTTTCCTTTTGGCAAAGACCTGGTTCCATTGTGACCTGCCAGAAGCGGTCGAAACAGAAATCGAGCATCTCCCGGTCGGCACGCGGCGCTGGTTCGAATTCCACGCTACTTCTCCCTCTCCGATGGGGTGGTTACGGCCGAACAAAGACCGGGCCTGGCTGCACAGTAGCTTGCTGGAGTCTGCAGCCGAGAAGCGGAAGGTGGTTCTTGAGCGGCTGTTTCCGAGAGTGCTCCCAGTGGATGCGGCAATCGCCACTCGGGTGCCGAATAGCTCTCCGATGGAGGAGTCGGTTTCACACAGGTACAGTCGATATGTTATCTACCTATTTACGCGTGTGACGTATTACTTGTGGGCGCTACCGACCACGCTCTGGCACGGGTTTTGCTGGTGGCGGTCGGCAAGAAGCTAAGGCGGCACTTGCTTCAGCCGGTCAAATTGCCTCGCGAACCAAAGCTTCGAGGCAACTTACGGCGGAGTCCAGATCGCTATACTGCAACTCCAGCACAGGCGCAAGGAGAAGATCGCGCAAGGAAGATTTCTGCGCATCGCGGAGATGCTGTTCCCCATAGCAAATGACCTGCTCCAAACACAGGGAAGCTCGTTCTCTGGAGAAGGGCCGCAGGCTGGCTGGACCTGAAGTTTGCCGGTTAAGAAAGATGAGGAAGTCAATGGGCGACTGCGGAGACGTAGGAAGCTCCGGCATGCTCGCTGTCGTTAGCTCAATCGCAATTTCTCCGTTGATGCGGGTCGTGGGGCGGTGTGACCTCAAGTCAGCAAACAACTCGGTAGCGGATTCGCGAAAATGCAGGTGGTAAGGATTGCCTACGACAACGCGCTGTTTCCCGCCTCGAACCAGGAAGCTCGCATCATCGGAAACGAATGTCCATCCCCGGCGCGCGCAGGCAAAAGAGAGTGAGGACTTTCCGGCTCCAGAATCGCCACACAGTAGCAGACCGCGGCCGTGGAAGGCAACACAGGCCGCATGGACAGGAGTCAAATACAGTGCCTCGACGAGAAGCAATGCCATCGCGTCAAGAAAGTGATACCGCAGATACGCACTGTTCTCAACTGTGCGTGTCGATAGCCAGCAGGAAGCAAACCCGGTCGTCAGATCACAAACGGCAAAATCATGAGGACTGGCGACAAACATGACCAGGTTGCGTTGTCCCCGGTAAGTGGGAGGAGGCGGGCAATCGGTTGCTTGACCCCCGGTCACGGCGATGTGGAGCTGGACTGGCGGCGCAGAAAACACTTTGTCGAATGATTTCCAGTTCTCCTCCGCAGCTACTAATACGTCGGGACAATT
>Ga0302326_10008057_pt1 | contig 23314 bp, 25 predicted proteins | sample Palsa_T0_3_FD_202264 | JGI IMG/M metagenome (GOLD analysis project Ga0302326, IMG submission 202264) | Peat permafrost microbial communities from Stordalen Mire near Abisko, Sweden - Palsa_T0_3 | ecosystem: Environmental > Terrestrial > Soil > Palsa > Peat permafrost | place: Sweden: Abisko... | reverse complement strand
GCGCGCATCCTCATCGTCGAGGCGCGCTATTATGACGACATCGCCGGTGCGCTCCTTGCCGGCGCAATGAAGGTGCTTGAGGAAGCGCGGGCCGAAATCGACCGCATCGGCGTGCCGGGCTCCCTCGAAATTCCGGCTGCGATCGCCATTGCGCTCGACGCGGCACAACGCAAGCGCCGGCCCTATGACGGGGTGGTCGCGCTCGGTTGTGTCATCCGCGGCGACACCATCCATTTCGAGATCGTCTCCCATGAATCTGCGCGCGGCCTGATGGATTTATCGATTGCGCGCGCGCTGCCGATCGGAAACGGCATCGTCACCGTCAACACCGAGGCGCAGGCTCTCGCCCGCGCCCGCATGGAAGAGCAGGACAAGGGCGGCGATGCGGCGCGAGCTGCGCTCGCGCTTATCGATCTCAAACGCCGGCTCGCGGGGAAGTAAGCGATGGCGCGCGCGACGGTAGGCGAGCCCCGGAAGGCGAACAAGCGCGGGGCGGCGCGGCTTGCCGCCGTGCAGGCGCTCTACCAGATGGACCTCGCCGGCACCGGCTTGAACGACATCTTGGCGGAATTCGAGAGCCACTGGCTCGGCGGGGAAGTTGAAGGCGCGCAATACCGGCCGGCGGAAGCGGCCTTCTTCCGGGACGTGGTGGGCGGCGTCGTCCGCGAGCAAAGCCTGCTCGATCCGCGGATTGATGATGCGCTGGCGCGCGGCTGGCCGCTCAAACGCATTGAGGCGGTGCTGCGCGCGGTGCTGCGGGCCGGCGCCTACGAGCTTGGGCACCGGCGCGACGTGCCGGCGCGCGTTGTGATGTCGGAATACGTCGACGTCGCGTCCGCCTTCGTCGACAAGGAGGAGACCGGCATGGTCAACGCCGTGCTGGATCAGCTCGCGCACCAGCTGCGCGCCGACGAATTCGACGCCGCGCGCGATTAATCCTCAGCCGCACGCAAACGGCAGCGCGGTCGGGCTGCGGAAATTCGACGAAGAATTCCACGCGATCTTGTCGACGGTCAGATGATAGTCGGGCACGCGCTCGAGGAAGCGCCGCATGGCGACTTCGGTCACGAGCCGCGCCATCTGGCTGCCGAGACAGAAATGCTTGCCCGAACCAAATCCCAGATGTCCCTGCGGGCGGCGGTCGATATCGAAGGTGTCGGGCTCGGGAAATCTGCGGCCGTCGCGATTTCCCGAGCCGAATGCGAGCGCGACCTTGTCACCGGCTTGAATTGTCTCGCCATGCAGGGCGATATCCCGCGTTGCCACGCGTTTGAAGCGTTGCGCCGATGTGTTGAAGCGCAGCGATTCCTCGATCGCTGGCGCGATCAGCGCCGGATCGGCGACAAGCCGCCGGCGCGCGTCGGGATAGTCGTGAAGGTTGAGCGCGAACACGCTCATGAAGCTCGACAGCGATTCCACGCCCGCCATGACGAAGGTCGCCGTGGTCAGTACGATCTCACGTTCCGACAGGCGGTCGCCGTCGATCTCGGCTTCGGCGAGATGCGTAATCAGATCGTCGGTGGGATTGGCCCGCCGCGCGGCGACTTCGGCCGTCAGAAAATCGCTCAATTCCCTGAACGCGGCGATGTGCTCCGGCGTGCGCCCCTTGATCGTCTTGTCGGTCGATATCGCGAGAATGACCTTGCGCCTGATCTCCGCGTGGTCGCGGTCGGGCAAGCCCATCGTGCGGAACAACAGGCCGACCGTGATCTGGCTGGAAAAGTCGTTGATGAACTCGAACGTCCCCTGTTCGACGATGCGCGCAAGCGAACGATCGGCAATCTCCTGCGTCGGCTCGGCCAGCCGGTCGAGATTTCGCTTGAGAAAAGCGGCCTGGCTCAATGCACGCAGCCGGTCATGCCGCGGCGGATCGGTCGTTCCCAGTGTCGAACCGGCGCGCCCGGGAAGTTCATCGATCATGTTGCCGGCGGTAGAGGAGAACGTTTGCCAGTCGCGTGCCGCTTCGACGATGTCGTCGTAACGCGACAGGATCCAAAGCTGCGCGCCGTCGCTCCAGTAGCAGGGGTATTTTTCGCGGAGTTCCGCATAATAAGGAAACGGGTCGGCATCGATCAAAGGCGAATAAAGGTCGAACGGCTCCACGGCATTTCCTCGGGGTCCCGGCGCTGATACACAAATTAGCACAATCCGATGGTGTGTCGCGCGATGTCGAGATCAACTGAATCGGCCGAAGATCGCCTGATCGCGCGCTATTTCCGGCCGCTCGCCACCGCACCGGGCGCGCTCGGCCTGCTCGACGACGCCGCCGAGCTGACGCCGCCGGCCGGATGCGATCTTGTCCTGACGACCGATGGTGTGATCGCGGGAGTCCATTTCTTTGCCGACGATCCGCCGGAAAATATCGGCCGCAAAGCGCTGCGTATGAATCTTTCCGATCTGGCCGCCAAAGGCGCCAGGCCCATCGGCTTTCTGCTTTCGGTCGCGCTGCCGGCGGGAACCGACGAGGCGTGGATCGCCGCGTTTGCTGCGGGGCTCGGCGAGGACGCGGCGCGCTATGGCTGTCCGCTGTTTGGCGGTGACACCGACCATACGCCCGGGCTTGCGTCGGCTTCGATCGCGGCTTTCGGCTCGGTGCCGCATGGAACGATGGTGCGGCGCTCGACCGCCAAGGCCGGTGACTGCGTGGTCGTGACCGGCACGATCGGCGATGCGGCGCTGGGGGTAAGGCTGCGGCGCGATCGCAACCTCGCCAGGAGCTGGGGGCTCACGGAGGCTATGGTTGCGTATCTTGAGCAGCGTTATCTCCTGCCGGAGCCGCGCAATGCGCTCGCCGAGGCGGTGCTGCATCATGCTGCGGCCGCGATCGACGTCTCCGATGGCCTGGCCGGCGATCTCGCCAAGCTGTGCCGTGCGTCGTCTGTTTCGGCCGAAATCGACGTCTCGCGCGTTCCGCTTTCGGACGCGGCGCGTACTGCGGCCGGCGCCGAGCCGGCGCTGATCGAGACGGTGCTCACCGGCGGCGACGATTACGAAATCGTTTTGACGCTGGCGCCGGAAAGGCTTTTGTCGTTTCGCGCGGCGGCGCACGAGGCCGGCGTTCCCGTAACCGAGATCGGACGGGTGCAAGCGGGCGAGAACGCGCGCTTCATTCACGCAGGCAACGCGCTCGAATTTGTGCGCCCTTCATACAGCCATTTTCAGGAATGACGGCCGGAGTTTATTTCCGCCGTGATATCGGCTGGTAATCGCGCAGCGGCGAGCCGGTGTAGAGCTGGCGCGGCCGCCCCAGTTTCTGGTGCGGATCCTCGATCATTTCCTTCCACTGCGCGATCCAGCCGACCGTGCGGGCTAGTGCGAACAGCACCGTGAACATGGCGGTGGGGAAGCCCATCGCGCGCAGCGTGATGCCGGAATAGAAGTCGACATTGGGATAGAGCCGCTTCTCGATGAAATACTCGTCGTGCAGCGCGATGCGTTCGAGCTCCATGGCGACGTCGAACAGCGGATCGTCGACGCCGAGTTCATGCAGGACCTCGTGACAGGTCTTCTGCATGATTTTCGCGCGCGGATCGTAGTTCTTGTAGACGCGGTGGCCGAAGCCCATGAGCCGGAAGGAATCGTCGGGATCCTTGGCGCGCTTGACGTATTCGGGGATGCGATCGACGGTGCCAATCTCGCCAAGCATTTTCAGCGCCGCTTCGTTCGCGCCGCCATGCGCCGGGCCCCAGAGGCAGGCAATACCGGCGGCGATGCAGGCAAACGGATTGGCGCCGGTCGAACCCGCAAGCCGCACCGTCGACGTTGAAGCGTTCTGCTCGTGATCGGCGTGCAGCGTGAAGATGCGGTCCATGGCGCGGGCGACGACCGGATTGGCCGTGTATTCCTCGCACGGCACCGCGAAGCACATCCGCAGGAAATTCGAGGCGTAGTCGAGTTCGTTCTTCGGATAAATGAACGGCTGGCCGACCGAATATTTGTAGGCCATTGCGGCAAGCGTCGGCATTTTCGCGATCATGCGGATCGAAGCGACCATGCGCTGGGTCGGATCGGTGATGTCGGTGGAGTCGTGATAGAAGGCCGACAGCGCGCCGACGCAGCCGACCATCACCGCCATCGGGTGGGCGTCGCGGCGGAAGCCCTGAAAGAACCGGCTCATCTGCTCGTGAACCATCGTGTGATGGACCACCCGGTCGTCGAAATTCTCCTTCTGCGAGACGGTCGGCAGTTCGCCATAGAGCAGGAGGTAGCAGGTCTCAAGGAAGTCGCCGTGCTCGGCCAGATCCTCGATCGGATAACCGCGATAGAGCAGCACGCCCTGGTCGCCGTCGATATAGGTGATCTTGGACTCGCAGCTTCCGGTCGACGTGAAACCGGGATCGTAGGTGAAGATGCCGGTCTGGCTGTAGAGCTTGCTGACGTCCATCACCTCGGGACCGATCGTTCCCTCGTAGAGCGGAAACGACCAGCTGTTGTCACCGAGTGTCAGCTTGCCGGCCTTGGTGTTGGTGCTGGTTTTGGCGTCCATAATCGCACCTCGATGGGTGAAAGTTTCAACAGTGCGGTGCACGCTGCCACGGCCAAAAAGCTTTGCGGCACTGCCGATCCGGCCATATTGGCGTAGCGCAACGGCGTGTGCACTGCAAGAAAATAGGCCCGGATCGGCCGCCGCGCTAGTCGGCTGTGTTACGAAACTTCCTGGACGCGCGATGGGTCGGTGCGGATCAATCGGCGCGCAATCGCGCACCCTCAAGCGTGACGTGGTCGGCGACGCGCGCGAGGCTTTCCGCCTTACCCAACACGACCAGCACTTCGAAAATGCCGGGCGACGTCGTGCGGCCGGTAAGCGCCACGCGTAACGGCTGCGCCACGGCGCCGAGCTTAGCGCCTTTACGCTCGGCGAATGTGCGCACCGCCCGTTCCGTTGCCTCCGCTGTCCACGGTTTCACGCCGGCGAGTTCGTTGCCAATATCGCTCAGCAGCGCTTTGGCCTCCGGCGTCAGCAGAGCGGTCGCCTTGTCGTCCAGGGGGATGGGGCGATCCGCCAGCAAAAAATGTGCGCTGTCAATGAGATCAACGAGTGTCTTGGCGCGCTCCTTCAGGCTCGGCATGGCCGACAGCCATTGTTCCCGCAGGCGCGGCGTCATCTTGGCGGCAATGGCGTCACCGCCGGCCAGGTGCGGCAGGAGCTGATCGATCGCTTGCAGGAGCGCCGCATCGGCGCTGCTGCGGATGTAGTGGCCGTTGAGGCTTTCGAGCTTGGCGAAATCGAACCGCGCCGGCGAACGGCCGATCTGCGGCAGGTCGAAAGCCGCGATCATTTCCTCGGTGGAAAAAATCTCCTGGTCGCCGTGGCTCCAGCCGAGCCTGACCAGGTAGTTGCGCAGGGCTGACGGCAGGTAGCCCATGGCGCGGTAGGCATCGACTCCGAGCGCGCCATGCCGCTTCGACAACTTTGAGCCGTCGGGCCCGTGGATCAGGGGAATGTGCGCCATCGCCGGCACGGGCCAGCCGAGCGCATCGTAGATGTGTTTTTGCCGCGCGGCGTTGGTCAGATGATCGTCGCCGCGGATGATGTTGGTCACCGCCATGTCGTGATCGTCGACCACGACGGCCAGCATGTAAGTCGGCGAACCGTCGGAGCGCAGCAGCACCAGATCGTCGAGGTTCTCGTTTTGCCAGACCACACGGCCCTGGACCTGATCTTCGATGACGGTTTCGCCGGTCAGCGGCGCCTTGAGCCGGATGGTTGGCTTGACGCCTTGCGGCGCGTCGCCCGGATCGCGGTCGCGCCAGCGGCCGTCGTAGAGCTTGGCGCGGCCTTCGCGGCGCGCCGCCTCACGCATTTGTGCAAGATCTTCGGGGCTTGCGTAGCAGTGATAGGCGTGGCCGCCGGCCAGGAGCTGCTCGGCGATTTCCCGGTGCCGCGCCGCGCGCGAGAATTGATAGATCGCGTCGCCGTCCCAGCCGATGCCCAGCCAGCGCAGTCCATCAAAAATGGCGTCGATTGCGGCTTGCGTCGAGCGTTCGCGGTCGGTGTCCTCGATCCGCAGCAGCATTTTCCCGGCACGCCCGCGGGCGTAGAGCCAGTTGAACAGCGCCGTGCGCGCGCCGCCGATATGCAAAAAGCCGGTCGGCGAGGGGGCAAAGCGGGTGACGACTGTCATTCTCGATCTTGATCCTCACGGGCGCGTGCCCGTGTAGCACAGCTGGGAATGAAAAGAAGTAAAGCCGGTTCCAGTTCTGTCAGCGGGCTTGACCGCGCAGGCCAATTTGTTCAATCCGGGCACGCGCCGCAGGCGTCCGCCGCGGCGATTTGGAAGCGATCAGGTCATGGCGGTTACGGAAGCGGCGGCACGGGAGGCGGGGCAGGATTTCATCCGCGACATCATTAGCGCCGACTTGGCTTCCGGACGCCTTAAGACCATCGTCACCCGCTTCCCGCCCGAGCCGAACGGATACCTTCATATCGGCCACGCCAAGTCGGTCTGCCTGAATTTCGGCGTGGCGGAGGAATTCGGCGGTCACTGCAACCTGCGCTACGACGACACCAACCCGACCAAGGAGTCGCAGGAATATATCGACGCCATCGAGCGCGACGTGCGCTGGCTCGGCTTCGATTGGGGAAAAAACCTTCATCACGCGTCCGACTATTTCGAGACGCTCTACGAATGGGCCGAGCATCTGGTCCGCGCCGGCAAGGCTTATGTCGACGACCAGACCCAGGAGGAGACGCGGCTGACGCGCGGCACCTTGACCGAGGCCGGAACCGAAAGTCCCTTCCGCGGGCGCGGCGTCGAAGAAAACCTCGATCTGCTACGCCGCATGCGCGCGGGCGAATTCCCGAACGGCGCGCGGGTCTTGCGCGCCAAGATCGACATGGCGTCCGGCAACATCAACCTGCGCGATCCGGTGCTCTACCGCATCCTTCACGCCGAACATCCGCGCACCGGCAAAGCCTGGTCCATCTATCCGAGCTACGACTTCGCCCATGGCCAGTCCGATGCCATCGAGGGCGTGACGCATTCGATCTGCACATTGGAATTCGAGGATCATCGGCCGCTCTACGACTGGTTTTTGCAAAACCTGCCGGTGCCGTCGCACCCGCATCAATACGAGTTCGCCCGGCTCAATCTCACCTACACCGTGCTGTCGAAGCGCGTCCTCACGGAACTCGTCCGCGGCGGGCATGTCGGCGGTTGGGACGATCCGCGCATGCCAACGCTTGCAGGCTTGCGGCGGCGCGGCGTGCCGCCAGCCGCGATCCGGGACTTCGTCAAGCGGATCGGCGTCGCCAAGGCGAACAGCGTCGTCGATGTTGCGATGCTGGAATTTTCCATCCGCGAGCATCTCAACACGACGGCGCAGAGGCGGATGGCGGTGTTGCGGCCCCTGAAGGTCGTGATCGAAAATTACCTGGAAGGCCAGGACGAAGAGGTCGAGGCGGTCAATCATCCCGAGGACGCGCGCGCCGGCACGCGGCGCGTTCGTTTCGGCCGCGAGCTTTTCATCGAGCGCGAAGACTTTATGGAGAACCCACCGAAGAAATTTTTCCGGCTGTCGCCGGGGACCGAGGTGAGGCTTCGTTATGCGTATTTCATTACCTGCCGCGAGGTTGTGAAGAATTCCGCCGGCGAAATTGTCGAGCTGCGTTGCACCTACGATCCCGCGACCAAGGGCGGCAACGCGCCCGACGGCCGAAAGGTCAAAGCCACGATGCACTGGGTCTCGGCAGCGGACGCGGTGACGGCCGAGGTGCGCTTGTACAATCCGCTGTTTCTCCGGCCCGATCCGGACGGCGCCGCGTTCGCCACCGATCTCAACCCGCAATCGCTGGAAGTCATCGCGGATGCGCGTCTCGAGGCCGCTTTGGCTGAGCAAGACTTCGGCGGCGCGGTACAGTTCGAGCGGCAAGGCTATTTCTGCCGCGATCGGGACTCGAAGCCCGAGCGCCTTGTCTTCAATCGTACGGTCGGCTTGCGCGATACCTGGGCCAAGGTCGCCGGCGGCGGAACCTGAGCCGTCTCGGCTTTCCTTCTAACGTCCTCGCCATTGCGCTTGCGCGCCGGTAGCATGATCCCGAGCTTTTGGGCGCGCGAGGGCGAGGGGGCCCGCGGTGGCGGACGCGGGCAACGCGCCGAACAGGGCGCGAACGCGGACTGGTATACGAACCTGGCCGGTCGAAAGAGCGCGGCGGGCGTGGGACGCATCCTGGCCGCAGATCGAATTCGCCGTTCCGGCCCGCGTCCGCGAGTGGCGGTCATCGAGGTCGGCGCGGGCCGGCTGCTGCCGTGGTTCGCGGTCGCATTCGGCGCCGGCATCGTCCTTGATTTCACCGCCGAGCGCGAACCAGCGTGGTGGGCGGCATCGGCGTTGGCCGCGATCGCCATCATTGTCACCGCGTTGCTGCGCCGGCGTCCGGTGGCGTTTGTGCTCGGGCTCGGGCTGCTCGGCATGGCCGCCGGCTTTGCCGCCGCGACAATCAAGACCGCGCTGATCGACCATCCGCTGTTGCGTTATCCGGCCTACAGCGTGTCGCTCGGCGGCTTCGTCGAACTCCGCGAGGAAAGCCAGAAGACCGACCGCTTCGTGCTGCGGGTCGAGCGGATCGATGGCAAGCGGATCGTCGAAAAGCCGCAGCGCGTGCGGCTATCGGTGCGCCGCGGTACGGCGCCGCCGGCGGGCGCCTTCGTCGAGGTAAAGGCCCAGCTCAATCCGCCGCTCGAGCCGTTGCGGCCCGGCGGCTACGACTTTGCGCGCGACCTTTTCTTCCAGCGCATCGGCGCGTCGGGTTTTGTGCACGGCGCCGTCAGGGTCGTCGCGCCGCCGACCGCGGCGGGCGTCCGCATGCGGGCCAATGCGTCCATCCAGGGACTGCGCGACGCGATCGATCTTCGTATTCGCTCCGTGCTATCGGGCGACGTCGGTTCGATCGCGCTTCCGCGCTGATTACCGGCAAGCGCGACGCGATTTCGCCGCAGGTATACGACGCCATGTTCGTGTCCGGCATCGGTCACGTGCTGTCGATTTCCGGTTATCACGTGGCCGTCGTCGCCGGCGTCGTGTTCTTCATCTTGCGGGCGTTGCTGGCGCTGATCCCCGGACTTGCCGACCGCACGCCGATCAAGAAATGGGCGGCGTTCGCCGCGCTGATCGTGACCGCATTCTATCTCGTGCTTTCCGGCGCGGAAGTCGCAACCCAGCGGTCGTTCATCATGATCGCGATCGTGCTGATCGGCGTCATGCTCGATCGGCCGGTGCTGACCTTGCGGACGGTGACGATTGCCGCGCTGCTCGTTCTTTTTCTTGCGCCCGAAACAGTCGTGCATCCGAGCTTCCAGATGTCGTTTGCGGCGACGCTGGCGCTGATCGCCGTCTACGGGCGTGGGCTGCCGGTGGCGCGGGCGGGGATGGATTCTTCCATCGGATCGCGCGCGGCATTGTGGGGCGTCAACGAAGTCCTGAGCCTCATTATTGCGTCGCTGGTCGCCGGCCTCGCCACGACGCCGTAAGCGGCTTATCACTTTCATCGGCTGGCGCCGTTCGGCGTCCCTTCCAACCTCCTTGCCATGCCGATCGTCTCTGCGTGGGTGATGCCCATGGGTATCCTCGGCGTGCTCGCGATTCCCTTCGGCTTCGACGCGGTATTCTGGCGGCAAATGGGTTACGGCATCGAATGGATGGACGCAGTCGCACTGTGGGTGGCGGGCCTGCCCGGCGCTTTCGGCCGCGTCACCGCTTTCGGCACCGGGCCGCTTCTCTTGGCGACGGCGGGCCTGTTGATCATTACGCTCCTCAAGACGCCGTTGCGCTGGAGCGGCGCGGTGTTCGTGCTCTTGGCGATTGTCTTTGCGGCGCGCACGCCGGTGCCGGACATACTTGTTGCCGCGGACGGGCGGACATTCGCGGTGCGCGGCGCTGACGGCAAACTCGCGTTCCACCACGCCGGTGGGGACACGTTCGCAATGCGCGAATGGCTTGCCGCCAATGCCGACGGCCGCGATGTGAAAGATCGCCGACTTGGCGAGGGCATCGCCTGCGATCCGTCCGGGTGCCTCGGCAAGCTCGGTGACGGACGGCTCGTTTCCTACGCACTCGCGCCGGATGTCTTCGAGGAGGATTGCCGGCGCGCAACCGTCATCGTGGCAACGCGCGATTAGCCGCCCGACTGTGACGCGACCGTCATCGGCCGCAGCCTGTGGCGCGAGCGCGGTGCGCTGGCGCTGCGCCGCGACGGCTCCGGCTTTGTCATGAGTCGGCGCGGCCGCCGAATTTCGACCGGCCGTGGGCGCCGCGACCGGCGCGAAAAGAGGGCTTCGCAAATTCCGACACCGGAACCGGTCCTGCCCCGGCATCGCCGTCGCCACCGCGCGATGCGACACCACGGCCGGAGGACCTTCAGCCGGACGATTGAGCTCTTCGTCATTCGGGGCCTCCTCGCTACGCTCGGCCCCGGAATGACGGTCTAATCAATACCGCCGGAACAGCCCGACCAGCTTGCCCTGAATACGCACGCGGTTAGGCGGCAGGATACGCACTTCGTAAGCGGTATTGGCGGGTTCGAGCGCAATCGAAGCGCCGCGACGGCGGAAGCGCTTGAGGGTCGCTTCCTCGTCGTCGATCAAGGCGACGACGATATCGCCGGTATCGGCCTCATCGCTGCGCTTGAGGAGGGCGATATCGCCGTCGAGAATGCCGGCGTCGATCATCGAATCGCCGCGGACCTCGAGCGCGAAATGCTCGCCCGTCGTCAGAAGATCCGACGGCATGTTGATGGTGTGGCTGCGGGTCTGGATCGCTTCGATCGGGGTGCCCGCGGCAATGCGGCCCATGACCGGCACGGCGACGGGCCGGCCGCCTTCATCCTCCGAAGCGGCGCGCACGCGTCCGAGATTGCCTTCGATGACGCTTGGCGTGAAGCCGCGTGAGCGGTTTGCGACCATGCCATGCGCGACCGACTCAGGCAGCTTGATGACCTCAATGGCGCGCGCCCGGTTGGGCAGGCGACGAATGAAGCCCCGTTCCTCGAGCGCCGTGATCAAACGGTGAATGCCTGACTTGGAGCGCAGGTCGAGCGCATCCTTCATCTCGTCAAAGGACGGCGGAACTCCCGCCTCCTTGAGGCGCTCGTGGATAAAGCGGAGGAGTTCAGCTTGCTTGCGCGTGAGCATCGGCGCTTCCCCATTTGGCCGCCCGGCAGCCGAAACAAATCATGAACGGACACTATCCGTTCCATATGTGTTCCGCAACCATTTAATTTGAAGTGAAGAAAGTAGGGGTCGCGCCAAACCAGCGCTTAACGCTCGAACTTAACGATCGTGCACCGGCTGCCGGCTTTTGCCGCGGGCTCAAAAGGCTCCCGGATCACAAGACAACCGGCTTTCGCCAGCGGCGCCATCATCGAGCTGTCCTGGACCGGGAAAGGCGTTGCGACGAGTCCCTGCGGGCTTTCGCCGAGCGTCGCGCGCAGATAATCGGCGCGCTCGTCATTCTCGGGCAGGTCGCAACCGAGCACGGCCGATTCGGTCGGCCTCGTGAGATCGCTGCGTCCGGCGAGTCGGCGGATGAGCGGCACGAGGAACAGAAAGCCACAGACGAAGGCCGAGACCGGATTGCCGGGAACGCCGAGCACGTGCATGGCGCCGAGCCGCCCGTGCATCAGCGGACGGCCGGGCCTCAATGCCAGCCGCCAGAACGACAATTCCATACCTTCGGCGGTGAATGCCTTCTGCACGAGATCGTAGTCGCCGACGGAAGCGCCGCCGCTGGTGACGAGAATATCCGCGTTGGATTCGCGCGCGCGCCGCACGGCGGCGACCGTATCGTCGAGCCGATCGCCGACAATGCCGAGGTCGTCGACCGCAGCTTCTTCGGCGCGCGCGAGCGCGGCCAGCGCAAAATTATTGGACGAAACGATCTGGCCAGGCGCCGGTTGCACGCCCGGTGGCACCAGTTCGTCGCCGGTGGCGAATAGCGCGATCTTCGGCCGCCGGTACACGGGGACGAGTGGATGATTCATGGCGGCGGCGAGCGACAAGTCGCGCGCCGTAAGCCGATGACCGGCGGTCAGGAGCGTGTCGCCGGCCTTGAAGTCGAGCCCTTGCGCACGGATATGGCGGCCCTTTGCTGAAGGTTTTTCGACTTCAACGTGGTTACTGTCGCGCCTGGTCTGCTCCTGGATCACGATCGTGTCGGCTCCCTCCGGGAGCACGCCGCCCGTGAAGATGCGCGCCGCTTCGCCGTGACCGACCGGATGCGCAAACGGCCGGCCGGCGGCGACTTCGCCGACAACCTTCAGACGCACCGGCGCATTGGCGACATCGGCGGCACGCACCGCGTAGCCGTCCATCGCCGACACGTCGGCCGGCGGCTGCGTGCGCCGCGCCTTGAGAGGGTCGGCGAGGACGCGGCCATGCGCCTCGTCGAGCGGCGCCTCTTCGGCCGGCAACGGCGCCGCGTGTTGCAGCACGCGTTCGAGCGCGTCAGCGACTGACAGCAACACCGCCACGGCTCACTCCCCGGCGCGATAATGGCCGCTACGGCCGCCGCGCTTTTCAATGAGGCGAATGCCTTCGATCCGCATGCCGCGGTCGACCGCTTTGACCATGTCATAGATGGTGAGGCAGGCGACCGCGACGGCGGTGAGCGCTTCCATCTCGACCCCGGTCCGGCCGGCGACCTTGATGCGCGCTTTGACCACAATGCCGGGCAGCTTGGCGTCCGGCGCAAGGTCGATCTCGACCTGCGAAATGACGAGCGGATGACAGAGCGGGATCAGTTCGTGCGTGCGCTTGGCCGCCATGATGCCGGCGATTCGGGCCGTTCCCAGCACATCGCCCTTTTTTGCGTTGCCCTTGCGGACCAGGTCGAGCGTCCCGGACTGCATCAGCACGCGCCCCTCGGCAATTGCCTCGCGCTCGGTTACGCGTTTTGCCGAAACGTCGACCATGCGGGCTTCGCCGCGGGCGCCGAGATGCGTCAGTTTTTTGCTCCGCGCCACGGCATTCACCGGGCGGCAGCAAGCACGGCACTGCTTGCGAGAAGCGCGCGCGTCGCCGCCGCGACGTCATTCTGGCGCATCAGGCTCTCACCGACGAGGAAGGTGGAAATGCCGACCCTGGCGAGACGGACGAGATCGTCGGGCGCGAATATGCCGCTCTCGCCGACCGCAACACGGCCGGCCGGAATCAATCCGGCCAGACGCTCGGACGTCGCCAGCGTTGTTTCGAAGGTTTTCAGGTTCCGGTTGTTGATGCCGATCAGCCGCGATTTCAGCCGCAGCGCCCGCTTAAGCTCCGGTTCGTCGTGGACCTCGACGAGCACGTCCATGCCGAGCGCGAACGCCGCTGTTTCAAGCTCCGCCGCGCTTGCGTCGTCGAGCGCGGCCATGATGACGAGGATGCAATCGGCGCCGGCAGCGCGCGCTTCGATCACCTGGTAGGGATCGTACATGAAATCCTTGCGCAACACCGGCAGCGCGCAAGCCGCGCGCGCCTGCCGCAGATGCTCGAGCGAACCCTGGAAGGAGGGTGCGTCCGTCAGCACCGAAAGGCAGGTCGCGCCGCCGGCCGCATAGGCAGCCGCCAGCGTCGGCGGACTGAAATCTTCCCGGATCAATCCTTTCGACGGGCTTGCCTTCTTGATCTCGGCGATCAGCGCATGGGCGCCGGCTGCGAGCCGCCGCTCGATCGCGGCCAGAAATCCACGCGGCGCGGTCGCGGTTTTGGCCTCGCGTTCGAGCGCCGAGAGTGGACGCTCGCGTTTCGCCGCCGCGATCTCTTCGCGCTTATAGGCAGCGATGTCGGCCAGAATGTCAGACATCGTTCGAGACCGCGATCAGACGATCGAGCCGTCCTTCGGCTTCGCCGGAATCGACCGAGTGGGCGGCGAGATGCAGTCCGTCCTTGAGGTCCGTTGCCTTGCCTGCGACCACGAGCGCCGCCGCCGCGTTGAGGAGCGCCACGTCGCGAAAGGCGGAGGCCTTGCCCTGGAGAACGTTCTGCACCGCTTTGGCATTCGTTTCCGCGTCACCGCCGCGTAGCGCCTCCGGCTTGACCTTGCGCAAGCCGAGTTCTTCCGGCGAAATCTCGAAAGTCTTCAGGTGACCATCTTCGAGCGCGGCGACGTTGGTTGGACCGGACGTGGTGATCTCGTCGAGTCCGTCGGAGCCGTGCACCACCCACACCCGTTCGGCGCCGAGATTCTTCAGCACTTGCGCCATCGGCTGCGTCCAGTGCCTGGAGAACACACCGATCATCTGGCGCCGCACGCCCGCCGGATTTGAAAGCGGGCCGAGCAGGTTGAAGATCGTGCGGGTGCCAAGCTCGGCGCGGGTCGCGCCGACATTCTTCATCGCCGGATGATGCGCCGGTGCGAACATGAAGCCGATGCCGGCCTCCGCAATGCAGCGTGCGATCGTTTCCGGGGTCAGATTGATATTGACGCCCAATGCCGCGAGTACGTCGGCGGCGCCGGAGCGCGACGACAGCGCGCGATTGCCGTGCTTGGCGACCGGCACGCCGGCGCCGGCGACAATGAGCGCGGCGCAGGTGGAAATGTTGAACGAGCCCAAAGCGTCGCCGCCGGTGCCGACGACGTCGACGGCATTCGGGGGCGCAACAACACGCAGCATCTTGGCGCGCATCGCGGAGACCGCGCCGGTGATCTCCTCGACCGTTTCGCCGCGCACGCGCAGTGACATGAGCAATCCGCCCATCTGCGAGGGCGTGGCCTCACCGGACATCATCTGTTCGAACGCCCCGGCCGCTTCCTCGCGGGTGAGCGCCGCGCCGGTCGCGACTTTAGCGATGACCCCTTTGAATGCGTCGGTCACGATCAAGCTTTCAATTTACACGCGCCGGCCGCTTTTGCGGCGCGGCTTGCTTGGCGGCTCGCCGCCCGCTCGATGCGTTCCAGGACGCCGCGATATCGAGAAAGTTTTTCAGCATCAGGCGGCCGTGGTCGGAGGCGATGCTTTCGGGGTGGAACTGCACCCCGTGCACCGGCAACCGCCTGTGCGCCAGTCCCATAATAAGACCATCCTCGGTGTCCGCCGTCACATTCAGTTCGTCGGGCAAGCCCGCGCGATCGACCACGAGCGAATGATAGCGAGTCGCGTGAAACGGCGCGTTGATGCCGTGGAAAATACCGGTGCCGTCGTGGCGGATCAGCGACAGCTTGCCGTGGACAGGTACCGGCGCGCGCACGACCCGGCCGCCGAAGGCGTCTCCGATCGCCTGATGGCCCAGGCAGACGCCGAGGATCGGGATTTTGCCGGAAAGCGCCGAAATCAGGTCAAGGCAGATGCCGGCCTCCTTCGGCGTGCAGGGGCCGGGCGAAAGCACAATGGCATCGGGATCGGCGGCGACGACGGCAGCGCTGGCAATCTTGTCGTTGCGATGCACGCGCACGTCGGCGCCCAGTTCACCGAGATAGTGCACCAGATTGAAGGTGAAGCTGTCGTAGTTGTCGATCAGGACAATCATGGGAGCCAGCACTGTTCCGCTGCCGGCTCTTAGCGCAAATTCCCCGTGGATTAAATGGACGCCGGCCGGAAATCGGCCCCGGCGGCCAGCCTAGCGCGCCAAAGCTATTGCTGGAGCAAGCCGATTCGCTGAAACGATGCGTACCTCGCGGGCCTGTCCGAACGTGTTGCGCGTGTCGCGCAAGCAGGCGGCTTCGAAATAGGGCCACGCATTTTGCGAGCAATCCCGGGCCAATGATCGCGCGTCCGCCCGGTCGGCCTTGACGCTCGGCACCGAACCGCGGGCTTCGACCTGCGCCGAAAGGCTGAGCGTAGAGACGAACGAACCCGCCAAGATCGCGGCGGCAGCGACGGCGTAAACAGCTTTGAGCATGACACCGACCCCTGTTCCTGTTTCGCGCCCTCTTCTGCGTAGGGTCGCGGCTCGACCGGGGGTTACTTTCGGCCTCCGCAGCGGGCGGTTCCTTGACGCACGTCACAATTTTGCTGCTTGCAACTCCACTTTGAAAACCGCCGGGAATCGATCGTGTTCCAGTCCTTTCGGCCGAATTTTCGCTGCTCTCCGGGAACCCGGGGCGGCGAATTGCCGATTCAGCGGTCTCACCGATTCCGGCCGCGATCTCTGCGCTCCGGCGGCGGTCCTCCGTCGCAAACCCCAACCCGTCTTGCGGTCGGCCGGAACGCGGGCTAGACCCCCCGCCATGCCGCACGTTGCGCTCTTTGCCGGGTCGTTCGACCCCATCACCAATGGCCATCTCGACGTGGTGCGCAGCGCTGTGCGGCTGGCAAGCCGGCTGGTGCTCGCCGTCGGCATTCATCCGGGCAAGGCGCCGCTGTTCTCGGCCGAGGAACGGCTCGCCATGCTGGAGGAGATTTGCGGGCCGTTAGGACGCGCCGCCGGCTGCGAAATCGCCTGCATCACCTTCGGCGATCTCGTCGTCACTGCGGCGCAGCGGGCAGCGGCGACGATCCTCATCCGCGGTGTGCGCGATGCTGCGGATTTTGATTATGAAATGCAGATGGCCGGCATGAATGCCGCCATGGCACCGGGGGTCCAGACCGTGTTTCTGCCCGCGTCGCCGGACGTTCGCCCGATCACCGCCACCTTGGTGCGCCAGATCGCCAGCATGGGCGGGGACGTCTCCGCCTTCGTGCCCGCGCAGGTGGCGACGCGGCTGAAAAAGAAATTCTCGAAGGTCTAAAGAACGTCTCATCCGGGAGATGACATGACGCGTATCCTAGCCTTGCTGTTCGCCCTGTCGTATGCCGCGCCGGCCTTCAGCCAGGGCCTCACCAACCCCGCGGCGTTGAAAGAACAAGCTCCGCCGACCTATCGCGTCGATTTCGACACCAGCAAAGGCGCGTTCGTCGTCGAGGTTCATCGCGACTGGGCGCCAAACGGCGCCGATCGATTTTACAATCTTGTCAAAAACGGCTTCTACGACGACGCCCGCTTCTTTCGGGTGGTCGAGGGTTTCATGGTGCAGTTTGGTGTCAACGGCGACCCCAAAGTCTCAGCCGTTTGGCGGGAGGCCCGGATCAAGGACGACCCGGTGCGGATCAGCAACAAACGCTCTTTTGTCACGTTCGCCACCGCGGGTCCGAACACACGCACGACCCAGGTGTTCATCAATTTCGGCGACAACAGTAACCTGGACAGAATGGGTTTTGCTCCCTTCGGCCAAGTCGTGTCCGGCATGAAAGTCGTCGAGGCGCTCTATAGCGGATACGGTGACGGCGCGCCGCAAGGACGAGGACCGGATCAGACCCGCTTGCAAACCCAAGGCAACGCCTATCTGGCGAGCGGATTCGGCAACCTCGACTACATCAAGAAGGCCACGATCGGGCAATAACCCCGATTTTGCCAAGGCGCCGGAACCGGCTAGAATAGCCGCTCCATCAAAGCAATTCGAAGCAAACGAACGAGCAGCAGAAGGTTTTCACATTGGCTCCGTCCAACGATATTCCCTCGCTCCCTTCGGGCACCGATCCGGAGAACGCGCTGATCATCAAGACCACGCGCGGTGACATCGTCGTGGCACTGCGCAGCGACATCGCGCCCGGTCATGCCGAACGAATGAAACTGCTGGCGCGCGAGCAGTTTTATGATGATGTGCCGTTTCATCGCGTCATCGACGGCTTCATGGCGCAGACCGGCGACGGTCAGTACGGCAACGGCACCGGCGGTTCAAAACACCCGGATCTGAAGGCCGAGTTCTCGAAGGTTCCGTTCGAGCGCGGCATCGTCGGCATGGCGCGTTCCAGCAATCCCCATTCGGCTAACAGCCAGTTTTTCATCATGTTCGACGAGGGATCGTTCCTCAACGGCCAATACACGGTAGTCGGCGAGGTGGTGCACGGCATGGACGTAGTCGACAAGCTCAAGCGTGGCGAGCCGCCGAACGATCCGGATCGCATTGTCCAGGTGCAAGTGGCGGCCGACGTAAAACAGTAGGGATCATGCGCGCGGTTCGGCATGTGATGGCGGTTTGCGGCGCTATCGGTGTCGCTCTGTTCGTTGCGCCGGACCAAGCCTCGGCGCAATTGGATATCCCACCGGCACGGGCGCCGTGCAGCGTCCTGAGCGGCCATCCCTGTCATCCTTCGTTCTGCGGCGTTTTCCACCGTAGTCCGTGCTTCCCGTATTATCTGCCGCCTATCGGCCAGGATTTGCGGCTGACCGTCGTCTCGACTGACAGCGACGAGCCCGCCGATAAGCCCGCCGGTGGCGCTGACGCGAGTGGCGACGATCACCCGCTCGATTCGATCCGCGACATGTTTGCTGCATTGCGCGGCTGCTGGGTGCCGCCGCCGAAGGACGAAGCGCGCCGCGGCATGGAATACACCGTCCGCTTCGCGTTCAAGCGTGATGGTGAATTGATCGCGCCACCGCGGATGACCTATGCGAGCCACGGCGCGCCGCCCGAAACGCGCAACGTCTATCGCGATGCCGTGGACGCGGCGCTCAAGCGCAGCATGCCGCTGCATTTTACGGTCGGGATGAGCGGCGCCATCGCGGGCCGCCCCATTGCGATCCGTTTCGTTGACGATCGCACGATCGACAACGCCAAGAGCCCGCAATGATCGCTTCGGGACGGCGGCGATTATGCAGCGATGCGCTGCGCGTCTAAAATGCGTACCGATCTTTTCGATTTCGCCTTGCCTGAAGACCGCATTGCGTTGCGGCCGGTTTCGCCGCGGGACTCCGCGCGGCTCCTCGTCGTGCATCCGTCCCGGGCATCCGAGCTCGAGGATCGGAGCGTGCGCGACCTGCCGGATCTGCTGGGGGCGGGCGATGCGCTGGTTGTTAACGACACCAAAGTGATCCCGGCGAGCCTCCACGGCCGGCGCATCGGCCGTGGCGAGCATGAGCCTGCCATCAGCGCAACGCTCATCAAGCGGCTCGACGGTTCGCGCTGGAACGCCCTGGTAAAACCGGGCAAGCGCCTCGCGGCGGGCGACGTCGTGTGCTTCGGCAGCGAAGGCCGCGTATGCTTCCTCGACCAGCTCGACGCCACTGTCGAAGCCAAGGGGGAGGGCGGCGAGGTGACGCTCGCCTTCGCCTTCCACGGCGCCGTGCTTGATCAGGCGCTGGCCGAGCGCGGCGACATGCCCCTGCCGCCCTATATTGCCGGACGTCGCGCGGCCGACGAGCAGGATCGCGCCGACTACCAGACCATATTCGCGCGCGAAGAGGGTTCGGTAGCGGCGCCGACTGCCGGGCTGCATTTTACGGACGCGATCGTGCAGGCGCTGCGCTCGCGCGGGATCGCGCTTCACCGCGTGACGCTCCATGTCGGCGCCGGCACGTTCCTGCCGGTCAAGGCGGAAGACACTTCGGCTCACCACATGCAGCCGGAATGGGGCAGCGTGAGCGCCGCAACTGCCGCCGCGCTCAATGTGGCGCGTGGCGCGGGCGGCCGGATCGTGGCGGTCGGCTCGACGGCGCTGCGGTTGCTCGAAAGCGCGGCGGCCGAGGACGGTACGCTTGCGGCATTTTCGGGCGAGACTGCGTTGTTCGTGACGCCGGGTTACCGTTTCCGCGTCGCAGACGCGATGCTGACCAATTTCCATCTGCCGCGCTCGACCCTGTTCATGCTGGTGTCGGCTTTTTGCGGACTTGAAGTCATGCGGCGGGCCTATGCGCACGCGGTCGCGGACGGCTATCGGTTCTATTCGTATGGCGATGCGTGTCTGCTGTTTCGGAAGACGTAATCATGCCAGTGCGCCAGTCGTTGAAACTGCATCCGGACACGCTCTCCTCAGCGGCAAGCCGCATCGACGTGGACATCGCGGCGCGCGACGGCAGCCTGGTGTTTTCGTACGTTGTGACCGGCAAGATAAGCCATCTGCGAATACCGGCGGCAGCGGCCTCCGCGCGTACCGACGAATTGTGGCGGCACACCTGCTTCGAGGCGTTTGTGCGTCCGTCGCCCGACGAGTCGTATTACGAATTCAACTTTTCGCCCTCGACTCGATGGGCGGCTTACCATTTCAACGGCTACCGCAGCGGTGGGCGGGTCGCAGCCGAGATCGGCCCGCCTGTGATCCAGGCCCAGGCGACCGCCGGCTCCTACACATTGCAGGTCGTGCTGAAGCTCGGTCTGTTGCCGAGCCTGCCGAGCGCCGCGCCGTGGCGGCTTGGTCTCTCGGCCGTGATCGAGGACACTGGTGGCCGCAAATCCTATTGGGCGCTGGCGCATCCGCCGGGCAAGCCGGACTTCCATCGGCTCGATTGCTTTACCTACAAATTTTCCCCAGCATCGCCGTCATGAAATTCGGCATCGATCGCCTTGTCGCCGAACCCGCTTTGCGCGCGCCGCTGAGCGGCAGGCGCGTTGCGTTGCTGGCGCATCCCGCTTCGGTCACGGCTGACCTGACGCACGCGCTCGATGCGCTGGCCGCTTGTGGCGACCTGAAGCTCGCCGCCGCGTTCGGTCCCCAGCACGGCCTGCGCGGCGACAAACAGGACAACATGATCGAATCGCCCAACTTCAACGATCAGGTGCACGGCATCCCGGTCTTCAGCCTGTACGGCGAAGTGCGCGAGCCGACCGAGGCGATGATGGACACGTGCGATGTCATCCTCGTCGATCTGCAGGATCTGGGTTGCCGCATCTATACGTTCGTGACGACGCTGCGCTACGTGCTCGAAGCAGCGGCGAAACGCGGCAAGGCGGTGTGGGTGCTGGACCGGCCCAATCCCGTTGGCCGGCCGGTCGAAGGATTGATGCTGCGCGCCGGCTGGCAAAGCTTTGTCGGCGCCGGGCCGTTGCCGATGCGCCACGGGCTTACGCTCGGCGAACTCGGTGCGTGGTTTGTCAGAACGCTCAAGCTCGACGTCGACTATCGCGTCGTCGAGATGCAAGGCTGGCAACCCGATGCCGCACCGGGATTCGGCTGGCCGCTTGACGAGCGCATATGGGTCAATCCCAGTCCGAACGCACCGAATTTATGGATGGCGCGCGCCTATGCCGGCACCGTGATGGTCGAGGGCACGACGCTGTCGGAAGGGCGCGGCACCACGCGGCCGCTCGAACTGTTCGGCGCTCCCGACATCGACGCACGCGCCGTGATGCACGATATGCACGCGCTTGCGCCGCAATGGCTGCATGGCTGCCGCCTGCGCGATTTCTGGTTCGAGCCGACGTTTCACAAGCACGCCGGCAAGCTGTGCAACGGCGTGCAGATTCACACCGAAGGGCCCGGCTACGATCACCTGGCGTTCAAGCCCTGGCGCATCCAGGCGCTTGCCTTCAAGGCGATCCGCCGTCTGTATCCGGACTATCCGCTGTGGCGCGACTTCGCCTACGAATACGAGCACGGCAAGGCCGCCATCGACGTCATCAACGGCGGCCCGTTGCTGCGGGAGTGGGTGGACGATGCGCGCGCGACGTCGCAAGATCTGGATGCGCTGGCGGTGCCGGATGAGCAGGCTTGGGTGAGTGAGCGGCGAGATTTGTTACGTTACTGAGGTGCGAACAGGCCATCCTCGCCGGTTCGACGATGTCGCCTGGTCAGTGGGTCACTGGGGTGAGTGAGCGGCGAGATTTGTTACGTTACTGAGGTGCGAACAGGCCATCCTCGCCGGTTCGACGATGTCGCCTGGTCAGTGGGTCACCGGGTCACGGGCATGAAACGCGAACGATCGCTGCTTCAGCAGGCTTGGCGCGGTGCGGCGCAATTTTTGTGTCCCGCGGGAGCAGCGCTTGTCACGTTGCTGTCGCCCGTAGCCGCACAGGACATTCGCGGGCTGGAACTTTGCACGGCCGAGACGCGGATGGAGCGTCGTACCGGATGCCTGCAGGCCAATGTCGAGTATCTTCAGAGCGCGCTGACCAAACTGGCTCGCGAAACAGAGGACAAGATTGCCGCCGCCGATCGCGATCTGGCCGCTGCCCGGGCTGAAATCGCCGCGCTTAAATCGACGATGGACAGGCTGAGCAGCGAGCTGGTGCAAATCAAAGCGAACGCGGAAGCCAAAGGCAAGAAGTAGACGGCAAACGTTCCGGTTCAGGTCAAATGCAGGCCTTTTGAAGCTGTCTTCGGCGCGTTTTCTCCTCCCTCGACAACGACCAAACAAAACATGTCGCGCGAGTTCGGAGTTTAGTGGGGCACGATGTTCAGCGGCTTCCGGTCGCGCCGGGATACAGCCTTGGAATGTTTAGAGGCTTTGGAAGCCTTGGTCTTAGAAGCTTTAGCCTTAGACGCCTTAGTCTTAGACGCTTTGGAAGTCTTGGCCTTGGAGGCCTTCGAGGTCTTGGAAGCGCGCTTGACGTAAGTTGCGTTGCCTTTTGTGCTCTTCGCTTGAGACGCTTGTTCTTTCACCGGCGGCTGGTTCACGGGCACAGACGGAGCCATGGTCGAGCGGCATGCTGCGGATATTACGTCCTTGCGGGACTCAAGACACCTGAACACCCGTTCGCGGTCGGGAATGGCGTCCTGGCAAAACTGAAATGCGTCATTCATACATGCTTGCCGCCCTTCCGGAGACTGTGCGGGCGCGCCGGTCGTCCCGCTTAAGGCGATAAAGACGGCGAGCGTAATTCGCTGCTTCACAGAGGCCCGTCCTTCCCGAAAATCATGGCCGTGTCGCGTGGACGCTGAAACTGCGGCATCGCTGACGAGGACTTCGATTAGAGGCACCCTGATTTTCGCGCACGCGAAACGCCCCGGCACGCTGCCGGTGCGGTCATGAATTCCGCCGCCCCACGGGACCGCTCAACAACCAGAAAACGTCGTCCTTTTTGGTGTCTAGCACAATCCTCAAGCGAGGACTGCCATGTGTCCGAGATGCCTCAAGAAGCGACAAGATTGCCGCAGCGGCTTAGGTTTGCTGCATCGCGTGGGCAGACGTGTGTGTGCGAAGCCGAAGTCCCTCCGAAGTAGCGGCTTTTTAGTCCAGCGCCTCAATACCTTGCATTCCCCGGCGTTCTTGGGAACGGGATCGCGTCGCGCACGTTGGCGAGCCCGGTGACGTAGGCGAGCGTGCGCTCGAAGCCCAGCCCGAAGCCGGCATGCGGCACCGTGCCGTAGCGGCGCAGGTCGCGGTACCAGCCGTAATGCTCCTTGTCGATGCCGCGCTCCGCCATGCGCGCGTCGAGCACGGGAAGCCGTTCTTCACGCTGGCTGCCGCCGATGATCTCGCCGATGCCGGGCGCGAGCACGTCCATCGCCGCGACGGTTTTGCCGTCGTCGTTGACCCGCATGTAGAACGCCTTGATGTCCTTCGGATAGTTCATCACGATCACCGGCTTCTTCGCATGCTTCTCGGTGAGATGGCGTTCGTGCTCCGATTGCAGATCGATGCCCCACTTCACGGGGAACTCAAATTTCTCTTTTTTCTCTTGCGCCTGTTCGAGCACAGCGATC
>Ga0302326_10008056_pt1 | contig 23314 bp, 21 predicted proteins | sample Palsa_T0_3_FD_202264 | JGI IMG/M metagenome (GOLD analysis project Ga0302326, IMG submission 202264) | Peat permafrost microbial communities from Stordalen Mire near Abisko, Sweden - Palsa_T0_3 | ecosystem: Environmental > Terrestrial > Soil > Palsa > Peat permafrost | place: Sweden: Abisko... | reverse complement strand
GGTCGAAGGGCAGATGCACGTTCAGGCTCAGAGTCGGGCTATGTCCAACGTTTTCAATGTGGCGAATCTGCCGGAACAGCTAATTTGGACCGGAGTGATCGCCCATACCGCGATACAGCAGCCAAAGGACCTGCCAAGATTTCAGGATTTGGATGGCGCCATAGACAGTCTGGAAGCGATGGCCTTGCGTTACCTCCATTTGTTCCGTGGAGCGGTGTTTCCGTCGGGGTTATTGCCCGCGTGGCAATATGACTGGAAAGAGATATTCCGCTACCCGTGGATTTCCTAGCGTTGGAGCGGGATAATGGGGCGCGAGCCTGCTCGCTCGGCTGTGATAGCCAATGCTCGTTGGTGGGCGCCATCGGCAAAATTGGCCAGCGCCACCCAGTAGAACGTGTCGGCGAAAAGCGTGGTCATGCCTCTTTTTTTGGCCAGCCATAGATGTAATGATCGTGCTGGCTGGCGCCGTCCTTGGGCATGGTCGCCATGACTTCAGGCGGTACGTTGCGCATGTGGGAGAGAACGATGTCCGCCGCAGTCTGCAGGGGATGCTCGGCAGCCGATTCCGCACTTGCCAGTTGGTTGAGCCAGGCTTCCAGGGTAAGGCCCGCGGCAGCGGCTTTTGCCTTCAGCGCCGCCGCCTGCTCATCGGTAACGGTTAATTCGATCACCTGCATAGGAAGTCCCTCACTCCTCATGCTAACAAACGCGGGCCTTACGCCATCTAGGACTTTCTTCGCGGCAACGATTCGTGGACTTGGCGTTGCGTTGCACCTCGCGCAGCCGCCATTACGCGGCTTCGATCACCCGCAGGCGGCCTCGGCCGCAATAGCCCTATTTGCGTGACACACGTCAATCAGGCGAACAAGACGTTGTATGGATTCTCCCTGTCGGGACTCCCGGCCGCGGGCTTACCCCTCGTTCCCACCAGCGGTCCGGTCACGCGCCGCGATGGCTGTGGCCGAAATGTGCTCTCGATGGCGCCGGTAATCGGCGCACGAATCGAGGTGCGCTCCGCGACCGCACGCTGCCGGAGCGCGGCATGCAGATCGTCCGGAATGTCGATTGTGGTTCGGACGCTCATGCCATAATTATGTCACTTCCCGGTCTCCGGTGCTCGGTGTGCGCGTACATGCGCCCCGCCCCTACGTAGTAGGTGGGTCGTAAAGGCTCGGCATCAGCCAGCCGCGATAGTGTTCCGGCGACGCAACGTCCAGCAGGAAATTCGCAGGCCCCACTTGCGGTGCGGGATTCGTGGGAGCGATCTCCACGCTGTAACTGACCACGGCTTGTCCTGTCGCGATAACCAGCGGATTCTGGAAGAAGTAGTTGCCGTCGGCCAACAGTTGGGCGCTGCCCATCGCCGGGGAGTAGTATCCCAAATCGAAGCTCACCACCGGAGTCACGGTCAGGGCGCTTTCGTCAACGGTGAGGGCGATGCCGCGGCTGTCGCAATCGTACGGCTTGCAGTTGCCCTTGCCCAACCCGAGAGGCGGCGGCGAAAGCCGCGTGTTACCGTTATCGAAAATCGTCATGGGCCCGGCGCCGCCGTTCTCCATGCCAACTTCGTGCTGGTGCGAAAACCAGACCCAAGGATCGTTCCACGTATTCACGAATACGAAGTCGCCGGCGGGCGTCAGATCATCCGGCGGCCCCATGCGCCACAGCATGTTCCCCGTGCCTGTTCCGTCCCGATAATCGACCTTCATGATGGAGTCCTGGTGTCTCGACGACCAGACGATATCGCCTCCCGTGGCGTTGCCGTCCCCGGGCGCCGGCCAGTAATACAGAGCGTTGGCGTGCAGCCAGTCATGCGCCAAAGGAGCGATGCCATGGCCAAGCAGGAAAAGCGGCGGACAACTGGACTGTTCCGCGGAGCAGGTTTCTCCCAAGGGAGCCGTTCGGCTGACCGGCAACTTAGGGTAGCCATTGCCGCCACCGGCGGGGTCGAATACGTCCCAATACCAGACTACCTGCCAGTTGGTATCGAGGACGATAATCATGTCGCCGACGATGTCTACCGGAAGGCCGCTCTTATCGCCCTGGGTGCCGGGCGGAAAAATCTTTTCAATGGAGATCAGCGCCGCGGTATAGCCGTTCGGCAGACTCTGAATGGCATCGTGGTGAAAGCCGCCGGTACAGGCCGCGCCGACCGGCGCCGGGCTGGGAATCGCGGCGCATGGACCTCCGTCCACCGCTCCCAGCGCGACCAGTTCCTGCTGGATCGCGCCCATGTTGGTTTCGCGTACAATGTTTCCCTCCAAGTCGATCTGGCGCAGAAGCTGTGCGTGTTTCAATTTCGGAACCCAGGCAAGATCGTTTTGTATGGTAATGGTGCCGCCGCCCTGGAGTGGACGCGTGAGCATAGCGCCGTTTTGGTCATCCGGGTAGTAATACCAGATGACATTGCCGGCCAAGTCCGTCGCCACATTCGGATAATACGCTCCCTCTTTAAGGCCGAAGTGCGCAAAGGTATGCAGGATCACTGGGTAGGTATTGTCCGCGGCGGGGGTAACGACCGAGAATGCGGGAAACGGGACGTCGGCAGGAAGGGCTCCGGTCGAGAAACTCACGGTCGGCCCGTTCGCCGAGTTGCCGCCGGTTGAGACCTGAGGATACATGGTGTAAGATGTGCTGGGATACATGCCGGCTATTTGGAACGTCATCGCGGACGAAGGCAGGCAGTTTGCCCAATTCGTGGTGGTTGCCGGCACGCTGGCGGACTGGGGTTGAAAGGAGACTGCCATGGTGCTGCCGGCGGGGCAGGGTGGCGCTACAAAGAGAGCCACCAGCGGGTTCCGCGTCGTAAGGACCACCGGGTCGGCGCCGGTTAGCGGCGAAGTCACCGCGTATGAAACCGTCTGCGAGCTGGATTCCCCGGACGTGAAGTCCTTGGCCACAACCTGCACTTGATACACGCCGTCAGTCCCCGTCAGGGGCCAGTTGAACTGCAAGGCATGCCAGACGCCGCCGCCGCTGAGCTTGCCAACATTGAAGTCTATGACCGTCGCCAACGGCCCATTGGGCGGGGCGACATTGAACTGAAACGTCAGAGGACCGGCATTGCTGTCCCTAGCGGTGGCTGACCAAATGACGGCTCCGCCGATCGGTAGTGGGGATTTGGCGGACGGCGTCAGGGACACAATTGTTACAGTGGCAAAGGCCGGCGCCGACACCAGCGCGAGCAGGGTCAAAAGGGACAGCAGAGTCTTCTTCAGCATTTTCATGAACTTGGATTTCCTCCTGAGGCTTCGAATCTTTGCAGTATACCTCCAAAGAGGTATATGTTCATTAAGATTTGCTAATCTCTCGACTGCGCCCGCCGAGTCCACGCGGCGAGGCGCCAAAGGATACCCGCGCGGCAGCGGAATGATGGGAAAATGAATGGGACGATGCCACCCACCGCTCCCACGATCTACAAGCAGCACCGCCTCGAATCGTGGGACGATTTTCTGAAAATCATCACCGGCTCGCCGTATTCCAACTGGGCCTTTCGCGGGCATCGCAAAGAGGAATGGCCGCTGGCCAGCGCGCTGTCGCGCTATTTCCGCAACTTCCACATCGATCCGCGCGCCTGGGCCCAGCAGGAGGGGCGCATCCTGCGCGTGTTCAAGCGCAAGGCGCACCAGTTTCTGGCGCAGCCTCCGGCCCCGGAAGACGACTTTCAGTGGCTGGCCTTGATGCAGCATCATGGCGCGCCCACGCGCCTGCTGGATTTCACTTGGTCGCCCTACGTGGCGGCCTTCTTCGCGCTGCAGCGCGCCACCAGCGACGCAGCGGTGTGGGCGCTCAACCCCGCCGATATCAGCGCGGGGGGCATCCGGCGTTCGGCGAAATCGCGCAAGCCCGCCGCCACCACGCACGGCATGGACCCGCGGCGGAAGGGCAACTTCGCGCGCCACTTCCTGAAGGGCGACCGCGAGTTCATCTGGCTGGGCGAACCGGATACCATGAACCGCCGCCTGATCGCGCAATCCGGCACGTTCGCGGTGCCGGGCGTGCTGGATAAGCCCATGGAAGAGATCGTGCATCAATACCGCGATCCGAAGAATATGATGGCGAAGTTCATCCTGCCGGCCGGAAAGGTGCGCGAAACCGGCTTGCGCGAACTGTACCGCATGAACATCACGCACGCCACGCTGTTTCCGGATCTGGATGGGCTGGCGCGCTCGCTGGCCTATGAGTTGGAATTCCACTGGGCCTACAATCCGCGCACCATGGAATCCTTCCGGGCGGAGGACTGACGCATGGCGCGACTGCTGCTCTTCGCGGCGACCACCGGCTACCAGATCCGCGTCTTCGCCGATGCTGCCCGGCGCCTGGGGGTGGATCTCACGCTGGCCACGGATCGCTGCCACGTGCTCGAAGATCCGTGGGGCGATCGCGCCATCCCGGTGCGGTTTGGGAACGTGATTGGATCGTTGTGCGCATGCTTGGAGCAGATCGGGGAGCGGCGATTCGATGCGGTGGCGGCCGTGGGAGACGAACCCGCGGTGCTCGCGGCGGAAGTGGCCAGCGCCTTCGATATCCCGTTCCATCCGCCAGCCGCCGTTCATGCCTGCCACGATAAGCATCGGGCGCGCCAGTTGTTCGAAGCGGCCGGACTGCCGGTGCCGCAATTCTTCCGCGTGCCGCTGGCCAAGGGGCCGGACGCCGCTGCGCGCCGGGCACCGTACCCCTGCGTGCTGAAGCCGCTGGGCCTCTCCGCCAGCCGGGGCGTGATCCGGGCCAACGATCCCGATGAATTTCGGGCGGCCTTTGCGCGCATCAAGGCGCTGTTGCGCAAGAGTAAAGATCGCCACCTGCAAGTGGAAGCGTATATTCCCGGCCGGGAATTCGCCGTGGAAGGCATCGTCACCCATGGAGCGGCGCGCGTGCTGGCGATATTCGACAAGCCCGATCCGCTCGAAGGGCCGTTCTTTGAAGAGACGATATATGTTACGCCTTCGCGGGAGAGCGCCGCCGCGCAGCAGAGCATGTGCGAGGCAGTCATACGGGCGGTGCGCGCGCTGGGCCTATATCACGGACCATTTCACGCCGAGCTGCGTCTCAATGAGAGCGGCGTTTGGATGCTGGAGGTGGCGGCGCGCCCTATCGGCGGGCTTTGCTCGAAAGCGTTGCGTTTCGGCGACGGCATGCCGTTGGAGGAACTGGTGCTGCGGCACGCGATCGGCGAAGACATCGCCGGGCTGCGGCTGGCGGACGAGGCCTCGGGCGTGATGATGATTCCGATTCCGCGCGCCGGCGTCTATGAGGGTGTCTCGGGTGCGGATGGGGTGGACGACATCGTCATCACGGCAAAGGTGGGCCAGACGCTGGCGCCGCTGCCGGAAGGGGCATCGTACCTGGGATTCATCTTCGCGCGCGGCGGCGATCCGGCGGAAGTGGAGCGGGCGCTGCGGCGAGCGCACGCGAAGTTGAGCTTCCGGATTGCGACGGCGCTGCCGACACTCTCCTCATAACTCAAGGGCCTTGTTGGTGTAGAATACCATCGGTCATGGGAAGAGGAGGATTATGACGACGACGGGACAGCGCCACCCATCCGTGACGCAACGGCTGGCGGTAAGCGGGACGCTCATACTGGGCGCGATTTTCGGAACGGCAGCCGGGGCGAGGGCGCAGACCAATTACACCCTGCTGCACACTTTCGAGTATTTGGCGCTAACTCCACCGGATGGGGCAAACCCCAAGGGAGGCCTGATCGCCGACGCGCAAGGCAGTATCTACGGCACTACTTATTGGGGCGCGGCTGGCGCGGGAGAAGTCTTCAGGTGGGAGACGAATGGTCAGTGGACACCGCTATACACTTTCACAGGATTTGCGGACGGGGGAATGCCTACGGCAGGTCTGGTGCTTGACCCGGCCGGCAATCTCTACGGCACTACCTACGGCGGCGGATCCGGTCACGGAGTTGTGTTCAAACTGACGCCCACGACCGGCGGCGGCGCATGGATCGAGAAGGTGATCCATACGTTCACGGGCGGGGTGGACGGGGGGAACCCGTTCGCAGGCCTCATCCTCGACAAGATCGGCAATCTTTACGGCACTACCACTACTGGCGGAGTTCTTACCGGCGGCGGTGCGGGCTATGGAGTGGTGTTTGAGCTCACACCCATGGCCGGCGGCGCCTGGACGGAGGCCCCGTTGTACACTTTCGCAGGGAAACCGGATGGGGCGAACCCCTACGGAAGCCTGATTTTCGACGCCAACGGCAATCTATACGGCACGACGATGAACGGCGGCCCGGGCAGCGGTTTGGGTAAGGGGATTGCGTTCGAGCTGACGCCGCCAAGCTCTCCGGGCAACTGGGGGGAGACCGTGCTGCACCAATTCGCCGGAGGGGCGAATGACGGAGAGAACCCGCAGGCTGGCCTGACGATGGATTCGTCGGGCAATCTCTACGGCACCACTCCCTTCGGCGGTCGGGCCAGCGGTTCGGGCTACGGAGTAGTGTATACGATACCCATTGGCGGCACGGAAACCTGGTTGTATAAGTTCGCAGGGCAACCGGATGGGGACTGCCCCTATGCCGGCCTGATCTACTCGAGTACGAACAACCAGCTCTACGGCGCAACATACTTTGGGGGCCTCAATGGGTATGGGCTGGTGTTCAGCATGACTACCGCCGGCGTCAAAACGCCGCTATACAGTTTCACATCGTCGGGCGCGGCAGAACCCTTCGGAGGTCTGGTGCAGACCCCTGGTGGTATCTACGGAACTACTTACAGCGGCTACGGCACATACTATTATGGAGTGCTGTTCAACCTCAATTGACGGGCTGGCCGCTGCCCGCTCTTTTGGTACACACTGGTTCAAGCCGCCACTTGAGTCCACTTCTTCAAATTGAGGAGGATGAATTCCCTGGCGAACACCGCAAGCGAGCCCGCCAACATCGGGAAAGCCGTAACCATCAAAGGCGAGATCTTCAGCAATGAGGAGCTTTACGTGATGGCGCTGCAAGGCAGGATCGAACTGCCCGCGCACCAACTCACGGTAGGTCCGAACGGTACGATCAAGACCGGCGTCATCCAGGCCGGCAGCTTGGTGATTTTGGGAACCGTGCAGGGCGATGTGAACGCCCAGGATAGAGTCGAGATCCGCAAAGGCGCCACGCTCACCGGAAACATCAAGACCGCGCGCATCATTATCGAAGACGGCGCCTATTTCAAGGGCGGCGTGGACATTGCTAAAGTCTCGCCCTGAGGTGTCGCGTTGCATTTTCCGGCGAAGGTATCTATCCTGCCAGTATGGCCTCTACCGCGAAGCGGGCGTATCTACCCATCGCCTTGGTGGTGGCATTGGCGGCCGTGCTGGCGCTACTGGCCGTGCTACAGTACCGCTGGAGCCTGGAAATCAGCCGCGCCGAACGCACACGCATCGAAGCCAGCCTGAACACTTCCGTGCACCAGTTCCGCCAGGAGTTCTATCGGGAACTGACGCTGGTCTCTACCGCGTTTCACAGCGATCCCGCGGCCGAACCGGACGACTTCTGGTCGAGCTACGCGGAGCGTTACCAGGAGTGGGCGCGCACCACCACGCGTCCCGACCTAGTGGCCAACGTGTTCGTATGGCAGGCGGGCGCGCCCGCCACGCCGGCCGCACGGAGTTACGCTGCGCGGCTGTTGCAACTCCGTCCGGCGGATGGCGAGTTCGATCCGGTGGACTGGCCCGCCTCCCTGGCCGGCTTGCGCGCCAATCTGGAAGAGGAAGCGCAGCGCCCTCCGGGGCCGCCGGGACCGGGGGGCGCCTGGACCCTGGAAGAGCGCATCCCCGCGCTGGTGCGGCCCATTTTCAACGTCTCGGGACTCCGGTGGCGGCGCGGCGGTGCTCCGCCGCGCCAGGCGGAAGCGCCTGCCCCACCACGGAGCGCCCCACCGCTTCGCGTGGTGTTGGGTTTCGCGATCGTGGAACTGAATCGGGCGGCCATGGACCGTCTGCTTGGGGAATTGGCGCAACGATATTTCGCCGGGCCGGACGGGTTCATCTACAACATCCTGGTGGTCGGCGGCGCGCCGGACGGCAAGATCGTCTATCGATCCGATCCGGAACTGACGGCCGCAGCTCTGAATCCGCCGGATGCGCACGCCGCGCTGGCGCCCGTCACACCCGCTGAAAACCGCGAGATCGAAGGGGCGCCGCCGCGGGATCTTCCCATCCTGCGAAGACGAGGCGGGCGTGGCGGCTCCGGCCGCGGAGCCTTCCCGGCGCGCGCGCGCGGCGCGTTCATTTTGCCATCGGCGGCCGAGCCGCCCTGGCAGTTGTTGGCGCGGCACAAGGGAGGCTCGCTCGAATCGGTGGTGGAAGCCGACCGGCGCCGCAATCTGTTGTTGAGTTTCGGCGTACTGTTGCTGCTGGCCGTGAGCATGGGGCTGATCATCGTCTCCACGCAGCGCGCGCGGCGGCTGGCGCGGCTGCAGATGGAGTTTGTGGCGGGCGTTTCGCACGAGCTGCGCACGCCCGTGGCAGTGATCTGTTCGGCGGCCGACAACCTGGCGGAAGGCTTCGTGGGAACCAAGGAGCAGGTGAAGGAATACGGCGCGTTGATCCGCAACGAAGGGCGCAGGCTGGCGGGCATGATCGAGCAGATCCTGCGCTTCGCGGCAGGGCAGTCGCGGCCGGCGACCTACGATCTGGGGCCGGTTCCGGTGGGGGAGGCGGTGGGGCGCGTGCTGGCGAATATCGCGGCGCTGCCGGAAGCCGAAGGCTTCACGGTGGAACGCGAAATCGACCCGGATCTTCCGCCCGTGCAAGCGGACGCCGCGGCGCTGCAGCATTGCCTGGAGAACCTGATCTTGAACGCGCTGAAATACGGCGGAGAGGCGCGCTGGGCGCGGGTGCGCGCCGGGACGGCGGACGGCGGGTCGCGCGTGCGCATCGGCGTGGAGGATCGCGGCGCGGGCATCGATCCGGCGGACTTGCCGCATATCTTCGAGCCGTTCTATCGCGGCAAGGCCGCGCAGTCGGCGCAGATCCACGGCGCTGGCCTGGGGCTGAGCCTGGCGCGCGATATCGCGGAAGGCATGGGCGGGCGGCTGGATGCGGCGAGCGAGCCGGGGCGAGGCAGCAGGTTCACGCTGGAGCTGCCCGCGGCGGCACATGCGGCCGCACCGCTGCGGCATACGGCATAGTATGGAACGCCGCATCCTGTTGGTGGAAGACGAGCCGGGTCTGGTGATGACGCTGGGCGACCGGCTGCGCAGCGAAGGGCACCACGTGGACGCGGCGGCCGACGGCCAGACCGGCTTCGACATGGCGAGCGGCGCGGCGTTCGACCTGATCATCCTGGACGTGATGCTGCCACGCAAGAACGGCATGGACGTGTGCCGCGAGCTGCGGCAGCGGGGTGTCTCGACGCCCATCCTGATGCTAACGGCGCGCGGGCAAACGGCCGATAAAGTAGTAGGGCTGAAGATCGGGGCGGACGACTACCTGACCAAGCCGTTCGAGATGCCGGAGCTGCTGGCGCGCGTGGAGGCGCTGCTGCGGCGGACGCCGGCATTGGGCGCGGCGGGCGACGTTTACCAATTCGGAGCGATCCGGCTGGATCTGCGTCGCACCGAAGTGACGCGGCACGGCAAGCCGGTGACGCTATCGGCCAAGGAGTTCCAATTGCTGCGCTACCTGGTAGAGCATCGGGGGACCACGGTATCGCGCGAGACGCTGCTGAGCGAGGTATGGGGATACGGGGGCGTGACGTCCAGCCGGACGGTGGATGTGCATGTCGCTTGGCTGCGGCAGAAGCTGGAGGAGGATTCGCGGCAGCCGCAGTGGATATTGACGGTGCACGGGCTGGGGTATCGCATGGCCGGGTGACGCTGGGGGGCTGAGCGGGCGAGCGGGCGAGCGGGCGAGGGGGCGATTCGGTGTCTATCTGCTGCTCGGTTGCACGCGATCCCGGAATTTGGTCACGATTTCTTCCACTTCCGATTTGTCGAGATTCGCGATTTTGAGGACGGAGCCGTCTGCGTTCTCCACCTTCAGGAAACTACCGCTGCTCTTCCGGTGGGCCTTCGAAGAGAGTGCGGTCACGAGCGCGATCCCGATGGGCACCAGTGCGGCAATCACAGCGCCCGAAATAAAGAACTTGTCTGTCATCCGGATTACCCCTTCGCGAGCCATTTACAACACCCGGCGGCAAGGACCGTGAAGATGAAGACGATCACGGAACCCTTCGTCACCATACTAGCATTGATTGGCTGACCGGTATCGCGCAAAGCCGAATTCGCCGAGTACCACAAAGCCGCAAACAAGAGCGAGACCGTGCAGCTTCCGGCGGCGATGACTTTTCGAAAACTCTTGTCGGGGCCGGTCGCAATCAGATCCCCGATGGCATCCGCTGCGATAGCGGTCGAAATCAGCAGCAATTCGCCGCACTAAAAATCATCCCACGCAGCAACTTCATTTCGGTTAATTAAGCCTACTACATTTTCCAGCGCCAGGATGATGCCGGGGTGGTAGCGTGCGCGCCGACTGTCGAGTTGTGCAGGTTGTGCTGAATTGTGCATCGCCCGGAGTGCATTGTTTTTTGGACATCTAAACCCATTTTCGGGTAAGCCTTGCTGCTACAGTTGATTAGGAGTGAATTCTGACGGTCGCCCCGCGGGAGCGCTGCCCCGCTGGCAGCGCCGAACCCGAATTGAACAAACAAAGCCCACAATGCTTATAATAAATGGTTTGCATGCTCCTGTCAGTCATTTCTCCTATTAGATTGGATTTTCAAAGAGCATCGGCAATGGGCACGTGGCCATAAAGGCACACGCGCCTCATTTGTCCCGATTTCACGGTAGCACGGCGGCGAAAACCGGGAAGGATGCGGTTGGTGCCCTGGCTTTTGTTTTCAGCTTGCTCTGGGGATATGCTGGCGCGTGATCGATAGAGATTGCGCCGGTGCGCGCGGGCGGCATAGCATTTCAAACCAATCGGTTTCCGCGAGGACCTCCTCCGACCAGCGGGGCACATCTAAGGGCGGCGGTTCCGCGAGGCGCAGGGGGGTGTCCCGAAGCGGCGCGGGACTGAGAACACAAGCATCCAGGACGACGAGTGAATCCGCCGTCACTCGTCTTCCGCCCCCTCTGGCAGGATTACCTTGTCGTAGGTGCCCGCTTCCATTTCCGCCTTCGCCATGTTGTCGATAACCGTATGCCGGGCAGCGTCGCGCCGCCGCTTGTAGGCGAGGAGGTCGCGCAGGTAGATGCGGCGATGCGTGCCGACCATATGAAAGGGTATTTCGCCATTTTCGAGGAGCCCGACCAGAAACACACGGGAAGCGCCGAGGATGCCGGCGGCGGACTGAGTGGTGAGTTGGCGGTGTCCCGGGACAATCGAGATCGCCTTGCCCGCCTGCAGGTTGTTGAGAATGACGAGAAGCAGGTCGTGAAGGCGGCTGGGGGATGGGGATCTGCCGGCCGTCCGAGCCGACCAGTTTGGCGTCTCCGGATTGGATTAGTTGGCGGAGATCGCGGATCTGGGCTGCTTGGGTGGCGGGGATGGAGATGGGATCGGCTAGTGAGGTGGCCAGGGCTGCTCTCGGTTGTATATTAGCATAAACGATATATTCGATGTAGTCGACATATGCGATAGGGTTTCGCCGTGCTTATGAAGCAAGCCCCGGCAGCCCGCCCCGTTTGCTATACGATGGCATACTTTATCGCCTCGCAAAAGGGGTCCGTTAGGGTGCATGCTGAAATTCGCAGTGGCAACGTCACCGTGGTAGACTCTCGTCTCAGGGGGCGATCAATTGGTCCGCGTGAAGCTCCGCCGATTCTTCTTCAAGGCAATGCCTTTCTTAGGGGTAGTGGCTCTTGCGTTGGCTTTGGCCCTCCTCATCCGAGTCACGAACCAGCGTCGGTCTGTCCGCCAAACCAGGGCCTCATGTCCCCGGATGTCATGGTTCGCAGGCGCGCGGCCAGTGAGCTAAGCACAGTCGGGATAGGCTCTCGAGGGGCTACCGCCTTGATTGCGGCGCTCAAGGATTCGGACCCCGTCGTGCGAGCGAATGCTGCTGAGTCGCTCGGTAGTTTCGCTGCTCTCACCACTGCACTGGCGGACGTGAGTCCCGTTGTTAGGCAGAGAGCGGCGCATGCTTTGGCTGACCTGTACGAACGCAAAAACAGCGTCGGTGCGCAATTTTCGTGCGCGGTCGACCCCTTGATCGCTTCCCTAAGAGACACGGCTCCGGCGGTCCGAATGTACGCCGCGGGGGCCTTAGGCTATTGCCCAGACGCACGCACGGTTGATCCACTGATTGGTGAGTTGGCGGACGAAGAGTCGGCGGTGCGAAGTGCCGCCGCCCAAGCCCTCGGGAGGATGGGAAGTGATCGCGCCACTGGCGGGTTGCTAACCGCTCTGAAACGGCGTGGCACGGCGTTCAGAGAGGCATACTACGTCCTCGTTTCCAGGGATCAACCACCAGAGGACGCGCTGATCGAGGCTCTAAATGAAGCTGGTGACAAGAACATGGCTCAGGCTCTTCTAGATTGCGCGCATTGCGCTTCCAAATCGCGAAACGCCGCGGACAAGTGGGCGACGGAGCACGGTTACAAAATAACCATCGTAGAGTTTCGAAACGGCGAGCGGATTCAGTGACGATTTTGCCGCTATCAGTCATAGGCCCCGTCCACGGCGATTGGAACTCTATCGCCTCGTTTGTCAGAGCCGTCCGTTCCGCCATTCCTTTCACACTTCCGATGTCCGGCGTTATGTCCACCGCGCGGTTGTCATGGCCGGCCCTCCTGGCCAAGCCGCATAAGGCGAGGTCTGGCGGTTTCGGCGATGGCTCGGATTCCTAGCGGCAGCCCCATTCCCGCCAGCGAACTCAAATAAAGACGCCAGGTCGTGCCTACGCTCCGCGCGAGGCGAGCCGTTTCGCGTGGTTTGGGTCAAACGCCAAGCGCCCCTCGGGCTCGGGGCGCATAAACGGCTAACCCGCTTGCCCCTCAACATTTTCCCGCCCCGCCCATAACCTCCACCCCCCTTGCAAACGTCTCTACAAATTGGAGTTCCCCGCAATGAAAACCATTAATTTACGCTGCCTGGCGATAGCCTGTCTTGCCCTGGGGATCGCCACGGCGCAACAGCCCGCCCGCACGAACATGGTTGGCGCAGTCGAGGCCATCGATCCGGCGAATGGCCAGATTACACTGCACACAGACGATGGCAAGAGCGTCAAGATCACTCCGCACCCCGGGGCGAAGTTTTTGCGCCTCCCGGCGGGCGAGAAGAGCATGGCCAAGGCCACGCCCATCACGGCCGGCGACATCGGCGTGGGCGACCGGGTCCTGGCGCGCGGCGAGCTTTCCGACGATAAGTCCGCGCTGGCGGCCAGCACGCTGGTGGTCATGAGTAAGGCGGACATCGCCAAGAAGCAGCAAGCCGACCAGGCCGAATGGCGAAAGCGCGGCGTAACCGGTGTGGTTACGGCGGTGGATGCCAAGGCGGGCGAGGTGACCGTCAACACGCGTTCGGCGGAAGGGCTGAAGCCGCTCATTATCGTGGCCGATGCGAAGACGGCCGTCAGCCGGTACGCTCCGGATTCGGTGAAGTTCGCGGACGCCAAGCCCAGCAGCGTGGCGGACATCAAGCCGGGCGACCAGGTGCGGGCACTCGGCGCCAAGAGCGACGATGGGACGCACTACGCGGCCGAGGAGATGGTTTCCGGATCGTTCCGCAACGTGGCGGCGACCGTGACCACCATCGACGCGGCGGCGAACGCCATTAAGGTGATGGATCTGACCACGAAAAAGCCATTGCTGGTGCATTTGAACACGGACTCGACCATGCGCAAGCTGCCGGACTGGGCGGCGAGGATGATCGCCATGCGGGCGGCGGGCGGCGCGGGTGCCGCCGGAGGCGCGGGCGGGGGACAGCGTCCGGCTGGCGCCCCAGGTGCTGGCGCTCCAGGTGGGGCTGCCCCGGCGGGCGCTCCCGGTGGCGGCGCAGGCGGTAACGGATCTGGCCGCGGCGGCGACATGCAGCAAATGATGGAGCGCTGGCCCGCCATCAAACTGGAAGATTTGAAGCCGGGCGATGCTATCATTGTGTCGAGCACGGAAGGCGCGGATCCGGGGCAGGTGACGGCGATCACTTTAGTGGCCGGCGTGGAGCCGATTCTTACGGCGGCGCCGGCGGGCAGCCAGCGCGCCAGGATGCTGGGCTCGTGGAATCTGGATATGGATATGGGCGGCGGCGGGATGCAGTGACCGCGCACGACGGGCGTTTCTCGCAAAGACGCAGAGTAACCGCCAAGTCCGCCAAGAAGACCAGAGGCTGCCCACAATTAAAGATAGTGCTAAGGGTCTACAATGTGTATTCCGCCTCACAATGCCGTCCCCAGACCCGTCGCCGATCGGCGCGACCATCACCCACTACCGGATCGTCTCCAAGCTGGGCGAAGGCGGCATGGGTGTCGTCTACGAAGCCGAAGACCTGACCCTGGGACGCCGCGCGGCGCTGAAATTCTGCTCCAGTGGCCGCGACGATGAGAAACTGCGCGCCAACCTGCTGAAGGAAGCGCGCGCGGCTTCTTCGCTCTCGCACCCGAATATCGCGACGGTTTACGAGTTGGTCGAGAACCCCGGCGGCGATCCGTTCATCGCCATGGAACTGGTGTCCGGCGCGAGTCTGCGGCAGATCCTCGGCGAGCGGCGTCTGACCGCCGAGGAGACGTTAAAAATCGCTACGGGCGTGGCTTCGGCGTTGGCCGAGGCGCACCGCCACGGCGTGATCCATCGCGATATCAAGCCCGGCAATATCCAGATCACGGCCGCCGGCGGCGTGAAGGTGCTGGACTTCGGCATCGCGCGGGCGTCCGTCCCCAGCGCGCCCGGCGAGGGGGAAGCCGCCACCCAGACGCTCGAAGGCTTCTCCGGAACGCCGCTCTACATGTCGCCCGAACAGGCCTCCGGCGAGATGCTGGATGGCCGCTCGGACCTGTTCTCGCTGGGCGTGGTCCTTTACGAGTGCCTGGCGGGCAAGGCGCCGTTCGCCGCGGATAGCCTGACGGCGACGCTGTCGCGGTTGTTGACGTGGGCGCCGCCGCCGCCTTCGCGGGCGAATCCGCGGTCCCCGGCGCACCTCGACAGGGTGGTCCTGAAGCTGATCGCAAAGGACCGGCGGCAACGCTACGCATCGGCGGATGAGTTGCTGGCCGATCTGCGGGCCCCGGGACGCCGCCCCGCGCGCCGCCGCGCGCTGGTTTTGCTCGCGGCCGTGCTGGCCGGAGGCGCTGTCGTGGGAGGCGGCGCGTTTGCGTGGCTGCGGATGGCGAAACGCCACCGCGACCCGGCGGCGGCGGCCATGCCGTGGTATCGCGAGGGCGATGCCGCACTGCACAACGGCAGTTATCAGCGGGCGAGCAAGGCGCTGGCGCGCGCGGTGGAGATCGACCCTTCTTACGCCATGGCGCACGCCTATCTGGCGGAAGCGTGGTACGAACTCGACTACCTGGAACGCGCCAAGGATGAAGTGCTGAAGGCTGTGGCGGAGCGCAGTTCGCTGCCGGAGGTGGAGGGCTTGCATCTGGATGCGATCCGCGAGACGGTGACGGGCGAGTTCCAGGCCGCGGCCGCGAAGTTCCAGCAGGTGGCGACGCTGGCGGCGCCGGAGGAGCGCGGCGGCGCGCTGCTCGACCTGGGCCGCGCGCAGGAACGCGCGCAAGAAATTAAGCAGGCCATGGCGACGTATGCCGAAGCGGTGCGCTTGGATGCGCAGGATGCCGGAGCCTGGCTGCGGCTGGGCGCGCTGCAGGCCCGTGCGGGCACGCGGGAGGAGGCGGGCCGCTCGCTCGACCGCGCGGAGAGCTTGTTTCAAGCCTCCTCCAATTTGGAAGGCGTAACCGAGTGTCTCTATGTGCGCGCGCGGTCCGCGGGCGCTCCCGCGCAGACCCGCGAGCTGATCGGCAAGGGCCTCGCCGCGGCGCGCGTGACGGGCAACGAGCAGCAGCAAATCAAGTTCTTGCTTTTGTCGAGCAACAGCGATCTGGACGGCGGACAGACCGCGGAAGCCCTGGAAGACGCCAACCGCGCCATCGGTATCGCGCGCGCCGCCGGCATCGAGAATCTGGTCTCGCGAGGGCTCATCGATCTGGGCAATGCGTTGTTCGTCAAAGGCCGCACCGCGGAGGCCTTGCGCACCATGCAGGACGCGCTGGATATAGCGCGGCGGAATCGCGAAAAGCGGTCGGAAGCGCGCGCGCTGGTGAATCTGGGCAGTATTCGCATCCAGACCGGAGACGCGGCCGAGGGGTGGCGGGACGTGCAAGGCGCGCTCGCATACTACCGCCAGGCCAATTTCCGGACGGAGGCGGCCATCGCCCTGATCCTGCTGGGGCGTGCGGCGAGAGAGAAAGGCGATTACGACGGGGCGCACCGGGCGTTTGACGAGACCGTGGCCACCATGCAGCCGGCAGGTCCGTCGCTGCCGCTGGCGCTGGCGCGGGAGGGGCTGGCCTCGCTTGAAGAGATGCGGGACCGCTGGCCGCAGGCGCTGGGCATGTTCGAAGAGGCGCGGCGCGCCTTCGAGGCCATCGGCAACTCGTCCGGCGCGGCCACCAATGCCATGAATGTGGCCCTGATGCACGCGCTGCTCGGTCATAAAGAAACGCCGCGGCAGGAGAATTCCAACTCCGTAAGCGCGCTCGAAATCATTTTGATGCAGGAACGTTTCGGCGAAGCGCGCGCCCAAGCGGCGGCTCTGCTCGAAAGCGCGGATGCCGGCGATCTGGAAACGCGGCGCGGCGCGAGCCTGGTGCTGGGCCTGGCGCTGGCGCGCTCGGGCGCTGGGGCGCGGGGCCTGGAAGCGTGCCGCAAGGCGTTCGACCTGGCGCACGCGTCGGGCAATCCCGCGGCGGAAGCGGAGGCGCTGCTTGGCTCGGCGGAAGCCGCTTTGGCAGCCGGCGATCGCGCGGCGGCCGCGGGATACGCCGCGCGCGCGCGCACGTTTTTCGAATCGGCCAAGAAACCCGAGTCGCTTTGGCGCGCGTCGGTGCTGCTATTGCGATCGAGCGCGCCGGACCGTGCCGTGGCTGCCCAGGCGACCGCCGCGCTGGGCGATCTGCAGGCATCCTGGCCGCCGGACGATTTTCGCTCGTATCTGGACCGCCCGGTCATCCGGCGCTGGCATGCGGAATTGCTGCGCGCCGCCCCGGGCGCGCCTAGAACCAATTGACGAAAAGGAACAACCACTTCAGATGATCAAGCTCACACTCACAAACACCCTCCCGCTCACTCTCCTGCTGCTGTGCGGCGGCGCATCGCGCATGCAGGCCTCCGGCAATACGCCCATCACGATAAAGGATGGATCCATCCTGCTCTGCCCGGGCGACCTGGATGCAGGCCAGAAATGGAAAATCATCGGCAAGTACGAGCTGCGGCACGCGGAAGCTACCGGGGCGCTGAGCAGTGTGAAAATCACCGACGGCGGCGCCGACCAGTGCGGGGGCGATGCGATGTGCGGCATCGACCCGGCCAAGCCGTGGACCATCCGGATAGTCTACAACGGCAGATGGGTGACGATCTCATCGGTCTCCGCCAACAAGGGAATACACGTCAAGTTTTCCCCGAAAATCTCTTTCGACCAATGGAAGAAAACCGCGAATGCGGACGAGCGCGAGTTCGGCCACGGCGACTATCTGCATATTAGCGGCATTAAAGTGAATGGCGGCGACAGCAAGTGCTCGGGTAAAGGAAGTTGCGCGATAGCGCTGATCTACACGACGCCCTAGTGGGGCGGGCCTCCAGGCCTGTCAGGATGGGCCTGCGGCCCACGGATAGTGACGAAAACCGGTGCAAGCGCTTTGGACGGCGGGCTTTAGCCGGCGCGGGGCTTTAGCCCCGCTTGCAGCAGCACCTTCAAGAGGGGTGGGTTTTCGGCCGTGCGCGGGTTCTCCAGAACCCCTCTTAGGCGCGCGCCACATGGCGCTATCATGCGGTACAGCATGCATATCATCTCGAAGTTGATCTTAGCCGCCGGCCTATTGCCCCTGCTGGCGGCCGGCGAGCAGCCGCTACGCCTTTGCATCGCGGGACTGGTACACGGCCACGTGGACGGTTTTCTGCGCGCCGCGGGTAAGCGCAAAGACGTCGAGATCGCCGGCATCTTCGATCCCGACACCGCGCTGCAGAAGCAATACGCGCAGCGCTACGGCCTGGCGGACTCCGTGTTCTTCACGAATTTAGGTACGATGCTGGATCGCGTCAAGCCGGACGCCGTGGCGTCCTTCACCAGCACATTCGACCATGCCATCGTAGTGGAGGCGTGCGCGCGCCGCCACATCCACGTGATGATGGAGAAGCCGCTGGCCGTGAACATGGCGGACGCACGGGCCATCGAGCGCGCGGCGCACCAGGGCGGCATCCAGGTGATCGTGAATTACGAGACCACCTGGTATGCGAGCCACGGCGCGATGTGGCGCATCGTTAAGGAGCAGCACGCCGCGGGAGATATTCGCAAGATGGTGGCGATGGATGGGCACGAGGGGCCCAAGGAGATCCACGTGGGGCCGGAGTTTCTGGGCTGGCTGACCGACCCGGTGAAGAACGGCGCCGGCGCGCTGTTCGATTTCGGCTGCTACGGCGCCAACCTGATGACGTGGATGATGGACAACCGGCGTCCCATCGCGGTGACGGCCATTACGCAAACCGACAAGCCGCAAATTTACGCGCGCGTGGACGATGAAGCGTCGGTGCTGGTCGAGTATCCCAAGGCGCAGGGCATCATTCAAGGGTCATGGAATTGGCCGTTCAGCCGCAAGGATTTCGAGGTCTACGGCGAGCGCGGATACGCCATCGCGACAGGCGGCGACGCGTTGCGCGTGCGGTTGCCGGGCGGGCAGGAGGAAGCGCGCGCGCTGGAGCCGCTGCCGCCGGAGGAACGCGATTCGTTGTCGTACCTGACGGCCGTGGCGCGCGGGACGCGGAAGCCGGCCGGGCTGTCGTCGCTCGAGAACAACATGATCGTGACGGAGATTCTGGTGGCGGCGCGCGAGTCCGCGCGGACCGGGCGGACGATCAAACTGGGCGGGCCGCCTGGGGACGCCGCGCGATGACGCTTTTTGCGATTGCGGCGATCGAACTGGTGGCCCTGTGGGTGGTGTGGCTGTATCCCTTCATGCGCAAGCGGTTCACGGGGGAGAAGCGGCAATCGGAAGTGATGGCGCATGCGGGCGATTGGGGGCTCGCGCTCGAAAGTGCGGGCATCTTATTCGCATGGGTCTGGTTGCCGAATACCACGGTGCCCGGTACGGCGCGCATCGTCGCGTCGATGGCGCTGGCGCCGGCGGGGGTGATTTTCGGATGGCTGGCGGTGCGGCATTTAGGGAAACAGCTCCGCATTCTGGCGGGTTTGTATGCGGACCACGAACTGATCCGCACGGGGCCGTACGCCATCGTGCGGCATCCAGTGTATGCATCGCTGTTCGCGATGATGCTGGCGACGGGGCTGCTCTTCGCGCGGTGGCCGATGTTGCTGCTGAGCGTAGCCCTGTATATCGCGGGGACGGAGATCCGGATACACGCGGAGGAAGGGCTGCTGCGGACGCGGTTTGGGGCCGAGTTCGAGGAGTACCGGCGGCGGGTGCCCGCGTATTTGCCGTTGTTGCGGTAGGGTGGCGCCATGCGCCGCCTGGGGTGTCGGCATGGCACTGAGATACAATGTATCGCAGGAGTTAAATGCTATGGCGACGACAATGGTGCATGTTCGCGTGGACGAGAAGGTAAAGGAAGATGCCGCAAAGACGCTGGCCGCCATGGGGATGTCCGTGTCCGATGCGGTGCGCCTGTTGCTTGTACGCGTGGCGGCCGAGAAGGTCCTGCCCTTTGAAGTGAGGGTTCCCAACGTAACCACGGTGAAAGCCATGCGGGCGGCGGATCGAGGCAAAGGCAAGCGCTTCAAGACTGCCGATGCCCTGCTTAAGGATTTGAGAATCTAAGACGTGAGAAACGCGATTCGCGGCGCGCAATTCAGACGCGATGTAAAACTGGCCGCGCGGCGCGGAAAGGACATGTCGAAGTTGCGCGGTCTGATCCTGCTGCTGATGGAAGGCGAACCGTTGCCGGCCGGCAGCGGCCCGCCGAACTTCTACAACAGGGTCGCGTGGGTGCGGGGTCCGGAGTGGGTCGGGACACCGGGTCCTGAGGACAGCTATATTGGCGGGCAGATATCGCCGGCCGACCTGCAAACCATGGAGGCAGGGAACGGAACCGTGATCCGGATGCAGTTTCAACTCCCGGCGATGCCATCGACACCTTGCACCAACGGCTGTTCGCTTTCCGGGAACGAGCAACTGCGGTACTGGAGCCTGTCCTTCGTACAGTCGACGACCACGGCAGGGGACATGATCGCAGCGGACCCAGACGGAGCTACTCCCGCGGCAAGCGGATCGACGACCCTCGTGAGCCTGGCGGACGCCGCCTTCGTCCAGGCCACGGGGGGGGCGTTACTCTCGTCGTGGGCGTGGGCCAAGACCTAAGCTCGCTTACCGCTGGCCTACCCGGCGCAGTCGAAGGCGCACAACCGGCCACTGTCGGGAGCGGGGCGACATTAAAGTTCTCGGTCTACCAGAACGCCAGCACGGGCTACACGTACCTGGACCTGAGCAAGTTTGGAATCCATCTGAGGCGGCCCCTCCAGCTCGTGATCCGCACCACCCTGCCAAGCGCCAGCTTTCCCTGTTCCGGCCAAGCTATTCCTTTTTGCACCGCTGAATATACCAACAGCAGCAATGGCGCCGGCCTGATGGGTCCGTACGTTCCCCTGGTCGACTATTACCCGATAGCCAGCCTTCCGGCCACCGCGAATACCAGCTCGCAAAACCTGCCGTCGGCCGGCAACTGTGGAACGATTCCAAACTATAGCGCCCAGCGCAATGGCTCCGGGTCGACGATCAGTTATCCCAGCAGCGTCGTGCAATGGCCCACCTACTGGCCCTCGACCGCCTACCCCGCGCCCCTGTCCCTGGCGTGCGGCACCCAGAGTACGGCCACGCCAACCATTCGTTACGTGACGACGCAATGGCCGTTCTCCACGGTCGCCAGTCAGCAGAATCCGGCCTGCACCGCGGCGTTCGCCAACTGCACTAACGTCGTTTCGCAGTCGCTGCCGGCTGGGCCGCCGGAGGTCGGGGAGCAGACGGAGGGGCAACCACCGCTGCCGATAACGATCGTCGGGGACGCCTTCGGGTTCCTGCCGGCGGATCTCCCCTTCGTTCCACCCTCGGGCTCCGCCAGCTCGCAGTACCTTGAGGTTCAGGACGTAACGGCCGGCTGGAATACTGCCAACAACCCCGCCTGCCAGGTATACATTGCGAACTGAACAGCGACGAGCGTATCGTTCGTCGCAAGCGTGCCCGTCGACGCGTACAACCTCAACGAAATCGCTCTCTCGCCGCTCAACGACCTCAGTCCGCTGAGCTTTTTCTACGAGAACGGCAGCGATACGATCGGTACAAATACCATGAGCTGCCCGATCAGCGCTGGGGACAGCCTTGTCTTCACCCTTAAGAACCCTCAGAGTGGAGACAGCATAACGACGGTTCCCGTCAGCGTCCAATAGGCCGCAACGAACCTGTGGCGGCACCCGCGCGCCGCCACAGCGCTGCAACCTCACGGTATTTTAAGTTCGAACACTACGCCGGCGCCGGACGGTACCATGGCGCCGACAGCCCCTTTCCGCCATAAGGCGTGGTTCCGTAGAGGTTTCCGTCAGAGTCGGCGACAACGCCGGCGTACGGGGTCGCGCCGTCTGCACCCCCAGTGAAGGCGTGCAGCACCGTCTCGTGCCCGCCGGCGTCCAGTTCGTACACTACGCCGCATCCGTCGCCGCAGCCAGCCGCTCCACCGCTGGATGTCGTCCCGTAGAGGTTGCCCGCCGCGTCGCGGATAACGCCGGCAATCGGGCCGCCGCCGTCCCTGCCGCCCGTGAACGTGTATAGCACGGTGTACTCGCCGGAGGTGCCGAGCTCAAACACCAGCCCCGCCCCCGCCTCGCCCACAGCGCCGCCGCCGCCGGCGGTGGTTCCGTAGAGGTTGCCTGCGGCGTCGTGAGCTAGCCCAGAGTAGGGGAGCGCGCCCTTGGGGCCTCCCGGGAAACTGTATAGCACTGTCTCCTGTCCATCGGCGGCCACCTTGTACACCACGCCCAGGCCGGCCGCGCCGCCGGAATAGGCGGTTCCGTAGAGGTTCCCCGCGGAGTCGCTGATCACGCCTGACTCGGGGAAGCCCCCGTCGGCACCTCCGGCGAAGCTGTACAGCACGGTCTCCTCGCCGGCCGGATTCAGCTTGTACACAACGCCCGCGCCGGCGCCGCCCAGGAAGGTCGTGCCGTAAAGGTTGCCAGCCGAGTCGCGGATCACGCCGGCGAAGGGCTCTCCCCCGTCGGCGCCGCCGGTGAAGCTGTATAGCACTGTCTGCTGGCCGGAAGCACCGACCTTATAGACCACGCCCTGGTTCGCCGCCCCGCCCAACTCGTTGGTTCCATAGAGGTTCCCTGCGGAGTCGAGCACGACGCCCGAGCCGGGGCGTGCACCGTCGGCTCCGCCCGAGAAGCTGTAGAGCACTGTCTCGTGGCCCGTCAGGTCCACCTTGCATACCACTCCCGCGTTCGCAACGCCGCCCTCTGCGGTGGCTCCGTATAGCTCGCCGCTCGGACTGCGGACGACGCCTCTCCAGGCGTGGGTCCCGCCGGACGCACCCGAAAAGCTGTAGAGCATCGTCCCCTGGCCGGACGTGTCCACCTTGTAGACCATTCCGCCTACCCCGCCGTTGGTCGTTGTGCCGTAAAGGCTGCCTTCCGAATCGCGAATCAACCCCGCGTTGGGGCCGAGAGGTTCCAGATTGCTCGACGCTCCCGGAAACTTGTAAAGAACCCGAAAATCTCCCGCGGCATCGATCTCGTATACAACGCCCCCGCCTCCTGCCGTGTCGTACTGGACCGTACCGTAGAGGTTGCCCGCCGCATCGCGGACCAGCCCGCCCTCGGGCTCTGCGGGACCGGCGCCATAGAACTGATGCAGGACTGTATACTGGCCAGCAGCATCCAGCTTGTACACCTGCCCAACAGTGCGCGCGACTGCTCCATATAAGTTGCCGGCCCCGTCACTCACCACGCCCGCATACGGTCCTTCACCGCCCTTGCTGCCCTCGAACGCATGCAGCACCGTCTCCTGGCCGGACGGGCTCAGCTTGTACACTACCCCGCCGCCATCGCTGCCGCCTGCGTAAGCCGTGCCGTAAAGATTCCCCGCCGCATCTAGGATTACGCCTGCGTAGGGATTGCCCCCGTCGTCCCCGCCCGTGAAGCTGTAGAGCACCGTCTCCTGCCC
>Ga0302326_10008053_pt1 | contig 23323 bp, 25 predicted proteins | sample Palsa_T0_3_FD_202264 | JGI IMG/M metagenome (GOLD analysis project Ga0302326, IMG submission 202264) | Peat permafrost microbial communities from Stordalen Mire near Abisko, Sweden - Palsa_T0_3 | ecosystem: Environmental > Terrestrial > Soil > Palsa > Peat permafrost | place: Sweden: Abisko... | reverse complement strand
GCTCGAAGAGGACGAAGACGGCGCGATGCGCGTGATCCATCGCATCGAGGGCGGCCTGGAGCCGCCGAGCGGCGTCCTTGGCGACGAGGGCCTGCGTCGGATCGGCGGGCGGCTCGCCGACAGTCGCCGCAGCGAGGTCGTTCGGATCGGCGGCGTGCGATCGACTCGCACGACGGCGCCTGGACAGGTTCACCTCGAGGGCGAGCTGGGCGAGGAAGGTCGTAGGGCTCGCGGCCCCGGGCCGATAGCCGCCCCTTCGATGCGCCGTCAGAAAAACCTCTTGCACCGCGTCCTCGATGTCCGCGCCCCGGACCCCGAGGCGATAGAGAAACGACGCCACGAAGCGCGCATGGAGCCGAAACAACGTCTCGCTGTCGATCGACGCGGAAGGCTCGGGCGGCGAATCGGGTGTCACCAAAACCACTCCCTGCGCCCCGATCGCCGGACCTTCACGAAATCCGCCGACCGCACCTCAGAAAAGGAACGCGGGCCCGATCATGACCAGGGTCCCCGCGGGGTTCGGCTGAAGGTACGCCGGACCGGCGGCTGTGTCCGCCCGGAACGACGGGACATGGAGTGGGAGCACAGCCCCGATGTCCACGACCCAGGAGATACCGAGCATCGCCATGAGCCGTACGCCCCCCTGGGCCACGACCCACGAACCGGTCGCCGACCGAGACACCGCGAACCCGCGGCCCTGGGCGTGCAAAACGCCGAAGCCCGCGCCGGAGCAGAGCTGCAATTGCAGTCGGTCACCCACTGCGCCCCCGGCACAGACATCGGGAACCGCGGCCGCGAGCGCCGTGTCGAAGACTCCGGACGTCCCATCGATCGAGTTCCCCCAGGAAAATTGGGTCAAGGCGTCGAGGCGAACGCTCAGCCAGTCGAGCAGGCCGTACTCGACCCCCACGACGGGCCCGACCGACCCTTCCGGCATGACCTGGAAGCCCGCGCCGACCTGAAGCGCGAGAAGGATCCGCTTCGGCCTCGCCTCGTCGGGGGCGTTGGCGACGAGGCTACGCAAGCTGCTCGCGTCGATGGCGAGAGCGACTGCGAGGCCGACCACGGCCGTGGCCTCCGTGCAGTCCTCGGGCAACTGGTCGAATCGTCTCTCGTAGGCCTTCGCGTGACGCTCGATCGAGAAGACGACGGCGCGCGAGTCGTGCTCGTCGCCACGGACGTGTACGCGCACCTCGGCGGGGACGCTGCCTCGTCGCAGCCAGGTGCGCACCTGCGCTTCGAGTCTTCCGGCGTCGAGGCACGTGGCGCCGGGCGACACGTCGATTGCGGCGTCGAGGGGGTTGTCGACGACGGCCGCAGGTTGGGCGAAAAGGACGCTCGCACGCGTCGTCTCCGTCAGGAGTGCCGCGAGGACGCCCACCCAGCGGCTCACCACCCGCAACGTTTACCACGGAAGTCGTCGCAGCCCTTTCGCGCTCTCGGGGTGCGGGCGGCGACCCACCACGCGGCGAGCTTGCCGTGAAGCTCGCCCGTTCACGATGCAGTAGCCCTCCCGAGGTTCCCCGCATGGCCAAAAAACCGCCGCCCGTCGCCGGAAGCAAACTCGGGGCTGAGCCTGACGTGGCAGGTCGTCCGCGAAACGCCGGCACCAGGCACCGGGGAGGGCGACGCGGGGACCGATGCCGCGACGGTCCCTGTCGTCGGCGCCCAGGTGTGCGTGAACGCAATGGCCTCCATCCCGTGTGCCACGACCGATTCCAGCGGGAATTTCACTCTTGCCGGCTGCCGCCCACCACGAACGTCGCCGTTTCCCTATCCGTCGCCGCCCGTGGCAACGGCTTGCACCGTTGCGCAGTCGCCCGAGCAGCTCAGGGTGATGAACTTCACCGCCACCTGGTCCTGCTCGATGTAGGCGTCGAACCCGCCCCCGCCGCTCCCATCGCCCACGACGAAACGCAGCGTTCCTCCATCATCGACGCCCACGTCGAGCGAGTACTCGGTGTTGCCGCCGGTTCCGCATGCGGTCAGCAAGAGGGCGACGAGCGCCACCGGCAGGGTGCTGTCCATGTTACGGACTCGCGTCTTCCGTAGCCGCGTCGCCGAGGCTGCACCCATGGCAAAGCTTGTAGACACCCTGACCGTATCCGGCGGCGACCGCGGAGCTCGCCCAGTCGATGGCGGAGTAGTCGGCGTTCGCGCGGAAGCAGATGCTCTGGTGCGGCACGCTGGGGTCGAAGGTCATCGAGCCGAGGAGCTGTCCGCCCGGAGGCGACGCGCACGTGCTCGATGCCCCGTAGAGATCCCAGAGCGGCGCACCGGTGAGAATCAACATGCCCGTGACGTCCTCCGTGATCTCGTACTCCTGGCCCGCCTGCAACGTGGTCATCGCTCCGAACTCCGCGGTGAGGTTCGAGGGGAGCGGCGTGCACGACTCGGCTCCCGTTCCGACGAGCGTCGAAGACGGGGGCTCGACGGTGAGGATCGTCTGGCAATCGCTCGCGGCGTCGGCGTCAGCCGTGTCGGACGCGTCGGGGCAGGACGCGAGGACGTCGGTCGTCAGCGACGCGTCAACCGTCTGCGGGGGCATCGGAATCTCGCCCGCGCTGCCGGTGTCGGTCACCTTGACTCGGTACGCCGTCGTCGCCGTGGGACACACTTGGCGCGTTGCACTGCTCGAGCCGTTGTCCCACGCGACGGTATACGGCGGGTGCCCACCAGTCGGGACCACCTGCACCAGCGCGCAGCTTCCGGCGCAGCTCACCGTGGCAAACGTGACGTGGATCTGGTTCTGCTCGAAGTAGGCATCTAGAGGCTCGATGCCTCCCCCATCGAGGGGAACGACGAATTGGCCGGCGTCTTCGTCCGAGCCGACGAGAAGGCTGTTGGGCGGGTTACTGCCGTTTCCCCCGCAGGCGGTGACGACGAGTACGACGACGGATAGGCGCATTCGAGCTCCTGTCCATCCCTGCAGCGACGAGGCGGATCCTTCACGAGGCGCTCGCGGCTTCTGGACGCGTTTGCGTTGCCCCAGTGAGGCCATTGCGGCTCCCGGTGAAGGAAACCAGTTCGACACGCAGTAGTTGAGCATGACACCGAGACGGGCGCGGTTCCTTGGGTTCATCTTTGCGGTATCCGCTTCCGGTTGTGGGCGCCGGATGCTGGCGAATCGGGCGACCGCCTCATCGTCGTGCTGACCCAGTAGGTGATTCATGCTCAGCCAGGTCGTGGACATCCGCCACGATGACGGTGCCTCCTCGAAAGCGCGTTCGGCGTGACTGCACCAGGCATGGCTCGGGCGAAGGCGGGGCCGTTCGCGCGCGGCGCGACGCACAAACCGCCGATCGCCCATTGGAGCGAGCGCCTCGCTGTGATTAGCTGCCGCGTGCTTCGCGGACGCGAGCACGCCCTGATAGGCGTGATGCGGACATCGGAGGGAACCCAATGCGTACGTCTCCTGCCCGCTTCATTGTTTCATTCGTCCTTGCCGCATTGTCGGCGAGCTGCTCTGCCGCGGCGCCGTCGGGCTCTCCAGCCCCGGCCGCCGTCTCCTCGAGCGCCGCCGCCGCTCGCTCGCCGCAGATGGAGGCGTGGCGCAAGAGCCTGGCAAGGAACCCTCTGCCAAAAATCGGCTGCTTTCACGCCTCGTATCCGAGCACGACCTGGGAGGAGGTCCCGTGCGGTACGCGGGCCGACACCGCGCCGTCACCTGCCGCTGGTGCCGAGGAGCGGAGCGCGGCCGCCCGCCACATTGCGGGCTATTTGGCAGGCGATACCACGGACGACGTCGCGGAGGCTGGGGCGGGTACGATATCTTGGACGGAGGGCTCCTTCCCCTACGTGAACGGCGTAAGCAGCGAAAGGGACGAAAACGGCGACACCAATTCCTATTCTCTTCAGATAAATACGAATCCATTTTATGGAGCGACGCAGTGCCAGGGCCCGAACTGCCAGGGGTGGGAACAGTTCATAGTTGGATATAACGGGGCGTCCACCCAACTGGCTCTCGAATACTATCTTCTCAACTATGGCGGCACTGCGTGCCCCAGCGGGTTCGGCGGAGAACCCGCGGCTTGCGGCGGGGGCTACAACACCTACAACGGCCCGACCATCCCGCAGCTGCCGATCACGGATCTCGGCAATCTGGTCGTCACCGGAACCGCGAGCACCAGCGGCGACAGCGTTGCCCTCTATACGGGGGACGGCAACCTGTACGCCATCTCGGGCCCCGACACCCTGAACGCGAGCGCCGGGTGGAACACGTCGGAGTTCAACATCTTCGGAGTCGGCGGCCCCGATCGGCAGGCCAATTTCAACTACGGCTCCACCGTCGCGGTTCAGATCTTGACGAGCCAGAGCCCCGGCCCGGCCGACCACTGCCAATCGGTGAGCTACACCGGCGAGTACAACAATCTGAACCTGGTTCCCGGCTCGTGCTGCTCCATTGGCGGGGCGGAGCCCGGTATCTCGTTCACGGAGAGCTACTCCAGCAACCCAACCGCCTACCCGTGCCCGGCCACCGCGGCACCGGTCCTCGGGGGCGGCATCGGGGTGTCGCAGCAGATCGGCGCGAACCAGACCGACGTGTTCACCGTCGACTCCAGCGGCGAGATGACGGTGACGACGGCCTTGGCGAACGAACCCTGGAGCTCGCCTTGGAAGATCAGCGGGTCGGTTTTCCCACCTGGGGCTCCGGTCTCGGCCTCGCAACAGTACGGGTACGTGCAGACCAACGTCTACGCGGTCGAGAACAATGGCAAGCTGGCGGCGAACTATGTCTCCGGCGCAGGGACGAACTGGCTCGGACCTACGACGATCTCGCAGGCGGTATATCCCGCCCGCGCGAACCTCGTGGCGTCGCAGCAATACGGGTACTCGGGCCAGACGGACGTGTTTCTCGTCGACGTGAATGGCGCGCTCTCGGTGACGTATTTGCCCGACAATGCGACCGAGTGGCAAACCTCCGAAATTACCTCGCAAGGTCTCTTTCCGCTGGGCGCCTCCGTCGCGGCGGCGGAGCAGCTCGGATTCAAGGACGGGGCGCCGTCCGTGACCGAAGTGTTTCTCGTCGACAAAAACGGCACCCTTGATTACGTCTCCCTGCAGGAGGGCGCGTCGTCATGGAGTGGTCCGTCCCCTATCTCGAGCAGTGGCATGTTCGCGCCGGGCACTTCGGTCGCCGCGTCGCAGCAGTTCGGATATTCACAGACGGACGTCTTTGCCGTGGATACGAGCGGGTACCTGGTCGTCTACTGGCGAGGCGGATCGAGCTCGTGGGGGGGCCCCTACGCCCTCGGAAACCAGTGCGCGTCGGGAGCCCAGGTGGTCGCGTCCCGGCAGTTCGGGCTTGCGCAGACAGATGTGTTCTGCCTCGACTCCAGCGGCGCGCTCGCCACCGCCTGGCTACCGAGCGGCAGCTATTGGACGATGAGCGCGATTGGCAGCCCAGGGTTTCCGTCGGGGTCAGCGCTGGCAGTATCGCAACAGTTCGGGGTGAGCCCGTCGCAAACGGACGTCTTCATGATCAACGACAGCGGGCTCCGTGCCTGGATGTGGATCGGGAACGGCAGCTGGAACGGGCCAACGACGATGCCGTAGCGCTCGCTGTCGACCCCGAGGCCCGCGCGGGTTGACCTCGACCCGCGCCCGAGTCCCATCCGACGCACGTCGGTGCTGATCCGCGACCAAATCGGTCCGGGCGCAAGGACAGCCAACATCCGGACGAAGCGGCTACCGCTTCTCGCCGGTGTTCTGTGCCGCCGCGGAGTCATTAACAATCGCGTCGAGCTCCTCCTCGTTTGCGAGGAGACGCGCCCTCCTCTCCGGCGACTGGGGCCAAAACCAAGAAGACGCTTGACGCCAAAACTTAGGCGTACGATATCGACCTCCAACGGGAGGATAGCCATGAAGTCTTCGACATTCGTGCTCGGCGCCGTCGTCCTTGCAGGTCTCTTCGCGTCGCCCTCAGCCGATGCGGGCTACTACGACCACCTGGGAGTCAACGTGGTCACCGGCAGCGACGAGGCGTACGGCACGGTCGGCACCGCCCGGTACTCGTCGGACGGTAACGAGTACATCGGATGCACCGTGAACTACGTTCCTTCGTTTCCCAACTATACGTACGCTTATTGTTTTGCGATGAACTCGTCTGGCACGTACGGCAGCTGCTATTTCTACGGCGACACCACGGCCATGAACCTGGCCGCGAGCATCAACGAGACCTCTTACGTCCTCTTCACCTGGAACAGCAACGGCGGCAACTGCGCTTCGCTCGAGGTAATCAACGGGTCTCCCTACATCTACTAGGATCTACTAGGCTTTCGAGCCCCGGGGCATCCCTTCAGGTCATGTCGAAGATCGCCGCTCTGTGCGGGCTTCTTGGTGCCGCTGCGGGCGCGGCGGTCATGTGGGGCGCGGGTGGGGTCCGATCGCCGCACGAGGAGCCGCGGGTCGCGCCGTCGGTCGCGAGCTCCTCCGACGCCCCGGCGCCATTGCCGCGCCAGTTCGTCTATAGTCCCGTCACGGCCTCACTGGGAGACGACGACAAGGCCGCCCTGCGGGCGCTCATTCGCGAAGAGCTCAAGGCGGCGCGGCCCGACAGCCCGGCCAAGCCCGATGCTTCGCAGGAGTCGCCCGAGGAGGCGTTGAGTCGGCTGCCGCGCGATGGTCGGACGGCGTACGACGAGGCGCAAGGCATGGTGGGCACCGCCGTCCAGCGTGGCTCGTGGACCAACGAAGATCGAAGCGAGCTGCGACAGCGGCTGGCTCAGCTCCCCGTGCCCATGCGCTTGGAGCTCGTCAGTCCACTCATCGTGGCGGTGAACAAGGGCGAGGTCCACTTCGAGGGCCGAGGCCCCCTGTTCTGACTCGTCGCTGGGCCGCGGCGGATCGGTCCCAGCGTGGCAAAGCCACCTCCGCCAGTGTGGCCGAACCTGCTGCGCGACATCGAGCGCGGGGCCCTTCGCCCACGGTACGAGGCCGACTACCTCGACTACGCGAGCGAGCCACTGCCCGACCGCAGCATTGTCCCTGACTTCGGATTCCTTTCACGCGCGTCGCTCATCGCCACCCAGGGTTGCCACAACCGGTGCGACTTCTGCTACCTGGCGACCGGCGACAAGCGCATCAAGTACCAGATGCGCGAGCCTGCCCAGATCGCCCGGGAGCTGGAAGCGACGGGCGAGCCCTATGCCGTCTTCGTCGACAACAATCTTGGCTCGAACCGTCGATACTTGCGCGACCTCTGCCACGCCATCCGGCCGCTGCGCAAGAGATCTGGAGCGCGGCGGTGACGTTCCACATCCTGACTCCGTACCCCGATACGCCGCTCTTTCGCCGCATGAAGAGCGAGGGCCGGCTGCTTCACGAGGACTGGTCGCTCTATGACACCGCGCACTGCGTCTTCCAGCCGAAGCACATGTCGCCCGGGGAGCTCGAGGCGGGTTACGCCTGGCTCTACGAGCGGCTCTTCTCGATCAAGTCCATCTGGGCACGCCGGCCACGCGACCCCGCCGCCGTCGCGCCGTACGTGGCCATGGCGCTCCTATACAAACGATCGAATCCCCTCTGGCGTTTCCTCATTCAGAGCCGGATGACCCACGGCGTGTGGAAGCCTCTGGTCGAGGCGACGCGTATGCGGCACCTGGTTTTCCGCGCCCACCTCGAGCGCGAGGGTAATGTCCGGACCCAGCTGCCGATGGTCCTCCGCCCGAGCGTGTGACGGGCGGACGGACCGCCCTCGGCGGCTCGGGCCGGACACGGGCCATGGGTGGTCCGCTCGGCGATGCCGTCGTTCGGCGCGCAAAAGAGGTTGATCGAGTCCCCGTTCGTGCAGGAGCACAGGGGGATCGAGGTCGTCGCGACACGCCCGTCCCGTCGGACATGGTTAATCTCCTGCACCTCGTCGGCGCGTTTCGATGCTTCGTAAATGTCGAGGACTCCCGTGACGGCGCTCCCCGAGCAGGTGAACGACGGTTGCTCTTCAAACTGGGTCGAGGCGCCGAGGGAGGCGGCGTTCCAGCTACCCACTGCGAGGGTCGCGTACGGCGCGGACGTGCTGAACGCGACGTCCGAGTCGTTCGATTGCGCGTACCAGTCACTCCAGACCAAGCCGAAGCCAGGCGTGCTCCCAGGCAGCCAATTCAGGTCGTCGAGGTCGTTCCCGTCCAGCACGATCGACAAGATCGAGCCTTGCGCCGACGGACACTGACCGACGGGTAGCAGTGTCGCCAGTGTCGTTGCCAACGAGGAGTCTGCGGGGGGAGTGCCCCCACGGGCGCGGGACGGAATCCCACGCTCGCGCCCCGCCGTACCAGACACGCGGGATCGAATGGACCGTGCGTGGGATCGAATGGGGCGTGCGTGGGATCGAATGGGGCGTGCGTGGGATCGAATGGACCGCGCGTCCTATTCCGTGGACCACGCGTCATACCGATTCCCGCGGTCGCTCCAACACGTCCCGGCCCTGTCGTAAAGCGCGCGGAGGTCTTCGAACCCCTTGTCGCCGGTGTCGTCTTCGCTCTTCACCGTCCGTCATTCAAAGGACGCCTCGTCCAAGCCCATCGGGCAAAGGCGATCCCACCAAGGGCGCACGTGGCACCGCCGACGGCGAGGACGATGCGCGGTCCCAGGGCCGTGGTGATGGATCCCGCGATGAGGGAGCCGATTGGGGCAAAGCCCATGAGGATCATGAGCCAGATCGCCATCACTCGACCTCGAAGGGCATCGGGTGTCATGGTCTGGATCAGCGTGTTCGTCGCGGTCAGCTGGATCATGCTGGCCATGCCAAGGGGGATCAAGGTCGCGATGGCCGACCAGAGAGACCCGGTCTGCGAGAAGAGCACGAGGACGACGCCGAACGTGCCGCTGGCGCCGGCGATCCAGCGGTAGGAGTGGGCGCCCCGACGCGAGGCGAGGATGAGGCCTACGAGGACGGCGCCGAGCCCTGGGGCGCCCATGAGCAAACCAAGGGTTCGTGCGTCGCCGTGCAGGATGGTCGTGGCGAAGATCGGCATCAGGGTGGCGAATGGCAGGCCGGCCAGGGCGATGAGCGCAAGCAACATGAGCAGGGCGCGCACGCCTTCGTGGGTGGCGGCAAACCGAAAGCCTTCGCGCAGCCGGGCCCACATGGATTCGCGAGCTGGGCCCTTCGTGGGAGGGGGCAAGTCGCGCATGGCGAGGAGGGCCGCGATGACCGGGAGGAAGCTCGCGGCGTTCACTACGAAGCACCATCCTTCGCCGAGGACTTTGATGGCGACGCCCGCGATCGCGGGTCCAACGAAGCTCGCGCCCGTGACCATCGTCGTGTTGAGCGCGACGGCGCTCCCGAGGTTCTCGCGGCCAACCATCTCGGGGACGAACGACTGACGGGTCGGGCTGTCGACCGCGTTGACGCCCCCAAGAAGCGCCGCGAGCACGAGGATATGCGCGACGCGGACGTGCGCACTCAACGTCAGGGTCGCGAGGGCGACCGCGAGCATCATCGCCGACGACTGGGTGACGAGCAGGAGGGTGCGTCGCCGATGACGGTCGGCGAGCAAGCCGCCGAGCGACGCGAAGAGGAAGGTCGGCGCCTGCTGGCTGAAGCTCGCAACCCCGAGCCAGAACGCCGAGCCAGTGAGGCGATAGACGAGCCAGCTCTGCGCGACCGACTGCGTCCAGGTGCCGATGAGCGACACGAGCTGGCCCGCCACGAACAATCGATAGTTTCGTCGCTCGAGAGCCAGCCGAAGGCCGGCCCATCGAGGGGTCGCGTCCGCCATGCGCGGCTTAGCCTACGACAGAGGCCGGAGGGCAACCGCGTGCTACTGGCACGACTTCGGGTTGATGATCTGGCACGTGTTCCGGAAGCACGTCGCGTAAGGGTTGCAGAGGGTCGTCGGGTCGGTGGGATCGCACGCGGCGCCGTCCTGCACGACGGGCGGGCAGAGGCCCGTCGAGGTGTCGCAAAGGCCAAGCTCGCAGCGCTCGGCGACTCCGTCGCAGGCCTGGCCGGGGAGGTTGAACGTGTCGGCGACGCAGAGGCTTGTGCTCGGATCGCAGGCCATGTCGTTGGCGCAGTCGGCGGCGGTCTCGCAGGGGTCGCCCAGCCATTCGACCGGGCCGCACGTTCCCTGGCTCGTGCAGACGAGCGGAAAGCTGCAGTCGGACCGCTGCGCGCAGGCGACTCCCTGCTGGCCAAGGGCCCGACAGGCGCCATCGAAGCACGAGGCGCCGTGCACGCACGCGTCGGTCGCCACGTTGCAGGTCGCGCCGACGGTGATCCGTTCGGCGCACGTACCGCAGGCCGCGGCGTCGTTCGCGATCGTGCCCGCCGACGTGACGACGCCCGTGCCGCTGCACCACAGAGTGGAGCATTGCGTGCCGAGCAAGCAGGGCTCGCCGACGGCGAGCGTCCCCGGCGTGTCCGAGTACTCGTAGCCGGCGCACTGCGGGAGCGAGGCGTCGATGACGGTGGCCACGCTTTGCCAGAACGCCGCCCCCAGCGTGGACCCGGGCGCCTGCGCGTTGAGCACGCAGGCCTCGGTCTGCCGCTGCCAGAGCACCGTCTCGTTGCCCTCGGGCGGTACGCCGTAACACTGGTACTCGGCGGTGCGCACGGCGGCGACGTAGCTCGCGCACGCCTGTTGGAGGGCGTCGGCGGGCGCCGACGACGAGCAGGCGGTCGCGACGCCGACGACGAGCAAGGCCCCTCGGGATGACACGAGCCGCGGCATCGAGGGGCCCACGCTACAGGATCTTCGCCACCTCTTGCCCGTTGGGCGTGCCCAGGCCCGTGCACGCATTCCACGGCGATCCGGACGGGTAGCCCACGTCTTTGCTTCCGACCTTGTTGTCGCCGCTGGTGATCGGGTTGAAGGGCGCGCCACCGGCGTTCGCATAGAGCGTCGGGTTGATGAAGCCGACGCGACGTCCCTTCTGTTGATTGACGAGCGCGATGAGGGCGGCCCAGAGAGGGGCCGCGGCGCTCGTGCCGCCGATGACGAGGTTTTTGCCGTCGACGCGCACGTTGTATCCAGAGGCGGGGTCGGCATCGGCCGCGACGTCCGGGATGCCTCGGCCGGGGCCCGCGCCGGGATTGGCAGAGGGCGGCAGCGTGAGCTGCGCCTGCCACGAGGGCACCGGGAACACCTCGCTGATACCGCCCCCCGACGACCCGAACGAATCGTCTTGGGTATCGGTGGAATCCTGATTCCACACTTGCTCGTTTTGCCGCTTGCCGCCCTGCGCGAGGATGCGCGTGCCGCCGACGGCCAGGACGTGCGGACTCGACGCCGGGCTGTCGGCGTGGGCGAGGCCGTCCCATTCGTTCGGGCCCTCGTCGGCGGCGCCGTTGTCGCCCGAGGCGACGCAGACCGTGATGCCGAGGGCGGCCGCGGCCTGCATCGTCTCGTCGATCTGCGTGGAGAACGAGTCGGTCGTGCCCGTCTCGGGGCCGCCCCAGCTGATCGAGATGACCGAGGGCGCGTTGGCCTGATCGTGAACGGCGTTGTCGACGGCGTCGAGGAAGCTCTTGTCGGTGGTGTCCGGCGTGAAGTAGACGGCGATGTTCGCTCCCGGGGCGACGGCGCTCGCCACTTCGATATCGAGCATCACCTCGTCGTCGGCGTCGCCGCCCGGCTGGTTGGCGCCGTTGTCGACCGAGACCGCCGTGAGCGTGCCGGTGACCGTGACGTTGAGGTTCTTGAAGTACGTTTTCAGATCCGTGGGCCGGTAGCCACCCCCGAGCTCGATGATGCCGATCGTCTGTCCGGATCCGTTGACCCCCGTCGGAAAGTTGTAAAGCGCCGCGAGGTCTTGAGGGTTGAACGTGGTGCTTTCGGCGGAGAGACCTGCCCTGGCGCGCAGGTTGTGGGGGTGCGCGAAGGGGCGGTTGTCGAGGCCGAAGACGCCGACGATGATGCCATGGAGATCCGCCGGGATGCGCACGAACCCGACGCGCCCGCGGTAGGTGCCGTGGTCGTGCTCGTAGTGGTAAAGCTCGACGTCGAACGCCTTTTCGAACTGCGCCGCGAAGCCCGAGAGCACGACCGAGCCGCTGGCCTTGCGCTGCTCGACGACGACGAGCCCGAACCTGGCCGCGAAGGCAGCGACCGCCGCAAGATCCTGGTCTTTTGCCCCGTGCTGCTGCTCGAGCTCCTTGTGCGTGAGGTGGGGGGCGTTCTTGGGCGGACGAATACGCTCGGCCGGGATCGGCGGGCGCCGAACCCGGACGGTGACCTCGAAGCGGGTGTGGGGTTCGATCGGCTTTCCGCGTTTGGCGTTGCGAAAGACTTCACGCTCGCTCCCGGGCAAATTCACGTGTGTCGAGGTCGTACCCATGGATCCCTCCCTGGCCTTGCCGAGGTTGATGCTCCGGTCTCTCCTGCCGGAGCGCGAGTGGCCACGATGTTCGGCGACGCCGCACGCGTCAAGAGTGTCGGCCTACCCGTTTCGTCGATGCGGAATTGCGTTGCGGCGTCACTCCCAGCGCACGTCGAAGTCGGCGTCGCTGGGGCGCCCCATCAGCCGCATGCGAATGAGCGGCCGGTACGAGAACGCGAGCACGGTGCCCTCGAGAACACCGTAGTGGTACGCATCGACGAAGCTATAGACGTCGCGGAGCGAGAAGCGCCAGTGCTTGGCCCCGACCTCGCGTGAGACGACCGTCGCGCCGGGGAGCCCGATCCCGTAGGCCTTGGGCGCCGCCTTCACGATGTCTTCGAGCCGGTCGCCGAAGGCGAAGAGCACGACGCGACCCGCCATCGTGGCCGCGAAGCTGGGGTAAGACATCCAGCCGATACGCCGCAGTCCATCGGACGTGGCCAACCGCGGATACGCGAGCCTCGCGCCGTTGTGGGCCAGCCGCATGAAGTCGCGCAGCGAATAGGTGTGGAAGGGCAGCCACGTCCGTCGCGGCACGCCCTCGAAGAGCGCGTCGGGCGCGCGCCCGAGCTCTTTGGTCACGTGGTCGCGCACGTGCAAGAAGAACGTGCCGCGCGTCACGCTGTCGGCGGGGCAAGCCGAGAGAGAGCGCTCGAGGGATACCTCTTCGGCGAACGTCGGCGTGAAGAAGCCCTCGTCATCCGCTTTGGGCAGCGGCGGCGTGACCGATGGTCGGGCCGGGGGCACGAGGGACGACTTCATGACCACATGCGTCAGGATAGCGCCGGGGTCCTGGCGAAGGCCAGGTGACCCCTCCCCCCCGAAGCCCTGATGCGCTAGTAGGGGGTGGACCATGGTCAGCGAAGCCACCCTCCGTGGCGCCCTCCCCCTCTGCCTCGACGCAACCGACTTCCCCGCCTTCGGGGCCAAATACGAGGGCAAAGTCAGGGACAACTACACGCGAGGCGGCGAGCGGTTCATCGTCGTCACCGACCGGATCAGCGCGTTCGACCGCGTCCTCGGCACGGTGCCCTTCAAGGGCCAGGTCCTCAACCGCCTGGCGGCCTGGTGGTTCGAGCAGACGAAGGGCGTCGCCGCCAACCACATGCTCTCGGTGCCGGACCCCAACGTCCTGCGCTGCGTCGAGTGCACGCCGATCCTCGTCGAGATGGTCGTGCGCGCTTACGCCACGGGCACCACGTCGACCAGCCTCTGGACGCACTACGAGCGCGGCGTCCGTGACTTCTGCGGTCACCGGCTCCCCGACGGGCTCAAGAAGCATCAGAAGCTGCCCGAGCCGATCCTGACGCCGACCACCAAGGCCCCGAAGGGCGAGCACGACGTCTCGGGCTCGCGCGAGGAGATCCTGGCGACGGGGCTCGTGTCGGCCAAGGACTTCGACGAAGCCGCGGTCGTGGCGATGAAGCTCTTCGCCGCCGGCCAGCAGTCGTGCGCCGAACGGGGCCTCATCCTGGTCGACACGAAGTACGAGTTCGGGCGCACGCCGGACGGCAAGCTGGTCGTCATCGACGAGATCCACACGCCCGACTCGTCGCGCTTCTGGCGCTCCGCCACGTACGACGAGCGCTTTCGCGCCGGGCAGGACCCGGACCCGCTCGACAAGGACTTCGTGCGTCGCTGGTACATCGCCCAGGGCTACAAGGGCGACGGGCAGGCGCCGGCCATGACCGACGACGTGCGCGTCGGCGCGGCGGAGCGTTACATCACGGCGTACGAGCAGATCACGGGCGAGGCGTTCGTCCCGGACACGCAGGCGCCCTTGCCGCGCATGAAGAAGAACCTCGGCGTGGGAGGCTGATCCATGAAGGCGACGGTGATCGTTCGGGTGAAGACCGAGGTGCTCGACCCGCAGGGCGACGCGGTACGCCGCGCGCTGGGCAAGCTGGGCTTCGACGGCGTGAAGAACGTGCGCGTCGGCAAGATCATCGAGATCGAGATCGACGACGCCCAAGCCCGCGGCCCGGACCTCGCCGTCCGCCTGGCCAAGATGGCCGACGACATGCTCGCAAACCCCGTGACCGAGGACTACGAGATCAAGCTCTGAGCGCGCGAACCCAGGCGACGATTCAGATCGAGATCGGCGTGGGCATGAACAGCGCCGGGAAGAACGCGAGCGTCACGCCTGCCACGATGGCGCGGCCGCGGGAGAGAGGCTGGGCGCCCGTCGGGGGGTGATCGAGCAGGGTGCTCGAGTCGCGCAGGACGCCCGAGCGCAGCTCCATCGCCAGGAGCAAGCCCAGGCCCGCGAACCAGGCGACCCAGATGAGCGGCGACGAGCTCTCCTGGTAGATGCCCGCGAGGAGCGCCAGCCAGATCGTGGCGAAGAGGCGCGTGCGCCCGTCGAGCGGGGGCCGTTCGTCCGCGTCGCGGGAGCGCGTCTGCGGTGACAGGCCCCCGAGCACGGCGAGGAGCTCGAACGTCACGAGCCAGAAGATCGACCGGTTGACCGCGCGCCCGACGTGCCAAAATCCGAGGCCCGCCTGTACGTCGCGCGAGACGAAGCCGAACACGCTGACGAAGAAGAACGCCAGCATCGATCGGTGCGCCCACTGCCCGATGCGGTTCTGCCTCGGGCCAAAGAGGGCGAAGGCGACGTGGCCGCCATCGAGCTGGCCGACGGGCAAGAGGTTGAGCATCGTGATGAACATGCCGACCCAGGCGGCCAGCGCCACCGGCGAGAACATGAGCTCGGCCCCGTCGGGCACGGGCGGGGCGAAGCACCGATCGAGGAGACGCGAGAGCAGCGAATCGCCGAGCTCCATCGAGTCGCCGATCGTATCGAGCGGGACCGGGTGGGACCGGGAGACGCCCCAGGCGTAGAGCGGGATCGCCAGCGCGAGGCCCGCGAGCGGGCCGGCAGCGCCGATGTCGAGCAGCGCGCGGCGCGTGGGGATGACCGAACGCATCCGGATGACGGCGCCCATGGTGCCGAACGGAGACACGAAGGGCATCGGAATGAAGAACGGCAACGACGCCTCGACCTTGTGGATGCGGGCCGCGGTGTAGTGCCCGAACTCGTGGGCGAGCAGGATCGCCAGCAGGGCGGCCGTGAACTGGCCGGCAAAGAGCAGCGCGGCGTGCGCCCCCACGGCCGGCGCCTCGAGATGGAACTGCGTGCCGAACACGCTGGCCACAGTGATCGCGAACAGTGCCGCATTCATTCGCCACGCGAACGCGCGACGCTGCGCGGGCGGCGCGCCTGCAGCGCCGCCGTCAGTGGCCAGGCTGGGCTCGGAGGGCATCGCGGAGGGCGGAGGCGAGTTGCTCGAATCGGGGGTGGAAGCGGGCATCGATGGTTCCCATCTCGGTGTGCAGCCGCAGCTCGCCGCGCGCAAGGGCTTCGTCGGGATGAATCGCGAGCGACTCGAGGTCGATGGCCTCGGCGGTCAGGAGGCCGGCAAGCGTGGCGGCGTCGGCCGGATGGGCATCGATGACGGCCCGGCGCGTGCCCTGGGCCTCGGCGATGACGACGCGCGCCAGGGGCGCGATGCGCGCTGGATCCGCCTCGAGCGCCGCGCCGAGGAGGCGCTCGGCCAGCGCGACGGCGATGGGAACGACGGCCTCCGTCTCACGTTCGAAGCGCCGCCACTCCGCCGCACGAAGCGCGATCCAGCGGGCCGTCATCTCGGCTTCGAGCGCGGCGCGCGCCTCGGTGGCCTCCGTGGCAGCGGCTCGAGAGGCAGCGGCGCGGGCCTCGACGAGCAGCTCTTCGGCGCGAGCGCTGGCGTCACGCACGATGCGCGCACCCTCTTCGCGGGCCTGCACCTCGTGACGCGGGATGCGCCGGCGCGGGGCCTCGGCGACCGAAGGCTCGAGCAGCGGGCGCACATGGGGTGCACTGCCAGCCGCGATCACGCGAGCGCGGGCGATCAGAGGAGCCTGCCCTTCTCGATCTCGGCGACCAGCGGCGCGACCGCCCGCGCGATCTCGCGCGCCCGCTCCTCGCGTGTCGATGCGCGAAGCGAATGGACCCAGCGCGCCACGCCCGCGGGCGCCGCGTCGCCGCCCATCGCGGCGATGACGTCTTCGCCACGTTCGCCGAGCAGCGCGCTCATCGCGGCGAACCCCACCTGCCAGCTCATGACGCGGCAACATAGCGCGCGCCCGGGGCCTCGCGCACGCGGCCGTCGCGCACCAGCTTGTCGAGGTGAGCGCGCGTGCTCAGCAGGGCCAGTGGCCAGGTCCGCGCGGGAACGTCGTCGTAGGCGTCGGGCAGGATCCCGTCGGCCGCTATCCCGGATGCACCTGCCCGCGCGACGACGCCGAGGATCTTGGCCTCCCGCTTCAGGCGGTGCGCGACGTACCACCGAAAGAGCTCCGTGGGCTGCTCGATCGGGTCGCCATGGGCCGGCAGCGCGCACTGCGCCTCGAGCGACGCAAGGCGCCCGAGCTGCTGCAGGTACACGCCCATGTCGCCGTCGCGCGGGTGGATCAGGATCGTGCCCGCGCTGGCCACCATGTCCCCCACGATGACCAGGCGCTCGTCTTCGTTCCACAAGCACACGTGCCCCGGCGCGTGACCCGGCGTGTGCAGCACCGTCCAGCGCTCTTCGATCGGGCCGGCCAGCACGATCGTCTCGCCATCCACCAGGCGGCGCGCGACCGGGACGTCGATTCGCGACGCCGTCTCTTCGTGCGCCCAGAGCGGCAAGTCGAGCTCCCGCGTGAGCGCCGCGGCGCCGCCGATATGGTCCCGATGATGGTGCGTCGCCACGATCGCGATCGGGCGCCGCCCTCGCGAAGGAAGCGCCCTGGCCCATGCGAGCCACGCCCGTTGCTCGCCGGCATAGGGAGTCGCCGGCTCGACGAGCAGCACGTCGCGACCCCCGATCGCATAGCTGTTCGTGTGCGTCGCCGGCGGCAAGGTCGGCGTCCGCGCCGCGAGCTGGTCCACCGTCCGATACAGCTCTCGCGGGGCGGCCAAATGCGTCTCCCTCTCTTCAGCGCTCGACGACGACCGCGAGCGCTTCGCCACCGCCGATGCAGATGCTGGCGAGGCCGCGCTTGCTCCCGCGGTCCTTCATGGTGTGCAGAAGCGTCGTGAGGATGCGAGCGCCCGAAGCGCCGATCGGATGGCCGAGGGCCACGGCGCCCCCGCGCACGTTCACCTTGGCCGGATCGAGGCCGCAGAGCTGGGTGCACACCATCGCGACGACGGCGAACGCCTCGTTGATCTCGAAGAGGTCGATCTCTTCTTTGCGGAGCCCCAGCTTGGCGAGCGTGCCATCGATGGCCTTGGCGGGCGCGGTGGTGAACCATTCGGGCGCCTGCGCCGCCGCGCCGTAGCCCAAGATGCGGGCCAGCGGTTGCAAGCCGTGCTTCGCCACTGCCTTCTCGCTCGCGAGAACGAGCGCGCTCGCGCCGTCGTTGATGCTCGACGCGTTGGCCGCCGTGACGGTGCCCTCTTTGGAGAACGCGGGCTTGAGCGACGCGAAACGCGTCGGATCGCCTTTGCCGGGTCCCTCGTCGAGCTTCACCTTCTCAGGGTCGCCCTTGCGCGAGGGCACGCTCACGGGCTCGACCTCGGCGTCGAACTGGCCCTCCTTTTGCGCCGAGAGCGCGCGGCGGAAGCTCTCGATGGCGTATTCGTCTTGCTGCGCGCGGGTGAACTTGTACTCGGCCGCGCACTTGTCGCCGCACGAGCCCATGTGGACGTTGCCGTACGGGTCCCAGAGGCCGTCGTAGATCATCCCGTCGACGATCTTTCCGTCACCCATGCGGTACCCCGTGCGCGCCTTCTCCAGGTAGTAGGGCACGTTCGACATCGACTCCATGCCGCCGGCGACCACGATCTCCGCGTCGCCGAGCGCCACCGCGCGCGCGCCGAGGATGACGGCCTGCATCCCGGAGCCGCACACCTTGCTCACCGTGGTCGTCGGGACGGTGTTGGGGATCCCGGCGTAGATGCTCGCCTGACGTGCGGGGGCCTGCCCGATGCCGGCCGAGAGAACGTTGCCCATGAACACTTCGTCCACGGCGTCGGGGGCGAGGCGTGCGCGGGCCAGCGCGCCACGGATCGCGGTGGCGCCGAGGTCGGGCGCGCGGACGGTGGAGAGCGCGCCGAGGAACGCACCGATGGGTGTGCGGGCGGCCGAGGCGATGAACACGGGGGCCGACGTCGTCGCTGTCTTGCTCATGCCCCTAGTCTTGGGGCATCCGGCGCCGGCCGTCGAGCCTGCGGGCCCGGCCGCAAGCGAGGGTCGACGAGCAGCCTTTTCTGGCCCCGTCTTGCACGGATCCACCTCGTCTTGTAGGTTCCCGGCCCCCATGGCTGACGGCACCGACAAGAAGACCAAGACCACGAAGGCAAAGAGCCCCCCGGCGGCCCCCGCCAAAGCGGCGGCAAAGAAGGCCCCCGCGAAGACCGCGCCGGCCGAGTCGCAGACCAAGTTCGGGCTGTTTCTCGCCTCGAAAAAGCTCGACACCCGGCGGGTTCTCGCCGCTTCACGCGAGCTCGAGTCGCTCCGCCCGGAGGACCGCATCATCAAGCTCAAGAAGCGCCTCGGCCGCAAGGCCGAGGGCGAGGCGGCGGCCAACAAGGAGACGCGCAAGCCCCGCTCGGGTCGTCCCGTGACGCACCGCGCGCTCGACGCGGCCCTGAAGGGCGGCAAGATGAGCGGCCCCACGAAGACCCGCCTTCTCCACGCCGTAAACCACATCCTGGTCCAGAAGAAGCAGGACGCGGTCGACCTGCGCGCCCTCTTCTGACACCTGGTTCTTAGAGCCCGTCCCGTAGGGTCAGTGATTTTTTTACAGGAAGGCGGGAAGACGGGAAGCTTTGAGATCATCCTTCCCGTCTTCCCGTCTTCCTGTGAACTCTCTCCGGCTCTTAGCCGAAAAGTGGGCCCAGAACGCGGGGGCCGGCACCCTTGTGCCATGCTCGTCATGGCCGCCCTTGCCGTCCTCGCAGTCCTTGTCCTCGACGTCCGCGATCTGCTCAACCGCCCACGGGGCCTGGTCGGCGATCGGCGGGATTGATCCTCGAAGCCATCCTTTCCGTACAGGATGCGCGAGTGGGATGCGTGCGTACGCTGGAATCTGAATGAGTCCGCTACCGCCGCATCCAACAAAACGTGGTGGCGGCAACGTCGACTCTACCCGTCCCGATGGGCGTCTCGATCGCCCGGTCGTTCGTGGGGTTCGGCCCGGCTGCCGTGCTTCCGGCGCAGCGGGTCCACGAGGAGACTCCGCGGATGACGGATGACGCGAACCTCCTCGCGCGCGCCGCCGCCGACGACCCCGCGGCGTTCCGGGAGCTCTACGAAAAGCACCGGATGGCGGTGGCCCGCCTGGTGTTCCGTATGCTCGCTGGCCGCGGGGATGTCGAAGACGTCATCCAGGAGGTCTTCGTCCAGGTGCACCGCAGCCTGAAGGACTTCCGCGGCCAGTCCAAGTTCAGCACGTGGCTGCATCGGGTCACGGTCAATGTCGTCCTGATGCACCGTCGCGCGGCGCGCAGCCGGCCGACGTACGCAGACGAACCCGTGGGTGACATCCCGCACGCCCAGCAGCAGGCGCCCGATGATGACGCCGAGCGTCGCGAGCGCATGCGCGCTTTCGGACGCTTGCTCGATCGCCTGGCCGACAAGAAGCGGGTCGTGTTCGTCCTGCACGAGCTCGAGGGGATTTCTCCGGAAGAGATCGGTAAGATTGTCGGCGCCCCGGTGCTCACCGTTCGAACGCGCCTGTTCTACGCGCGCCGCGAGCTCGAGGCGATGCTCCCCGAGGAGCCATCGCTCGCAGGCTTGCGCATCGGCTTCTCCAAGACATCAGGAGCTTCCGGCCTGGACGGTGTCGAATGAGCGACGCGCTCGAGAAGGTCGTCGCCGAGGCACGGCAGGAGCTCCGCGAGCCGAGCGTCGATTGGAGCGCGGTCGAGCGGGGCCTCTTCGCTCGCGTCGAGGCCGATCGGCGAGCCGCACGGGCGCGGGCTCCCCGTGAGCGGGGGCAGATCTGGATGGCGGGGGCGGCCTCGCTCGCCGCCGCGGTCGTCGTGCTCGTGCTGGTGGCTCGGCCAAGCCGGCAGGCGGCGCAGGCCGACGATCACGATGCGGTTGCGGCGACGATGCTCGCGGTCCGCGGTGCTGGCGAGATCCTCGTCAACGGAATGCCAGCCGCGGTCGGAGCGCCACTCCACAGGGGTGACGTGGTCGAGGGGCGCGGCGCGCAAGCGACGTTCGCTCGCGCGGGCCACGTGACGGTGGTGCTCGAGGCGGGATCGCGCGCCGTGGTGCAGAAGGTCGAGGATCCGCTGGTCTTGACGCTCGACCGGGGTGCGGTCGACGCGCAGGTGGTCCCGGTGCCGAGCGGCGAGGCGTTCGCGGTGGACGTCGATGGATCGCGAGTCGCCGTGCACGGGACGCGTCTGCGGGTGGCGCGTGAAGCGGGGCGCGTCATCGTCGATCTGAGCGAGGGCATCGTCTCGGTGGGGCGCGCGCCGCGCGTCGGATCGGTGCTCGGCACGCTGGTGACGGCGCCGGCGCATGCCGAGTTCGCCGCCGCGGACATTCGCGCGACGATGACGGTGACGCACGATCCCGCGGCGGTTCGCGAGCTGGTGACGCCCTTCGAGGCGGCCGCCTCCTCCGCAGCGACGACGGCCATCGCCAATCCTCCCGCGCCGGCACGATCGCCTGCCGTCGCGGCCGACGGGCGTCCCGCCCTCAACACCGCGCCCAGGACCACGACCTCGCCGCCGGCCGAGTCCGCGGTCGAGCCGCCTCCGCCGCCCGCTGGCGTCGGGAGCACGGCAGCGTCCGCGGAGACGCCGCCGACGAGCAGCCCGGACCCCGACGCGGAGAACACCGTGGCCAAGGCTGTGCGCGCCTGTATAAGCGAGCACCCGCGCCCGGCCGACATGACTGTCGTCGTCAGCACGACGCTCCACCTCTGGGTCGGCGACGACGGCAACGTGCGCTCGGCCCGGTTCGAGCCCCCCGTCGCTCCCGACGTCAACGCGTGCGCGGCCGAAGGGATCTACCGGACGCGCTTCACCAAGAGCGGCAGCGTCAAGATCCGCGTCGACTTCTCCAACTAAAGCGCACGGTCACAACCGAATCCGGCACAACCGAATCCGGTGGGGAGCTCGAGGGGAGCGGCGGTCGCTCCCCTCGACCACGACTAATGCTGCTGCTGCGTCAGCTCGATGATGGCGTGCGTCTCGCGCGCACCCAGCGGGAGAAACTGCAGTCCCATCCCGTCGTCGCGCGTCCAGCGGACGACAGCGGCAAGCTCGAACGGCGTCTTCTTGGCGGTGAGCGTGGCATGCACGATCACTTCGGCCCCGAACGGCTGCGGCTTGTCCGTCCGGACGAACATCCCCCCGAGCGAAAGATCCGACGCCTGTCCCTGGATGCGGGCGTCCGACGTCTTGGTCGTGATCTCCACCACCAGATCGACTGGGGCTCGTTGATGTCTGCGGTTTTCCACGGATTCCTTTGCGATCAAGTGCTCTTGGTTCTGCCCCCGCGCGGTTCGACTCTCCATTGTACCATCGCTCGCGCGCCCCGTCGTACGATGGGCCATGGCGCCGCCTCTCCCGGGTAGCCGGCTGCAGGAGCTCTCGCGGGCCGTGCGCCTGGCGGTGGTGCCCGCCGGCGTGGCCCTGGCTTTCGGCATGCTGCTCTTGCCCCGAGCGGGCGACGCCGATTCGGTGCCGCTGCCCATCCCCGACACCGCCGAGCTCGCGCGCGAGGCCACGGCCGACCGGGATCGGGCGGCGGCCGCGCATCGCGACCCGCTCCCGGGATCGGTGCGCGCGCTCGGATCGGCGGTTCGCGACTTTCATCGGCTCGAGGTCCAGCACGACGAGCGGGTCAGCGTGAAGGCGCGGGCGGCCGTCGACGCGGCCCTGATCGAAGCGCTCCCGGGCGGCGACGAGCCGCTCTTGCGCCTGCGAGCCGTGCAGCTCGAAGACTTCTTGACCGAGGTGCACGCGTTCGAGAAGACCGGGACCGAGTCGGCCGAGCTCACGGAGATCGCCGGCACGTTCGTGCGGGCCATGGCCAACGAGGGGTGGTGCACCGACCACACGATCGTGGCGAACGACGCGGCTCTCACCGCGATGTTCAAGCAGATGTGGAACACGTTTTTGGGCCTCGACGGGCACAAGGCCTTCGATCTCTCGCTCGACGAGCGCCGCGCGCTCTACGCGCTCTACCTGGATCACGCGCTCCCGGCTCCCGCCGCGCGCGCGGCGATCGAGTCGGCGCGACTCGGCGCGCGCGACGCCCGTTCGTGCGAGGCCGTGGCCGAGGCCGAGACGGCGGCGATCGAAACGCGCAAGCTCGAACGGATCGCGAAGCTTGCCACCTTCGATCCCGAGTACCCCGCGGCCTACGCGCGCGGCGTGGCCAACCTGCGCCGGCGCAAGTTCAGCCTCGCGGCCGACGGCTTCCGCACATGGCTGCGCGACCACCCCGACGGGCCCCTGAGCCTCCGGGCGCAGTCCTTCTTGCGCACGGCCCTCATCGGCGAGCGCCAGGAGTAGCGCCAAGTGCGCGCGCTGCTCGTCGACGACGACCGCGAGCTGGCCTCGCTCCTGCGGGAGTACCTCGGGCCCCACGGCGTCGCGCTGGACCATGTCGAGGAGGGCGCGAGCGCGGTGGGCCGCATCGCCGCAGCGCAGGAGCCCTACGACATCGTGCTGCTCGACGTGATGCTACCGGGGATCGACGGCTTCGAGGTGTGCCGGCGGATCCGCTCGAAGAGCGACCTGCCCATCGTGATGCTGACCGCGCGGGGCGAGGACGCCGATCGCGTGGTGGGCCTGGAAATCGGCGCCGACGACTACCTGCCCAAGCCGTTCAACCCGCGCGAGCTCCTCGCGCGCATGCGTGCCGTCCTGCGACGAGCGCGCCCACCCGGCCCGGGCACATCTTCCCAAGGGAACCGCGGCGCAGCTCCCGCGCTGGCCGCCCGGCTCGAGGTGGGCGACCTGGTCATCGACGTGCCGGGGCACAAGGCGCTCATGGGTGGCCGC
>Ga0302326_10008052_pt1 | contig 23323 bp, 16 predicted proteins | sample Palsa_T0_3_FD_202264 | JGI IMG/M metagenome (GOLD analysis project Ga0302326, IMG submission 202264) | Peat permafrost microbial communities from Stordalen Mire near Abisko, Sweden - Palsa_T0_3 | ecosystem: Environmental > Terrestrial > Soil > Palsa > Peat permafrost | place: Sweden: Abisko... | reverse complement strand
TCATTGGCCTGCTTTTTCTCTCCCGCGAACCTGAGCGTTTCTCCCTGGTAAAACTCACGGAGAGCCGCTAATTCCTGTTGGCTCGGCATCCGCTTGGTGGCAAGGCGGAAGATCAGCTTGATCTGCACGTCTTCATCTGCGCTCATCTTCAAGGCGCGCTCCGCCATGGCCCGATACGCTTCTACATATTGGGGGTCGTTGAGCAGTACCAAAGCTTGCAACGGTGTGTTTGAAGTCTGCCGTCGCACTGACGTGGCATGCCGTTCTGAAAAATCAAAGACGGCCATGGACGGCGGCGGCGTATTTCGCTTTACAAACGTATATAGGCTTCGACGATGTTGTTCTTCCCCGGGAATAGAATCCGGCTTCGGGTATCGATAGAAAGTCACGCCCGCCGCCCAAACGCCGTCGGGTTGATACGGGTACACACTGGGGCCGCCCACCTTTTCTACCAACAGGCCGCTGACAGCCAAGGCATTGTCGCGGATCTCCTCAGCGGACATTCGTAGCCGCGGACCTCTCGCCAGCAGCAGGTTGTTCGGGTCTTTTTTCAAGAGGTCAGGCGGAATATAGGAAGACTGTTGGAATGTGGAACTCATGACGATCATCTTGTTCAGGCGCTTTATGTCCCATCCCGACTCGATGAAATCAACGGCCAACCAGTCCAGCAGCTTGGGATGCGTCGGGAGCGAGCCCTGCATTCCAAAATCGTCGGAGGTTTCCACCAGTCCTCGTCCGAAGTGCTGTTGCCAGATCCGGTTCACAAACACCCGCGCAGTTAAGGGATTTTTCGGATCGAAAAGCCATTTCGCGAGCCCCGCACGATTTCTCGGCAATTTATCGTCAAAGGGAAAGATCTGGGTGAGCGGACGAGGAGTCACTTCTTCGCGGTGCTGGTTGTACAATCCCCTATTCAGCACATACGTGGGCCGCGGAGCCGGTGTGTCCCCCATGACCATAATCTCGGGCACCCAAGAGACAATCTGATTTTCAGCCTCTCTGGCGTCAGATAGCTTTCTAACCGATTCCGCGACATGAGGATCGTTTGCCACAACGAGTTCGGACATTTCGGCCTTCAGTTTGGACGTGTCGATTTCCAAAGCCGCGGGTCCGCCGTGAAGAAATGCAACCTCAATCGGCGTAAGCGCGCGATTGAATAGCCGCAGCTCGTCGATGGCGCCATCTTTCAGCGTGGTCTCCCGGAAACGTCGCCCAAATTCCAGGCCGACAAACTGATTGAATGCAGTTGCCAACATCCGGGGCAGAATACTTTCGGTTAAATTGTCCTTCCGGACTTCAAGTTCGGCAGGCTGGCCGTTGACATAGATTCGAATCCCGGCGGCTTGACTTGACCCGTCATAGGTGACGGCGACGTGGGTCCAAGCCTTGGCCGGAATTGGTTGCTTCGAAGCAACATAAATCATGTTGTAGGGCCTGGAATGCATCATGTAAAACGCAAGCTGATTGTTCTCAACCTTCAGCTCATATCCGCCGCCGCCCGAGTTGTCGTCGTCCCGATGATTCAACACCATGTTGTCCGGATAAACGGACGCCGCGTAAATCCAAAGATCCAAACTGAAGCCCCTGGTGCGTTCATACCACCCAACATCTTTGCCGAGAAACCCACGATTCGTATCACTGAAGAACAGCGCGTTCCCCTTGATGCCCGGACGTAGATTCGCCTCTTCCAAAACCGCTGGTGCGACGCCAGGAGTCAAGCTGGGAGAAAAGACCAACTTCTCCCGGATTAATCCGTCAGGCAGGCGGAATCCGTAGGCCTTTTGTGCGGCCACGGGACCTTTTTCGATGTCTGCAGATGCCTCGGAGGGCTGTTTCGATGCGACGGCCGGAGGTGTGGCAAACATGTTCGAAAAGATCAGCTTTTGAGTAAGGGTTACCAGGCCTGGAGGCGGGTCCTTGGTGTCACGAAGCTTGGGTAGCTGATCGTCCGGAACGGGGGCGGTGGTCTCGAAAGGATAATATGCGTCAGTCACACGATCGATCGATTCTTGAACAGAAGCCGCAATCGCGATCTTCGGCTGCTTGAGAAGCGCATCCAGTTTGGACGATGCATCGTGTACAGCCGTCCGATGAACAGAGAGGTCGGTCGCTTCCGCTGCTCGAATCGCGGCTTCGGCTGCTTTGATTTTCTGCTCGGTCGCCGGGTCGGTCCATCGCAGCGTGGGACCGCCGACGATAGTGCTGTATCCAGGTGAAAAAAAGCCGGGTTCGTCGGTGCTGTTAAAGAATCCCGAAAGTGAATAGTAATCCTTTTGCGCTATCGGGTCGTACTTATGATCGTGGCACCGGGCACACCCAACAGTTAAAGCCAGGAAGCCAGCCCCGATAGTATTCGCGCGTTCCAATGCATATTCGACACGGTATTCTTCGTCGATGGCGCCGTTCTCCGTGGTGCGCTGGCCAACCCGGAGGAAGGCCGTGGCCAAGCGCTGTTCCTTGGTGGCATTGGGCAGCAGATCGCCCGCCAGTTGCCACGTGGAGAACTGATCAAAGGGCATATTCCTGTTGAAAGCGCCGATCACCCAATCCCGATAAGGCCAAAACAGCCGGTCGTGATGATCGTCTAAGAACCCATCGCTTTCCGCGTATCTTGCGATGTTCATCCAGTACGCCGCCATGTGTTCACCGTATGCTCGGGATTTCAGAAGACGATCCACGAGCTTTTCGTAGGCATTGGGGTCTTTGTCGGCTATGAATCCATCTACTTCGCCGAGCGTGGGAGGCAAACCGGTGAGCGAAAAGGTGACGCGGTTGATCAGCGTTTCCTTATCCGCCTCGGGTGAGGGTTTCACTCCCTCCTTCTCCAAGCGCGCGATTATGAAACGGTCAATTACGTTGACTGCATGGCTGCCTGCTGCAACCTGGGGCGGCTCGACTTTGACAGGAGATACAAAAGACCAGTGCTGCTGGTACTCCGCACCCTCCTGAATCCATTCGCGCAACGTCGCCACTTCCGCGTTAGTCAGAGACTTGGCGCTGGCTGCCGGCGGCGGCATCCGATCGGCGGGATCCTGGGAAGTGATCCGCTTCATCATTTCGCTTTCGTCCGGCTTGCCGGGCGCTACCGCCTGGGAGTAGGCGCTCTCCATTTGGTCGAGTCGGAGTCCGGCTTGTCGGCTCCCAGCGTCGGGTCCGTGGCATCTGTAACAGTTGTTGGACAGGATTGGCTGGACTTCAGAGTTGTAGTCGACTCGATGGGTCTTGGGCCGGTTGGCTTCTTGAGCGTAGCCGGCGAAAGCCAAAGCTCCAAGGACGACGGCGGTGAGGCCACACTCGCTCAGCACGAGTACTATTTTGCTTCGCAATAATGGCATAGGTCTTCGGCAACGAGGCCCCGAATAGAGAGGCGCGGTAACCCTATCTATATATTGAGGGAACCTAGGCTGAATGGAGCGGCGAAACTGCGGCGAATCTTGCAGACGTATGCGTAACGCGCGCCTAGCGTGCTCGATTGGCTAACCAGCATGAACCGGATCGGTGGCTTTGACGCCAAACAGCTTGTTTCGCAGGGGTTGAAACCGGGGGTCGGCTCGCAGGGGTTGAAGCTTTGGGTCTACATCCACCATGTAAAGCGTGGCAGAGTTTTCCTCCACTGCACGTTCCAGCTCCGCGAGCGCGTCGTCACGGTGGCCGAGAGCGTCCAGAAGCAAGGCCACATAGTACGCATCCACGTACTCCGTAAGGCGCGTTTCGACTAGTTCTTCTACAATATCCTCTGCCTCTTGGCATTGCCCATTTCTCGCCAGGCAGCGCGCCTCTAGAGCCCGTACCCAGGTGATGTCCGGAGCTATCACCCTAGCGAGCCTGTACTCTGCAAGTGCGTCCTTCGCGCGGCCCGCGTATTCCAGGGCTTGTGCATAGTAGGCCCGGTCCAGATGCAGATAGGGGTGCAGCTCCAAACCCTTTTTGCCGCATACAATGGCAGCGTCAAAGTCGCCCCGGCACAGATGAAGAAATACCTCCGTGGCCGCCAAGGTCGGCAAGAGCGGATCCAGTTTATGCGCTTGCGCCGCAACGTCAACCGCATCGTCCAGGCGCCCCATAGTGGAATACAGCAAAGCTAACCGGATGTACGTGCCTGCCAAAGGCTTGTCCCGGAGCGATCGCAGGAATCCCGCTTCCGCTTCGTCGAACTTCCGTTCGAACATATGCTGCGCTTGAGCGTGCATGGAGCGCAGTTCCGCTGTCCATCCGGCGAGCGCTACGGCCCGCTGGTGGGCCTCGGTGAACCCCAGGTGCATCTCCCGCGGCGGCCGCATGCCGAAGATGGCCAGCATGAGATAGGACTGCGCGATGCCGTCATAGGAACGGTGGTCGGTGGGATCCTTTTCCGCCACCTGTTGAAAGTAGCTCAGCGCGCTTTCAAATCCTCCCCGCGTGCGGCGGTTATAGAGGTGCAAGGCGGTTCGGATCAGATCGTCCGAGCCAGGCGCCTGCAGCTTGTAGCCCAGTTTCGGCCTGTAGCTAATCCAGGACCCATATTCGCCCAGAGATCTTCTCACCGCTCCGATCGTCGTGTTGACCGTGTGGCGAGAGACCACATTGCCGCCCCATGCTTCGCGGATCAATTGATCGTAGCCGACGTACTGACCACTCTTTTCGATGAGGACCTTCAGCGCGTGAAAAGCCTGTGGCCTCAACTTCAAGTCCATGCCTTCGCGCCACACGCGCAGGGTAGTCACATCCAGGCTTAGAGGTCCGAATGAGAGTTGGTTCGACAAAAGAAAGCTTTCAGAGCAGCGTTCAGATTCGCCGCTAGTTCGCCGCTCCGCCGCACGAATCATATCATACAATTCCTGAAGCGCTCAGAAGCGCACGGCACAGAGGTGTGTTGAAATGCCCGCGTCAAAGGTAAGACAAAATTCGAAGCCTTCATTCTTGGTGCTCTTTGGGCTGACCATGGCGATTGTGACCGCAATGGGTCAGTCCGCGCGACCTGACACCGAATGGCTCTCGTACGGCCTCACTCCGGGAGAGACGCGATACAGCCCGCTCAATCAGATCAACACCAGCAACGTGAATCGGCTTGGCCTGGCGTGGTCGTACGACATTGGACCCGGAGGCGGTAATCAGGAAGCGACTCCGCTGATCTCGAACGGCATACTCTACGGCATCACCAATTGGAGCGTTGTTTACGCGGTTGACGCACGCACCGGTCAAGAGCGCTGGCGCTGGGACCCGGAGGTCAACCAAACCGCAGTGCGCCCGAAACTCTGCTGTGGAGCGGTTAATCGGGGCCTGGCAATTTACCAGGGGAAAATCCTCGTCCCTGTAATCGATGGAAGACTGGACGCGCTGGATGCAGCGACCGGCAAGTTCATTTGGGAAACCCGCGTGGCGTTTCCGCAGGACGACTACACCATCACGATGGCACCCAGAATCGCCAAGGGCAAAGTGATCATCGGCGTGGCCGGTGCCGATTTCCCGGTGCGCGGTTTTTTCGCCGCCTATGACGCCAATACGGGCCAACCCATCTGGAAGTTTTATACCGTGCCCGGCGATCCGGCGAAACCATTCGAGAACGAGGCGTTGAAGAAGGCTGCGGCAACGTGGTCCGGCGAGTGGTGGAAAACGGGTGGCGGAGGCTCGGTTTGGGACGCCATTAGCTATGACCCCGATGCGAATCTACTCTACGTCGGCACCGGCAATGCAGGCCCCTGGGCGCAAGAAATCCGCAAACAAAAGCCTGACGACGGCAAGGACAATCTTTACACCGCCTCGGTTCTCGCGGTGAACGCAGATACCGGTGTCTTGAAATGGTACTACCAGATGGTGCCAGGCGACGAGTGGGATTTCGACAGCGCGCAGCAACTGTTGCTCGCCGACCTCACCATCCACGGGCGGACTCGCAAAGTCCTCATGCAGGCCAACAAGAACGGATTCTACTATGTGCTCGACCGGCTGACGGGGAAATTCATTTCGGGCCAGCCGTTTGTCCAAGTCACCTGGGCCAAGGGTCTGGATGCAGCCACCGGACGGCCGATTGTAAATCCCGAAGCTTACTATGGTGTGGACTCTATTGCACTCCTACCGGGGCCGGCTGGCGCGCACAATTGGCCGCCCATGTCCTACAACCCGAATACCGGCCTGGTCTACATTCCCGCGACCACCAGCACTAGTTTCAACTTCGCCGTGGACAAGAACTTTGAGTACAAACCAGGCCGCCAGAACGACGGCTTGATACGTCGTTTCGGACCGAATGCTTCAACCACTCCGCTAAAACAATTGCCGCCTCCCCCCGCCACTGGGCCGAAACCGCCCGAGGGTCAGCGCGGCGCATTGGTCGCCTGGGATCCGGTCACCCAAACGCAGCGATGGATCGCGGCCGACGGTGGAGGCGGCGCCGGCGGCACCGTCACAACGTTGGGGAATCTTGTCTTTCACGTAATTCCCGACGGCCGCCTGGTGGCTTACAGCGCCGATAAAGGAGAGAAACTCCTCGAGATCCAGACTGGTTTGCATGGAGGGATGGGACCACCAGTGACTTACGAACTTGATGGAAAGCAGTACATATCCGTGGCGGGGGGGACGGGGACGGTTCGCTTTGGCATCGGAATCCCACCGTCGGCTCCTTCGAAGCCCGCTACCTCTCCAGCAACCAGCGACGATGGAATCTCCGTACATGCCGACGCCGATCCAAAGCCGGCCCCCGCGCGCGGACCAAATCCGACTCCGAAGATATTGACCTTCGTTCTGGACGGTAAGGCGCTGCCCTCTGTGACAAACGCTTCCCGCTGAGTTGATGAAGACCGTAGGTGGGGAAAGCGCAGCGCGCGGAATGTAGTGAGCCGCACACGCCAGGAGTGGTGCCTCGGCAGTTCCAGCCGCCTTCCAGATTCGCCGCTATTTCGCCGCTCTGCTCGCGAACTTCTGGCTTAGAATCCCCTAAGTAACAACTGAGTTTCTGTTCAGGGTGGTGGTTCGGAATGGGCTGAATCGATTCTGGGCGGAGCTGTGCTCAAAGAGAATTGGGGAATTATGAGATCAAGTCATCTGCTACGCTTCGTTGCGTTGTTAATCGTACTGCTCAGCATTGCTGAGCTGTCATTAATGGGGCAGTCAGCCGGAACAGGAGCCCTTACTGGAACCGTTACCGATCCCTCGAATGCCGTCATAGCCGGTGCGACGGTGACGTTATCCAACAACGGCACGAACCAAACGCGCACCGCCACCACGGGCGCCGACGGTTCTTATAAGTTCTCGTTGCTCCAGCCGGGAAACTATCGCGTGACTTTCAGCGCCGCGGGGTTCAAACTTTCCGAGGTGCCTTCGGTCACGATTGATGTGACCGAAACCCCGGTTCTGGATCGCAACTTGGAAGTCGGTACACAAACCGAGCAAGTGGTCGTTCAAGCTGAAACTCAAGCTCTCCAAACGTCGACTGCCACGCTTGGAACGACCATCGAATCGAAAGAGGTTCTCGCCCTGCCGCTCAGTACCCGCAACTTCACGCAGATTGTCGGGCTCTCGGCTGGCGTTAGCGGTAACGTGAATAACGCGGCCTCATTTGGAAAAGCTACTCAGGACTATAGCGTGAACGGCGCCGATCCGGGCCAGAACAATTATCAAATAGATGGCGTAAGCGCCAACAACACGGCCAATCAAGGAACCTCTAGCGATCTGTCGATCTACGGAGGTATCGCGATTCCCAATCCGGACGCCATCCAGGAGTTCAAAATCCAGACTTCGATGTATGATGCCAGCTACGGCCGAAACCCAGGCGCCAACGTAAACGTCGTCACCAGGAGCGGCAGCAATGCATTTCATGGCACCATTTGGGAGTTTTTTCGCAACGAAGACCTCAACGCCCACGATTTTTTCGACAACAGCAACGGTGGCGGGCAGCGACAGATTCTAAGACAAAATCAGTTCGGCGGCTCGTTCGGCGGTCCGATCAAGAAAGACAAGATATTCATCTTCGCGGATTACCAGGGCACCTATCAGCTCAATGGAATTGCGGCGGGTGGCTCCAGTCAGTACTTTTTGCCCTCGATTCCGGCGGGTGACCGCGGCACTGTGAATAACATTAATCCGGCCTTTCAAGCGGCTCTAGGTGCGGACAATTGTCATTCTCCGACGCTCTTTGGCGGGGTGCAGGTGGCTTGCGACGGTTCCAACATTAACTCCGTCTCGCTGAATGAACTCACCCTAAAACTCCCAAACGGGCAATACTATATTCCGAGCAACACCGGTCCCGCTGGCAGGCCGGTCTTCGCAACCAGCCCCGCGACCTACACGCAGCACCAGCTGGTTACCAACCTGGATTATCTAATCAATAGCAAGAACACGCTATCCGGTCGCTTTTTTTACAGTCAGGATCCTCAGGTTGCTCCTTTCGGTTTCGCCGGCGAACTGGTTGGTACTCCGGTGACCACCTACTATGCCAATACCAATGCGCTCTTAAAGCTGACAACCCTAATCAGCAACACCTTAGTAAACGAAGCTCGAATTTCTGGGCAGCGTAATAACTCGACTGCCACCGATTCGACGCCGGGCACGCCCGCGCAGGTCGGTCAAACACCTGTCATCGCCAACTTTCCAGAGCTCCCGGTTACCGACATCAGTGGGGCGTTCACGATGAACGGTTTTCTCCAGCCAGTGGTCAGTCCGACGAATCAGATGCAAATCGCCGACCAGATTTCCTGGTCGCACGGCAAGCACACCATTCGTGCTGGCTTCGAGATTGAGGGAGCACGCTGGCCTATCAGCTTCCTAGGACTTTCGAAAGGCTGGCTCATCTACGGGTCTTTCTCCGACTTTCTCCTTGGAAGGGCAGGATGCAATGCCACTTGCTCGAATCCAGATAACACCGGCACACCATTTGGGAACATTCTGACGCCCGTATTCACATATTTCGCCGGGCCTTCCGGCTTGGTCCACAACTATGCCGAGCACAACCTGAGCTCTTTTGTTCAGGATGACTACAAGTTAAGCTCCAGGTTGACGTTGAACATCGGCGTTCGGTGGGAATATGACGGTGTGTACAGCGACAAATACGGCAGCCTCACCAACGTCTGGCCCAACCTGCTGCTTTCAACTACGCCGCCGACAACACCTGTGCCCACAGGCAACAGCTTAATCGGCTATGTAGTGCCTAACAACTTTGTGGCTCACTACGGCCAACCGCCGGCCGGCGTTGAGATAAATTCCAGGAGCACGGCGCTTTCGGGCCATGTGCCGCTGAGCAACTTCGCGCCCCGTCTCGGGTTTGCCTGGCAGCCAACGGATAGTAAACGCCTGGTCGTTCGAGGTGGGGCAGGCTTATTCTACGATCGCATCGGCGGCGACCGGTTCGTACACGCTGCGGAGGCGGGCGACCCTTACTCGCAGATAGAGAATTTTGGTGCCGTCAATATGCAAACAAATCAGAATCCCTGGCCGGCGGAGACACTGGGTTTTCTTCCTCGCTGGTTCAATCCTGCGACTGGCGCCGGTTCGGCCCTTTCGAATGCCGCCCTCGACCCCGATGTGCATACGCCGCTCGTACGTCAATACAACCTCGGCATCCAGTACGAGTTTGCGCCCAAATGGATATTGGAGCTTGGTTATGTGGGTTCCAGCGGAATCAACCTTGTGGACGCATATCACATGTACAACGAAGCAATGCTTGCCAGTCCCAGTAACCCAATCAACGGCCAGACCACCAACACCCTAGCCAACATCAATGCCCGCGTACCGTACGTTGGCTACGCAGCAAATGGTTTGACGGTTACCGCATTCGACGGCAGTTCACACTACGACAGTTTGCAAGCCACCGTGCGAAAGCAGTTTTCCTATGGACTGAGCTTGCAGGCGTCGTACACCTGGAGCAAAGATCTGAGCGACTTGAACGCAGCATCCTCAGCGAACACCAATGATACGAGCAATCTGAGCCAGCAGATGGGCCCCACCAGTTTCAACCGGCCACAACGTCTGGTCTTGAATTATGCCTACGATCTGCCCTTTGGACAGCACCAGGGGATCGCGGGCAAGTTGCTGGAAGGCTGGAATTTGTCTGGCGTCACCACAGTACAGGACGGCACGCCGCTCACCATTACCGATTCCAGGGCCGGCACAATTTTCGGGATAACTGGCGCGAATAACACCTCCCAAACAGCCCAGTTGGCTCCAGGGGCGACATATGCGTCCATAGCCACCCCTGGCGGAACTGAATCGCGGCTGAGCGATTATTTCAACATAAACGCGTTTGCGCCTCCCCCCGTGATCGGAAATGGAACCGGGTACGGTGACTCAGGGGTCGGCATTCTGCTTGGCCCCGGCCAATTCAACTTTGACGCTTCCTTAATCAAGAACACCAGGATCAAAGAAAGCCAGAACATCCAGTTCCGGGCCGAGTTCTTTAACCTCTTTAATCACCCGCAGTTCGCTAACCCGGCTCTCGCACTGTCAACTCCATCCACGTTCGGACAGATCACAAGCAGCTCTGTCAACCCACGAATAATTCAGTTCGCATTGAAGTACATTTTCTAACGTCGTAGACTGATTACCACGATGACGTTACTGCGGCGTCAGCCTGTATCACCCTTGTTGGGGGCCGCCATAGTTTTCGTCATCTTGGGGTTCCCTACAAAAAGCGTACTGGCCCAACCGCTGCTCGCTCCGGATCAGCCGATGACGGTGGACAAAGTTAAGGAGGGCCTATACGTCATCCGGGGGCCCTTTAGTATATGCGGTCCACAGGGATGCCGTGGCTCTTCGCCCAAAGCTCTAGCCGACGGCCTCATGCATGAGGCTGGCGATGTCGTGGTACGTGTCACTCCGGATGGGGTGATCCTGGTCGACGACAAATTCCCATGGCAGGTCGACGAGCTACTGGAGAAGGTCAAGAGCATCACCTCGCAGCCAATCAAGTATGTCCTGAATAGCCACTACCACCAAGATCACACCGGCGCAAACGCGGCGATGTTGGAGCATGGGTTTGAGGTAATCGCACAACGGAATCTGCGAGACGAAATTCTCGGAAAAGGCGGAACGATGAGAAACGAGCCCGCCGCCGCTCCGCGAATCGTGTTCGGTGATTTTGGGGCGCTGTACCTAGGAGGAGTAGAGGTGCAAATGCTGTATCTCGGGCGCGCCCACACCAGTGGCGATACCTTTGTCTACTTTCCCGATCTCAAAGCAGTGCATACCGGCGATGTGCTGATGGATGGGGCCCCGTTCATCGACTATCGTGCCGGCGGAAGCGCGTTGGAGTGGGTCAAGACCCTATACAATCTCCTCAAACTCGATTTCGATTCCGTCATTCCAGGGCACGGCCAGGTATTCAACAAGCAATATGTGCGGGAGTACGTCCAGAAATTCGAGACGATGAATCAGCGGATGATGGCCATGGTCAGGAAAGGCGTTCCAAAGGATCGGGATCGCTTGGTCGCAGGTCTCAAGCTCGATGACCTCGGATGGGCGCACACCGATAGCACGGATACCTTCATCGAAAACAGCATCAATGGGTATTACGACGAAATGGCCGCTGTGTTGGCGGCTAGCCCGAGTGGAACGGATCGGAATCTTAACGCGAAATGAGTAAAGGTCGAGCAAACGTCCGGATCTTGCACGCCGCCGCGCTGATCTTAAGCAGTGGAACTCTCTTCCCCATCGCGCAAGCCGAGGCCCAGGCCGTCTCCAAAGGCCCGATGCCCATGCGGATGTACGTGTTTGATTGCGCAACCCTGAAGGACCGCGATCCTGGCGGGTACGGCCTCACGCGCGAACAGGTTGCGTCGGTGGACATGTCGGATCCGTGTTTCCTCATCGTTCATCCGAAGGGATTGCTGTTGTGGGAGACCGGGCTGAACGACGCGGTTTACGATCGTCCCGAAGGCGGAGGGGCGAAGCACGACAAGATCGATAAATCCTTGCGAAGCCAACTGGCCGTGATCGGATACGGTCCGGCGGACATCACCTTTTTGGCCATGTCCCATTGGCACGGGGATCATTCCGGGAATGCGAACGACTATGCCGGCTCAACCTGGATCGTTCAGAAAGCCGAAAGCGATTTCATGTTCGGTGACAAGATAGCTGCGAATCCGGCGGCCAAGCCGGACGAGTTCAAAGAGCTCAAGAATAGTAAGACCATCATCATCGACGGCGACCATGATGTGTTTGGTGATGGAACCGTCACGCTCATTTCGACTCCGGGACACACGTCGGGTCATCAATGTCTGCTGGTGAGGCTCCCCAAGACCGGTCCGGTGCTGCTGAGTGGCGACCTTTTCCACTTTCCGGGCGAACGGGAATTTCACACCGTTCCACGAGACAACAACGCGGAGATGGTGGTTTCCAGAGCGAAGATCGAAGCTCTCATCAAGACGACCGGTGCGCAACTGTGGATCCAACACGATATGATCGCCAATCGCAAGCTGAAGAAGTCGCCTCAATATTACGAATAGGATCAGGCGAACATATGCACCTGCGTTTGAGGTTCGCGTTCGTGCTGCTAAACGTGGGGATTGCTACGGCTCAGTCTGCCGGTGGCCATCGGGAGCCGGCATCCGCCGAGTGGCCGCTGGTAGGTGGAGATTGGGGAAACACCCGCTTCTCCACGCTTTCACAGATAAACAGCACGAACGTGAAGACCGTCAAGGGCGCCTGGATGGCGCGCCTAAACTCGGGATTTGGCCCGGGATTCTCGCAGCAAGCCACGCCCGTAGTAAAAGACGGCGTGATGTATATCACCACCGGCGAGCAGGATATCTTCGCGCTTGACGCAAAGACCGGCGCGACTATCTGGGAGTTTCGCCCGGAAGCTGATCCTAAGACACCAGATAACAAGGCCAAGCGAGGAGTGGGACTCGGGGACGGAATGGTCTTTGGCGTTCTCACCGACATCCGCAAGCCGGCGCCAGTGTCTGGACGTCTTGAGCCCGTGACTTACTTGCTGGCTCTCGATCAAAGGACTGGAAAGCTGCTTTGGAAGCACGACCTGGGTGAGGATGTGCCCAAGACTTGCCGCAAATACATCACGGCACCCCCGCTCTATTACAAAGGTTTGGTGTACATGAGCATCTCTGGCGGGGATGGTGGATTGCGCGGCCGGCTGACCGCGCACGATGCGAAAACGGGCAACGAGGTCTGGCGTTGGTGGGCGACCCCTGGTCCCGGCGAACTGGGCAGCGAAACTTGGGAGGGTGAGTCCTGGAAGACGGGCGGCGGAGCGATGTGGGTGCAACCGGCTCTAGATCCGGACCTGGGACTTCTCTATGTGAATACCGGAAATCCATGGCCGGATTACAACGGTTCTACGCGCGGTGGCGACAACCTGTTCACCTCTTCGGTGGTGGCGCTGGACGCGACCACCGGCCTCTACCGCTGGCATTATCAGGCGGTTCATCACGACCTTTGGGACTTTGATCTTCCGACGCCGCTGATCTTGTTTGACCAGACGTACAACGGACAAATGCGCCACGCTCTGGCGGCGCACACCAAACAAGCATGGGTTTATATCCTAGATCGTGTTTCAGGCAAACCGCTGGTCGATATCCCGGAAAAGCCTGTTCCTCAGGAACCGCGACAGAAAACCGCGGCCATGCAGCCAATCCCCTCTGGCGATCCCACCGCTCCTCAATGCAGTGAGGCTGTGAAAGGCTATCAGCAGGGCTGCATGTTCACACCGAGTTGGAGCGACACGAAGATCGCTCAACCCTCGGCTGCCGGCGATTGGGCGCCTGGCGCTTATGATCCACGCTCTGGATATTTGTTCTTTGCGACGGAGGTCGCAACACGCATGTTCAACAGTCGCACGCGAATTTCAATCGAAGGAACTCGCGAGTACGGGCTGATCACCGCGCTGGATTCTCGGACCAACAAGCGCGTGTGGCAGAAGGAAGTCCCTTACCCAGCCGGCTTCGGCAGCGGGCTGCTGGCCACCTCTGGGGGACTGCTTTTCCACGGCGGCTCTGACGGGTTCTTTCGTGCGTTTGATTCCCTGACCGGTGAGGAGCTTTGGCGTTTTCAGACTGGTTTCGGAGCGGATGCACCGGCCGCAACCTACGAGATTGATGGCGAACAGTACGTCGCCATCGCTGCTGGCGGAAGCCGGGACGGTCCTAGGGAAGCGAGAGGCGATCTGGTCTGGAGTTTTAAGCTCGGCGGGCGCTTGAATCCACTCAATGGGCCGCCGGCTCCCAAAACAATCGTGGGCCCTGGAGGGACACGCGTAGGTGGCGACCCGCAATGATGAACTGGAAGGAATCTAAATGAAGTTTCGAATGATATGGGCCGGGGCAATTATCCTGGCGGTGCTGGGGATGGGTCTGATTCCTGAGGCTTCGGCTGCGGAGAAGGGTGGCGAAGACGAGACTGGTCCCTATGATATCGTTCCAAATTGGCTCAAGCCGTTCCCGAATCATCCGAGCTGGACGTTCGGTCCGATTTACGGAGTCTTTGCCGAGTCTCCATCCCGGATCTTCGTGCTTCAGGGCGGCGAACTGCCGGATCCACGGCCCAAGGACGCGGGGCGAGGCCCCAACGCCGGACATAAAGCTCAGAATTTCGTATTCATTCTGAATCGAAACGGCGAGCTCATCGAGACCTGGGCGCAGTGGGACAAGCTTTTTTCCCGAACACACAAAGTGACCATGAATCCTTACGATCCACAGAAGCACGTTTGGATTATCGACGACGTGGGCCAGCAGATTTTTGAGTTCACCAACGATGGCAAGGAATTGGTTATGACGTTAGGAGAAAAAGGCGTAGGTGGAAGCGACGAGACACACTTCGGCCGGCCAACCGACATCGCGTTCCTGCCCGATGGCACGTTTTTCGTCAGTGACGGCTATGTCAATACGCGAGTCGTGAAGTTCGATAAGAATGGCAAGTTTTTGATGGCTTGGGGCAGCAAGGGCGCCGGACCAGGCGAGTTCAATCTCGTCCACTGCGTCGCAATCGACGCAAACCGGCGAGTATATGTGGTCGACCGGGATAATCATCGAGTGCAGATCTTTGACGAGACGGGGAAATTCCTGGATGAGTGGCGCAATCTGCGCTCGCCTACGCATATTGAGATTTCCCAGGATCAGTTCGCTTGGGTAAGCGATTCGGCGAACAACCGCATGCTCAAGTACGATCTCGCTGGAAAGCTTCTCACGTACTGGGGGATCGCCGGCCAAGACGCCGCTGGGTTAGACGATCCGCACCAATTTAGTGTTGATTCGGAAGGGAACCTCTATATCGCGGACGCCTACAATTACCAGGTGAAAAAATTTACGCCGAAACCAAACGCAGACCGCGACCGCTTGCTTGGTCAACCCTTTGTATTTGTGACAGGCCACGACGAGTAGGGGTACTGGCGAACCGCCCAGGGACTTTGGAGGGAACAATTGGCAAGCAATCAACGTCGAATTCTAACCACGCACGTCGGAAGCCTGGTCCGGCCTCCAAGTCTGATCGCCTTCTTGGAAGAGATCGAAGCGGGACGTCCTTATGACGAATTTGCTCACTCGGCCTGCTTGAAGGAATCCGTCGCCGATGTAGTGCGGCAACAAGCCGAAGCAGGTGTGGACATCGTCAGCGATGGAGAGTTCGGCAAAACCGGGAACTGGGCCCGGTATATCCAGAATCGGATATCCGGATTCAGGGAACGGCCAGCTACACCGGAAGAGACCAAAGATCCTCTGACGACAATGAGTATGGGCCGCGACTTTGCCGCGTTCCCGGAATTTTACGCTGAGTACTTTCCCACGCAGGGTTTCAGAGTCCGGCCCAGCACCACCACCAATGTATGCGACGGGCCTATCCGCTACATCGGGCGCGAAGAGGTTCAGCGCGATATCGCCAACCTCAAAGCTGCGGTCACTACGGTCAAAGTGGAAGACGCCTTCCTTCCGGTGGTTGCACCAGCGAGCGCCTTCCCGTTCTATAAGAACGAATATTACAAGGACGATGAGTCGCTTCTATTTGCGCTGGCCGAGGCTCTGCGCGAAGAATACAAAGCCATATTGGACGCCGGGTTACGAGTCCAGATCGACGATGCATTTCTTCCTTGGACCTACGAACGGATCGTGCCGCCCATGACGTTGGCTCAGTATCAGGCTTGGGCGTCGCTCCGCATCGATGCCCTGAACCATGCGCTGGAAGGGCTTCCGCAGGACAGAATTCGCTATCACATCTGCTGGGGTAGCTGGAACGCCCCGCATGTCTTCGACGTCCCTCTGCGGGACATCATCGAGCTGCTATTGAAGTTACGCGTAGGCGGCTATCAATTTGAAGCTGCGAACGTGCGGCACGAGCATGAATGGAAAGTGTGGCGGGACGTCAAGGTTCCGGACGACCGCGTTTTGATTCCGGGGGTCATCAGCCACGCGACCAACGTGGTGGAGCACCCTGAGTTGGTTGCCGATCGCCTTATTCGATTCGCGAATATCGTTGGCCGTGAGCGAGTGATGGCCGGTTCGGACTGTGGCTTTGCGCAAGGCCCGTTTACTCGAAGGGTCCATCCAACTATTCAATGGGCTAAGCTGAAGGCCCAGGCAGAGGGCGCCAAGATCGCAACCGCGAGATTGTGGGGCCAAACGTCCGCGACCTCGTAGCTCTGTTCGGTGATAGAGCTGTCATATCTGAGAACAACCATGTCTGAGTATGCGCGATCCTTATCCAGGCGCTCGATCCTAGCTTTAATTCCGCCAACGTGCTATTTACCCGCTATGGCAGCTCAATCCAATCCGTCGATCCGCCCATTTCGGGTCGCCATCCGTCAGGAAGTAATCGATGGCATCCTCACACGCATCCGTCGCGCCCATTGGCCGGACCGGCTAGAGGGCGATGGGTGGCAGTATGGCGCCGACTGGAACTATATGCGAGAGCTCGCGGACTATTGGACTTCACGGTTCGATTGGCGCAAGGCCGAAGCCAAGCTGAACGCGTTCCCGCAATTCAGGGCGCGAGTCGATGACTTCGATATTCACTTCTATCACGTGCGGGGCCGTGGTCCTCGTCCGTTTCCAATCATCCTTACACATGGCTGGCCCGGTTCTATCGTTGAGTTCCTGGACGCCATCGACCCTCTGACAGATCCTGCAAAATTCGGGGGATCTCCTCAAGATGCTTTCGATGTGGTGATTCCCTCGCTGCCTGGATTCGGGTTTTCATCGAAACCGAAGGGCAAGGCGGTTGGCCCGGTCACGATAGCGCGGCTTTGGCACAAGCTGATGACGGAAGTCGCCGGTTACAAGCGGTTCGGCGCGCAGGGTGGCGATTGGGGACAAGCCGTGACTATTCAATTAGCGACGCAGTTTCCCGAATCTCTGGCCGGTATCCACTTGAGCGGCACCACCGCACGACCGTTGCCCGAAGCCCAGCAGACCGAGCAAGAACGAGCGTGGGTTCGAGCCTCCGCCGCATACCGGCAGACCGAACTCGACTATTTTGGCGAACAATCGCACAAGCCGCAGACTGTATCATTCGCTCTTTCCGACAGCCCTTTGGGCGCGGCTGCTTGGATCGTTGAAAAATTCAAGGTGTGGAGCGACTCAACCGATGGAATCGAGCATGCCTTCTCCAAGGATCAACTGCTGACCAACATCATGTTTTACCTGGTCACTGACACGGCTGGATCCGCGATTTGGATCTATCGAGGTAATGCGGATGAAACCAGCCCGCCTCGAGGCAAGATCCCAGTTCCAATGGGTTTCGCCGCCTTTCCGAAGGAAATGCCGATCTTCTTGCCGCCGAGACGATTCCTGGAGCAAGATTTCAATCTCGTGCGCTACACCCAGATGCCGCGCGGCGGCCACTTCGGCTGTTTCGAGCAGCCAAAGCTTTTTGTGGATGATTTACGCGCATTCTTCCGCGAAGTGCGCGCTTGATCACAGCGGGTGATCGGGCATAGCGATTGAGCGCCACATGTGCGCCGACGGACTGTTGTCGTATCCAAGGCCCTCTTTGGGCTGTTTGAAATTGCGGCCGATGATGTCAACGAACTGATCGATCTTGGGGTTCACGTTGGGATCAAAAGCGTATAGGTCGTTCACGGTAACCATTCGCGGCTCCAAGTACCACTTGTGATTCCGCACCATTTTGTATGTCGCTTCGATATACGGCTCCGGCTTATAGTCCTCGCCGAATATGTTTCGGTACAAGTCCGGATACTCGTACCCATGTTCCTTGTCCTCGTAGAACCGCAGCGCCTAATGATACCGGATGGCGAACGAAGTCTTCTCCGAGACGTACGGCTCAAACATCTGCGCGCCCCACCAGCCATGATCGACCTTGATCAATTCCTGCACCACGTCGTGGAGCAGGCAAGCCGTGATGACCTCCTCCGACATCCCATTTGTCATCGCGCGATTGGCGCTCTGTAGGACGTGGTTAGACGTCGCGTTGAAACGAAGACGGAAGTAGTCGAGTAACGTCGGCTTCTCCGGCATCGGCGGAAGCCTCTTCACGTTGCCCGTGGACGAGGCGAACAGGTTGCCGACTCCGCGCCGCGTCGGCCGGGTCTCGATTTTCGCCGCAACGTCCGCCGCCGTTGGAAATTTCTTGGCTATCGTCGCGTTCAATTGGAAAGCCATGTGGTGTTCTAAGGCATCGGCTTTTGCTTCCGAACTCATCAACGCGACGGTCGCGATGCCTCCCAGGCCCTCGAAAAATATCCTTCGATCGATTTCCATACTGACTTAGAACCCGCCTGAAGTATCGGGCGTCACTCGGCGCCTCTTGATGAACCATTTGCCGTCAACTTTGACAAGTTCATCATCGTAGCGACCAATTGCGACCAGCGTGATGGGAGTTTTCAGGCGAACTACGCCGCCGGGATTAGGATCTTGTCGAACCCAAACCAGATAGTAAGCGTTGTGTAACGCATGGTCCTTATCGACGAATACGATGTGCGAATTGGACATCATGTGCCATGAATGAGCCTCGGGTGGCGGCGGCTCCCCCTTGGCGGCGGCCGCAGCCACCGATTTGGCGAACCTCTCTTTATCTTCGGTGACTTCCGTTTTGATCTCGTCGCGTCCATGATGAGTCACATCGCGAATCTCAAACACCGCATCTTGGGTAAAGACTTGGCCGAACAGGTCCTCATTGAGGGTGTCGATCGCCACGATGTACTGCTTGAGAACCCTTGAGATCTTTTGGTAATCCTCATAGTGCTTCACGCTCACGGAGTCGTCATTTTGGTAGTCCGCAAAGGGCTTCGCGTTAAAGGAATCTTGGGAGGCCATCGCCGAGCTGGGCCAAAGGACTACTATCCCAAGAAGAGCGCTCAAAACATACGCTCTTGGGGACCGTTCGAAATGTCTATGCACGTTGTTTCCTCTCAAAACGTTTTCAGACCATTTATGCCCGTGAGGGTAGAGCAGGCAAACGCTAGTGCCCGACTGCCGGATGGCAGTGGCCGAGCGGTAGACAATGAACAGTAGCTTACTCAGCCATCCGTGTTCTTGCCGCAGGGTGCGCCTGTCACCTGCCGCTTGACCCAGTTGATCTCACAATAGTTTATGCTGAACGTTCGTTAGCAGAGCGGCGAAATAGCGGCGAATCTGAACGTTGCCCTGGAGGTGTTCCCCATTGGGCGGCTCCTATTCTGGCCTTGCTCCCTGTACCGGGCTGCCTGCAAGTTATCGCTGGTCTCATCGCAACTGCAAACAAACGCGCGCTCTATCTTGCCCCCATCGGTGATCGGGCTGAAGCCGAGGTCGGCGAGAACGGAAAGTTGATAAGAGCGAATTACACTTTGTGAACTCGCGGGCGGCGAGTATAGCGTCACCTCGCCCATCACTTGGTTCAGCCGAAATCAACCCCGCTTGGAGCTTGATCGAGGCATATTGTGGTATCTGTAACGACGCACACATGCGACACACAGACCCTCGATGATCTAATGGCAAGCAAAATAGAACACGAAGATGGCAAGCTGCAAACACTGATCCAAGCGAATCAGTGATCCTGGCACCATTCGAGATAATTGTTAGGAACGGTCATGACGAAGATCTACTTGGATGCTTGCTGCCTCAATCGCCTCACCGACGACCAGGCCCAGCACCGTATTCGCGAGGAAGCTGAGGCGGTTGAGCTTATTCTCCGAGGCATGCAATCCGGCGAAGTTCAATGGATTTCCAGCGAGGCGTTGACTGACGAGATCAACAGAGCGGGAGCGCATTGCGCGCGAGTTGCACGATACTTTGCTGCAAGGCTTTCAGGGCCTGACTCTGCATTTCCAGGCCGTGATGGAGTGCATGGGACGCTTTTGTTTTGGACGACTGAAATGTCGGCGGTGGGGTTGACAACGCTCCGAAACAAACGATGTCATAAAATGGCAGGAAATGTCAGTAATCTGAGGAACACATCAGCCAGTACTGCAAGCATAAGCCCCGCAATGCTACTAAGTTACGAGGCTGAACAGTGACGCAGCTGGCCAAACCCCTGACACAAGGTTATTCCGCATAGCGACCCTACAAAACCGACAATTACGACGGGATGCCAGACTAATCGGTTGAAAAGCTCACAAGGTCGCATGCCTTCAGATGGAGAATCTGACGGGGAATACCCTCTAAAGTGCGGCGCACCAGTAGCATCTGTCGACCGGCATCCACGCTGGCCACGCCTGAACCAGCATCGGGTTACAATGTCTGTTTAAGCGTTGCCCGGAAAAAGAAGCAATAGACCTGAGCTTTACGGGGACCTGACGCCAGGGTTTTTCGCTAGGTGACTTATGAACGCAACCGACAGCCCAGTGCCAGATTTGCCTGTGGGCCCTCCTGTGGATGGGCTGGATTTGGTTATTCAGGCTCTCGATCACGTTCTGCCGGTATTCTCTGACAGGCTAGAGCTAGGCGTCAACACAGCTTATTGTCGGCCTCTTGCGAGCGCCCTGTTGACCCAAGCACATACCATAGCATTCACTACGCAAAACACCAGGCGAAAACAGATCATTCCGGCGGCGCCCCGACTTTATAGGCTAAAAGAGTCGGCGGTCAAAGCGGCCGGGCAAATTGATTCTCTGCAGCGCCAAGAATGGGCATCAGAGAATGTAAACAAAGATGGGCGGTGTTTTCTGGTTGGAATTGCACAGGGGCACGTTGGCGAGCTTCTCAACGCAGTCACAAGGCTCGAATCACACTGGGGATCTTTCCATATCTGGCTTAGGCGGAGGAAGTGGGCGCTCTGTAACAGCCTGACCCGGGCGTGGCAAAAGCGTGAGTTGGATTCTGAAGAGTTCCTCGTTTGGTTCCGTGAACACGAGCTCGGTTTGCGCGAATCGCAACTCGATCCCTACATTTCACAAGTCCTGCTCGGTATGCATGTTTCGGGCGGTGAGATCCGGCTACCAGGCGATCTTCAAAATCTTGCGCACCTGAACGAACACGAAATCTACGGTGCCATCCTGCGTCAAGCGCGTGGCCGCAAACAGAAAGATGAAGACGGTCGCCAAGATCGGGTTCGGCTCACGGTGGGACATGACACCGCCGGAAAGGAAATTAGGCGCTATGCTCGATCCCTGGACGCGGAAGACCAACAGGGTATGACCTTAGAACAGAAACTGCCGGACATCATACGCGATCCAATTGAGTTCCTTTGCTCTAGCCGTCAAACAGTCAAACTTGTGGACCTCGCCGCCATGCGTGAGGACCTGGCCGTCGATGAGCGCATGTCTTGCTTGAAGTTGACCCTTGATGAATACAGATACGTCAGACTCCACTACGGCCTGGAAATGACTCAGCAAGAGGTTAGGGAATACCTAAAATGGGACGCTTTGCGGATTCAGGCGGTGCGGCGAAGTGCGGATCTGAAGTCGAAGAAGTACCGGAGAACTGGGATTGCGGAAGACAAGCGAAAAACTAAGAAGATTTAATGTTGCTAATTTCCCAAAGGCTTACTTTTCCGCCCTGTATAGCGTAGGCAACTAATTCGAGGCCACTGACATGAGAGCCAGGGTTCTAATCGTGTACGAATCTGCCAATGGAGAAAAGGCCTTTCCGCTGGCAGAGATTTGCAATCATGGCGTGTTATTGGCCGCAGCTCGCTCTGCGGTCGATGAAAAGCGATCGGAGGCCCGCAGCATCGCCGCGCTCGACAATGTCCTGGGGACTGTGGTGGCGGAAGAAGCAAGCCGCCTTGAGCGCACACTTAAGGCGCTAATCCCAGGGTTCGGACTCGACAGCGATCCACCCCTGACGCGGGCTATGTAACTTTAGATCCTTACTCCTGATCACACTGAACAGTTTCGAATCCCTGCGAACCGCCCGGCTAGTCCGCTTGAACCGCTAGCCGAGACGATAACACTCGCTCCCAACACCCCATCGTCGGAGAAGATTTCGGGTTGGCAGTCTGCCGCACTTCTGCTTCGAGCGGACACCAACTTCGAGTATTCGCGACTCCATTTAAGCCCGCGCCTGCTCATTGCTGTTTGTTTACAGACGATTGCGTCTAAGTCGCTGTACTTCAAAAACCGGCGACAGCGTAGACGGTCCACAAGGCTCCCATGAACTTCTCGCCCGCAAATGGAGGTATCGTCCCACATGACCGGGACGATATGGCGCGAAGAAGACTCCAGCAGAAGGGTGACCTCTACCGTCGTCGCGGTTACTGGATGTTGCGATGGCACGAAGACCAGTTCAGGGCCAATGGAGAAATCAAGCGAGGATGGAGCAGGTCCATCTGCATCGGGCCATGCGAAGGTCCCGGCCGCCTTACCGAAAAAGAGGCCCGTCGCCTGGCTTGGGAGAATCACCTTTCCCGCCTTGATCAGAACAATCGCACTCCCCAGTCCATCATGACTGTGCGCGAGTTCGTAGAGCACAAATTCTTACCAGGGCACGTCGCCTACCAGAAGCACGGCGGGAAAGCGTACTACGGGTCACAGCTCCCCTTCGTGCTCGACGGCGTACCAGATACGAAACTTTCGCGAGGAGGAAAAACGAGGTTCAAACCCGGGGAAAAGCCACCGCCGATTCCAAGGAGATATGGAATAGGACAAATTCGCCTGCGTGATGTTCAGAGGGAAGATCTGCAGAGATTAGTGGGAACGATGTTGCTTCGGGGGTACAGCGTTCAAGCCGCCAAACACGTGAAGACGGTGGTTTCGGCGATATTTACTCACGCCGCACGGGAAGGATGGTTCACGGGTCCTAACCCGGCCAAGTTCGTTAGGCTGCCGGAAATGACGCGAGTCACGCCGCACGCGCTGAACTTACTGCAGGTGGCAAGCTTGCTTCCGCTCTTGCCGAGAATCGTCCGGCTAATGGTTTTCTGGCGGTAATGACGAGCATGAACATTGCCGAGATTTGCGGTCTGAAGTGGAAGAGAGTCAATCTCACCGCGGAGCCAATGATCATGGATGACGAACTACTGCCCCCTTTCATGGCCGCCG
>Ga0302326_10008051_pt1 | contig 23324 bp, 16 predicted proteins | sample Palsa_T0_3_FD_202264 | JGI IMG/M metagenome (GOLD analysis project Ga0302326, IMG submission 202264) | Peat permafrost microbial communities from Stordalen Mire near Abisko, Sweden - Palsa_T0_3 | ecosystem: Environmental > Terrestrial > Soil > Palsa > Peat permafrost | place: Sweden: Abisko... | reverse complement strand
CGGCTGGCAGAGGAATGTGACGTGTTGTATGCCGACGTTTTCGCAGCAGAGGACATGGCAACATGGATGATCGATCCAGACGGTGTGCACGCTAACAATTTAGGTCATCGAGTGATTGCGAATCGCATCTTCGAGGTGCTGGCGCAGAATTGCAGTGGCCTGTCGCAAAAAGCATTCGAATTGAGAAAGAACTTCAAGCAGTGGCGCGACGAATCCGTTCTCAAACAGCTGTATTGAAGGAGAACGGCATTTTTCCTCCAGCTTTTCGACGATCGCACCTACTTCATCTCGAGCTCGGGATAAAGAGGAAGAGGTATCCAAGCTCCGCTTTGTTTCGTGGAACGCCGGGCCGCTTCAATGACTTCGACACATCGCAAACCTTCGCGCCACGTTAGACAAGGTTCAGTTCCATTGACGATCCAGCGAACAAAATCCCTCGTCTCTTTCCGCAGAGCCTCGTTGGCGCCGACAGGGTCTCCTCCGGGCTCTTCAAACCGCTCGTGGTGTTCCTCTGAGTCGCTCAGCGACTTCCAGTGAAGGTTGACCTCCTGGAAAGACGTTACCAAACGCATACCTCCATGGCGGCATGTAACTTCGGCCCCGTAAACCTGCCGGTACCGGCGCAACGGATAGGAAAGTGAGACCCCGAGAAATCCAATCGCGCCAGACCGAAACCGAAGCATAACGTGGACTGAATCAGAAAAATCATATCTCTGATCCACTTGTGGCCCAGCGACGCCCGAAACCGCCTCCACATCTCCGCACATTGCACGCATCCAATCCAGTTCGTGAACCCCGGAGAGAGCTAGTACTCCCCCACTCTCGGATTCACGAGTCCACCAGCCCTTGAAGTCGTCTGGGCGAGCATCGAAATAGCCGACGATGGAGATAGCGGCAACCTGTCCCACCTGTTCGCGGAGTTGAATCATCCGGGCCCACGGCGGTCGAAGCCGACGTTTATGTCCCACCATCAGGTTCACCTTGGCGGCTTCGCACGCGCGAACCATCTTCCAACAATCAGGGACAGTCGGAGCCATCGTCTTTTCGCAAAAGACATGCTTTCCCGCTTGCGCGGCGGCCACCGCCACGGGCGTGTGGGTAAAGTTCGGGCCGGTCAGGGCAACTGCGTCAATATCTCTTGTCTCAAGCAGGCTCTGGTAGTCAGCAAACTCAGCGACCTTCAGCCCAGTGCTCTCCACAAACCGGGTTCGGGAGTTAGGACTGGGATCGCAAATCGCCACGACATCAGCGACTTCGCCGATGAATGTCGCCAATATTGGACCGAAGTTCCCTGTGCCAATAATCCCGAATCGAAGTCTGCGCTGCTCCATCGAGATGGTCCCTTTCAGAGTCTTGGATTGTTCAGTCTCAAGCCACGCACACCGGGGTGATCGAACTTTTGGACGGTGGCTCTATCGAGCGATGAGGCGAGGAGAATATCGCGATTCGGCCCGGCAAAGGCCACGTGGCATGGACCTCGCAGAGCTTCTCCCTGCCAATCTTCGGCAAATACTTCAAGCCTGTGCGTCGCCGGATCGAAGACGCAAATCTTGTCCGGCCGATGGCATGCAATCCACACACGGCCGTCCTCATCAAACGCAATCCCGTCCGGGACGTGGCGCGGCATGTGCACTACACGGTCGATGTCGCCCGAAGATCCATCTTTGTTAATCGCGATTCGAGAGATGCTGTTTCCCCAGGTCTCTACGTAGTAGACAAACTTCTCCTCGGGATCGATAGCGATGCCGTTGGGAGTATCGATGGGGCGCTCGCACCAAACCTCGGCGTCTCCCCCGCCCGGCGGGATCCGGTAAATGTGGCCATCGATGGTTTGGGACCAGGAACCGGTGTCGGAAATGTACATGTTTCCGAAGCGATCAAAAGCAGGTGTATTCGCGCTCATAAAGCCCTGTTTGGCAGGACCCTTCGAATAAACACTCTGCTCGCCGTCTGGCGTAATTTTGATTACCTGGCTGCCTGGAAAATCAGGTTCAGCGCAATAAAGATTTCCGTCGGCGTCGACGACCTGGCCCAGCACACGCCGGGGACTCGTGGAGGCAAATGCCTCGGCGGTGTTTGTAGCGAGATCTATCCTGAAAACTCGGCAGGTGTTGAATCCTGTGGTATACGCTTCGCCGCGGGGACCGACCGATATCGATTCGTTATGGTCCACTCCACTGATGTGATCGATGCTTTTCAGATCGTACGGTTCTAGAACATCCCTATTCAAAAGTGTCCTCCCGACTCGATACTAGACCAGCACCATTCCGCCGTCTGCTTCCGGAAAACCATAAGGGTGCAGAACATGATATTTATGCTTCTCGACGAAGTCCCAATTCAGGTCAACTCCAAGACCAGGTTTGCTCGGAAGCTCAAGATACCCGTCTTTCACCTGCGGACCATACTGTTGTACTTCATTGAAGAACGAGTAATAGCGCCAGTGTTCCAAAGTCAGGAAATTGGGCATTACAGCGCAAGCATGAAGATTGGCCGCGAGCGCGACCGGCCCGTACGGATTGTGAGGAGCAACCTTTATGTTGTAAACCTCAGCCATGGAAGCAATTCGCAAAAGCTCGGCGATTCCGCCGCAGTGCGTGATGTCCACCTGCAAAACATCGACTGCTCCAAGCTCGAGCCACTCCCGAACTCCCCAGCGGGTTAGCTGTCTTTCGCCCGAGGCGATTCGTACTCCTGGCCAGGCACGGCGCAATTCAACCAGGGAGCGTGGACTATCTGAGTTGACCGGCTCCTCCACGAAGAGCAATTTGAGGTCATATACCTTCTCGATCAGTCGGTGGGCCGCCTGCAAGGAGAAGTTACCAAGGCAATCCAGCATCAAATCGAAATGCGGGCCTACGGCGGACCGCAGGTCGGTAAACAGCGCGGCCGCCGTATCGATCTGTTTTTCCTCGTTGTAGGGACTGTCGTATTTGCCGGGGCCAGTTTTGAATCCGTGAAACCCCTCAGCGACGGCAGCTTTAGCCTCGGCGATTTCATCGGACAAACCCAAATCGTTCCGCACATAAACCTTGACCCGATCCCGTACGGCCCCGCCCAGCAGCTTGTAAACCGGCTGGCCGTAGACTTTCCCCGTAATGTCCCACAGGGCTTGCTCAATTCCGCTGATCGCACTGGACCCAACAATTCCACCCCGCCACCAGAAGAGCCTCTGCATTTCCTGCCATGCACGAGTGATCTTGGTAGGATCTTTCCCGATCAGGTAAGGGCCAAAATGTTTTTCAATCATCGCCACTACGGCGTGCTCGTAGTTTTCCGTAGTCGCTTCCCCCAGGCCCGTGACTCCTTCATCTGTTTCAATGCGGACAAATATCCAGTTCCGGCGAGCCGCTTCGACTCCTTGCCGCGGAAGTACAACTCCCATTACATGGGTTGAGATCTTCACAATTTTCATCCGGTTTTCACCCTCCTGCTTATTACTAAGCGCTCATTTATCACGACTAGTGGCGACGATTTCATGTTGAAGGGACGTGCCGTTCTTCGTGGAATGCTTTTCGCGCAGAAACCAGGTTAGAGCAATTGCGCTCAGTAACGTGGTGGACAAAGGAGCGAACAAGATTCCCGTCTGCACTCCCAGTCGATTTCCAATTATGCCGATAAGCAGTGGTCCAGCCGCGGCTCCCACATTCCCCAGTCCGGCAAAGAGCGAAAATGCAGTAGCCGTACAGTTGGCAAATTTCCCCCCGAGGTAAGAATTCAATGAAGGACCGATCGCGGAAACAAACACTCCGCCCAGCATAAACATGATTGCTCCCCCCAAATAACTGGGAGAAAGGATCGCACCCACAAACGCCGCCGTCTCGGCTAACGCGCATACTGAAATCACCACTAACTCGGGGATGGCCCAGTGCATGGTGATCCAACTAAGCATCAAGCGTCCACCGAGGATTCCCGCTGCATTCAAGCTGAGTAGATATGCGGCATGACCGGGGTCGATATGCAGTTTGGCCACATACAATTGACCCATGAAGGAAATCATTCCTCCTTGCGCGACGCCGTGGCAAAATTCCAGGAGTACGGCCACATAAAAAGCGGTAACACCCAAGACCCCTTTGATAACCGAAAGGCCGCCTCCGGGAGTGTCGGGTTTGAAACTGTCTCCCGGCATGCTATCCGAGCGCATGAACAGGGCCCACACCACGAGAAAGGCCATAACTCCCGCGGCTGCGAAGTAGCCCAAGCGCCAACTCATTTTCCAATGCTCCGCCTGTACAAACCACCATCCAAACAGAGCCGGGCCTATCATCGAACCGCCAGAGTCGCTCAGACTCACGAGGAAGAAAACGCTCTGACGTCCTTCGCGAAAGTGTCCACTGACAATCGAACACTCAATAACCACGAGTGCGATTATGGAAAAACCATACAGCCCAGCGCACAACAGCACGGATCTGAATTCGTGAGCGTTGCCAATCACAACCAACAGAATGCCCGCCATCGCGAGTGCGACCATGGCAGAGCGTTTCAATCCAAAAGCCGAGATCGCCGGGCCGCCAACCACGCTAAAGACCAGACAGCTGATGAAAAAAATGGATTGAGCATACCCCATCTGTCGCAAGGATGTGCCAAACTCACGATAGAAAATCGGAAAACTCGTGGGCAGAATGTTGTAGACCGCTCCGTAGCCGACACCGAGAACTATGACAAACCAGAATACCGGGTCCTTCCAGATAGGCTCGTGGCGAGTCTCGAGCGGCGGCGCTTCCGTTGTTACCATCCGAGTTCTCCTTATTCACTGAGCAGAACTACCGGAAGCGGCTGTGGGAACAAAGATCCCGATTATCGCGTCCAGATTGGCATCCCTAGAAATCGTATTTCTCTTTCGTCTTTCTCAATAATGCAACTTCACTTTGGCAGTACCCCCGAAAGGCTCGATGATGACCCGCTCGGTCTCTGGATCGTAAGTGCCCCCCTCAATTTTCTTCGCCTTGGTTCCAGCAGGATGAGGTACGCGTATCTCAACTCGTTCAGGTCGCCAATCCGATGTGCATTCCACACTGGCATCGATGTTTCCACGAGCCGTGTTGGATTCGACGGTTAACGAGAGGGGACCAAAGTAGCTGGCCACCTTTGTGAGAACGATTCGTTTTCCATCCTCCATGTACTCTCGGGGCACACCTGGCAGAAGAGAAAGCGTTTTGCCTCGCTCCATGTACAGCATCCATCGTGTTTCCATGAGAAACCATGCTTCTTCGTGAGTTTTGTGAGCACTGGCGCGAAAGTAATGTTCCCAAAACGTATAGGTTTCACGATCCGCCAGGCTCGCCATGGTGTTGTAGTAGGCTTTCAGAAACGCTTTCGTTTCCCCGCGCATTAAGTGAATCCAGGGATGCCGGGAATAGTAAGGCTGGCTGAAAACGACATTGTGGTCAGTCATCAACTCGCTATGGAAATTGAGCAAAAAAGATACGGTCGGCTCACTAGGCTCAACAATCTCCTGGTAGACGAGATAGAGAGGGCCGAGAAGGGAGTCACGTGCGACCATCGAGCCGTGGGTGTGCCAAGCGCTCCCATCGATGTGGAGGGCTAGCGGGCCACGTGACTCCACCCATGGCGGGCACGTAGGGCACCAACTTCCATCCCCCATCGGTATGACCGGGGAAGATGCCAGAGCGGTGAAGAAGGCCTCTCGAACGTCAGCCTTGAGTCCTTCAGCCTCGGCTTTCCATTTCGCAGCTTCAGGTAGACCAAGCTTCTCGAACGTCTCCGCCATCCGACTCAATCCGAGATAGGTATACCCATTGAACATGAACGACCGGAAGGGATCCTCCGGATCGGCAGTTTTCCCTTCGAGCATGCCATAGCCTTTTCCTCGAAGGTCTTCCCGTTGATTCCGCTGGCGCCATTGACACAGAAATTCGCAAGACTTTCTCACCTTGGGAGCAATTTCCCGTATCCAGGCATCATCATGCGTATAGCGATAGTGTTCGCCAATACACCACAAGGCCGCTCCGGTCTCCAGCATGAAGTTATTGAAATTTTGTATGAACCCATCATCATGCTGCTTTTCCAGAAAAAAATTAAGCGACCTCTTCGCAGTATCATGCCAGCCCATAGAATCCATAAATTGGATGATGGGGGCACTCTCGGAGCCTATCGGGGGATAGTCACCAATGGTTGCGGCCAACGCGCCATCGGGCTCGCGGCCATAGGTGATGAGGTCGAGATGCAACAATCCGGCCTGAATCATCTCCGTAATTCGCTTCTCTGGAAGTTCAACCCGCGATGCTTTCTCGAGTTTGGATCGCCAGAAAATATTGCACTCGTGTTTCTGTTGCTCGAACGTCATCTTGCTGAGTTCTTGCGCTCTGCCCCGTGAGACAGGACGATGCGGCAGGAAGACATCCATCACCGTCGCTTCGCCTGGTCGCAGGAGGACCACTGCCTCTTCCTGCTCCAGAGGTGCTCCGTCCAACTTGGAGACGGCAAAAACTCGGCCGCTGTCATAAACGCCAAAACCCGTATCTCCCTCAAACGTGTAGGGGAGCGCATTGCCCTCACCTAAGCCCTTGGAAGGCCAAATCGTTCTTAGAAATGCATAGCGCGGTACGGAAGCAGTATTGGTCGCCGCGATGCGCAGGAATAAGACCGTTTCTTCTCCCTTTTCCATCTCCGCCGGCAAAAGAGAATCGAATCGCGCCTGCTGAGCCGGAGTGAACATGTGTTGCTTCGAGTATCCGTCAGCCAGCAGAAAGTCTGTTCCCTGGAGGGTTTGCGCGGTCAGATTTCCGGCTTCGCGCGTAACAAAAGTGGTCACGTCGTAGGCGATATCTCCATCAACTGCTTTACCGTGGAGAATGGGAAGTACCCGTTCCTCAAGCCAGCGTTCTACTGTGTCAGTAGGACCCCATCCGCGGCCCATTACAAATTCGTAGCGAAACGGTTTTTGGTTATTCTCGGGGAGCAATGCTTGAAAGTAGTGGAAGCGAGGCTCGATCCACTCCAGTCTTTCGCCGATCGCGAAAATCCGCATATTGCGGCCCAAGCCGAGCCAGGTGTGGCAGTTCATGCTCCGAACATTCTGAGTAGCAGCCGCAAAAGATTCTTCGGGTTCAGCGTCTATGTTCTGCAAGCGGGTGCGCCCGCCATGCTTCACGATGGCGGCTTGGATTTGCGCGAAGTTTCGCTCGTCATCCGCGCTCGTGACCACAACGTCATACTCAGGAATAAAAATTGGAAAACGGATGTCAACATCGCGCATGAGGAAGCTGAACGATCGGTCTTCGGTAACTATCGAAATAATGGTGGGGTCTTTGCTGTACCGGCGGGACACTCCCTCGAGCGAAATCTTGAGCCTGAATGGCGTCTCTTCTATGCTTGAGAACCGATCTCCACTGACCTGGCCACGACCGGATACAACGTCCATGCGCACCAGTCGTCCGTCGGTCACGCGCACTCGTCCCTCAAACCGTCCAGTCCTCCATTCAACGGCAACTTCTTTTTTAATCGTCGAGTCCATTCCTTCTCATTCGCTCCATCATCGGAATACGCTCCTGGGTAGCGCGGCTAGCTCAAGTCTTGACGGGGAACAGGCGCTTGTTGAGCGATTTGAGTTTTTGGTTGAGCTGGGCGCAGTTCGTTCCGCAAAATAGGCGCTGGACGCCACCTTCCTCGACCACAAACTGTTTTTGAGGAATCAGCATGCCGCAGCAATCGCAATAGAACATTGTCTGCTCGTACCACATGGTCTTGTTTTCTACCCACCGTCCCCGAACCGGCGGCTGTGCCTTAGCGTTTGTACGCATAGTGTTCTCGCGCAGCTTCCAAGGAAATATAGCCTTGACGGATGTCATCTTCGATGTCTTCAGTTGAACGCTCCCCGGCTGGATCGTAGCCGCCTCCGCCGGGCGACTCGATGATGACTTCGTCTCCTTCTTTCAAAACGACACGAGTGAACTTCGTAGCCGAAATGGTGCCAAAAGCTTCGGAAAAAGTAGTGAAGGCGCTTTGACCTTTCTTCTTGACCAGCAATTTTGCGCTCGTCCCGCCCGACCCGCCAAACAGTCCCCAAGCGTGCGTTCTAGTTCTGTCTAACAACGCGCTGACAGTGATCTCCGGTGCCATCACCCGCAGCCTTCGTGAACTTCCAAGACCGCCGCGACGTTTTCCGACGCCACCGGAGTCTTTCCGCATCGAGTATTCCAGGGTGAGAAATGGGTATTTGGTTTCGAATACTTCAACCGGAGTGTTGCGGCAGTTCCCATTCACCGGGCACATCACAGAATTTCCATCGTGTGTGGCGGTTCCACCCCATCCGCAACCTTCAAAATGGTAATTCGTGTAATACTCCCCCGTTTCAGGATGCAAACCACCAAACAGAAAATTGCAAGCCGTAGCGCCCTCCGCGGCCGCCGTACGGGCTGGGATAGCCTGGCTCAAAGCCGCTACCACAACGTTCTGAATGTGCGGATGAGTCTCAGTGTTTCCTCCCACCGATGGCCCGGGATGCCGGACATTCACGAGGGTTCCCGGTTTGGTTACAATTCGAATGGGACGAAAACAGCCGGAGTTGCGGGGAATGTCTTTGTTGGTCACATGCAAGACCGCGCTGTACGTAGCCGCAGCAGTTACTACAAAAGTGGCGTTGATCGCTCCCCTGGCCTGAGGATCGGATCTGGTCCAGTCCGCAATAATCTCATCGTCCGCGACAATCAGTTTTAATCGCATCCAGACGGGCTGATCCGTAATTCCATCGTCTTCCATGCAATCGGCGGCTTCGTATGTACCGTCGGGAATTTCACGGATCTCAGCTCTCATCCAGCGTTCGGAATAGTTAAGCAGTTGATTGGAGGCCTCAGCCAGTAAATCTGCACCGTAATCTTCGAGAAGCTTGACCAGTCGTTCGGCGGCGATATTCAGCGAACCAATCATGGCGTGCAGGTCACCCCAGCTCGACTTTGGAGTACGGTGATTGCTGAGAATTATTTTCCATACATCCTTCACATATTCGCCACCCCTCATGATCTTGATAGGGGGCAACCGCAGACCTTCCTGATAGACTTCGGTTGCGTCGGCGGCGAAGGATCCGGGGGCCATACCACCGATTTCACCAACATGGGCAATGTTGGCGACAAAGAACCTCAGTTTTTTTCCAAAAAACACCGGCTTCAAAACCATGTGCTCCGGCATATGGCACTGTCCCCGGTAAGGATCGTTGTGAATGACGACGTCTCCGGGCTCGAACGAATCCAACCCTAGTTCTTCAATTGTCCATTTCACTGCATACTGAGCCGACCCGATCATGGTGGGACAAAACTCGGCCTGCCCGATCATCTCGCCATCGGGAGTGAAGATGACGCAGGAAAAGTCCAATGCCTCATTAAAGATGGGAGAATAACTGGTGCGCATCATCGCCGTTCCCATTTCACGGCAGATATTCACCAAGGCGTTGTTGATGACCGTCAACGTAACGATGTCAAGCTTATTGGATTTAGCTTTTTTCATAACGCAATCGTAATCACACCCTTGCGGTTTACAGTCAGCAAGTTACCGGGATGGAGCAAAGTGGTTGAATCGGGTTCTTCGATCACTGCCGGCCCTTTCAATTTGATCCCGGAAGGCAAGCTGCCACGGCTATAGACCGGACAGGGTATATAGCCTTTGTTCCGGAAGTACACAAGGCGCTTATGCAGGGGGGCGGGCAATTTGCCTTTTGGGACATCCTTAAGGCGTGGTGATTGTGAAGCGCCGACGACTTTAACGTTGAAGCGGATGAGTTCAATTACTTCCCGACTGATGGAGTAGCCATAAAATTTTTGATGAAGCTTGTGAAATTCCTCGAACACCGTTTCAAGTTTCTGGCGGGTAATGGTTCCGGTTGCAATTTTCACATCGTGTTCATAATTCTGCCCGGCATAGCGCATGCTGATGGATCGATGAACCTCGGGCCTACCGTGAAACCCCTCACTTTTCAACTCTGCTAACGCCGCTTTTACCATTTTTCCAAAGAGCTTATCGACTACCGCAGCGTCCACTTGGCCGGACCGGAAGTGCTGGCTGAGGATTTTGTCTACCTGGAAATCGGCAATCAAAGTGCCAAATGCCGAGCACAGACCGGGATGCAGCGGAACGACAATGCGGCGCATCCCGATTTTCCCTGCAATCCCTCCGGTATGAAGCGGGCCCGCTCCGCCGAACGAGACGAGGGCAAAGTCACGAGGATCGAGGCCGCGTTCAACTGAAATTACCCGGATCGCGTTCGCCATATTTTCATCCGCCACGTCAATGATGGCTTGAGCGGCTGCCGCGCACTCCATATTCATTTGGGTTCCGAGCGCCGAGATCGCAGTTTGGGCCTTCGCCGGATCGAGCTTCATCTTGCCGCCGAGAAAGTAATCGGCATTCAATCTGCCCAGCACCAGATTCGCGTCGGTAACGGTTGCTTCCATGCCTCCCTGGCCGTAGCAGGCCGGTCCCGGATCAGCGCCGGCGCTCTGGGGTCCCACCCGAAGAAAGCCTCCCTTATCAACCCGGGCGATGCTGCCTCCGCCCGCACCAATCGAGCTCACATCGACGAAGGGAGCACTAATCGGCATGCCCCATTCCACCTCATAGTTCGTGACATGAGAGAGAGCACCATTTCGGACCAAACCCACATCACAGCTCGTTCCACCCATATCGAGCGTCACTAGATTTCGCTCGTTGACTAACTCTCCGAAATACTTGGCGCCTATGATCCCTCCGCTCAAACCGGATAGCACCGTATTCACGGGTTGACGTTCGACGGCGGCCGCTGTGGCATGTCCCCCATTCGACTTCATAATTGTCCAGGGCCTGGGCGGTCCAAGCTGCCTCAAGCTAGCGCGCACGCTGGCAACATAGCGGATAAGGATGGGCTTGATGAACGCGTCGACCACGGTCGTGGAACCACGCTCGTATTCTCGCCAAATCGGCGCGACCTCGTGCGAGAAAGATTGGGGAATTGTCGGGAACTTGGATCCCAGGTACTTTTTCAGAGACAACTCGTGCTCGGGATTCAGGTATGAGAACAAAAGGCAAACCGCAATCGATACGTCCTGCCCGGGAGATTCCTGCAAACGTTCCTCGATGCTGCCCGCTAGGCGCTGCATCTCCCCAGAACTGAGCGGAACCTGTACTCTTCCTCGGGCGTCTATGCGCTCCTGAATTCCGAGGCAGTCGTATCGTTTGACGAGCGGCTCGGGCTTCTCCCACTCAAAAGAGTAATGATGACGGCGGTTCATGCGCTGAATGAACAACACATCCTCAAAACCGGCGGTGGTGACAAAGATCACTCTCGCGCCCTTGCGTTGAAGGAGCGCGTTGATACCCAGGGTAGTTCCCAGCACGATCGAGGATGCGTGTTCGACCCTGAGTCCGGACTCGCGAATGACGCCGACCAGGGATTTGATCGAATTCCTGGGTGAGGAGGGAAATTTACCGACGATAAGATCACCGGTAGCATCGTCCACGCCGATCAGATCGGTAAAGGTTCCACCGGTATCAATACCGCATCTGATCCTCGGACGGAGTGCGAGCCCTTTTGACATAAATCGTCTATTTTGACAGCCGAGTTCGCCCCGGTATTGAAGCGATATCTAACAACAACTCTCCTGCTTTCAACGCGCTCGAAATGGAGTCCGCGCCTCATGATCATCAGGCGGTGGGAATCCTTCCCTTTCACTCAAGAGGCCAAAATCAAACTCCGCCCGAGTCTTTTCAAATCCAAAGGCAGCAAGGTCCAAGTTAGAGGAGAGCTTAGGAAACCAAAACACCTCATTCTATTCTGGCAACGGCACTCCAAGCACTTGGTGACATCGAGTTAAATTCGATGTTGAGAAAACTAACTAGCCAAATGCCACCTGTCAAGCTATTTATTTGCTTCAGCATCAAATATAACCAATAAGTATCATTATTTTACCGAATTTAATTCATGAATGAATTAATAAGGGAGATTTAGCTCAAGTGGATTTATGCTTTTGATGCTAGAAAATGGTGCTACGTCGCGAACTGCAATCTTGTTTTGAACTGAGGCTTTCCGCGTATTCCAACGCGCAAGCGGTACAACGGACCCCCGATACATCCCGAGTCAGGATCGTAATTGGGTGGAACCAGCGGCGACGGAAAATGTTGAGCGGCGGAAGTGATGAATAGCTCGTCCAAGTCGGGTCCTCCGAAAGCTACCGACGATGTCTGCTTAGCCGGTGTGAGGACCTTCCGTTCTACTTTCCCTTCGGGGTCGTACCGCACTACGCAACCACCATACCATTGCGCGGACCAGAGAAACCCTTCGGCATCCACAGCCAACCCATCGGGCACGCCTTCGTCCAAGGGCACTCGCACCAGCACAGAACGGTTACGAACATCGCCGGTCCGAACGTCGTAGTCGTATCGGTAAATAATCCGGGCGGCAGAATCGGTCAAGTAAACTTCCTTCGCATCGGGCGAAAATCCAATGCCATTTGCCAGATGGATCCCATCATCCAGCACCGTCAACCGTCCATCGATGTCGACGCGAAACAAGCAGCCCAGCTTGTAATCGCCTGCTGGCTCGTAGAAGGAGGAACCGGCCAGAAAACGCCCCACAGGATCGGCAGCAGCATCATTCATCCGGCAAACCTCACCGTCGACTCCGGCGCCAATCAGCTTCATGTGTTCAGCGCCATCCCAAAACCAAATGCCTTTTGTGTTCGCGACGACAAAGCCCCCATCAACGTTAAGGGCAAACCCGGTGACTTCAATTCCGGTTCGCAGGACTTCGCTCTTGTCTGATTTCAGCTGGAACCGGCAGAATTTAAAGCCAACACAATCGGTCCAGTATAGAGTGCCGGTGTCCGGGTCCCACACTGGCGCTTCACCATTGAGGTTGCCAAAATCTACGACGATTTCGGGTTCTTGCATGGCGCCTTGGCCTGGGTGTTACAGAGCATTGGAACTTCAGGATCGCCCGACGACCGGTTCATAGGGCACTTCGCCCGACTGCCCAACAAGAAAATCAAAGTCGCATCCCTGATCAGCCTGCAGGACGTGATTGAGGAACATGGTGTAGTACCCGCGGCGGTATTTCTTGTGAGCAGGACACCACGCCCCCATCCGGCTGCGCACTTCCGCCTCTGACACCAGGAGATCCAGTCGCCGGTTCGCAACATCGAGCTTCACCGAGTCGCCATTCTTAACTACCGCCAGAGGACCGCCAATCGCCGACTCCGGAGAGATGTGAAGCACGACTGTGCCATAACTGGTCCCGCTCATCCGAGAATCGCTGATTCTGACCATGTCTCTAATTCCGCGTTTCAAAAGCTTCGACGGAATTGGAATCTGGCCCCACTCCGGCATTCCGGGTCCACCCACCGGGCCTGCGTTCTTAAGCACCAACACACAGTTTTCGTCAACATCCAGGGTAGGATCATCAATTTTCTGCAACATCTCCTCATATTTCTCAAACACCACAGCGCGCCCAGTATGCTGAAGCAGATTGGGCGAGGCGGTGGAAGTTTTTATGACGGCGCCGTTCGGGGACAGGTTGCCGCGCAGCACCGCAAGAGAACCATCCACATACAAAGGCTGCGCAAGCGGTCGAATCACATCTGCGTTGTGGCACTCCACTTTTTCAATGTTCTGGGCAATCGTCTTGCCACTCACCGTCAGCTGGTCTCCATGAAGCAACGGGAGCATCTCCTTCATGAGTGCCTGCACCCCTCCCGCGTAGTAGAAGTCTTCCATCAGATATTTTCCGCAAGGCTGAATATTGGCAATAGTGGGGGTGGAGCGGGCCAGATCGTCGAACTTTGAAAGCGGCAGAGGAATGCCTAGTCTGCCAGCAATGGCCACAAGGTGTATTACTGCATTTGTGGATCCACCTAAGGCCGCAAAAACTCGAATCGCGTTCTCAAAGGCTAGAGGAGTCATGATACGCGAAGGGCGGAGATCTTCGTTAATGAGTTCAACGATCCGTCGACCGCTGGACTCAGCCATGGCGTACCGTCGGGAATCCGCCGCAGGAATGCTCGCACAACCAGGCAGCGTCATTCCCAACGCTTCCGCCAAGCTGGTCATCGTGCTGGCCGTTCCCATTGTCATGCAGTGACCGGGACTACGGGATATCGACGCTTCTAGTTCTTCCCATTGCTCATCGCTGACGTGGCCGGCGCGCCTGTCATCCCAGGTTTTCCAAACCTCGGTTCCAGAGCCTACTGGCTGGTTCCGCCACATTCCATTCAGCATGGGACCACCCGGTACCAGGATTGCTGGAACGTCAATACTGGCAATACCCATTAATTGCGCGGGAGTGGTTTTGTCGCACCCACAAAGGAGTATCACTCCATCCATGGGATGGGAGCGGACCATTTCCTCCACGTCCATCGCCATAAGATTGCGGTAGAGCATCGCGGTGGGCATCATCAGCTCTTCGCCGAGCGAGATGGTCATGAACTCCAAAGGAAAACCGCCCGCGGCCCACACCCCGCGCTTCACCGCGTCAGCAACCGCTCGCAAGTGGAGATTGCAGTTATTAAGTTCGCTCCACGAATTGCAGATGCCGACCACAGGTCGGTTTTCAAACGACCTTGGAGTGTAGCCCTCCGAGCGGAGGGCGGCACGGTGGTTAAAGCCTACTTCGTCGTCTCTATCGAACCAACGAGAACTGCGCCAACTCCTAGGCATGATAGCTTTCCGATTATCCGATTCATTCAAGACGAATTAGTGTATACAGCGGCGATTTTGTGATGTCAAGAGTTAGTTCATGAATGAGATGAATACTAGCACCATCTCACTGATATTACGTGTCTCATTCTTTAATACTAAAGTTTTAGCAGGAAAATATCGCGGGCGGGCAGGATTGGTACTTGCAGCAAGGACAAATAGGTCCAACTTACTAAAAACAAACATCCTCGAGCCGAAACATCGACGTTATGTCAGATCTAATGAGATTCACGCCGAACGGCGTGGCCCCGGCAACCAACCAGGAAATCGAAATCGGCGCCCACACTGGCCTGCATAACGTGCTGAATATAAAGCTGTTGATATCCGCCCTCCATTTCCGCCGCAGGCACGCGCCATTCCGTGCGCCGATGGGCTAATGCTTCTTCGGACACTTCCAAGTGAAGCAGGCGCTTCTCGACATCGAGTTCAATCAGATCGCCGTCGCGCACGAGCGCCAAACTTCCGCCGACCGCTGCCTCCGGACACACGTGGAGCACAACTGTTCCGAATGCAGTCCCGCTCATACGGGCGTCTGAAATTCGCACCATATCGGTCACGCCGCGTTTCAACACTTTCGGTGGCAAGCCCATATTGCCGACTTCGGCCATGCCAGGATAACCCTTGGGCCCGCAGTTCTTCAGTACAAGAACGCAGCTCTCATCGACGTCTAATGCGGGGTCGTTAATGCGCTCTTTATAATTCTCGATGTTCTCGAACACCACCGCCCGTCCGCGATGGCGCATGAGATGCGGCGATGCTGCTGAAGGCTTGAGCACGGCGCCCTCAGTCGCCAGGTTGCCGCGCAGCACCGCGATACCCCCATGTTCGACGACGGGACGCTGGAATGGACGAATTACTTCCTGGTTCCAATTGGGGGAGTCCTGACAGTTCTCCCAGATGGTCTTACCATTTACTGTCAAAGCATCGCGATGGATCAAATCCTGTTCGGCCAGGCTACGAATGACTGCCGGGAGGCCTCCCGCATAATAGAAATCTTCCATCAGGAATCGGCCCGAAGGCATAAGGTCCACGAGAGTGGGTATGTTTCGGCCCAGCCGGTCCCAATCATCGAGAACGAGCTTAATGCCGATACGGCCGGCAATAGCCAGCAGGTGAATGACTGCATTTGTCGAGCCGCCCACGGCTCCGTTCACACGAATCGCATTCTCGAATGCCTTGCGGGTGAGAATGCGCGAGATACGCAGATCCTCGCGCACCATCTCGACAATGCGACGACCGGCCGTGTGCGCAAGAACAAGACGACGAGAATCCACCGCCGGAATGGCTGCGTTTTGCGGGAGTGCCAGACCCAGCGCCTCGACCATCGAGGCCATGGTTGAAGCGGTTCCCATGGTCATGCAATGCCCCGCCGAACGTGCGATACAGCTTTCGACTTCCATGAAGTCTCGCTGGTTTATCGCACCAATTTTAAGTTGCTCGCTGAAGCGCCACAGATCTGTGCCGGAGCCGATGTCCTTGCCTTGGTACTTGCCATTCAGCATCGGTCCGCCCGAAACCACCAGAGCAGGGACATCGCAACTCGCCGCTCCCATGACCAGGGCGGGGGTGGTCTTGTCGCAGCCACACAAAAGCACGACGCCATCCACCGGATTCGCCCGAATCGACTCCTCGACATCCATGCTGACCAGATTGCGGAACAACATCGCAGTGGGACGCATGTTGGGCTCGCCCGTGGAAGTAACCGGGAACTCCACCGGAAAGCCCCCATTCTCCCAGACGCCGCGCTTGACCCGCTCGGCAATTTCCCGCAGATGCGCGTTGCAGGGTGTAAGTTCGGACCACGTATTACAGATCCCGATGATTGGCCGTCCGTCGAAAACGTGGTCCGGCAAACCCTGGTTTCGCATATGGGACCGGTGGACGAACCCGTCTTTATCCAGCTTTCCAAACCAGGCCGCGGATCGATACTCGAATTTCTTATCGGTCATCTCGTTTGTCACTCCTCGGCTTCAGCGGATGAACTGCTCCACATAGTTCTCACCGAGTCCCGCGGCAGTGAAGTGCCGGCGGCAAAGATCGATTTTAGTAAACACATCTTCATAGCCGAGCACTCCCCCGTCAGGATCGACGTAGATCATGGCTCCATTAACCTGAAACAGCGTGATCATTTCCGGGACATCGGGCTCGACCACGAGCGTGTGCGTTTCGCCCGGAGCCTCATAAACATAAGATCCTTCGGTAGCACTCCAGTCGTGCTCCAGATAATGCCAGCTACCCTTCAACACGAAGCCGTGGACGGGCTGCGGATGGCGATGTCGCGACAGGACGCCGGACTTGCGCACGCGCAGGAGATTCATCCAATAACCACGGGTTGCTGAAAGACAGAGCGGGCGAAACCAGACGTTCTCTTGCTGCGGCACCCATAGCCGCTCGTCCTGCGGGATCGCATGCGGGACGACAAGTTCGGGAGCCCCTTCCTTGGGTTGCGGATGCCGGTAGGGAATACGCGCTCGGGCCTCGTCCCGCTCCAGATCCGACCGATTGATACTGACATCTGTCATGATCGACCTCCTCAGGTCATGCTGCGGCATAGCCGCCGTCAATGGGTAATATCGCGCCGGTGACGAAGCGCGCCGCCTCGGAACAGAGGAAAACGACGGCTCCACCAACGTCAGCAGGTTCGCCCCAACGCTTGAGCGGAGTGCGTCCAACAATGCTGGCAAATCGCTTGTCATCCGCCACTAGACTGTGGGTCATCTCAGTCGCGATCCAACCGGGAGCAATGGCATTGACCCTAATGCCGTCCGGCGCCCAGGCAACGGCCAGAGACTTCGTCAGTTGCATGACACCGCCCTTCGAGGCGGTATAGGCAGGCACTAGCGGGCCGCCGAAAAATGAGAGCATCGACGCGGTATTGACAATTGTGCCGCCCGCGCGAGCGAGCTTCGGATGAGCGGCGACACACATACGCATGGTTCCGGTGAGGTTGACGTCAATGACCCTTTGAAATGTGCTGATCTCGTATTCGGCACCATCTCGAAAGATCACGCCGGCACAATTAATCAGCGCGGCAAGTTTGTCGAAGGGAGCCATCACATCCGCGATCGACTCCGGTTTGGTGACATCGAGCCTGACGGCCGAAAGGCGCTTGTCGTGGGGTACGCCAGCGACCTCCTCGCCGGAGAGCCCCGTCACAGTGACATCGTAGCCCGCATCCAGCATCGCCCTCGCGATGCCAAAGCCGATCCCGCGCGCTCCGCCGGTAATGATCACCTGTCCCCTGGACGGCATTTTCAGACCTCGGTCAATGAATTGCTCTTGCTACTTTTGCTTCGCATCGAGTGGCAGTAAGACTGGCGGAGATTCTCCCGCAATGTTGCTGGAAAATTTGGAGCTTAACTGTGCTCCAGACTTAGTGCGCAAGAACTCCGTACTTCGTTAGCATGTCAAACACCTGCTCTTCGACGTTCAACTCCTTTTCAACCGCCCATCCATGAATCGGACCGTGGAGTGTAATGAGCTGATTGGGGTCTCCGGCGTGATCGAGAGCTTCCTTCAATCGCACGGCTTGTGCGTAGGGCACGTGGGGATCGCCGTCAGCGTGCACCAGAATGATAGGAGGAAGACCGGGGCGAGCGTAGTTCACTGGCGACAAGCGGCGCGCGAGGTCCAAGCGGTCAGGGAGGCTGCCGAACCACTTCAGCGCAAACCACCGTTGATTAGGTCCCTCCAGCATGTCGGCGACATCGGTGGGGCCGGAGTAAGAAACAACGGCCGCGGCTTTGAGTGGCGCATCGCCATCTTTCGCGGGACATTCATTGTCGAATCCGGCGCTAGCATCCAGCATCGCTGTTATTAGCGCAAGGTGGCCACCCGCGGATTCGCCTGCCACTACTATCTTGCTGGTATCGAAGCCATACTCCTTGGCATGAGTGTAGATCCAGCGAAAGGCGCAGCGGCAGTCTTCCACTGCAGCCGGCGCCAAGCCGTTGTCGGCCACGCGATAGTCAATCACCACTGCATTCATTCCCCGGGCAAGATACGGGAGAGGAGCCAGAGTCACGCTTCCCTTAGCGCCATTCACCCAGCCCCCGCCGTAGATATACAGCAGAGTGGGCCGGGACTGACTCGGTGGGTCAATGGAAATCACATCAAGTTTGATGTCCTGGCCGTTCGCCCTCTTATAAACAATGTTGGAATGGTAGCTGTATCCCGAGGCGGCGACGGACCATTCAAAAACCGGATCAGAATGTTGGCCATACGCGACTACGCTGGACAAAGCTAAACATGCGATGAAAATGGTTTTCATGCGTGCCCTCCGGCAATCTTCGCTGCAATGCTTAGTTGGGCTTTGAGCCGCCCTGATTGAGACTGGCCCCGGTGACAGTATGCTGCTTTAACTCTGCTATTTTCTTTTCCAAGGGACGGTAGCCGTATTCAACCGCCACGGCAATCGATCCGCGATCGCTTTGATTGCGCGCGACTGCCGCATAGGCTTCAATGGATTCACGGAGAGAAGCCAGCGCTTTCGTCGCCTCCTCCACCGCCTGTTGGGGTTGATGCGCATCCTCGGCCGTTGCGGCACGCCGCACGAACTCGACCGCAGTAATGTACTTCACCGAGAATTCCATCCTTTTCGCCCAGAATTCGGCCACGCTTTTGCCTTCTGGCGTGGAAGCGGACACGGCACGCTGTGCTGCCTTCCATCCCTGTTCGTAGTTCTTCCGGTTCTCCTCCAGGTAGTCGGGCACGGGGCCTGCTTTCCAATATTTCATCAGCATATTAGGTACCGGAAAAGCAAAGTGTTCGTCGTCGCGTTCCCAGACAATGGTGGCTGCATCAATGGCGCGCATGGTGGTCGTGAGTTCTTCTCCGCAACGCTCGCCGCAGACGGCTTCGAGCTGTTCGGAAGCGATCTTATCGGGATCGGCAGTCGGATCCCAGGCCGCGCGCGCGAGGTAAGCCCTCTCCGTATCGTGATCACCAGGAAAGCGCTCACGAGCGACAATTCCCTCCCAATGGGTTTTGCTGAGAATCTCCAACACTTTTTTTAGGGACGAAGTGGTCATTTGCGGGATGATTCCAATGTTGTCGTCATCCATGGTCAGGTTTATGATCGGCTTGATCTGGCCGCCCGACAATGTCGTCAAGATGCCCGGCCGCTGCAAAAGGTGAGTTAGGAAGTTGTCCGGCATCACTTCCAATTCTGAGTTTGGCGGCAGAACTTTGGGCAAAATTGGATACAATTCTTCGGCAAAACCCCAATAGAGAAATTTCATATCGGGACGCTTGCTCTCACTGACCGCCCCGGAATCTCTTACCAGCCAATCAAAGAAATAAAGCGAAGCAAGGTCGCCCTTCACTTCGTCGGACGCCTTCTTTTCCAGATCGGCTTTCGAGAAATTTGCACCCCACGCATAGCCGGCTCGATGCATGCTGGCGTCCAATACTTTATCGAGGGAGGTGATTTCGCCGATTTGATACTTTTTGTCGAGCGCATCCCATGCCCGCTTGTACTGGTCGGTCCACTGTCGCCACTCGTTGATGGAAAGATTGACGCGATCGACTTTTGGATAGGTATCAATCGTAGTCCGAACAACCGTCGAAGCGAGCTTATGTAAACCCGGATCATCGAGCTTGGTGTCGGGTCCCGGAGTCGTGGTCAGGTGACTCATCATGTGAATCGGTACTGACCCGCCGAGGATGGGAGCGAACTCCCTGGGATATTCGCTGACACTCGCGCCGGTGACACACTCCATGCCACGGCTCTTGCCGTAATCAATTAATTCGTGCTGGAGTTGCACCCCGGCCTTGAGGAGTTCGTCCGGCGTGCCCTTGGGCGGCAAGTCAGGATTCCAGAACTCTTTGGCATCTGCGGGAAAGACAGACCGGCCCGGCATATCGGGAGTGATCGGGTAGTCGAAGTCATACCAAAGAGTCACGGTTTGACGCTTGATGCCATTTACCTCGTACTCGAGGTATGGTTGCCAGGCGAATCCACCCACGTTGATCCGGTTGTATTTCATCTTCGCGAGCTGATCGATGAACCGACGAAAATCCTTGATTCCCCATCCTTCGCCGCTATCCGCGAAATCGACGTTGGTGGTACCGTGTGCACGTACTCGGAAGATGGGTTCCATTTTTACGGTCAGATCGGGCATGCGGAATGCCGATTTTTTGGGCAAGGCGTCGCGATCATTTAGAAAGTGCACTCCCCATCGCTCGGCTAATTCGTACACCGCCCACATCGTCGCCTGCGGACTGCCGCCTCCGACAATCAATGTGGGTGTCTCGCCTGCCGCGCGTTGGATCACAACGCCTTGATCGCTGACCTGCGGAAATATCTTAATCAGGGGATTTGTCGTTGGCGACCCGATAAGAAAAACCGCATCCGGTGAGCCAGACAGTTTTGTCATGGGCTTTATCCGGATGCCAAAGAGTTTGTCCAGGTATCCGCACAGTTCGGAAGCAGCAAAGTTTTCGAGATCGGGGGCATTGTTCCCAACGATTACCACGACGTTGTTGCTCAACGGGCTGGCGTTTAGCACCACTGCATACAGAATGACGATCACGCATATGGCGATCGTCCGTGCGATCTGGCTTTTCATTGATTCTCCTACGAGACTTAACTCTTAACCTAACTTTCCCGATTGACCGAAGCCTGATGAGTTACGGACCATGAAACTGTTGCTCGCATAATGCAGCGAGAATTGCTCACCCGAATGCCTCCGGATTGACAAGGTTTGGAGGGCGTTGCCCATTAAGCGCGGCAAGGAGATTCGCTGAAGCGAGAAGGGCCATACGCAGCCTCGTCTCGGCGGTAGCGCTCCCAATATGTGGCAGCAAAACCACGTTGTCCATTTCGATCAAGGCAGGATGAACTTTAGGCTCTCGCTCAAACACATCGAGACCTGCACCTCCGAGTCTGCCTGCTTGCAGAGCTTCGACCAGAGCTTCTTCTTCGATGATATTTCCACGAGCGGTATTGATTAAATAAGCGCTCGGCTTCATAAGCGCGAACTCACGCCGGCTGATGGAGTGGTGAGTTTCTGCAGTCAGCGGAACGTGCAAGCTCAGAAAATCGGATTCGCGCATGAGTTCATCGCGGTCCACCCATTGCGCGCCCAGTTCTTTTTCAATGTTTTCCGGGACGCGATGACGAGCGTGATACAGGATTCGCATGGAGAACCCTCGTCCGCGACGAGCCATGGCCTGACCAATTCGACCGAAACCGTAAAGGCCCAGTGTTTTCCCATGCATCTCGGAGCCCCACAGGAAGTTCCATTGCCAATGGGGCCAATTTCCTCGGCGAACGAAGCGGTCCCCCTCAACCACACGTCTGGCTGCGGCAAGTGTCAATGCAAATGCAAGGTCCGCCGTCGCCTCGGTAAGCACATCGGGAGTGTTTGTGACTAGAATGCGCCGACGCGTACATTCATTCACATCGATATTGTCGTAGCCCGCTCCGATGTTTGCGACCACCCGCAGTTTGGCGGCATTTTCGATGGCATCCTTGCCCACCCGCAAGCCGCAAGGCATAATCGCATCGACGTCACGCAGGGCTTTTGCCAAGAGTTCAGCCGACATCGGTTCATCGATCGCGTGAACCTGGACATCGCACTTCGCGGAGACTTCATCAATCGCGGCCTGCTGGACGGGGCGCGTGATGAGAACCTTCGGTTTCATAGGACGCCATAATACTCTAGTGAAATATATATAGAGTTTTGTCTCCACTGTGTCAAATATTTACTTCTGAAATGAATTATGATATTGATTTAGGCGCACAATTTCTGGCGTAGTTTCATTCTTTAAGCTAAAGGACCATCAAGATCACAGGCGGTGTGCTGGCGAAGCAAAGCCGGCGTTTTGCCTGATCGAGGGGAAATGAGGATTCAAGGGGTCATACCGGTGATGATGCTTCCACTCAACGATGATGAAAGCATCCACGAGGGAGCACTTCGCAAGCAAGTAGATTTTGCTGTGACGGGAGGTTCTGCGGCTGTCTGCGCGCCAGGCTTCGCGACCGAGTTCTATAAGTTGACGGATGAAGAGCGGCGCTGGGTGATAAGGGTTGTGGTGGAGCAGACTGGCGGTCGCGCACCGGTCTTCGCAGGGACCGGATGTGGCTCAGTGCGAGCGACGATTGAACTTTCTCAGTATGCCGAGTCCGTGGGAGCCGACGGGTTGATGGTTGCGGCACCGAAATGGTGTCCTCTGGGCGCGGCGGAGCAGACCACTTTCTTTGAAATGGTGTGTCGCAACGTGAGTATCCCGGTGATGCTCCAGGATGCAGACTTCACCGGCGCTGGCTTATCAGCATCTCTGATCGTCGATTTGGCGGAGCGTTGTCCCAATCTGGAATTCGCCAAACTTGAAAATGTTCTTCCCGGTGCGAAGTGCGCCGAAATTATCAGGCTATCCCATGGAAGAGTTCAGGTGCTCTACGGGATGGCAGGTATTTCTCTGTTGGACGGGCTGGCCCATGGAGCGACGGGAGTTATGCCGGGGCCCAGCTTTATCGAAGCGTACGTCCGCGTTTTTGAACTATACGGCGCTGGCCGAACCTCTGAAGCTAAGACTCTCTTTTATCGGATGCTGCCCTACATTACTTTCTCCGTGCAACATCTGGAGCTGGTCATCCGGATGGACAAGCGCGGTCTGGTCCGCCGTGGCATCTTTTCTTCTGACCG